>Ga0247836_1001472_pt1 | contig 37553 bp, 39 predicted proteins | sample LaCruzMarch2015__4_FD_187116 | JGI IMG/M metagenome (GOLD analysis project Ga0247836, IMG submission 187116) | Freshwater microbial communities from meromictic Lake La Cruz, Castile-La Mancha, Spain - LaCruzMarch2015_14m | ecosystem: Environmental > Aquatic > Freshwater > Lake | place: Spain... | reverse complement strand
GGGCTTTTTCACATCTCAAAGAAAAAATCAGAATCCACCGAGGAATGAGCAAAAATCGTAAGAAAAAAGCAGCTAAATTTATTCTTAAAAACTCTTAATCAGCCCTACATTTTTTCCATTATGCCGAATTTTATAAAGTTTTTTTGATCTTTAAGGCTACTAAATACGCCTTCTTTTACTTTATCAGAGAAATCTATGCTTCCTTGTTTTCCGTCCTGAAAACGTAAAAAAAGCTTATATCCGCCCAAATAATCAACGTCGATAACTTCAGGCAAATAATTACCGCAATCTATTATATCTTTTTGATTTATATTCATAAAGGATCTATAATCTCGCCTTTAATCACCTTACAAACCGCTTCGACATTTTCAATCGGAGTATGTTGTGAAATTCCATGTCCGAGGTTGAATATAAAAGGTTTACCTTTCATTATATCCAATATGCGTTTGGTTTCTGCAATTGCGGCATTTTTATCGTTTGCCAACAAAATCGGGCAAAGATTACCCTGTAAAGGCTTGGCAATTCTTTCTTTGGCAAGGCTCATCGGAGTTTGTACGTCAATTCCTACAACATCTACGCCGGTTTCTTTGGCATAAATTTCATATTTCATTCCCGAACCTCTCGGAAAACCGATAATCGGAGTTTGGTTATGGATCGATTTAAATAAAGTTACGATTTCTTTGGTCGGTTCAATCACCCATTTACGATATTCGTTTTCCGACAAAACTCCCGCCCAAGAATCAAAAATTTGCACAATATCTGCACCGGCTTTAACCTGCATTGAGAGATAATAAACCGAAGCTTTAACGATTTTGTCGATTATCAATGCAAAAGATTTTTCTTCCCGTAAAGCAAAATTGCGGACGAATTCATAATCCCGACTACTACCGCCTTCGACCATATAGCAAGCAACCGTCCAGGGGCTACCGCAGAAGCCGATAAGCGATTTTTTACTATCAAGGTTACCACGAACTATCTTAATAGCTTCAGTGACCGGTAAAAGATGCTTGTGATTAAATTTTAATTCCTTGGCAGCTTGCAAATTACGGATCGGTGTTAATTTAGGTCCTTCACCGACTTCAAAACTTAAATCCATTCCCATTGCATGGGGAATCACCAATATATCGGAAAATATAATTGCTGCGTCCATGTCGAAACGCTTTATCGGTTGCAATGTAACTTCGGCTGCAAGTTCGGGATTATAACATAAATTTAAAAATCCTCCGACATCTGCTCTTATTTTACGATATTCAGGTAAATATCTGCCTGCTTGACGCATAAACCAGAATGGAGGTCTTTTAAGTTTTTCTTGCCCTATGGCACGGTGTATAAGTGAATCAATCATAATATATAAATTATTTCTTAAAGTAGTAGTATATAGTTTATCTATAGGCGATACGGGGATTATTTTCTATACATATTTATCAACAATTTTATGCACAAAAATAATCTAATTTTAAATAGTAAAAACAAGAATATGAATTTTTATTAAGCTTATTTGATTTTAACTTAGATTATATATTCACATGTTGATAACTAATAGGCGAGAAATATCGATAAGGTGGATAAGTTTTTTGTGTTTTGCGATAATCGATACTTATCCACAAAAAATAGGGGTTATACATAGATTGTGGATAACTATCGAGTAAATTTTAGTTTACCTAATTTTTAATTCGAGGTAGCTATTCTTGCATGAAAGAATTTCATCTCCATTTAGTATCTGATTCGACCGGTGAGACCGTAAGCAGCGTTTCACGGGCGGCGATTGCACAATTTGACGAAATTGAACCTGTTGAACATGTATGGACATTGGTTAGAACTAACAGCCAAATTGATAAAGTGATTGCAGGGATTAAGGCAAATCCCGGCATAGTTATGTATACTTTGGTCGATAAAGACTTGCGTGACGTTTTAAAAGCCGAATGTTTAAAATTGTCATTGCCTTGTATACCTGTGTTAGCTCAAATTATTGCCGAAATGTCGACTTATCTCGAGGTTGAAAGTTCAACTATTCCGGGTCGTCAGCACGAACTCGACGAAAAATATTTTTCAAGAGTTAATGCGGTTAATTTTACTTTGGCTCATGATGACGGGCAAGCAACTTGGGATTTGCAAGATGCAGATATTATAATCGTCGGAGTTTCCCGCACTTCAAAATCGCCGACTTGCGTATATCTTGCCCATCGTGGTTTTAAAGCTGCCAACGTGCCTTATGTTATGGATTGTCCGCTACCGCCCGAATTAACCGAGTTGAAAAAACCTTTAATCGTCGGACTTACGATTTCAAGCGAACGTTTGGTACAAATTCGTAAATCTAGGCTACAATCGATCAAGCAGGAAGAAAATACCAATTATGTCGATATGGAAAAGGTCGAGCAGGAAATTGCCGAATCAATCAGGTTTTATCGCAGCAATAAATGGCCTATAATTGATGTTAGTAAAAAATCGGTTGAAGAAACTGCAGCAACTATTATTCAAATGTTTCATGACCGTATGCAAAAACAGTTAGACGAAAGAAAATAAAATGCCTTTAATTATAGTCCTATTAGTAGCGATATTTTTTACCGCCCCTGCTTTTGCCGGAGACGATGTTATTAAGCCTGTTGCGGTGGTAAATGATCAGATAATATCATCACTGGATTTACAAGATCGGATAAATTTAATCGTCGGTATGGCGAATATTAAAGATACTCCGGAAATGCGGACAAAAATAGTTCCGCAAATAATTCATCAAATGGTTGATGAATTATTGCAACAACAAAATGCGGCTCAAAATGCAATCACGATAAGTGATGAAAAATTACAGCAAGCAATTGCAACTATTGAAAAACAAAATAATAAACAACCCGGCAGTTTGGAAAAATTTCTTGAAGCGAAAAAACTTTCCAAACAATCATTTTATGATCAAGTTAAAAGTCAAATTGCCTGGTCGGAAATCGTCAATAAAAAAGTTCGTCCGTTAATTCGTATCAGTGATGCCGAGGTTGCACGTTTTGTAAAACGTAAAGAACAAGCACCACGGTCGACCGGAAATAATGCCGACGAAGTGATGATAGAAGTTATACAACTTCCGGTAGAATCACCAAAACAAGAAGAATCAATGCGGAAATTGGCGGAAAATTTGGTGTCATCGATTAAATCAGGCTCGAGTTTTGAGGCTGTGGCATCGCAATTTTCTTCGGGAACTTCAAGTGTTAAATTTGCTGAGCCTTTTTGGGTTGAAGTTTCCTCACTTGATCCGATAATTGCGTCTGCTTTGGCAAAACTTAGCAAAGACGGAGTAAGCGAAGCGGTGCGAACTGCAAATGGCTATCAGATTGTTAAAATCGTTGATTTAAAAGGCAAAGAAGTTGCAGTAAAAAGTGAAAATCCAAAAACACAAGGTCAAAGCCAAAGCGAATTATTATACAAACATATTTTAATGAAACTTAAAGATGATTCTAAAACTAAAGAAGCCGAACTTTTAATTAAACTTGCCGAGCAAGTTGCCAAAACACCGGGTAAATGTGATCAAACATCACTTGCAGGTGCCGACAATCTGCAAGATTTAGATTTTACCGTAAATATTGAGCGTAAATTATCGAGTGATATTACCGAAAAGCTTCGTAATATTTTAACTTCGCTGCAAGTGGGAAAAATTTCCGATCCGGTTATAACCCCGCAAGGAGTTCATTTATTCATGCTTTGCGAGATTACCGATTTAACACCCGTAAAATCAAAATCGGCAAAACCAAAATCTGAAAAAGATAGCGATGAGACGATTCGTCAATTGATTTGGCAGGAAAAACTCGAACTCGAAGCACAAAAATATATGCGTAATTTGCGTAAAGATGCCTTTATCGAGGTAAGGAATTGAGTTATATTTGGTTGTAAAATAAAATTCCGACACGTTTAATATGTTCATGTAATAGCTGATTATCAATATTATTAAAAATTGAAATATCAACAAAATACGGAATTGATGAATCGTCTAAATCTCCAGCAATGTGCATAAGGTCTGTAGATGTTATTGTATCGCCAAGCAATGTAATATCAATATCGGAACCTTTTTTATAATTGCCATTAGCTCTTGAGCCGTATAAAATAGCTTTTTTTACGCTTGGATAATTTTTTAAAATCCTATGAATTTCGGTAATACATTTATCGGGTAAGCCAAAATTCATATTTCTTTCTTCCCTAATTGTATAAAACGCTCGGTAAATAGGACAAATTCCGGATAAAATAGGTTGCAGATTTTAGATCTAATTTCCATAGCAATTTCTATATTATATGTATGTGAGGTTTGGTTTCTTGCCTCAATCATTTCCATCCATATCTCGCCGTCATTGATTAACCCTTCTTTAAAAGCTGTACGTGAGGCATTTTTTGAACCGATAATATCTATGAATCCTTGCTCTTCCAGATAGTCTTTTAGTACTTTCCAAGCCAATTCATGAGTATATTCAAAACTTTGGATTAGACCTTGTTGTTCTAAATCCGATAAATTACGTTGATTTGCCAAATGCACGGCATCATTTAAGTTTTTATAAGCACGATTAAAATTATCAAACCGTTGTTTCCAACGAATATCTATATTATTGTTATTCATTTAATAATCTCTTAATTACTTAACCTATATTTTAATATTATTCTAAAATTATATGCTAATCAAGAAAGAGAAGATAAATTCGTAATAAACGATAAATATTAGGTTAACGATATGAAAAATATGAAATATCTAATAAACGGCAAATTGGTTGAAAAAGAAAATGCTTTAATTTCGCTTGAAGAGCGGGGTTTTCGTTTCGGTGACGGAATATTCGAGACTATAGCTATATATAATCGTAATCCGTATTTACTTAACTATCATTTTGAGCGTTTGCAAGCAGGGCTTGAAGCTTTACGGATAAAATATTTTACCCAAGGTTTAGAAGAGCAAATCAGGCTTATTATTGAAGAGAATAATTTAGAAAATGCAATGATTCGGGTTTATATCAGTCGTGGAATCGGAAGTCTCGGCTATATGCCAACCAGCGATCAACCGACTCTCGTAATCGAATCGCTCGATTTGCCGTCACCGCCGTCGCAAGCGGTGGATCTAATCCTTAGTAGTTACGAGAAAATATCGCTAAAGGCACTGCCGGTAAATTGCAAAATTGCCCAAGGACTTAATTCGACTTTGGTAAAAATCGAGGCGGCGGAAAATAATTGCTATGACGGTTTGCAGCTTAATCCACAAGGTGAGATTTGCGAGACTTCTTCGGCAAATATTTTTTGGGTAAAAGACGATATATTGCATACGCCGTCGCTTGATTGCGGGCTTTTGGCAGGAGTTACACGCAGGAGAATAATCGAACTTTCGCCTTATAAAATTATGCAGGGTAGTTATAAAATCGTCGATTTACAAAATGCCGATGCGGTTTTTATTACTAATTCTGCAAATGGAGTAATAGGGGTAAAATCAATAAATAATCTAGGCTTTACTTGGCAGAATGAGAATTTGGCAAAAGAATTCCGAGATTTACGTAATGAGGACATGCTCAAAAATTAAAATAAGCCTTGCAGCTATAATATATGGTGGTCAGGCAAATGCCGTAGGCAAATGTTTGCGATATGCCCCGTCCTGCCATACGGGCATGACGCTCTAAAATGACGTTGTTTTTTAGATCGGAAATATTTTTCTTCCGCTTTTGATATTCATAAGAGTAATAACGAAATTCACGATAATCGCCGACGAAAATATCGGGATTTAAGAATATATCGACAATATCACGAATATCGCCACCGCTTGCGGCATCAAAGAGTTTTTGCTGCAATATTTTGCGTTGTTTGCGTTTATGTAATTTTTCAAATATCGGAAATAGTGAAGTCGCAATCCAAAAACAAAGCCCGGTCAATTTAATATTGCCTGCTTTGCTTTGGGCTTTAACAAGAAGCTTTAGGGCAACTAATTTTTTATTATTTGATAATTCGGCAATCGAATCTAATTCGGTAACTTGGATTTCTTTGTTTATATTAAGTTTTGCGGTAATAAAGGCGGCAATGTGACGATCGATAAATTCATCGTTACCTGCCTGCTCTGAGGCAATCGTATCAAGTGCTATAAGTAGACTTTTTAAATCATCGGCATAAAATTTCTTAATTAAGTTGCTTTGGCAAGGTAACTCGGGGAAAAACTCATAAATGCAGCGTTCCAAGCCGAATCCCAAATCTTTCATACGCAGGAATGTCTTGATTTTCTGTAATTTACTAAGAAAAGTTGAATAATCTTGGGTTATTTTTTGCTGTTCAATCGAAAAATTTGGCAAATCACTTTCGATAATTTGAATAATTGTTTGCGTATCTTCACTATTATCCCCGGCAAATGCGTATAATAAAGCCGGAGCAAGCCCGTCTAAACTCAAAGATAGGCTCTTAAAGCGTATAGAAGCGGTTGGATCGAGAGCAATTAAGGTTTTGGCAAGTAATTCGCTATTTTGCTTTTCAAAACGTTTATTGTCGGCAGATGCACTCCCGGCAAAACGTAAAATTAACTCGGCAATTTCAGGTTTATGAACATTGCCTTCAACCCATTTTCCGAGTTTGTTGTCGAGCAGAACCGTATAAGCTTCTTCGGGATTACAAAACAGAGCATGAGCAACTGCTTTACGGTTAAAATACTGCTTCTCAAAGCAATCAAAAGGTCGATTGGCTTCTTGCATCAACGAGGGTTGAATTAGATTGAATTTTCTGCCGATTAGCCAAGCATCTAAACTTTCTATATTCCAACGCTCACGTCGATAATCGTTAAGCAACCCACGAAATAAATCTTGTAAATTAGCCGATAATTCCCATTCCACAACCAAAGTATGATAAGACCCTTTGGCGAGCATGAGTTCAATAAAATCTTCTTTTTCAATTTTTGAAAAAGCTTTGAATCCGATTGCAAGATGGAGTGCAAGCATTGCCAATGCGTAACAATCATCGGCAGGCGAAAAGTCGGGTTTTGCGGCAGGCGAGGTTATGATTCTTTCAATCGGTTCAAAAACATAATATTGTGAGAAACCGGCCGGTTGCGAAATACATTCGCCGAGCGTAATTTTGTTTTTGCTCAAATAAACATTATCAAGATTGATGCGATTATGGCTGATGCCGAGTAAGGAAAATTCTTTGATAATTTCGGTCAGCGGACGCAAAACATAATTGATTAAAATTGTTTCCGAAAGCGGACTTTTATTTTCTCCGAATAAACTCGATAAAGGTTGTCCGCCGGGTTTTTCGAGAATTACCACATAACGGGTTTGTGACAGGGTAGAGATTTTTACCTTACCGTCGGCAAGCAAAGAAACCATGCCGGGGTTGCGGAATTCTTTTAATATTTTAATATTTTTACGCCGTATCGGCATTGCGGTTTCGTAAATCAATGCGTAAATATCGGGGTTTTCACCTTGCAAATCGCTTGCTGCAACTGCGGTTGCAAAAGGCGAGCTAAATTCGGGCAATGCTTGAGAGGGGGTGATTTGATAGCGATTAGCGAGTAGATCGGTGGCTATATTGCTTCTATCTTCGGTTGTATATTGCCTTAATTTGGCAATGAAATCTTCGCGTTTTAGCGAAATATCAGATTCGGGATTCATTGATTGCCCCGACGATTTGCGAGATTAAGGGTTGCGGATCTGTGTATGTTTTGCATCCTTTGCCCCATACCGGATTTGCCCAAGCGGCATCGTCCTCATAGCGTGCAATTACGTGAATATGCAATTGGGGAACCAGGTTGCCTAAAGCTCCAATATTGAGCTTTTTAGGGGTGAATAAATCTTTCATTACGGTTGAAATAAAACATATTTCTTGCATAAGAATTTGCCGGTCTTCTTGATTTAGGTCGATAATTTCTTCGGCATTTTCAATTCTCGGAACTAAAATTAACCATTTAAATAAAGAATTATTCATCAACAACACCCGGCAAAGCTTTAAATCGCTTACAAAAAAACAATCTTGCTCAAGTTGCTTGTGGAGATTAAAATTCATAGATCGACCGTAATTAAAATTATGCGGTTGCGAAAATTAGTTATAGTGGAAATTCACTATGCGTTTAACTTCTTTTTCAACGATTCTTTCCACCAAAGTCGGTAAATTAACATCAAGCCAATCTTTGAGCATCGGACGCAATGCTTCCAATACTAAATCCTCTACATTATTGCCGTTTCTAAGCTTAGGTGAAGGTATATTGGGAATCGATAAATCCTTGGCAGAATTTTCAACAATCGGACGCAATGCCGAAATTGCAGCTTGTGAAGTGGCCTCGGACACCAACATATCGGTATCGTAAGGGGTAAATTTCTCTTCTTCGGCGATTTGCGGAATCGATGCAAACATATCGTCGATAGATTGTTGAGCAGGCGGAGTCGGCGGAGCATCTTCCATTATTCGAGGCGGTGGCGGAAGAGTATCAATCGATCCGTCTTCTTTTACGATTGCAGTAAGATCAAAAATATCTTCGGCAGGCGATGCAGGCTTGCTTTCAACCCCGCTATCATCTTCAATGATGCGTTTGATCGATTGAAGAATTTCTTCCATTGATTCAGATTGTTGAGAGGCTTCCGCCATGTTTTACCCGTGTTTGCCGATAAATTATATCGCTCGATAATAAAGCACAAAAATTAAAAACCAACTAAAAAAACACCCCAAAGCAACAATAGAAATTTTCTTAAATTTTTAAACTCGTTGCAATGTCTCTAGCTGCGGCTTGCGGATCGGTTGCTTTGGTGATCGGGCGACCGATAACCAGATAATCCGCACCTTTATCAACTGCCTCTTTGGGGGTAAGCGTACGTTTTTGATCATCTTGGGTGCTTCCCTGGGGGCGAATTCCCGGAACCACCAAATTAAAATCACTTCCGCATTGCTTGCGAAGGGCGGCAATTTCGTAAGGAGAGCAGACAACGCCGTCTAAACGGCAGCTTTGAGCGAGATCGGCAAGCCTGGCGACTTGATCGTTAAGATTATCTTTGATGCCGACCATATTTATATCGTCTTGATCCAAGCTGGTAAGAACCGTAACCCCGATAATCAGCGGACGTGCTTTGCCGGTGACGTAGGCAACCTCCATTGAAGCGTCGATTGCGGCTTGCATCATCGCCCTTCCGCCCGAAGTATGCACGGTCATCATAAAACTATCGATTCCTGCAGTTGCCTTGATTGCTTTGGCAACCGTATTGGGAATATCGTGGAATTTTAAATCGAGGAATATCGGTAAATTTCCGGCTGATAATTTTTCGACTCCGCTCGCACCGTTGGCGGTAAAAAACTCTAAGCCGAGCTTAATTGCTCCGATTTCACCGCCTACTTTGGCAATAATCGCCTCTGCTTCTTCAATATCGGTAGTGTCGATTGCACAAATAATCGGATTTCTCATCATTTTCTCTATTTTGTTGGTAGCGTGTACGGACTACAAATTTACCGGAAAACATAACTTCCGCAAAGGATAAATTTGTAAACCCGGTTGTAAAATTGTTTTTAAAGAGTTATTATATGCTTTTAATCGGTTATACATATTTTAACAAATGACACGAAAAACAAATACCGGTTTTACCTTAATCGAAATTTCGATCGTACTAGTAATCATCGGCTTGATTACTGGTGGGGTTTTGGTCGGTAATGACTTGATAAATGGAGCAAAGATTCGGGCTACGGTTAGCCAGCTTGAGAGTTACAATACCGCAACTCGCACTTTTCAGCTTAAATACGGTGCTTTGCCGGGTGATATCTCTGCAAATCTTGTAAGCCAATTCGGCTTTAGCGTGATGCCCAATCGTGCCGGAACCGGAGGGCAGGGCGACGGAAATGGTTTTATAGAAGCTTATGGCTGGTTTCATAATACGTATTATGTGAATCATGCATGTTGTGTTTCGGGAGAGACTGCATGGTTTTGGGAGGATTTATCTTCTAATTCAGGGTTGATAAGCGGCAATTTTAATTATGCCGGTGATTTTGCCTATCCTTTGGGAAATATAACAGAAAGTACAAACCCGGCAATAGAAGATATAATTCCCCATTCCAAACTAAAAGACAGCATCTATATCGATGTTTATTACTTAAGCGGATTTAATTATTTTTCATTGCTTGCTTTCGGAACGCCTACCCCCTTAACTGGTCTTGACGGTAATGGTGCTGTTCGCAAGAATGTTACCATGTTGACGGTAAATGAAGCCGCTTCTATGGATAAGAAACTCGATGACGGATTTCCGCAAACTGGAAATATAATCGCAAAATATCAGCAATGGGACATAGCAGGTGAGGGTATGAGTACTACCGGCGGTGTTGTTTGGGCATCGGGTGGCATGGTTGAGGGTGCAGCCGATAGTTCGGCAACTTCTCCTTCTTCGATTACGTGTTATGATAATGGCGGAGTTGCTGGAACACAGAAATATTCGGTAGGTACCAACGGAGGAAAAGGGCTTAATTGTGCATTATCTTTTAAGATGAATTAGTCGTTTCACCTAAACACCACGGTTTTATTGCCGTTAATCAATACCCGATGCTCAATATGAAGTTTAATCGCCCGGGCAAGCACGGTGCATTCGCTATCTCTGCCGACTGCTTCTAAATCTTCGGGTTTATAGGTATGGTCAACCCGTGCGACTTCCTGGTCGATAATCGGACCTTCGTCGAGATCGGGAGTGACGTAATGTGCAGTTGCACCGATTAGCTTAACCCCACGTTCAAACGCTTGGGTGTAAGGCTTGGCACCTTTGAAGCTCGGTAAGAATGAATGGTGGATATTGATTGCCCGTCCGACCAAATTTTGGCATAATTCAGGAGATAAAATTTGCATATAACGAGCAAGAATGGTTAAGTCCACCGCATTTTTATCAATCAAATCAAGAATTTGAGCCTCTTGCTCTTTTTTGGTCTCTTTGGTCACCGGCAAATAATAAAATGGAATTTTATGCCATTCGACGATTTCTTTAAAATCGGGGTGGTTAGAAATAATTAGCGGAATTTCAATCGCCAAACTCCCGGTTGAATAACGATGGAGTAAATCGTTAAGGCAATGCCCGTATTTTGACACCATCAGCAGGATTTTAGGCTTGCGGGCTTTATTTTGCAACTGCCAATCCATAGCGAATTTATCGGCAATCCGGCTTTTAAATTCACGTTTTAAGCTTTCTTCGTCGGGCGTGCTTGAATCGGTAGAAAATTCCATACGCAGGAAGAACTTACCCGTCGAGGCATCGCCGAATTGGGCGGACTCTATGATAAAGCCGTTATTTTCGCTCAAGAAACTCGCCACTGCAGCAACGATTCCCCGAACATCTCGGCAAGATAATATAAGTATGTAAGTATTCATATAGTCTTTCCTATTTTAATTTTATAGCATCGCATTGCATCGGACTCTTCGTACTCATGTACTATACCTATCACAATTGAAATGCTGTGATAGGTATATGAAAATCGTCTCCCGAAAGGAGCGATTTTCCGCTGCGAAGCAAAGCGTAACAAAATTTCAAGAGTGCAACTCTTGAAATAAAATAAGTAAGTGTACACTCCGTGCGACTTGCCTTGCAATACTCGCTCTAAAATGAAACTAGAAAAGACTATTAGACTAAACTTGCAACTAGGGCAAAAGTTTTTTATATAGATTATGTTAATATTTCTACTATAGCTTGCTCCAAACGCCGATTTTCTCCGCTTCGCTACTGCCGTATTATATATACGCTGCGGTGCGATGCTCGAAAATCATACGTTTTCGCTTACGCTCTAGCGTAAATCTTAACATAATCTAATTTGATTTATAAACTCCGGTGAATTTAAAAATGGCAATGCAAGCAGACGAAATAGAAGAATTGGTAAAAACCGCATTTCCCGATGCACAAATCAAATTGGTCGATTTGGCAGGTGACGGCGATCATTATCAATTAACCGTTATATCGCCCCAATTTGCCGGCAAATCACGCATCGCCCAGCACCAAATGGTTTATGCTGCCTTGCAAGGCAATATGGGCGGCAAGCTCCATGCTCTTGCCCTTAAAACTGCGGCGGCGTAATATGACCGGTTCGCATATAATAATTCCGCAACCTTCTTTGGATAAATTGCAAAATCTGATTCGTGCCGATATTGCTAAGGTTGACGAGGTTATTATCGCTTCGATCGATAGCGGAGTTCCTCTAATCTCGCAGCTTGCTCGGCATATTATCAGTGCCGGCGGCAAAAGATTGCGTCCTGCTTTAACTCTTCTTGCCGCAAAACTGCTCGGCTATAGCGGTGATCGCCATGTTAAACTTGCGGCATGCGTTGAATTTATCCACACCGCAACTTTGTTGCATGACGACGTGGTCGACGAAAGTGCATTACGCCGCGGCAATGCAACCGCCAACGAAGTTTGGGGTAATAAAGCCAGCGTTTTGGTCGGCGATTTCCTGTTCAGCCGCTCGTTTGAGCTTATGGTTGCAGACGGATCTTTGGAGGTTCTAAAAATTCTATCGAGTGCATCTGCGGTGATTGCCCAAGGTGAGGTGATGCAATTGACTACCGCCAATAATTTGGCAACTAATATTTCTAGCTATACCGAGGTGATTACTGCCAAAACCGCAGCTTTATTTGCAGCGGCGTGCGAGATCGGGGCGGTGGTTGCCGGGCAGCCCGAGCGGCAAGAAGTCCTGCGTAAAATCGGCAATGATTTGGGTATTGCATTTCAGATTATGGACGATGCTTTGGATTATTTCGCCGAACAAAGCAAGCTCGGTAAAGAAATCGGCGACGATTTCCGTGAAGGTAAAATCACCCTGCCGATTATTCTTGCTTTTGAACGCAGTGATGACTTTGAGAAAGATTTCTGGCGACGCACTTTGGAAGAGCAAAATTTCGCCGAGGGTGATTTTGAGCAAGCTTTGCAAATCATTGCCAAATATGATGCGATTAAAGATTCGGTGGCAATTGCAAGGGATTATAGCGATTCCGCCCGTATGGCAATCCTAACTTTCCCCGATTCCCAAGAAAGAGCGGCAATGCTCGAGATCGTCGATTTCTGTATCGAGCGAGGATATTAGAGATGAGACTTTATATAGCAAGCATTGTTTTGTTGGCTCTGATCGTTAGAATTTGGGGAATAAGCGAATATAGTTTTAATCCCGACGAGATGCTATTTTTAAGTATTGCTAAAGGCAATGGTTTGCTTGATATATGGCAGCGTGGGCTTTTTGAATTACACCCACCGCTTTCCCATTTTGTGCATCATTATCAGTTAATGATAAGTGAAGATGTTTTTATACAGAGATTATTTTCAGTTCTTTACGGCATGATTGCATTACTTGGGTTCTATAGCTTAGGGTTAATCCTTAAAGATAAATATCTTGCCGCAATTTTATTGTTCTTTGGAGCATTTTCAACAATTGCGATTTCTATATCGATTACTTTCCGTGATTACGGCTTGTTTTTAGCCCTGCTTGTTTTTGCTTTGATTTATTGGGTAAAATATAATCGCAATCAAAGAAATAGCGACTTGTCAATGTTTGGATTGCTGATGTTTCTTGCCTGTGCATGTAATTTCAGCGGATTCTTAATTGCGGCAGCTTGCGGAATTACTCAGGGATTATCATTGCTTCGTCGTAAAAATTGGAAAAGTCTTATAGTTTTCTCCTCGGTATTTTTGCCGATCCTTGCATTGGGAATATTATTTTACTTTAATTTTATTGCGGTCGGCACGGTTGGCTATGAATGGAAAAAACGATTATTGGACTCCAATCATATTGCAACCGATATATCGGGCAAAGCAAATCGTGTTTTTATGGGTATATCTACTTTTCTTTGGCTCGGAATGGATATAATCGATTTAAAATATATTGCCGATCACCAATGGTTGCCTGGATTGATTGTGGGGTCAAGTTTTGTTATATTTGTAATGTATATAAAAGGTTTGAATATTATTAAACGAAAAGAAGAGAGTTTATTTTATTTAATCACTGTAGTCTGGATAATTGCAATTATTGCCCAATTTTTCGATTTATATCCGATCGTTGGCAATCGACACGGAACTCACCTGGTAATTTTCTTTTTGCTGCCGCTTGCTTATTTATGTATAGAATATAGCGAAAAATATCAAAATATACTGGGCAAAAGAATGTTCTTGATATTGCCGATTGCAGCGAGTTTTTATGTTGCGATATTTATTTGGGGTGATGTGGGTTTAAAAATAAGTGATGAATTTGCAATAAAAACACAAGATTTTGAGCAAGCACAATCTCGTTTAAATGCTGAAATAAAACCCGGAGATCTGATTATAAGCGGTGGCTATAACGGTTATGCTTACTTAATATATGACAAAGATAGAGGCAAAACAAGTTATACAGATTATCAATCGGTTCCATATATAAATGATAGCACAATATTGGCACCTTACGATTCTGTCTTGCTTCCTTACGATAAAATATTAGAGAATTTTTATAAATTACTCTCTAGCAATATCTCACAAAACGGAGCAAATAATTTTTGGTTTGTCGATTACGGTTGGAAGAATCCCGAAATATTCGGATTATTTAACTGTCCGACAACTCATGAAAAGATAGAAAATATTTATAGTGAACCGGGAGTTTTGATATTTAGCGTAAAACAATCGGTAATTGCAGAATTAGTGCAAAAAAAAGACGCTTTTACAAAATGTTATCTAAATCACAGCCCGATTATAGTAACTGAAAATTTTGGCAAAGTTAATTAGTTTAATAATCGTCATAAAATCTTAACATAGATCTGCTATGATCATGAGATAATCAATAGATCAAAGTGATTTTATATGAATTTAGATGTTAAAACCATACAACAAATTCAAGCTGCCGGAAAAGCCATAAACGGCGGCGGCGGCAATAGATTTGATAAGCTGCTTGACGGAGCAAGTGTTTTAATGGCGACTGGAAGCACGATTCCCGTGGTCGGTGAGTTGGGAGCTGCAGGGCAGGCTGGTATCGCAGGATTAAGATTTGCCAATGCTCTTGCTAAAGGTGAAGGTATAGGTGGGGCAACCAAAGCAGCCGCACCAGATTTGGCAATGGCGGCTGCCGATATGATCCCGGGCGGCGGACTAACGGCATTGGCGGCAAAAGCAGGAATTAGAAATATTGCATCACATGCGGCAAATGATGCAACTATTCCCCAAGCATGTCCAAAAGTTCAAGGCAATCTTGCCTTGAAAGCCAAGGGCGGACGCAATGCTTGATAAATATTTGCAAATTACCGCTTGAAATTGGCAAAAATATTCCCATATCCCTATATGATAAATGTAAAACCACGGGGGAATTATGACCGAGAAGCATGTTTTTAGTGCCGAAATTGCCAAAGTTTTAAAGCTGATGATTCATTCGCTTTATACCAATAAAGATATATTTTTACGTGAGTTAATCTCCAACGCCAGCGATGCATGCGACAAATTGCGTTATGCAAGCCTAACTAATCCCGAATTACTCGGTGATAATCAATTAAAAATTACCATTTCTGCCGATGAAAAGGTCAAAACGATCAAAATTTGCGATAGCGGCATCGGCATGAGCAAAGAAGAGCTAATTGCTAATCTCGGTACGATTGCTAAATCGGGAACTCAAGAATTTATCGCTGCATTAAGCGGTGATGCCAAAAAGGATATGCCTTTGATTGGACAATTCGGGGTAGGATTTTATTCCGCCTTCGTAATAGCCGACCAAATCACTGTTGAAAGCCGCAAAGCAGGAGCCGAGCAAGCTTATTCTTGGCAGTCGCAAGGCACCGGTGAGTTTGAGATCGGTCAGAGCGACAAAACGACGACCGGCACCGAGATAACCCTGCATATCAAGCAAGGCGAGGAGGAATATCTCGATAAATATCGCCTCAAACATATTGCTCAAACCTATTCCGACCATATTTCGTTCCAAATCGAATATGTCGACGAAGAAGGCAAAAGTGAAATTATCAACAAAGCATCTGCTCTATGGGTGCGTCCGAAAGCGGAAATCAGTGAAGAGCAATACCAAGAATTTTACCGCCATGTTGCCCATTCGCCCGATAAACCTTGGCTGACTTTGCATAATAAAAACGAAGGCAAGGTTGAATATACCAACCTACTATTCATTCCTTCATTGCCGCCGTTTGATCTCTTCCACCCCGATCGCAAAAGACGGGTTAAACTATATGTAAAACGGGTATTTATCAGCGACGAAGGCAGCGAAATTGTCCCCCAATATTTGCGTTTCTTGCGTGGAGTCGTCGATTCCGAAGATTTACCGCTAAATATCAGCCGCGAGACTTTGCAGCAAAATGCAATCGTTGATAAAATCCGTGAATCGATCACCAAACGCACCCTATCCGAACTCAAGAAAAAGGCAGAAAAAGACCCTGCCGATTACGATATATTTTGGAAAAATTTCGGAGCGGTTCTGAAAGAAGGTCTTTGCGAGGCGATTGCTTCCAAGGAAGATATTTTGCAAGCCTGCCGTTTTTATAGCACTAAACTCGGCGATTTCACCGGGCTTGACGATTATATTTCCCGCATGCAGGAAGGGCAGGAAAATATTTTCTATCTTACAGGCGATAAATTAGATTCGATCAAGAATAATCCCCAGCTTGAAGGCTTCAAAAAACGTGACATCGAGGTTTTATTGCTTTGCGATCATGTTGATGATTTCTGGTTGAGCGTGGTTTCGGGCTATAAAGATAAAAATTTCATGTCGGTAACCAAAAGTAACGATGCTTTTGATAAGATCGAAGAAAAAGAAGAAGACCAAGCCAAAACTGCGGAAAATAAAGCCGAGATCGAGCCTTTATTGGAAGTGCTGCGGAAAATTTACGGCGACAATGTAAAAGACGTGCGTGCGACCCATAAGCTTGCCGAGAGTGCTGTTTGTTTGGCAGTTGAGGAGGGTGCAATGGATATTCGCCTTGAGCGTTTCCTGCGTGAGCAGAAGCAGCTTAACACTACTTATGCGAAAATCCTTGAGATCAACCCCGAACATGCGATCATCAAGGCTTTGAGCGAGAAAGTCAAAAACGGCAGCGGCGAGAATGATCAAACCTTGTGCGATGCTGCGTTTATCTTGCTTGATCAAGCCAAGATTATCGAAGGTGAGGAAATCTCCGATCCCGTATTATTCTCTAAGCGGCTTAACCGCTTTATGAGTAAGGAATTGGCAGCTTGATCGATTCTCGCAAACGCAGTTTTTTACCATCTTTCGTGCGCAGAAACGGACGCAAGCTTCAAGGCAACCGGCGTAATTTGGTTGAAGAATTATTGCCGAAATTGCTGATAGAATTGCCCGAGCAGGGTGATTTGTTGCTTGAAGATTTATTCGCTCAGCCCAATTTGCCGCTATGGTTTGAAATCGGCTTTGGCGGCGGTGAGCATTTGATCGAGCAGGCGAGACTAAATCCGGGCGTAAATTTTATCGGCTGTGAGCCTTATATTAACGGGGTGGCGAATTTACTTGCCGCAATTGAGCGGGATAATCTGCAAAATATCCGCCTGTTTCAAGATGATGCTAGATTAGTACTCGAAAAACTTGCCGATGATTCGCTTTCGCGTTTGTTCGTATTATTTCCCGACCCGTGGCGGAAGAATAAGCATCATAAAAGACGGATCATCTCGCAAGATTCACTCGAATTATTTTACCGCAAAATTCAAGCCGGCGGATTGCTGCGAATCGCTACCGATCACGTTGATTACGGAGTTTGGATCTTGCAAAATATCTTGGCATTTAAAAAATTTATTTGGACGGCAAAAACTCAAACCGACTGGCAAAATCCACCCCAAGATTGGGTAAAAACCCGCTATCAGGAAAAAGCCGAGCAGGAAGGCAGATCGCCGATGTTTATCGATTTGCGAAAATAATATGTTTGTCACCCCGTGCTTGTCACGGGGTCTAGTGCTTTTAAGGCTAGATACCGCAATAAATGCGGTATGACAATTGTGCCATAATTAAGATAAACGAATATATCAGCAAAAGAGGCGGTTCCTTGCTCGTGTCCGAAGACAACAAACAAGGAACCTTAGCCGAGGTTATTCCTCCTCGAATAAATAGGGAAGAGACCGACAAATATCTTGCAATATTCCCGTATACATTTTTTGCTGAAACTTTTCAATCAACGCTTCAGCTAAGGGAGTATTGGCAAAATACCCTATTTTCATGCTCCCCTCCCAAAGCAGTTCTAATTGAAAAGGCAAAAATTGACATTCGTTGCCAAAGCAAAGTTCGGACTCATGCAGAATGTTGCCTATTGTTACTTTATCAACGCTATGCGTTGACCCAACCTTTAAGAAGTCTTCTTCTATTTCGGAGATTTCTTGCTCGCTGAGTCCGATTTCAGCAAAAATCATCCTTAATGCTTCCATGTCTTTGGCTTTCGCCGCAGACATGATCTCAACGATTTTTTGGATCAGTTCAATAAAAGTTTTGTTACCTGTAGTCATTGTAGTATACCTCTGTAAAAAAAAGTTGGTTGGTTGTGTTAACTTCCGTCCAAATCCTTCTAGACATTTTCATCAAATCCTGTTGATGCGTTAGGTTTTTATGCCGCATATTTCTCAAACCCTAAATTAGAGCAATCAAAACACGCAAAATAAAAATACCGATAACCTTTGTAAAATAACATAAATTTAGGCATGCCGCAAAATAAGAATTGTGAATTTTTTGTGACGATTCTTACTATAGTAATTCAAAAGGGAATTAGGCATAATAGGCATAATAGAAAAATCTTGGTGCTATTTAGGGGATAGTTTAAAATTTATCGATTTGCTTAAGCCTTAGAAATGTCGGTTTTATTATTTGCCCCAGCACTTTGTTCTTCAACTCCGATGCTTGCCGTTTTGCCGATTTGAGTCCTGATTTCCTTGGTTTTTAAGCGAATTTCGCCCACTGAAAATCCACACTGTTTTTCAATAAAAAGTTTAATTCTGTTTAAGGCAAATCCTGAGGGTAATTTGTACGCGTCAATTTCGATATTCCAGCTTTCGTCAGGGTTTGGCGATTCGCCGATATTTTTTAAAGATAAATTATAATCTTGTAAAAAGCTTTTAAAATGCTCGGCAAGAATTTTATCGTTTGCAATAAAGGCAAGCGGACTTGCCGGTTTCTTAACCGGTTCTATAATTATAGGTGGGGGCTTTGATTCGCCTTGAATGATATTTTTGCAATCGGTTGATATTCTAAATCCAAGATGTCGGAAAATAGTAGTTACTTTTCCTCCTAAAGCCGATCCGTTTATTTTATGATTACTATCTCCGTGGATTTGAATATCCCATTCCGAGCGACTTGTAGTATTGTTTATAGCTTGAGTTAGTCGGATGTTTTTAATCTTTAAATTTGCAAAAATATCATATAATTGTTGTTTAGCCTCGGGATTTAGTTCAAGTGTATCAATAGGGGTTTCAGCTTTTTTGGGAGCTAAACCGCTATCAAAAGTTTTTAATTGGAAATATGCTTTATATCCGTTTTGTTCAAATAATTGCTTGAGTTTTTGAGATAATCCGATGCTTTTGCTTCCGTTTAGCGATATATTATAGATATCTTGATTAGTTTGAGTCGGTTTTTCGGTTAGTGTTAGTTTGTCTACCCCGTATTCGCTTCGTGTTATATATTCAATTTGATTCCTAAAATCATCGTCTTGAAGTAAGAAATTTAACGGGCTATCGTTATTTTGCGAATCGGCAATTACGCTAATATTACATTTTTCTATAAGCTTTATTTGGTGTCGATCGATATTAAATACCGGATTTAGATTTTCTATAATTCCTTGGTTTCTAAGAACTTTATTTATTTTTCTTAATATACTCTTTTTCTGATTAAGGTTTTTATTTTCAGCTGTGATTTCAATAGGAATAAGATGTTTTCTGCTTATCTTCTCGGCTGTGGGAGTTGCCCATGTCCTTGGAGAAATGGTTATATTAGAGACATTTTCAGCGACAAGAATATTATAAATTTCCTCGAGAGCTTGAGGGTTTTCACTTAAATATTGTAATTCTATAATATCATCGCGGCGGCAGTAATCTTGCGGTGGATTGATGTTTTTGAAAGCTATTTTTGTAGCAAGAATTTCTGGGGTTAGCGGCGATTTCTCGACGGTAGGTGTTTTTATTCTTTGTTGTTTTCGATCTTCTGCCTGTTGTTTTTTTCTTTCTCGATACTCATTAACAAATAAGGCGGTATTTTCATTTACAATTCCGGCAAGTGCAAAATTAAGTCCGTTGAATAATTTTTCTAAACCGATTTGCGATAATTGTCCGGCTTGATCGCCGGGATTGCCTTGAGTACCGTTTGCTAAATATTCGCCGTAAATATTTTTTGTTATTGCTCTTGTTGCTGCAAGAAGGGTTGGAATTGCTATTGTATCGCTGTTTTCAAATAATGCGGTTATCTCTTCTTGCGGAATATCTACACTGCTTTCTTTATACTTTTCATATATTGAGTGTAATCTTTTAATCGCAGAATTTATCTGTCCTTTGTAAACCAACTTTTCAATGAATTCATGATTATTTACTGGTTCATTGCTTGTTGCTTTGAGCGGCAAATAGAGTTCCATTGCTTGGCGAAAGCGACTTAGGTTCTTCATCGCCGCACCGATCACCGTTATACTAGGCTTACCTGAGTCAATTTCGGACTCAGTGTCGATTTGTTCAATAATTTCGATTTCCGGCTCTACCATTTTACGCCCCTATATTTCTCGATTTATACCGGGAAATAGTTAAGAAACGTTTAATTAATGGATTAAAACGGCTTGTTATTTAAGCAAATCGGCAAAAGCTCCGCCGAGTTGTCCGGTTAGAACTTCAATCTTATCCCAGACTTTGCCGGTGACGTAAGGCTCTTCTGCCAACCAAGCATCAAAATCGCTACGGCTTGCGAAATCGGTAATCAACACCGAGCCGATCATTTTAGAAGTTTCGTCGGTAATCGCAATTCCGCATAATATTCTGCCTTTTTCACGCATCTCAACCATTGCCTGCGTATGGGCTTGGCGTGCGGCGAGGCGGCGTTCGCCGGCTTGTGCATCGGTTGCGTCGTAAGCGATTAAAATAAATTGTGCCATGTTAATTCTCCTTTAAGTTTAAGATCTTTTGTAGTTTGTATTTAAATTCCTACGGTTTCTGCAACTAAATAAAGAGGACGTTGTTTGGTTTCGGTGTAAATTCGTCCGATATATTCGCCCAAAATCCCGATACTCAGTAATTGCATACCGCCTAAGAATAATGTCGATACCAGCAAAGAAGCATAACCCGGCACGTCAACCCCGAAAAATATCGTTCTAAGTGCAATAAAAATTGCCCAAATAAAGGCAAATAGCGAGATAAATCCGCCGATATAAGTCCAAATTTTAAGCGGTATGGTGGTGAATGAAAATATGCCGTCGAGGGCGAATTGCCAGAGTTTAAAATAATTCCAGCTCGTAGTGCCGGCTGCTCTTGCTTCACGGTCAAAAAATACGGTGGTGGTGGGAAAGCCGACCCAGGCAAATATGCCCTTCATAAATCTTGTGCGTTCGGGCAGTTGCCGTGCTGCTGCAACGACTTGAGCGTCCATAAGCCGGAAATCCCCGGTATTTGGTGGGATTTTGATCGTCGATAATTTATTCATTGCCTTATAAAACCATTCGGCGGTTTTGCGTTTGAGCCAAGAATCACCCGGACGATTGCGACGGGTTGCCAGCACGACTTTAAAGCCTTGTTGCCATTTTTCGACTAATTCGGCGATAATCTCGGGCGGATCTTGCAAATCGGCATCAAACGGGATTACCGCATTTCCGCAAGCATAGTCGATACCGGCGGTAAGGGCGATCTCTTTGCCGAAATTGCGGGCAAAATTGACGGTTTTGATCCGGGAATCCCAAGCATTATATTGCTTGAGCAAATCGTAAGTATTGTCACGGCTGCCGTCATTGATGCAGATAATCTCGTAATCGGGAGTGATTTTCTCGAGGCAATATTGCAGGCGTGTAAATAATTTCGGCAAAACTTCAGCCTCGTTATACATCGGGATTACGATAGAAATTTCAACCATTTGTTGTAGCTTTCACTTATAATATATAGGGGTGGCGACGGGGTAGATAACAAGAAACTTTGGTAACTTCTCCCGGAGTCGAGAATAAGTCAACCCTGCCGCCGTGCAGATCGACAAAGCTTTTAACGATTGAAAGCCCGAGTCCGGCTCCCGATTTGCGGCTGCCTTTATTGGTGCCGGTTTTGTAGAATTTATTAAATACCGCATCTTTTTCTTCTTGGGTAATGCCGATGCCGTTATCCTCGACTATAAAGACGATTTCTTCACCGTTTGCAGTTATTTCACTATTTGCGGTTAGGATTATATTGCCGCCCGAATTAGAATATTTAATCGCATTGGAAAGCAGGTTGAACAGGATTTGTTTTACCCTTGTTTCGTCGGCAAAAATAGAGCCGATTTGCGGGTCGCAGGCAAGGGTGAAATGCAGATTATGCTCACGTATGCGTTCTTGCACCAGCGAAATCACCGATTGCAAGGTTTCGTAAATATCGAATTCAACGATGTCGAGCTTCATGTAGCCGGCTTCAATACTCGCAATATCAAGAATATTATTGATCAATTGCATAAGATTTTGCGAGGCATTATAGATATTGCCGACATATTCGCTTTGTTTTTCCGACAATTCACCGAAATAATTGCCGATTAACATTTCCGAGAATCCGCTGATTGAAGTAAGCGGTGAGCGTAACTCGTAAGATACGTTGGCAAGGAATTCTGTTTTGAGCCTATCTGCCTCAGATAGGGCTTCGTTTCGCTCCCGTAACGACATTTCTAACAATGTGGAATCGGTCACGTCATAGAAGGTTATTAGCGTCGCACCGTCCGGCAGCGGCACTACGATAGAGTCGACCACCGAGCCGTCGGTACGTTCCATGCGTTTATATTGCACTTGCCTGGAAAGCAGCTGCGAGATGAATTTTTCTTTATAATCTTGCCAGTCATCGGCAAAATGCAAAGGTTTGGTTTTGTCGATTAGTTCGGATATATGGGTCTCAGGCGATAAAACCGCATTCTCGAGCTTCCATAATTGTAAGAATCTCGGATTATAGAGTCGCAAGCGGCAATCTTCACCGAACACTACCACCCCTTCATGCAAATTGTCGAGAGTGGCTTTTTGTACCGCAATTAAAGTATTATATGAGCGTTCCAAGGCCAGGCGATCACTAACATCTTCATAGGCAAATAAAATGCCGCCTAAAGCATGGGGGATTGCCAATACCCGTAAGGTGCGACCGTCGGGGAGGTAGAATATTTCCTCGTGCGAGTCGATAATATCTGTAAATAAACGCAAATGCTGCTGTTTGAATTGCAAGAAATTGGCTTGTTCGGGGAGGCGGCGTTTTTCCCGTAATATTTCAAGTAATTCACCGTATGTCGGCTTGCTCTCTAGCCATGCTTCGTCCAGCCCCCAAAGCCGCACATAAGCATAATTGAAGAATTTAAGCCGAGTATCGGCACCAAATACCGCCATTGCACCGGAAACACTTTCAAGCAGTTCGGATTGGGCGTTTATATGGCGTTGCAATTCGGCTTGCGATTTTTCGAGATCGCTGACATCTTGAGCCAGACCTACGATTATATTATCGGATTTAAGCGGTATTTCGCTAAATCGGTATAATTTGCGTTCGCCTTCGATGACTATATGTCGGTGTTCGGATTTTTCGATATTTTGTTTAATCGCTTCTTGGGCAAGCAAGCGTGCTTTTGGGGTAAGTTCTAAATGTTGCCCGTCCTCTTGTGCGGTGCTTTCTTCGGCGGCGATGCTGTAAGCCATATTGCAATAGCGGATCGATAAATCATCACCACGCAGCCAAACCGGAATCGGGAGTAAATTTAAGATATTGGAAAATTGACGAACGTCTTTTTTAAGTTGGGTAGTTTCGATATTGATGCGATCAGATTCTTTTACCGCATTATTTAAGGCTTCCTCGAGTTTGGCTTGTTTGCTTTTTTGCAGATAAAAAACCAAACTCCCGGAAATTATAGCGGTCAGTGGAATTGTAACGATAAAATCGACTATTTCCATAGAGCGAACATTGATTAAAACGGCAATTTCATGCCGGCCGGTAAGCCGAGGCTACCGGTTAATTTTGACATTTGATCATTGGCTGCGGAATCGATCTTGTTTTTGGCATCGTTTAATGCTGCAACGATCAAATCTTCGAGCATTTCTTTGTCAGTAGGATCGATGATTTTAGGGTCGATATTGATTTTTTTGACTAAGCCTTTGCCACTCATCGTCACTACGACCATTCCGCCGCCCGACGAGCCTTCGCTTTCTTCGTCTTCTAATTTTGCTTGCATCGAAGCAATTTTATTTTGCATTTCTTGGGCTTGCTTCATCATTTTTTGGATATTCATTTATTTGCTCCTCGTCGTGATTTTAGTTAATTTGGCATCGGGAAATTTTTCCAATATAGATGCAACTATAGGATTGGATTTTGCATTGTCCAGCTCTTTTGCTGCAAGCTCAAGTTCTATTTCATACAAACTCTTACCTGCATTTTCTTGCGATAAAACGATCAACCAGCGTTCACCCGTCCACTCGGTTAGCAACTTGCCGATGCGTCCGACAAAATCACCAGACACTTGCGACGAGATATTAAGCTCGATTTTGCCTTGTGAAAAACTCACCAGCCGTGCTTCACGCATCAGGTGATTATGGAGAATAATCTCACGGTTCTGCTTAAAAAGTGCAACCGCAGATTCAAAATCGGCAATTGCTTGCCTGCCCGCAATAGGCTCGGCGATGGTGTGACTTGCAATTACGGTTTGATTGGTAGTGATCAGCGAAACCGGGCTGCGTCCGACCGGCGATCCCGGCGAACTCGGATTGCTTGGCGATTGTGAGGCAAATTCGTTATTTTTGAGTTTGCGGATTAAGTCAGTCGGATCGGGCAGGTCGCTCATATGGGCGATGCGGATCAAAATCATCTCGACCGCCGCTACCGGATCAGGTGCAATCCGAGCTTCTTGCAAGCCTTTGAGCAGCATTTGCCAGAATTTAGTCAATAAAACTATCGAGAGTTTTTCGGCTTTTTCCTCGCCAAATTGACGTTCATTTTGCGAGAATGCGACATCATTTGCCGCTGAAGGAGTGATTTTTATCCGAGAAATAAAATGGATCAACGCCAGCAAATCCTGCAATAGCATTAAAGGATCACCGCCTGCGGCATAAATTTTGCGGAACTCTTGTAATACATTTGCGATATCACCGCTAAACAAGCCTTCCAGTAAGGCAAATAATTGCGATTTATCGTTCATGCCTAGCATGTTGCGGACATTTGCGGCAAGGATCAAGCCTTCTTCGCCGATATGGGCGATTGCCTGGTCAAGCAACGACAATGCATCACGCACCGAGCCTTCGCCGGCATCGGCAATCAGTGCCAAGGCTTCTTCCTCGGCTTGCACGTTTTCTTTGGCGAGGATATTTTTTAAATGCGAGGCGAGTAATTCGGTGTCCAGGCGTTTTAAATCAAAACGTTGGCAGCGAGATAAAATCGTCACCGGGATTTTGCGGATTTCGGTAGTCGCAAAGATGAATTTAACGTTATCGGGCGGTTCTTCCAAGGTTTTTAGCAGTGCGTTGAATGCACTGTTGGAGAGCATGTGAACTTCGTCGATAATATAGACTTTGTTGCGAGCCGATGTCGGTGCATATTGCACGGTTGCGATCAGCCCTCGAATATCGTCAACCCCGGTGTTGCTGGCTGCGTCCATTTCGATAACGTCGATATGGCGACCCTCGGTAATCATCGTGCAATTGCTGCAAACGCCGCAAGGGTCGATAGTTCCGTTGCCTTTGCCGTCAACCCCGATGCAGTTTAGAGCTTTGGCAATAATACGTGCAGTGGTGGTTTTACCGATACCCCTAATGCCGGTAAGCAAAAACGCATGGGCAATTCTGCCGCTCGCAAAAGCATTGCCAAGGGTGCGGACGAGAACGTCCTGTCCGACTAAATCGGCAAAATTCTGTGGACGGTATTTGCGGGCGAGAACACGATATTGCATTTTTGATTAGGTATCAGATGTTAGGTTTTAGGTTTTATTTGCCGTATCTTAGTATTTGCACCTGAAATCCGACATCTAAAATCTTAACATTGAGACTAGCGACGACCCGGTGCTTTGACCGCTACGGCTGCTTTCTTTCGAACCTGACCGACTTCACGGAGGCATCGCCCGCCGCTAGCCGATTCACTATAAACGCAAATGACTCTAAACCGCAAGTCGGAATTACGTTTGACCTCATATTTCTTTATAGATGCCTTTGTGTGATCACGTGACTCGTGGCACGTAACACTAATGTTAAATATTGCCCCAAAAATCTTTAACCTTCTTGAAAAATCCTTCCGAACTCGGGCTGGTATTGCCGCCCGATTTCTCGAATTCCCGCAAAAGTTCTTTTTGTTTTTTGTTCAAATTAACCGGGGTTTCGACCTCAATCTGAATATACATATCGCCACGGCTGCCACGCATTGCCGACATTCCTTTGCCACGCAGTCTTAATTGGTGTCCGCTTTGCGTGCCTTCTTCGATCGTTACTTTAACTTTGTGACCGTCGATCGTCGGAGCTTCAATACTGCCGCCGAGTGCTGCAGTGGTAATCGGGATCGGGATATGGCATAAAAGATTATTGCCGTCGCGAACAAAGAATTGATGGGGTTTGATAGCGATGAAGATATATAAATCGCCTGCTTCACCGCCCCTAAAGCCTGCCTCGCCGCCGCCGGTTAAGCGAATGCGTGAGCCTTCTTCGACCCCTGCCGGAATATTGACGAGGAGTGATTTTTCTTTGCGAATCCGCCCGGTTCCTGCACATTTTTTGCACGGATTTTTAATGATTTTACCTGCACCTTGGCAAGTTGAACAACCTCGCTCGATTGTGAAGAAGCCTTGGCTTGCCCGCACTCTGCCGGCACCGTTACAGGTCGTACAGGTGACGGGCTTGCTGCCGGGTTCCGCACCGCTGCCCGTACAAGAATCGCAAGATGCCGAGGTGGTTATGCTGATAGTATCTTGTTTGCCGGCAAATGCGTCTTCTAAACTAATCGTCATGTTATAACGAAGATCCGACCCTCTGGTTGCCGCAGTTTGCGAGCTACCGCCGCCGCTGCGACCGCTAGAAAATCCGCCGCCGAAGAAATCTTCAAAAATATCGGCAAATCCGCCGCCGCCGAAATCAAATCCGCCTGCATTTTGTGATGCACGTCCGCCACCGCCGCCTTCAAAAGCTTGATGTCCGAAGCGATCATAAGCGGCTCTTTTTTGTTCGTCTTTTAAAACTTCGTAAGCTTCGCTGATTTCTTTGAATTTTTGCTCGGCAGCTTTATCACCGGGATTTTTATCGGGGTGATATTGCATCGCTAATTTGCGATAGGCTTTTTTTAACCCGTCGGCATCGGCAGATTTTTCAACCCCGAGAATCTCATAATAATCACGTTTTTTTGTCATAAATTAAGCTATCAAGTTGCAAGTTGTAGGTTCAGATTTTCTTATATTAAACAGTTTATGCCGCGTTTTTGCACTAAATTTAGTAATTTTAATGCTGCTCCGTCGGGGTGGGTTTTGCCGCTTTCCCATTTTTGTACGGTTGTTACGCCGACATTGAGCATTCTTGCCCAAACGCTGCGACTAATTTTTTGCGATAAACGGATATTTTTGATTTCGCCCGGAGAAAAATCTTGAATTTCCGGCAAAGCCAATTCTTCAATTCTACGCATAGTTACTTTGTCAAATTTAGCTTCCCGTGCTGCTTCCAGCACAAATTGGGTGATAGTAAGCCCGTCCATAAAATTAACCTATCTCTATAATGGTTTCGCCCAATAACAGCTTATCTAATTCTTTTGCTTCAAGTGCCAAATAAGAATTGCCGAGTTCTCGCAGCAAAAGTTTTTCTTTTTCGGTTATATAGTCATTCCAATTAAAAAATAGTTATTTTTAATTGGATAAAATGACTATAATTATATATTTTATAGTGTTTTTACCCAAAAATTTTTAAGTAAAAATTATTTGGAAACACTATATTATCTTTGTCGCTTTTCTCAAATCCGTAAAGATAGAAGGTTTTGTTTGCTTGTGAATAGGTTAAAATAGTGCGGACACCTCCGCTTTTGCCCTTGCCTTTGGCAGCGATTCGCTTTTTGTAAATATTGCCGCCCAGATCAGCGTCAACCAAGCCTTTGTCTATTTCAGCTATTGCATTTTTAAGAATATCATCGCTTAAGCCTTGCTTTTTAGCCCAGCGGGCAAATTGCTTTAACTTAAATATTCTCAAGATTTTACCCTCTTTGCTTGGGATAACTATATCCTTAAAGGATAGTTATTGCAAGTGTAATTTTTAAAACTACACTTGCAACTTACAACCTACAACTAAATTATGCACTTTTCTTATCGTCTACTTCTTCAAATTTGGCATCGACGATATTTTCCTCACCTGCATTGCTATGCGGTGCAGCTTCGGCAGCAGCAGGAGCTTCTTCCTGTTGTGCTTTATACAAAGCTTCACCGAGTTTCATTGAAGATTCGGTAAGGGCTTGTAGTTTGGTATTGATGGCTTCGGCATCGTCACCGTCGAGAGCAGTTTTAAGGGCTGCAATATCACGCTCGATTGCTTCTTTGTCGGCAGCCGGGATTTTGTCGCCGTGTTCTTTAAGATTTTTGTCGGCAGAATGCATCATACCTTCGGCATGATTTTTCGCTTCGATCAATTCACGACGTTTTTTATCCGCTTCGGCATTGGCTTCTGCATCTTTAACCATTTTCTCGATATCTGCGTCCGACAATCCGCCCGAAGCTTGAATGCGGATTTGCTGTTCTTTGCCGGTGGCTTTGTCTTTTGCCGAAACATTGACGATACCATTGGCGTCGATGTCGAAAGTAACTTCGATTTGCGGCATTCCTCTCGGTGCGGGCGGCAAGCCGACCAAGTCGAATTGTCCGAGCATTTTGTTGTCGACTGCAATTTCGCGTTCGCCTTGGAATACTCGAATTGTAACCGCAGTTTGATTGTCGTCTGCAGTCGAGAAGGTTTGGCTTTTCTTGGTCGGAATCGTGGTATTGCGATCGATCAAACGGGTAAATACGCCGCCCAAAGTTTCGATGCCGAGCGAAAGCGGAGTCACGTCGAGCAATAATACGTCTTTAACTTCGCCTTTTAGAACGCCGGCTTGAATTGCCGCACCCATTGCGACCACTTCGTCGGGGTTTACGCCTTTATGCGGCTCTTTTCCGAAGATTGATTTTACGGTTTCGGCAACTTTTGGCATACGGGTCATACCGCCGACCAAAATAACTTCGTCGATTTCCGAAGCAGAAAGTCCGGCATCTTTGATCGCCGATTTGCAAGGAGCAATCGTGCGTTCGATAAGATCGGCAACCAATGCTTCGAGTTTTGCCCTTGTGATTTTGACGTTAAGATGTTTAGGGCCGCTTGCATCTGCAGTGATGAACGGCAAGTTAACATCGGTCTGCATAGTCGAAGAAAGCTCGATTTTTGCTTTTTCCGCAGCTTCTTTGAGGCGTTGCAATGCAAGTTTGTCGTTACGCAAATCAATGCCAGATTCTTTCTTGAATTCGTCTGCCAAGAAATCAAGGATACGCATGTCGAAATCTTCACCGCCGAGGAAAGTATCGCCGTTGGTGGATTTTACTTCAAATACGCCGTCGCCTATTTCAAGAATCGATACGTCGAAAGTACCGCCACCCAAATCGTAAACCGCAATTGTTTTGGCTTTGCCGTCAACTTTATCAAGACCGTAAGCAAGAGCAGCCGCAGTCGGCTCGTTGATGATCCGCAATACTTCAAGACCGGCGATTCTACCCGCATCTTTGGTGGCTTGGCGTTGGGCATCGTTAAAATATGCCGGCACCGTGATAACTGCTTGGGTAACTTTTTCGCCTAAGAAGCTTTCTGCGGTTTCCTTCATTTTAGTAAGGATAAATGCACTGATTTGGCTGGGGCTGTATTTTTCGCCACGAGCTTCAACCCAAGCATCGTTATTATCTGCACGTACGATTGCGTACGGCACGAGGTCTTTGTCTTTTTGAGTGGTTTTATCGTCAAACGTACGACCGATCAAACGCTTAACCGCAAATACGGTGTTTTGCGAGTTGGTAACCGCCTGGCGTTTTGCCGGGTGACCGACCAAGCATTCTTTATTCTCGGTGAATGCGACGATCGACGGAGTGGTGCGAATACCCTCGGCATTTTCAATCACCCTTGCAGTTTTGCCTTCCATGATGGCAACGCAAGAATTGGTTGTACCAAGATCGATTCCGATAACTTTACTCATAATTTTCTCCCTGTTAATTCAACTTCGCTAGCTGATATAGGGAATAAATTATGCCTTTGCAAGGGGTGGGGGATAAAAATATTAGACTTCTTTCGCAACTCTACTAGATTTGGCGTTTAATGCGTTGTTTTGTCTCTCAAATACTCACGTACAAAACGTACGCTGCGTTTTTCGCTCCAAAACGCCTGTTATCCGCCTAAATCTAGCGAGTTGTGAAAGAAGTCTATTCGGTTTTACGCCGCTTTATATTCAACCTGTTCGCTTTGCAGGGCTTTTTGGAAGCTCGGACGGGCTATGACTTGAGCGCAAAGCCGCTTTGCATTTGCTCCGATTACGATGCCTTGGACGTTTTTTGCCCAATTGGCAATCACGCTTAGCAAAATATCGCCGACCGTGCATTTATCGCCGCAAAGATATGTGTTATTTTCTAGCTGTATTTCAACGTCTTGCCAAAGCTTGTTGATTTGTTCGACCGTAGTTGCAATAACTTTTTCCTGCACTTCGCCGGTGAAGTTACGCATTGCCCCGAATGCACGTGCATATGCAGGGTGGAGGGTTGCATTGCAGAACATTAGCCATTCGAGGGCTTTTGCACGTTCATATCCGCTTGTCGGCAAAAGCTCGTTTTTGTAGGTATCGAGCAAATAGATCATGATCGCCGCCCCTTCACGGAACAAATGGGTGCCGTCGAATAATACGGGAACATTGCCGCGTGGGTTGATTTTAAGAAATTCGGCAGGGCGGGGTTGCCCTGCGGGAACCGCAACATTTTCAAGCTTAAATTCTTGTCCAAGCTCATTAAGCACGACATGGATAGCCATTGAGCAGCTGCCGGGTAGATAATATAAAGTATACATAAGTTTTATCCTTGTTATTTAATCGGCTTGAATCCTTGTTGGATTAAGCCTTCGCTAATTGCCAAATATTTGGGTAAGAAGGTTTGGTTGGGGTGCATTGTAAGTGTTACAATTCCCGCACTTGCATCAATTTTAATATTTTGAAGCGGCTTATTACCCGAATCGCTAAGTTTATTCCAAAGTGTTGGCATGTCGAGCATATAGGCTGGTTTCCAGGTTAATTCGACTTCCTTACGAGAAATCTTGCTTATGAAGAATTCATTTGTCGGCTTATTTAATTTGCTCGATATTTTTTTGCCGTTTACCCAAATCGACCACTCGTCTTTGGAATAATAAGCAATCGATGCAATATAAATATTGGGCAAAGCTTGCGGAATAATTTCTTCTTTGGGAGTTTCAATTATACCTTGTATCGGTTTTTTAATCAGACTGTTGAGCAGGCCGTTTAAATCGTCGGGATTATTTTCTACAGTTTTTTTGTTTACATCACCAATTGAATCAAATGCTTCAAAAAATTTTGCTATAATTCCCGATTCTGTCTCTGAGAACATTAAATTGGTGTTGATTCTTCTTTGTTGGGATACAAGCTTTGCTTCGGGTGGCAAGGTTTTTGTGACATTTGAGATCTTATTCGGATCGACTAAAAGATTTCCTATAGAAGGGTCTGCAATAACTGAATTCGCAGGAGATGCTTGGGGTGCTATCGGCGTAGCAGTGGTTGGAGCCGAATTAAGCGGTGCCGATTCTGCTTTAGGCGTTGGTTGCGGAGCAAGATTTTCCGACGATTTTGGCGGAAGCTCTGATTCTAATGTTTTATCAGGCGTTATGGGTGCGGTAGGAATCTGCGGAGCGGTATTTTGAGTTGTTGCAGTATTAGTTGGAGCTATCGCAGTAGGCAGCTCTTCCAGGGCATAAACTCCGCAGGTTAGAAAAAACGGTATAATTACAGACAATAATAATTTGTTATTTTGCATTGCCGGTACCGTTATCTGTAGGTTTTGGACGAATTCCGATCCAAGAGAATGACAATTCTCCATTGATAAGAGGGCTAATTTTATGGCTACTCAAGGAAGACGAAACATAATCAGAAGAGAGATCATTCTCACGCTTTAATTTTAAACTATGAACTAAAATTATTCCCGGCATGGTATAATTTAACTCTTCTATGAAATTATACACCGAATTATCGTTTACTGCACCGAATTTTAAAGTCACCTCGTTTTTTATAGCAACGCCCGAATCTAGTTTAAAAGCAGTTCCTTGAACTTCGGTTGAGGGTAGAATTGTCATTTCCAAGCTTTCCGCCAAGTGATGTTTTTTTCTCAATTCCGAAATGATTTTTTTTGCATCTTCACGGTTAATCGAAAATTCGGCATTATGATTTAATTTATATGAGTTATAAAATGAGACTACTTTATCGGAGAATCCTGCTTTGGTCATGATATTGTTATATTGGGATTTTATGGAGTCGTTTGCGGATTGCTTTTGAGCAAGCTCACCACTTAGATCGTCCGAATATCCCGAAATATAAATATTGATTCCAAGTAATATGCTTATAGTAACCGATATTATAATAGCATGCTTTATAAGAATCTTCTTTGTTTTGTTATATTTAGTGGACATTTTTTTGTCCTTTCTCTTCCGGTATCGGACCCTCTATAGTGAGGGTCAGAATTTCGGTTTTTTTGCCGTCGGCATGTTTGCTATCGTCTCCGCCGATGACGGTTTTTAATTCCTTGCTGTCGGATAGTAATCCGGGAAGTTCGGAGTTAGTTATGGTGAAGCCGGTAAAAGATTTTTTTATCCGTTCAAGAAAATATGCATTTTCTTGTATAAATTTCTCGATTGGCTCTTGCGGAGTAGTCAAGCGGAATTCTATTTCTGCTTTCATTTTTCGATCGTCGACAGTTTTTTCTATTTTTAACGGCTCGTATAAAGTCCAGGAGACTTGCTTAACTATAGCGGCATTTTGCATTGTTGCTGCAACTTTGCCGACAAAATCGGGAATATTAAATTTGGGCTTTGAGAGTAATTCATTTAGATTCATAATATCGGAATAAAGATTTACTTCTTTGGGTAGAGAGGCAGTCTTGGATTTTATATCGCTAAGCTCGACGCTAATTTTAGAATGCTCTGTCTCAACATCTTTAAATTTTTCGTTGGTGCTTATTATGTCATATCCGGTTAAGCCTGCCCAGATTAAAAAACCCAAACTCATTGCAGCTGCAGAAAAATCAAGTAATTTAGTATTGGCAACAATGCTCAATATTTTTCGTGTATAATCGGTATGTAGCGGCAGAATAAGCTTTTTTTGTTTTGCAACAAATGCGGAAATTACAACATCGCCAAAATGATCTTGCGGTTGTGCCGCATCTTTTAATCCGATGATTTCCGAAGCCTCGAACGGAGTTAAGAAAATATAAGCACCCGAGCGGATATTCTTAACGTCTATTGAGTTGCGAATTGCTTCCGATGCGATTATTGCTACCGATATATCTATAGTATCTTGTAGCCCCATACGCTTTAAGTATTCGAAAGTATTGATCATTTCCTGTTCGATATTGCCTGCCAATACTTCAGGCAAAGAATCTCCGAAAGGTTGAGCCATTCGGGTAAAGACCAGCTTGCCGTGCCTTAATACGATTTGTCTGAATCCGCCGACTTTATTATGCGATACAAGAACCTGCCATTCGAGCGGCTTGGTATCCTTACCGCGTGACTTATTTGCTTCTCTTTCTATTTCAACCAAAAATTTTTGCGATTCGAGCGGAATCAATCCGATTCCCTTGAAGGGATTGTTGCGTTCGACTAGAAACGCAATCCATTTTTGCAACATCGGGCTGTTGGCAACTGAAACCATCATGTAATTCCAGTCTTTACGTCCACCTTTGTCACGACCGAGTAATATATAGCCCTTTATATCGTCGGGGGCGAAGTCTTTTGATAGTCGGCGGCTGATAATTTTTCCTACACTCAAAGAAGATACCGGCGGCAAGGTTTGGCGGATATAAGATTGATCCATAACGTCGATAAGTAGTGTAATCGGCGTTTTGGGATTGGCAGATAAAATCTCGTCAAAAGCTTTAGTATGATTGGTCTCGGGAGATTGTGCAAATAAACGCTTAACCACCTTACCTTTTTGTATATGCACGAGTATAGCACCGTCGTCACCGATCATTACTATAAATGCATTTAAGCCCCTGCTTTTTGTCGAGCCTTCTTTTTTTTCACGGTTAATTTTTGGAATCTTCATTGCCGACCTTATACGTTCATTTTGCTAAACGATTGATAGAGAGGACCGAATATCGCCGCAATAACCCAAAAGATTAGAAGCCCCATAATTATGGTGAGAAGGGGCTGGATCATTCCGACTACTCCGTCGACCGCATCATTTACTTCGCGATCGTAAAAGAAATTTATATTCTCTAAAGATTCGGTCATATTACCGCTTTCTTCGCCGATTTTAAACATGCGAACCACCAAATTGGGGAACTGATTTGACATTCGCATTGAGGTTGCAAGCGGCGTACCGTCGGATACGCTTTTTACCATAAGATCGATCGATTCCTGTAAAACCAGATTACCAACCACGTTTTTTGCCGAAGTCAACGCTTCCAATATTCCGATTCCGCTATTGAACAATACTGCAAAAAAATGGGTGAAGCGAGCTAAATTTAATTTCCGGCTTACATTGCCGAATATCGGGAGTTTGAGGATTATTCCGTCAACCCGATAAGCAAATCCCGTCGACATACGATATGCGGCAATAAAAAATATAATGCTAAATATAGGCACCCCGAATATTATATACCAATAGCCGACGAATGCACCCGAAAATGCGATTAAAGCCCGAGTGTGTATCGGAAGTTCAAAACCTTGAGCTAGCATAAAATCGACGAGCTTGGGAACAACTGCCATCATCAGTGCGGCAATAACCCCACTCATTACCAGCAAAAGTGCAATCGGATAACGCACTGCTTTTTTAACCTTACGCCGCAAATCCGATGTCCATTTTAAATGCTCGGCAATATGAACGAACGATTCGGAAAAGTTACCGGTTTTTTCACCTGCTGCAATTAAACCTACGAATACGTCGTTAAAAACTCTCGGGTAACGAGAAAGTGCTTTTGAGAGAAATTCACCGTTTTTGATACTTTCATAAACACCGGTCATGATGTTTTTTAAAGTGGCGGAATCGGTAGTGTCACGAACATCGGCAATTGCATCGAGTAATGAAACCCCGGCTCTGCCGAGTTGCTCGAGATGTAAGCAGGTGATAATCAAATCCTGCATTTTTACTTTGCCGGAGGAACGCCCTTTTTTTTCTTTAAGCTCTTTAAAGGTGAGCAACTCCAAGCCCAACCCTTTTAAACGCTCTTCTAAATCGACATCATTCTCCGCCATCACCACTCCTCGAATGGTGCGACCGAGATCATTCATTGCAGAATATTTATATGACGCCATAGTTTTTGGCTAAAATTAAGGGGTTGCGATTTTTAGGCTGCTTCGTCTTCGTCGAAAGTAGGTTCCATACCCAAGGCACGTTTATAAGTATCGAGTATGCTTTCTTCTTCTTCACGTTCTGCCGCATCTTTTTTGCGGAGGCGTATGATCTGACGCAAGATTTTAACGTCGAACCCGTTACCTTTGGCTTCGGCAAAAACGTCTTTAATATCAGAAGAAATATTGGCTTTTTCTTCTTCGAGCTTTTCCACTCTTTCGATGATTGATCTTAGTTGATCAACTGCTATTCCGCCTACTTTTACCATTTCTAGTTCCTTCAGTTTATTTATTCAAAGATATATTTCTTGTAGCACTCGGCAATTTCACCCGCAAGCCGTCAAGTGCGTCCGACATCATGATTTGGCAGCCAAGGCGTGAAGTATGGGTAAGACCGAATGCCAAATCGAGCATATCTTCTTCGTCTTCGCTGGCTTCTTTGAGCTTGGTGTAGAATTCTTCGTCGATGATAACGTGGCAGGTTGAACAAGCAAGCGAGCCTTCACATGCCCCTTCAAGCGGAATATGGTTTTTGTGGGCAATTTCAAGAACCGAGATTCCGTTTGGTGCATCTACGGTCTTTTCAGTTCCGTCTTGATAGATAAAAGTCATTTTTGGCATATTTAGTCCCCAATATAGTTTTATAAACTAATGCAATCAATAGGCAAATAATGCAACAGATTTTTGTTATATTTCTACTAGAGCTTGCTGCAAACTTCGATTTTTTCCGCTTCGCTACTCACGTATTAAATATACGCTGTGTTGCGATGCTCAAAAATACAACGTTTTCGCTTACGCTCTAGCGAAATATTGCAAAAACCTAATTTCCGCCCAAAAGTTGCCGGGTTACAAGTTCTATATCGTCTTGCCGCATCAAAGATTCGCCGACCAGGAAGCAATTTATACCGATTTTTTGCATGCGTTGTATGTCAGCGTGATTATTTATTCCGCTTTCGCAGACTAAAATCCGATCCTTAGGCACAAAAGCAGCTAGGCTTTCGCTGGTTTGTAAATCCACACTCAAAGTTTTTAGGTTACGATTATTGATGCCGATTAGTTTTGACTCAAGCTTTAATGCGCGTTCAAGCTCGGTTTGGTCATGCACTTCGATCAATACTGCCATGCCTAATTCATGAGCAGCGGCTTCAAGTTCTTTGGCTTGAGCATCTTCAAGTGCTGCCATAATCAGAAGAATGCAATCGGCTTGCAAAGCTCTCGATTCGATAATTTGATAAGGCTCGAGCATGAAATCTTTGCGTAATATCGGCAAATCCACCGCCTGTCGCACTTGCCCGAGATAGGAATCATGCCCTTGAAAGTAAGGTTCGTCGGTCAAAACCGAGATACATGCCGCACCTGCATTTTGGTAAGCTTTGGCAATTTCTTGGGGTGAGAAATCTTGGCGGATTATACCCTTGCTCGGCGAGGCTTTTTTAACTTCGGCAATCAAGCCGATCGGTCTTGCGGCAAGCGAGGCGATAAAATATTTTGCCGGCGGCAATTCTTTGGTGCGGGCAAGCAAATCCGCTTCGCTATGCAAAGTCTTTTGTTCGGCGATATGGATTTTTTTGCGATCGCAAATCTCGGCGAGAATATTTTTCATGGGTATTTGTATTGCTTCAATATATTGCATAAATAAGCTGCTGACTTACCGGTAGGTAGTGCTTTTGTCAAATATCTTTGCTTTTTAAGCTATATGGCCTATAGTTGAATTGTTGAATTTAATAGATAATAAAGGCTTAATATGGAGAAAAAATTAACATTCAAAGTAATTGAAGATGTAGCATCAATTTGTCCAAGCAGAGTGGCATACAAAAGTGTACTGGTTCATATTGAATGAGACAATTTTCCCAAGATATTGTTAATATATTGGATTGGAGTAAGATTGTCGAGTTTTTGATGTGGTCTAAAGTTATTATATTTGTGAAGTGCTTGTTTT
>Ga0247836_1001467_pt1 | contig 37640 bp, 29 predicted proteins | sample LaCruzMarch2015__4_FD_187116 | JGI IMG/M metagenome (GOLD analysis project Ga0247836, IMG submission 187116) | Freshwater microbial communities from meromictic Lake La Cruz, Castile-La Mancha, Spain - LaCruzMarch2015_14m | ecosystem: Environmental > Aquatic > Freshwater > Lake | place: Spain... | reverse complement strand
CATCCAGCTTACCTAAGGGTCTGTTTTTCGCAAAATCTACCAGAATAGGTGCCGCTACAAATATGGAAGAATACGTACCAGTGATTACCCCAATCAACATCGCAAACGAGAAGCCACGAGTTACTTCACCACCAAAGATGAACAAGATCAAGATGGTAAGGAATACCGTAAGGGAAGTCATTACCGTTCTGCTCAATGTTTCGTTGATAGCTTTATTAATGATGGTGGCATTGTCTACTCCTTTCATCAGTCTGCTATCTTCTCGGATTCTATCGTATACAATTACAGTATCGTTCATCGAGAAACCGATAACGGTTAGTATGGCAGCAATAAAGTGCTGGTCGATTTCTAATGGGAACGGTACAATTTTTCTGCAGAAACTAAATACAATCAGGGTTACAAATACGTCGTGTAACAAAGAGAAAATAGTTCCCAATGAATATCTCCAGTCGCGGAAACGGATGAAGATGTAGAAACAAATGATAATGATACCGAAGATAACCGCTTTGGTGGCCCCAGATTTCAGGTCGTCGGAAATAGTAGGTAATACTTTCTGTGAACCCAGTTTGTAACTTTTCTCAAACTCCTCAAAACCTACATTGGAAGGAAGATGCGGTTTTAGGCCATGGTATAATTTTCTTTCCACCAGCGAATCGATATTGTCACCCGCTTGGCGTATCATATAAGAAGTAGTAATATTCAGCTGATTTTTTACATCAACCGTCTTAATAATTACAGGCTCTTTGAATTCAGCTTTCAGCTCATTTCTAATATCATCTTCATTCACAGCTTTGTCAAAACGAACGGTATAGCTGCGTCCACCCGAAAATTCTACTCCTTCATCAAAGGCATTATCACGGAAAAACGTGCTGATACCAAGGGCAAAAATGAAAATGGATAAGATATACGCATATTTACGATACTCAATAAACTTGATGCTCGCATGTTGGAATATACGTTTTGAAATTCCGGTAAAGTATTGGAAGTGACGATTTCGGTTGGTGTACATGTCTGTAATCAATCGGGAAACTAAAATTCCGCAGAACAAGGAAAGAATGATCCCGATGATTTGTGTGGTGGCAAATCCAAGTACGGGACCTAAACCAAAGTAGGCAAGAATAATAGCCGTTAACAAGGTAGTAACGTGGGCATCCAATACTGGGGCTAGTGATCGTTTGTATCCATCTGCCACCGCATTGGAATAGCTTTTTCCTTTGGTAAGTTCTTCTTTAATTCTTTCGAAAATAATTACGTTGGTATCTACTGCCAATCCAATAGTTAAAACCAAACCTGCAATGCCCGGAGCGGTTAAGGTGAAGCCCAGTGAACTTAATATACCAACAGTAAATAACAAGTTTAATATTAAGGCAATATTAGCTACCCATCCTGCTGTGTTGAAATACAGCAACATGAGCGCAAAAATTACCAGAAAAGCAATCAGAAAGGAGAGTCCGCCTCCAATAATGGTTTCTCTACCAAGGGTAGGGCCCACCTGCTGTTCCTGAACTATTTTAGCAGGAGCCGGTAACTTACCACTTTCAAGTATCTCTGAAAGATCTTTGGCTTCTTTAAGGGTATAATTACCAGTTATCTGAGAACTTCCGGTAGTGATGGGGTCATTTACATTGGGAGCTGAATACACAAAATTGTCCAGAACAATGGCAATCGGTTTGCCCACGTTTCGGGTGGTCATTTTAGACCAGATATTGGTTCCAATCTTATCCATCGTCATTTTAATGGCGATTTTGCCCTTATCATCATAATCCTGCGATGCATTGCTGATATGGTCGCCTTCCAGTTCGGCTTGTCCGTTCTCCAGCGTTTTGATGGCATAGAGCGTAAGAATATCAGCAGCTTTTGGGTCGGTTGATTGTAATTCCATCTTCCCATACATGAACAAAAGATTGGAAGGGAATTTAGATTTAATCACATCCAGCCCTAAGAAGTCGTTTAAACTGGCTGTATCTTTTGAAGCGATATAACCAATGGCAGATGGGAATACCGATTTTCCATTGCTACCCTGAAATGGCTGGGCTACCTGTAATAATCTGAAAATGGGATTAGTAACTTTTGCAGTATCTTTTTTACCGGCTGTAGTGCCTGCAATATTAGAGATTGCCGAAATAGTGGCCGTTTTATTCGTGTCCTTAGCTGCGGCAACAGCTTTGGCAGTGTCAGTTTTATTGATCGCGAGGGCGGTGTCTGTTTTTCCGGCGCCATTCACATAAGTTTCTGCGGCCTTATCGGCTGCCACCAAAGCATTTTGAATATCCCGGCTTTCAAGGGTATAGGTTTCAAAAAACTGGAGGTTAGCAGTAGACTGTAAGTAAGATCGTACTCTTGCTTTATCGTTCACACCCGCCAGTTCAATATTGATAATTCCTTTTGCTGGATCTGGATTGATATTAGGAGAAGCCACCCCGAATCGGTCGATACGGGTGCGCAGGATGCGATAAGTATTGTTGAAAGCGGAAGTAGCCTGTTCTTTCAGATAGGCGGCAACAGCTGCATCGGTGGCATCGAATTTTACTTTGCCGTTACTTCTGGCGGCAAAATAAGGAGCGAGTTTTCCTGCAGGACTTATTTTTTTGAATTCTTCCTGAAATAACGTTATTAAGTCTGCACCACCATTAGCTTTGCGGGCTACGGCTTCTTGTAAAGCCTTATTAAAAATAGGATCTTTTGTAAAGTTGGCGAGTGATTTCAGCAGACCATCTAAGCCTACTTCCATGGTTACACTCATACCCCCTTGTAAGTCCAATCCTAACATCAATTCCTTTTCTTTGGCGCTGCGGTAGGTGGTAAGTCCAAAAGCCAGTTTAGTGTCTTTGGTACTGTCTAGCAATCTGCGTAAACGCTCTTTTTTCAGCTCAGCTAAACTATCGGTGTACTGTGCCTGCAGCTCTTTATCATTGGGATAAGCAACCGAGGCTACCGGAAATTGCTTTAGCCAGGCAGTTGCTTTTTTATCCATGGCACTTTCATGGTTTTTTACAAACCAGGTAAATGACAGTTGATACACGCAAATAATAATCAGCACGATGGCAAAAATCTTCACTAAACCTTTCAGTTGCATACGGTAACAGTTTTCAAAATTAGAGCCGCAAAGATAGGGGAATGAAACCTAAAATGGCCAATCTTCGCACCTTCACCTGCCGTTTATTTACAGTTAGGGAATCCCGGCAGCCTGGTAGGGCCGATGAATGGGCAAACCCCTTGGTAGTGCTTTATCTTACGTCTAACAGACTAACCTCAAAAAAGAGGGGACTATTACCGGGAATAACTGGGGGATAGCCGGTACAACTGTATCCTAGGGCAGAGGGGATTACCAACTTAATTTTTCCACCCTTTTTAATCAAGGGGATCCCAATTTTCCAGCCATCTATTAGCTGGGATAGGCCACTGGTAAAGGGGGTTACAGATGAGTCGAAAGTGCTGCCATTCAGTAATTTCCCCACATATTGTACCGTTACAATCGAGGTGGTAGTAGGGGTAACTGTACCCGTTCCTGCATCCATGATTTGATAAAGTAAGCCACTGGTATGCTCCTGATAGGTGATATTTTTAGCATTGCAATAGGTTACCATGGCCGGTTTTTCACTTTGTACCGAAGCGGGTTGGCATCCGCTGGGCTCTGTTTTTCCGCAGCCATAGTTTAAAATCAGCAAAAGGGGTAATAAATACGAAAACTTCATGGTGGGTTATTTAGGGGGTAAGACTACTTTCAGGTTGATTGGGCTGCATAGGAGGGGAGGATTTTCTCTTTTTTTTTGCCAGCAGTTCCCGGTAATATTGTTCATTTTTCTCCCATCGGAACGAACGGTAAAAATAGCCCATGAAAACCGACACTGCCAGAATAATCAGCAGCAGCAAACCAGCACTCAGGCGTGAATTGGCTACCATGGTGGCACGAATGGCCCAGCCGGAAAAAATGGAGATAATTGTGGCTATCCCAAAAACCACCCCAAAAGAAAATCCAACGAGCAACGGGCGCATGCTATTCTTTTCTGCCTCACCACGGTCTGACCAATAATGGATAAATTTTTCTTCCTCTTCCGGTAACATTCGGCAAAAGTAAGTATTGTTGTAGTATAATCGGCCTTTTGTTACTCCTCCTTTTTTGAAATTGACAGCTCATTTTCTCGCCTCATTTAATACGAAGCCATGAAAAATAGTAAAATAATTCTGTTAGTATTTTGGGCTGTATTGGCATTGCACCTTCTAGCAATTTATATGAATATGCCACTAATAAGAGTAATATCTAAGTGTGCATTATTGCCGCTATTATTGCTGTATTTGATGGTAGCCGGATCGGGACATCATCAACCCGTATTCAAAAAATTGCCAATGCTGGCTTTGTTTTTCTCCTGGCTAGGGGATATTTTGCTTACGCAAGACGGAACGATTTTTTTTCTGATGGGGATGGTGGCTTTTATAGTAACCCATCTTATTAATGGCGGTCTCCTGCTTCGATTACAATCTGTTAGATTCACGTTTGCTACTATGATGGGTGTGATTTTGGCATTAGGGGCAATCGGGATAGTATATTATTGGCTGCATGATTTTTTAGGAACATTCAGCATTCCCGTGGTTCTTTATATGTTTATCATTGGCAGTGTGTTGGTGCTCGCTTTTAATGTAAGTAATAACACCCTGTATAAAAATATTGCCTACACCTGTTTCATTCCTGGGATGTTTTTATTTACTGTGTCGGATAGCTTATTGGCGCTAAACAAATTCTTATTGCACAACCCAACGGGATGGGATATATGGATTATGGTAACCTACGCTTTGGCTCAATGGTTATTAACAGAGGGGTATATAAGCGTAGTAAATGGTACTCGGGAAGAAAGTAAACCATAAAAAAACTCCGAACCACATGGTTCGGAGTTTTTTTAAATACAATCAGAAAGTGATTAGTAACCACCCATTCCGCCCATATCAGGAGCAGGATGTGCGTGCCCAGATTCCGGCTTCGGTTTGTCGGCAATTACACACTCGGTAGTGAGTAACATGGCGGCAATGGAAGCAGCATTCTCTAATGCTACACGGGTTACTTTGGTTGGATCAATAACCCCTGCTTTTAACAGGTTTTCATACACTTCTGTACGAGCGTTGAAACCAAAATCTCCTTTTCCTTCTTTAATTTTTTGTACCACAATAGAACCTTCAATTCCGCAGTTGGCAACAATTTGACGAAGCGGCTCTTCGATGGCTCTTTTTACAATCTGAATTCCGGTAGTTTCATCTTCGTTGGCACCTTTCATTTTTTCAATAGATTCAACCGCACGGATATAAGCAACACCACCACCAGGTACAATGCCTTCTTCTACAGCAGCACGAGTTGCATGAAGGGCATCGTCTACGCGGTCTTTTTTCTCTTTCATTTCAACTTCAGTAGCAGCACCTACATATAAAACTGCTACACCACCGCTTAGTTTGGCCAAACGCTCTTGTAATTTCTCTCTGTCGTAATCAGAAGTAGTATTTTCAATTTGCGCTTTAATTTGGTTAACACGGGCAGTGATATCGGCTTTTTTACCTTTTCCACCAACCACAATGGTATTGTCTTTATCTATGGTTACAGAAGTAGCCTGACCTAAATACGTTAAATCTGCATTTTCCAGTTTAAAGCCCTGCTCTTCACTAATCACGATACCGGCAGTGAGGATAGAGATATCGGTAAGCATTTCTTTTCTGCGGTCTCCGAAACCAGGCGCTTTTACAGCAGCCACTTTAAGGGTACCACGCAGTTTGTTTACTACCAGGGTAGCCAAGGCTTCTCCTTCCAGGTCTTCGGCAATAATTAATAAAGGACGACCACTTTGGGCCACTTTCTCAAGAATATGCAGGATATCCTTCATAGCACTGATTTTCTTATCGTAAATCAGGATATATGGATTTTGCAGCTCAACTTCCATTTTTTCGCTGTTGGTAACGAAATAAGGAGAGATATAACCACGGTCGAATTGCATACCTTCTACCACATCTACTGTAGTATCGGTACCTTTTGCTTCTTCAACAGTAATAACCCCTTCTTTACCAACTTTGCTCATAGCCATAGCAATCAATTTGCCAATTTCAACATCGCTGTTGGCAGAAATGGTAGCTACCTGCTCAATTTTTTTGGTATCATTTCCAACGGTTTGAGATTGATTTTTTAAACTATCAATCACTTTGGCAACCGCCTTATCTATACCACGCTTCAAATCCATTGGATTAGCTCCGGCAGCTACGTTTTTCAGTCCCTCAGAAATAATCGACTGAGCCAATACAGTTGCGGTAGTAGTTCCGTCACCCGCCTGGTCAGCGGTTTTAGATGCTACTTCCTTTACCATTTGGGCACCCATGTTTTCAATGGGATCTTCCAGTTCAATTTCTTTAGCTACGGTTACCCCATCTTTGGTTACTTGAGGAGCACCAAATTTCTTTTCAATAACCACATTGCGACCTTTGGGTCCGAGGGTTACTTTAACCGCATTAGCCAGGGTATCTACCCCTTTCTTCATCCGGTTTCTTGCATCAATGTCGAAAAATATTTGTTTTGCCATATTTTTTGTTTTATACGAATTGTTCGTAATTAATTGTTATACAAATGATTAAGAGTATTAATTGAAATTAAATTTTAGATAGGATACGCTGCTTATACAATTGCCAGGATATCACTTTCTCTCATAATCAACAGGTCGTGCCCTTCAAGTTGAATTTCAGTTCCAGCATACTTTCCGTACAATACAGTATCGCCTACTTTTACAGTGATAGGTTCATCTTTTTTACCTGCACCTACAGCTACCACTGAACCTCTTTGAGGTTTTTCTTTTGCCGTATCCGGAATAATAATACCACCAGCTGTTTTTTCTTCGGAAGCTGCTGGCTTAATAATTACTCTGTCGTGTAGAGGAGTAACGTTCAATTTTTTTGCCATACGTAATTGATTTTTAATATTTATTTGAGAATTAACTTTATTGCTCTATAATTATGCCACGGAAGGGGATGAGTCAAAATTTCAGTTTTTCTATCTCTTTGCTACCTAGTTATACGCGGTGTGTCATACTATACCCAATAACTCACCCTGAAAAATCGGCCTTCGTGTCATTTTTTCATACTTCATCCGTTCTGTCGGCCATTTTTCCAACGGGCACGAAGGTAGAATTTCTACCGGTTTTTTACAGCGGGTATCAATACTTTTTGCTACCCCGCCATTATCCTTATATTTGCGCCGCCTTACTAAGTTCTTTTCAGTATGATTAGTAGAAGAAATATCCGGTTAAAAGTTATGCAGCTCATTTATATGATTGAGACTACCCACGACGGTGCACCGGTGGTTCAACCCGAACAGCTGCTGAAGAAGAATCTAGACAAGTCTCGCGAACTATTTGTTTACTTGCTTTATTATGTTACCGAAATAGCCCGTTTTGCCGAAGAAGATTCGCGGCACCGGCGGTCTAAAAACCTGCCTTCACGGGAAGACATGGAAGTAAATACCAAGATTTCCGGAAATCTTACCATCTGGGCTATTTTAGAAAATGAGGATTTTAAAAAATCCGTAGAGAAAGATAAACCCGGCCTGAAGATGGATGGCGAGCTGTTGAAAAAAATGTATTATCAGCTCGCAGAAACTCCCGAATACCAGGCTTATATCGCCATAAGTTCGCGGGATAAGAACCAAGACAGAGATATCATCAAATTCCTTTTTTCACAGGTATTATTGCCCAATGAATCTTTCTGTATCCACCTCGAAGAGTTCTATCCTAACTGGGATGACGATGGAGAAATGTTGGAGCAACTGGTGATGAATTATCTGCACAAGCCTGGTGTTTATAATACCCGGGAAATGGTGAGTGATGAAAAATGGTTTTTTGCCCGCGATTTGTTGCGAACAACCCTTGAGAAAAAGGAATTCTGTTCTACCCTGATTCATCCGAAACTAAAAAACTGGGATGCCGACCGGATTGCAGTATTGGATATGATTTTGATGCGCATGGGTTTGTGTGAGCTATTATTTTTCGAAACCATCCCCACCAAAGTTACTATTAACGAATACATTGATCTCGCCAAAGCCTATAGCACCCCCCAAAGCGGCCATTTTGTAAATGGTATTTTAGATAATATTCATAAAGAACTGATGGAGGCTGGCCGGATTAACAAAATCGATCACAAGAATAAAGGATAGTGTATGCGCAGTATTGTCTGTTTTCTTTCTGCCCTTGCTTTAATCATTGGATGTGCTAATCCTCCTGCTAAACCAGGAGCAGCCTCCACCGAATCCCTCCCCGATCCTGCTACCTATACAAAAGTGCAGTGGATAGACTCTGTGAAGGATTTCGGAACTATCAACATGGGGGATTCCATTCAAGTTTCGTTTACCTGTAAGAACATAGGGGAGAAGCCTCTTTTTCTTACTCAGGTGAAACCCAGTTGTGGATGTACAGTAGCCAATTATTCTAAAGAAGCTATTTTGCCTGAACAAACTGGTTTTGTTACCGGCACTTTTAATAGCAACCGGTCTCATCCGGGTGAAGTAAGAAAAACTATCTTTGTTACCACCAATACACAAGATGGAATCAATCATACCCTTACCTTTACTGGCAAAATCGTTCAACCGGTTAATTAACTTACACTCATCAATTTTTTAATCTTTAATATCTACGTATGTTTTCATTTGTTCAATTGTTAATGGCAGGTAACCCCGCTCAGTCTAGCGGTGGCATGGTGAATCTAATTCTGATGGGTAGCATTATCTTGGTATTTTGGTTATTCATGATTCGTCCGCAAGCAAAAAAAGCCAAAGAACAAAAAAAGTTCATCGATAACCTGCAAAAGGGAGATAAGATTGTAACCATCGCGGGTATCCATGGAACCGTTAACAAAATTAACGAAGATGGCACCCTGCAGTTGGAAATCAATCCCGGCAGTTATGTGAAATTAGAAAAGTCGGCCCTTAGTATGGAATGGACTGCTGCCATTAATAAGCCAGTTGCTGAAAAGAAATAAGCTGATTCCGTTTTCGCTATAACAGCACCTTCTTTCATTAAATTCAAGTTTGTGGCACTACATGTTGGTCTCACAGGGGGCATTGGCTGCGGTAAAAGTACCGTTGCGGGTATCTTTCAGGTGCTGGGCATTCCTGTGTTAAATGCAGATGCAGTAGCCAAAAACCTTATGAATACCGATTCTTCCATTCGGGTTGCCATTCAGCAAGCATTTGGAATGGATATATACAGCGATGGCCAACTGGAAAGAAAAAAACTGGCTGCCCTTGTATTCAGCAATCCCGATTTATTGGCCCAACTCAATGCCATCGTTCATCCTGCTTCTATTGCGGCAGCAATCACCTGGGCAAATCAGCAAACCACTCCCTATTGTGTTAAAGAAGCGGCGCTGTTTTTCGAGTCCGCCTCTTCAGAAGGTATTGATGTGATGTTGGGCGTGAGCAGTCCCAAAGCCCTCCGCATCCAACGCGTAATGCATCGCGATCAAATTTCCCGAGAAGAAGTAATCCAACGCATGCAAAATCAAATTGATGAAAGTTTAAAGATGCGGCTCTGCGATGAAGTGGTTGTGAATAATAATATCGATTTACTGATTCCGCAGGTTTTGGCATTGCACGAAAAATTACTACAAAAAGCGGCTGAGAAAATGCTTGCTGCAAACACACCCTAAAGTGTTCGCGCAGTAATTTGAAAACAGGCTCTTTTCAGTTTTCCTTCAAAATCAAAGGGTGTTGTTGCCCGGGTGATATCTTTTATTGCTTCGGCCTCAATGGCTGCTCTATCTAATTGAAATTTACTGTAATTGGTGCTGAAAAATAAAATGCCTCCCTGTGTAATCGCTCGTAATACATCATTGATTAATTCTACATGGTCGCGTTGAATATCTAAAATATCTTTCATCCGCTTGCTGTTGCTAAATGTGGGTGGGTCCATCATCACCAAATCAAACTGATTGGGGCGGAGTGTTTTCAGATACGCTTTTACATCTGCATGCACCAGTGGAAATTTTTGCTCTTCCCAGCCATTTAAATGCATGTTTTCTTTGGCCCACTGGAGATAAGTCTTGGATAAATCAACCGAAGTAACCTTGGCAGCCCCACCTGCCGCCGCATACACAGAAAAAGAACCGGTATAACAAAACAAATTCAATACCTGTTTGCCAGCTGATAGTTCCCGAAACAACTGTCGTGTAATCCGATGATCTAAAAACAATCCTGTGTCTAGATAATCCGTTAAATTCACTTTAAAAAACAGGTTATTTTCCGAAACGGTAAACACATGGGCCCGCTCGTCTAATTTTTCATATTGTTCATCGCGGTGAGACATTCTTTTTCTTTGTCGCAGAAATATTTTTTCGGCATCCACAGAAAATATCTCGCTGATGCAAGCAAGACTTTCTTCCAGCCATTGCCCGTAGGTTTCATCCTCCATTCCGTGGTGTCGCAGATATTCTGCAACATACACCTGCTCGCCATACAACTCAATGCAGAAGGGAAATTCCGGTATATCGTGATCGTATACTCGATAGCAACTGATACCCATTCTTCTGGCTTGTTTGCTTCGATGGCGGAACATTTTTTCCAACCGGTTGCGAAACATCACCAGTTTTTCGGGGTTGTACATGCTGTTGAATATTTTCCGGAGTATTAATCAGGGCGCAATAGCACGCACACTTATTGCAAGGCAGCCAATGCATCACCAATGCGTGCCCAGGCTTTTTCGATATTTTCCATGCTGTTGGCAAAAGAAAACCGAACACAATTTGGCTCACCGAATGCATCACCCATCACAGAGGATACATGTGCCGTATTCAATAAATACATGCTAAAATCAGCTGCATTTTTTATTACTTCGGTACCAGCAGTTTTGCCGTAATAGGCACTTACATCTGGGAACACATAAAAAGCTCCCTCGGGTTCAAAACAGGTAAATCCGGGGATGGTTTTTATTAACTCCAGGGTTTTGGCACGCCTTTTTGTAAAAGCATCCGTCATTTCCATAGAGGGCCGTAAATCACCGGTAAGTGCCGCCACTGCAGCTTTTTGTGTGATAGAACTGGCACCGCTGGTAAATTGTCCCTGAATTTTTTCACAGGCTTTTGCAATGGTTGTATTAGCTGCTATATAACCCAAGCGCCAGCCTGTCATCGCAAATCCTTTACTCAATCCATTAATTAATACTACGCGGTCTTTTAAATCGGCAAAGCTGGCAATGCTTTCATGTTTACCAACAAAGTTGATGTACTCATAAATCTCATCAGATAGTATAATGATTTGCGGATGCTTTCTAAACACTTCTGCCAGGGCAGCCAATTCGGCTTGGTTGTATACGGCACCGGAGGGATTACAGGGAGAGGAAAACATAAATACCCGGGTAGCTGGTGTAATAGCAGCTTCCAGTTGTTCGGGGGTAGTTTTAAAACTATTGGTAACCGAGGTATGTATTTCAACCACTTTTCCTTTAGCAATTTTTACCAACTCCGAATAGGTAACCCAATAGGGGGTAGGAATAATCACTTCATCGCCCTCATCCACCAACGCTAAAATCGCATTGGCTAAACTCTGCTTGGCACCGGTTGAAGTTACGATATTCTCCGGTAAATAATCCAATCCATTATCCCGCTTTAGTTTGGTGCAAACGGCTTCTCGCAAATCGGCAAATCCTGCAACGGGGGTATAATGACTCCAGTTATCTTTGATCGCTTTTATAGCAGCCTCTTTAATATGCTGTGGTGTATCAAAATCCGGTTCTCCCAGGCTTAGATCAATTACATCAATTCCTTGGGCTCGTAATTCACGGCCTAATTTGGCCATTTTTAAAGTTTCCGGCTCATTAAATCGGTTGAGAAGAGAAGAAAGTTGCATAAATTTATATAATAGATCAACAAAGCTAAGTTGAAAGCTGTAAAGTTCGTGAAAACTATCCTAACATGTATTAGTTTAGCAGTATTAAGTGCCCGATACTTTTTAACAATCCGGTAAATAAATGTAGATTATGCAACCCGCACGTGAGGCCATCTCTGTTTTTGATATGTTTAAGATTGGAATTGGCCCTTCCAGTTCGCACACGCTTGGCCCATGGAAAGCAGCGCTCGCGTGTTTGGATGCTATTCAGCAAAAAGTATATGTATCGGATTTGCAGGATGTTCAGGTATATTTGTATGGGTCTCTTGCGAAAACAGGAAAGGGTCATGGAACCGATATTGCTGTAATGATGGGTTTGATGGGCGCAGATCCGGTTCATTTTCCCGTTGAGTCGGTAGCAGCAGTTATTCAAAAAGTAAAAGACAGTTCTAAATTACCCTTGCAGGGCACCCATCATATAACTTTTGATCCTGCTACTCATATCCAATTTCTGGTAAATGAAACACTTCCCTTTCATCCAAATGGAATGAGTTTTTTAATCACGCTTGATAATGGGGAAACTTTTAGTGAAACCTATTATTCTATCGGAGGTGGTTTTGTTGTTAAAGAAGGAGATCAGCATCCAGCTGGCAAAAAAGTTGAACTTCCCTTTGCTATTGATAATGCCGAAGATTTGTTGCAGCACTGTATGAAAGGGATGGCCATTCACGAAGTGGTAATGGAGAATGAGGCATCTTGGAGGCCAGAAGCCGCTACGCGTGCAAATTTACTGCGCATCTGGCAAGTGATGCAGGAGTGTATTTACAAAGGTTGCCATACCAAGGGTGAATTACCGGGGGGCTTAAAAGTGAATCGAAGAGCTTTTGCATTGAATAAAAAGTTATTGAATGATGCCACTTATACTAACAAAGAAGGATGGATAAAAGCCATTCGAAGAGGGGGCAACGAATTTCAATATATAGTTGATTGGGTAAGTTGTTTTGCCCTAGCAGTGAATGAAGAAAATGCTTCCTTTGGAAGAGTGGTTACCGCACCCACCAATGGATCTGCTGGTGTTATTCCGGCGGTATTGCAATATTTTATTTGCTTTTGTAATGGTCAAACCGATGAGCAAATTGTACGTTTTCTATTAACGGCTTCTGAAATCGGCAGCATCTTTAAAAAAGGCGCCACCATCTCTGCTGCTATGGGTGGCTGTCAGGCAGAAATTGGCGTTTCATCCGCTATGGCGGCCGCAGCATTAACAGAATCGATGGGCGGTACGCAGCGACAGGCATTGATGGCGGCAGAAATTGCTATGGAACATCACTTGGGCCTAACCTGCGATCCCATTGGTGGATTGGTTCAAATTCCCTGCATTGAACGAAATACAATGGGTGCCATTAAAGCCATTACTGCTGCACAACTGGCATTGCAAAGTGCTCCTGACTTTGCTATTGTTAGTTTAGATAAAGTAATTAAAACCATGTGGGATACGGCGCTCGATATGAGCAGCAAATACAAAGAAACAGCCGATGGTGGTTTAGCCATACATATTCCCATCAGTTTACCCGAATGCTAGTTTACAAAGCTATTACGCCTCTATACTTTCAAGCGCTACGGTAGAATAATCCTTTACCACATTATACAAAGTACCTCTTTCAATGGGAGTTCTTCCGGCTGATCGAATCAGCTGAACTAGTTCCGCGGTCGTCATGCTGGGCGATTGTTCTTCACTACCCGCCATGGAATAAATTTTGGTTGAATCATCAATCGTTCCATCCATATCATTTACGCCAAAGGAAAGTGTTAACTGCGCCTGTTGCCTTCCTAACATTGGCCAGTAGGCTTTGATATGCGGGAAGTTATCCAAGTAGAGCCGGGATACCGCATACATGCGCATATCTTCAATAATCGACGATTCTGGGATATGTTGCATATCGTTATCCTTGTTCCTAAACTTGAGGGGAATAAACGTATTAAAGCCACCGGTTTCATCCTGCAGTTGCCGCAATCTTTCCATATGATCAATCCGGTGATGGTAGGCTTCTATATGGCCATACAACAAAGTAGCATTGCTATGCATTCCCAACTGATGAGCAGTTCGGTGAATCGCAAGCCATCCATCTGCATCAACCTTGTCGTCGCAAATTTGTTTACGGATTTCTGGATGAAAAATTTCTGCTCCACCGCCGGGTAGCGAGTCTAGTCCTTCTTCATGCGCCATTTGCATGCCTTCCTGCACGGTAAGTTTTGCCTTGCGAAACATATAATCTAGTTCAACAGGAGTAAAGGCTTTGATGTGCAAGTCGGAACGGTGTGCTTTGATGGAACGTAATAGTTCTAGAAAGAATTCCATATTCATTTTGGGATGCACTCCGCCCACAATATGCACTTCCGTTACTGGTTTTCCATCATAGCTTTTTACAATATGCATCATTTGTTCGATGCTCAGTTCCCAACCTTCTTCCCGATGGGCATAGCCTCTGGAGTAGGAGCAAAACGAACAATTAAAAACACAAACATTGGTGGGCTCTATATGAAAATTCCGATTGAAATAGGTAATGTTACCGTGTTTCTTCTCCCGCACAAAGTTGGCAAGTGCGCCTAACCAAGAAAGGGAGCCTTTTTCAAAAAGGGTAACCCCCTCGGTTTCCTGCAACCGATCACCGTTGAGAATTTTGAAGCCAATTTTTTGTAATGCCGGGTCTTGTGTATGAGAGAGTAGGGCCGATACCGAATCAATGGATGATTGCATAAACGCAAATTTGAACTGCAAAATTAACGGCTTCTCAGCAGAACTCAGGTTTCTGATTGTAAAAGATATGTCAACTCCCTAATGAATCAATACTCTTTGAGGGCAGTTTGTTTTGCTTCATTGTGGTTATACTTGAATACGATGGGGAATAAGATCGCTAGTGCTAAAGCATATCCGGCAAAGCTAAACCAAATTGCTGGCCAGTTTTTTACGCCATTTTGGGTAAAATAGTCCACCACCATGCCACTGATGGTTCCACCCATATAGGCGCCAATTCCATTGGTCATTAGCATAAATAGGCCCTGGGCACTGGCACGTATCGAAACATCCGCTTCTTTTTCTACAAATAGGGAACCGGAAATATTAAAGAAATCAAAAGCCATTCCATAGATAATCATCGACAATACCAACCAATGTAGACCTTCTCCGGGATTGCCTATTCCAAATAGTGCAAATCGAAGTACCCAGGCAAGGATACTCATCAGCATTACTTTTTTGATGCCGAATTTTTGCAGAAAGAAGGGGATGGCTAAAATAAAGAGGGTTTCTGAAATCTGGGAAATCGATAGTAGCAGATTGGTATGCTTTACCGCAAATGAATCGGGATAAGTTTTTTTAAAATCATCCAGAAATGCACCTCCAAAGGCATTGGTTATTTGCAAAGCAGCCCCCAGTAAGAGCGCAAAAATAAAAAACACCAGCATTTTTTGCTGCTTAAATAATACAAATGCATCCAGCCCAAGTGCTTGCATCCAGTTTTTTTTCTCTGTGTTTGGTACCGGTTTACAAGCAGGCATGGTAAATGCATATATGCCCAATAGTAATCCCGACCCAGCGCTTACGTATAGTTGCATCGGACTTTTGGTAAAACCCAATAAATCTACCAGCCACATGGCCGCAATAAACCCAACAGTTCCCCAGACCCGAATAGGGGGGAAGTCTTTAACAATGTCGTATTGATTTTTTTCTAAAACAATATACGAGACAGTGTTATTTAAGGCAATGGTAGGCATAAATGCCATCGAATTAAACAGCATAATCAGGTAGAAAAGGGGATAATGATTAACCGAAGTAATGGTAGAAGCCCATAGCAATAATAATGCTCCGATGATATGTAACGTTCCGAATACCCTTTCTGCATTTAACCATCGGTCTGCCACAATACCCATCAATGCGGGCATGAACAGAGAAGCAATACCCATGGTAGCATACACAGCGCCTACCTGGCTACCCGTAAATTGAAGTTGAACAATCATATACCCTCCCAAGGAAATTAGCCAGGAACCCCACACAAAAAACTCCAGAAAATTCATAACAATCAATCGGAAACGAATGGGCATGCGTAACAATTTGATAATGATTTAATGTGGTAAGTTACTACTTATCTGCTTATATAATTCATCTGGCAGGGCTGGTATGCCGGGGCATAAAAAAAGCCGTGCACCTTAGCGCATGGCTTTTGAATTAAATAGGCAGATTGAATTATAAATGCGCCTGAATTTTTTTCTCTAAAACCGATTTGGGTACTGCACCAATCTGCTTGTCAACAATTTGTCCTCCTTTGATAAATAAAATCGCCGGAATAGAAGTGATTCCATAATTCACGCTGAGGCCCGGATTGTGGTCTACATTCACTTTACCTACATTCACCTGATCTTTGTACTGTACCGATAATTCCTCAATAACGGGTCCGATAGCCCGGCAGGGTCCACACCATTCTGCCCAAAAATCTACTACGGTTAATTTATCGCTGTCCAGCACTGCTGTTTGAAAATTTGCATCTGTTAATTCTAAAGCCATTGTGGTTGTTTTATAAATGAAAAATTAAAATATTTACTTGCTTATAGAAAGATATCAAATATACATCCAAAGGGTATTTCCTGCAGTTTTGACTTTTCCACGAATGTGATTAATGACAACCCGTCGGTTAAACTGACAGCCGTGGCTGCCGGAATTACTGACCTACTATGGCTACATGAATGCCAAAATCGGGTTGTTGTAGTAGATAATCTGCCAATTCATCGTTCATTTGGAAGCCAAAATCAAAGGAGCGGAGGGTGATTTTGATATTTTCTGCCGGTTCTACGATGTGGAATTTGATGGATGATTTACCCGGAAACTTTTTTACATTGGTTTCTACAAATCGGATTACCTCTTCAGATACTGATGCAGGGTGCAGGTTAATATCCACAGAGCGAGTGAGATTACCCATTACAGACTCGAGCAACATCACCTGATTGATTTTCCATTCGAACTGTGTAGCATCTTTATAGCGGGGCCTGAAATTGCCATAGAGTACAATTTTTTTGCCCTTTTCAAAATAGGCCTGAAACCTTACGTATTCTTCGCTCCAAACGGTAAATTCTGCTTTGCCGGTATAATCTTCCATTATCACTACCCCATAATTCTTACCGGTTCGGGTAACTTTATGTTGTACAGAAGTAACTAGTCCTGCTACCCGTATCATTTTTCCCTGATTAGATAGGGTGGCAATGGTATCCCTGAATTCTATAAATTCCTGAATGGGAACTATTCCATAATGCGTTAGTTCGAATTTAAAATGATCTAGGGGATGCCCACTCATAAACATGCCGGTTACCTCTTTTTCAAATTCGAGTAACTCAGTCAGGCTCCAGGGCTCGGTGGATGATATTTTAGGCAAAGGAACATCCTGATAGGTAGTAAGCTCGCCAAATAAGGTATTGGATGATCCGGCGCTGGCTTGCATTTTGGACTGTCCATAGCTGATGATTTTTTCTAATCCGGATAGTCTTGCACCCTCCGGAACGGTAAAATATTGTGCCCGGTGTAATGTGGTAAAACAATCAAAAGCACCGGAATAAGCCAGACTTTCGAGCGACTTTTTATTAACTTGTTTAATTACGCGCTCCATAAAATCAAAAATGCTAGAATAGGGTCCTTTTCTCAGCCTCTCTTCAATTATATGATCTACTGCTGCATCTCCTGCACCTTTTAAACCACCTAGTCCAAATCTGATTTCACCCTTTTTGTTTACCGCAAAACCTTTTAGCGATTCATTTACATCTGGCCCCAATACTTTTATGCCCATACGCTTACATTCTTCCATAAAGAAGGTAATGTTCTCAATGCTTTTGGCATTGTTCAGCACGGCCGACATAAATTCGCCCGGATAATGCGCTTTTAAATAGGCAGTTTGATAAGATACAAAAGTATAACAGGTTGAGTGCGACTTATTAAAAGCATATTCGGCAAATGACTCCCAGTCTGTCCATATTTTTTCCAACTTATCCTTTGGATGGTTTTTTTCCAAGGCACCTTTCATGAATGCCTCTTTCAGTTCATCCAAGGTTTTGCGGTCTTTTTTACCCATGGCTTTTCTAAGTCCATCGGCTTTGCCCTTACTAAACCCAGCAATTTTTTGGGATAGCAACATTACCTGTTCTTGGTAAATAGTAATACCGTAAGTTTCTTTCAGGTATTCTTCCATTTCGGGTAAATCGTAACTAACGATTTCTTTACCGTGTTTTCTTTTTACATATTCTGGTATGTATTGCATGGGCCCTGGACGGTTGAGGGCGTTGAGGGCTATCAGGTCTTCGAAAACGGTAGGCTTAATATCGCGGAAGATGCCCACCAAATGGGCGGCTTCAAACTGAAATACAGCAATAGCGTTACCCTTTTGAAATAATTGATAAGTTAATTCATCATCTAGGGGAATTTTGTCAATATCAATGGTAATGCCATGATTTTGTTTTATCAGCTCCAAGGCATTTTTAATGATGGAGAGGGTTTTTAATCCCAGAAAGTCCATTTTTAAAACACCGGCTTCTTCAATTACTTTTCCTTCAATTTGTGTTACCAATAATTTAGAATCCTTTGCGGTTGCTACCGGTATTAGCAGGGTTAAGTCGGAGGGAGCAATGATGATGCCGGCAGCATGTATACCCGTATTGCGAACGGTACCTTCTAATCGCTCAGCTTCTTTCAATACTTTAGATCGTATATCATCTCCCCGATAGATTTCGCGTAGCTTTTTGATATTTTCTATATCATCGGGTTGATACCCTTCTTTTTCTTCCAGTGATTTTTCTCCTTCTTTTTTGGTGAGTGGAGCATGCAAAACGCGGCGGAGTTCGGTACCGGGTTTATCCGGAACCAATTTTGCCAGCAGATTACTTTCGGCCAAGGGTAAATCAATAACACGCGCCACATCTTTGATACTGCTTTTGGCTGCCATCGTGCCATAGGTAACAATTTGTGCAACCTGATTTTTGCCGTATTTGTCAACCACATAATCAATTACTTTTTGCCGACCTTCATCGTCAAAGTCGGTATCAATATCGGGCATGCTCTTTCGATCTGGATTCAAAAATCTTTCGAAGAGTAAATCGTATTTAATGGGATCAATATTGGTAATGCCAATGCAATAGGCAACCACACTTCCTGCAGCAGATCCCCGGCCTGGGCCTACAAATACCCCCATTTCCCTACCTGCGCGAATGAAATCACTTACAATCAAAAAATATCCGGCAAAGCCCATCGTTCGGATGGTGAACAATTCAAAATCTATGCGCTCCCTAATCTCAGGAGTAATGTCATTATATCTTTTTTGAGCGCCTTCTTCGGTTAAGTGTTTGAGGTATTCGAATTGATTCAAATTCGCATCTGCATGAATTACAAATTCCGGTGGCAGTGGAAAGGCCGGTAGCAGAATATCTTTTTTCAGATTCAGCACTTCTACCTTATCTACAATGGCATTGGTATTATCAATGGATTCGGGGATATCGCTGAACAGCCGGCTCATTTCCTCCGAACTTTTAAAATAAAACTGGTCGTTGGGGAATTTGAAGCGTCGGTTTTTAAGTTGTAAATCATCATTTACAAAATCATCAAAACCGGGCGTGGATTGTTTTTCTCCGGTATTGATGCAAAGCAAAATGTCATGGGCATTATAATCTTCTTGATCAACATAATGACTATCATTGGTAGCAATTACCTGCACTTTATGTTTTTTTGAAAACTTCAACAGGGTTTGGTTGATGAATTCCTGCTCTTTCATTTGGTGCCGCTGTAATTCGATATAGTAATCTTCCCCAAAAATATCCAGCCACCATTTGAATTCCTTTTCAGCAGCTTCTTCTCCTAGGTGTAAAATGGCTTGGGGTACATGGGCACCAATGCAACAGGTGGTGGCAATCAGTCCCTCATGATGTTGTAACAAAAGTTCCTTATCTATCCGGGGATATTTGCTGTACATCCCTTCCATATAGCCCAGCGAAGTAAGTTGAATAAGGTTTTGATATCCCGTAGCATTTTTGGCAAGTAATACCTGGTGATACCGTTCATCTTTTACCTCTTTGGTGAATGATTTTTGGTGCCGGTCTTTAACCATATAAAATTCACATCCCACAATTGGTTTTACCCGGGGTGTTTTGATGGGATTGCCATTTTCGTCGGTACCGGTTTGAATGGTATCACTCCAAGCTTCTTTTACAAATTCAAAAGCTCCGAACATATTACCATGATCCGTTATAGCAATGGCGGGCATTTTGTCGGCAGCTGCTTTTTTGAATAATTTTTTTACTGAGGCGGCTCCATCCAGCAGAGAATATTGGGTGTGAACGTGTAAATGTGAAAAATTACTCATAGCTATTCCTCAGGTATTTTCGTTGTAAAAGTCATCCATTCGATAAAAGGGTCACTTTTTGTGCAAGCGTACAAATATCGGAACAATCTGAGGGTGGGGGGATGGGCTTTTTTCCACATAACATGCCTAATTACCCAAGGATCGGTTAATTTTAGTTGGCACAGGCCCCATCTATTGTTGCCAATGATTATTTTCGGGGTTCTAGTTATGATGAATAGCCGTATTTTACTGATGGTAGTTTGTATAGGGTTAACCAGTACCGGTTGTCATCTGGTGCAACCCCTGTTTAATAAGCCGGTGAACACGCCGCCGGTAAAAGCAGCCCCAAGTGCCGCTATTCCTCCTACAGCCGCTAAGGGATCTGGAAATACAAAAGCTACGCCAGTTAGTACCCGTTCGGCAGTAGGTACCCCAATAAAAAACCTTCCCCAGCCGCCCCCTGGTTCGGGTAAACACATGGCTGAAACCGGATTACGTGCTTCCGAAGATTTATTGCAGGTTCAAAATCCTCCGGAATTTTTACAAGTGAAGTATGCGATATTGTTAGATGTGATTGCAGAGAAATTAACCAATCTGCCGCTATTACAAGTAATGGATAAATGGTGGGGTACTCGATATTGTTTTGGGGGCAGCACCGAAAATTGTATCGATTGCTCGGCATTTACACAATTGGTTTGCCGGGAAGTATTCCGTCTTTCACTACCTCGTACTGCTCAGGAGCAATATAATACGATTGAGTTAATAGAAAAAGATGAGCTGAAAGAGGGGGATTTGGTATTTTTTCATACCCGTGGCAGAAAATCTGCTATTACCCATGTAGGGGTTTATCTTACAAATAATAAATTTGTACACGCTTCTACCAGCAATGGAGTAAGTATTAGTGATCTGGATGAAACATATTGGAAACCCCGGTTTAGGGCTGGTGGAAGAATGGTTATTCCCCAGTAGGTTTTCTAAAGCCTTCCCATCTTTTTTTGGCAACTTCCCATAATTGATGGGCATCCGGCGTAAGCTTCCCCCAGAATATTCCTATAATCATCATCCCTGAAAACAATACAATTCTAACCAGAATGGCTGGCCATCCCTGCAAGGGCAGGGTAATTAAAAAGCTGATGCCATAGGCAACAATTGCCAATAGAATGGAATAAAGCGTGAATTTGTCGAAAGGTTGCATATGAAATTTACGACGTAAAAATTCGAACCGAATAAAATTATAAACACTGTAAGCAACCAATTCGGCAATGGCAGAACCCAATATCCCATATTCACGAATCAATACATAGGTTAGGGGAAGGCGAAACGCAAGCAAAATTACTCCGCTATAAAAATCAAATTTCCAAAAAGTGGAAGTGTTTATCACCAATGCATTTAAACCCGTACCGGCATCTATGATTCGAACCATACCCAACACAAATAAAACACTCAGCCCTTGTGCATATTCATTTTTAATATGCAATACCTGAATGGCATCCGATACATTCAACCAAATATTACCAAAAATAAACAAAGCCAGTAACAGTAAATTGATGCACGACCGTTGGTAAATACGGTTGATTTCTTTTAGGTTTTTGTCTTTCCAGGCCCGCGATAGCACACCGGCAGATACCGCTTGAATACTTCTCTGTGGAACCTGAATAAGGTTAGCTGCATATTGAGCAAACACAAAAATGCCCACTGCTTGCAGATTTTGAAATCCTGCAATAATAAACACATCTATAGTGGCAGCAATAGAAGCTACACAAGTACCCCCAAATGTAAGCGCCTGCATACCCAACATTTTTTTCCAGTATTTACGAGTTACCCGACTAATGGAAAATGAAAAATGAATTTTCTTTTCCCTAATCAGGTACACCAGCAACACTAGAAATATGATCAGAAACTGCAGCGAAAAGAGATGAATAAATTGGCGATAATTTATCCATCCTAGGTAAAAAGCAACAATTAAAAAAAAGGTAAGTATCCGCAGCAGGGTTTCCTTTAGAAAATTAGACAAAACACTTTTGCCGAGTGCCCAGTTAAATCCTTCTAATACCGAAAAAAGCAGCATGCCCATAGCAAAAGGCATCATCCATCCATAGTGTTCTACCACTAAGGCAGATTTTGCAGAATATAAGCGTGTGAAATATCCCTCAAAATACCAACCCAACGCAAGTATCAATAATAAGCCAGCCAGCGAAGAAATCATTCCCCAGGTCATCAAATCCATTTTCTCTTCGGAAAGATTGTCTTTGTAATAGGGATAAAATTTATAAATAACCGGAATCACCCCAAGGGCACCGAATGCCAGCATATTCTGCGCATAATCGAAAAAAATACGGGTTAATCCGAACTGTTCTGGAGAAAAGGGGCCGGATTGTGATGAGTATAACAACATATTAACCGCACCAATACCAAACCCAATATATACCAACAGGCTGGACAAAATGGTTTGTTTGCGGATGTTTCCCATGAATGAGGATGGTTAGATTGTTATTGGGATGCCTCTTTACTGATTGCATCGGTAACGGCTGGCAAAATTTGTACATTGCAATAGTACAGTTTTTCAATTTCCTTAAGCCTAGCCTTATCTATTTTCTCCGAAAACCGGGTTTGCTGCCATTTTAAGTCCACCACAGGCAAGCGAGTATCATTATTGGTGGTGGGTAACCAAATGGGTAAATCAAATCCGCTTACACAATTATCCCAGCGATAATACATTGTTTTTTCGTCTGCGGCAATAGCCAGTTTTAGCTGAGGTATTTGGGTGGTTTTCAGGTATTGCTGAAAAATAGCGGTAACCGAGCGCCCCCAATATTCACTGGTAAACTGTTCAATGTCGGCATATTCTACTATGCGGTGATAGAAGGTTTGATTCATGTCTCTCAGGTATTGCCTGAAGGTAGCGTCATTATTTAATCCATGCCGAAGGGTATGAATCATATTCGCCACTTTTGGATACATATCTCCACTGCCTTCCTTATTAACTCCGTAAGGGCCCACTACCACTTCTGCATTTTCAATACCTTTTCGCAACCCATAATTGTATTCATTGCCAGCTTGTTTGCCATACCAGTATTCTGTAAACAGGGTTTCGGAATAGGTAGTAAAGCCCTCATGAATCCACATATCTGCAATGTCTTTGCTGGTGATGTTATTAGCAAACCATTCGTGCCCGCTTTCATGAATTATAATATAATCCCATTTCAATCCCCATCCTGTTTCGCTTAAATCCATACCCAGATAACCGTTCATGAATTTATTGCCATACGCAACAGCGCTTTGATGTTCCATGCCTAAATGGGGGGCTTCTACCAATTTATAGCTATCATCATAAAAAGGATAGGGCCCCATCCAATGTTCAAAGGCGCGCAACATGGGCTTGGTTTGGGTAAACTGTTCCTTGGCTGCTGATAAGTGGTTTTCTAACACCCAATAAGAGAGGTCTAGCACACCTTTTTCTCCTTGCAGGGTATCTGTAAAGTTTACATACTTGCCAATATAAGGAACCAGATTATAGCTATTAATCGGATTTTTTACCTCCCAGGTAACTATTTTGGTGCCAGCTGCAAAAGGTTTTTCCTGTATTAATCTTCCATTGGCTATGCCCTTAAGATTCTCCGGAATAATCATCGATAAACTTGCTCCGCGCTCCGGCTCATCACTTTGGTGATCTTTGCAGGGATACCAAACACTGGCTCCCAAACCCTGACAAGCAACGCTTATCCAGGGATTTCCATTTTCGTCTCTTGTCCATATCCATCCGCCATCCCAGGGTGGCCGAACGGCTATTACTGGCTTTCCGCTGAAATACAGGGTGATACTGGTTTCTTTTATATTAGCCGGAATGGATGGCCAGGTAACCAGGGCTATATTTCCCGCTCGCGTAAAAGATAATAATTGCGGTTTTTCCGTATTCCAACGAATACTATCTAATACCATAGGTGCCTGTAAATCGATCTGCATCGTTTGTGCAGGCTGCTCCATGGAAAAGAGAATGGTATTGTTTCCGCGTATGGTGCGGGTTGAGAAGTCGGGTTGTACGGTTATGTTGTACCGAAGCACATTCCACCAGGTGCGTTGTGGGTTGAGGCTTCCCCGTAGGGTATCGGCTGCAGTAAACAACGATTTTTTTTCCATTAGCTGCGCTGTGGCAACTTCAGCGGTACTTAAGATAAACAGTAATAAGTATAGCCATTTCTTCATGCCTTAAAATTACAGCAAATGGTTGGTATGTTCCATAGAAGCCAACTTACTTATCAAAAACAGCCGGCGGTTACTGCTTCTTTAACTTCTCTTTAAATACCTTTTCGAATTTTTCGAGCTTAGGGGCAATTACAAATCTACAGTATCCCTGGTTGGTATTGTCGTTGTAGTAGTTTTGGTGATATTTCTCTGCAGGGTAATAATTTTTAAAGGGTTCTATGGTAGTAACTATCGGATTTTCCCAAGACCCACTTTTATCTAAAGCCGACTTATATTGTTCTGCTTTTTGCTTTTGTTGTTCGTTGAGGTAATAAATTACGCTTTTATATTGGGGCCCTACATCATTTCCCTGCCGGTTGAGGGTGGTAGGGTCGTGGGTTTTCCAAAATACTTCTAATAATTCGTCGAAGCTGATTTCGGCAGGATTGTACACAATACGGGCCAATTCTACATGTCCGGTATTTTTATCGCATACTTGTTCATAAGAGGGATTTTCAACCCAACCGCCGCCATATCCGCTTTCAACGGCATAAACTCCTTTTAATCGCTGGAAAAAGGCTTCAGTGCACCAGAAGCATCCTTCACCAAAAAAAACGGTATCGGTTGTTACACCGGGAGGGGGCGTGTTCGTCATAGCTGTAGAGGTTGTAGCAGGTTTTTTCTGTGCACAGGAAATCAGGCAAAGAGATGAAAAAAATAGGGTAAGTGCTTTCCTGAACATACTGTTTTTATTTAATAAACAATTCGATTACCATTTAGTTCAATTGAAGATGCTGTATAACTTATTCACAAAGCTGCCCGTAAATAATCGCTACTAGTGATTCCGCTGCGCATATTGTACCTTTGCGGGGCAAAAATAAACAGGATGCGCGAATACCCGGAAACGGCATTTACCCAATTGGAGTTCGATAAAGTTAAAGCTTTATTGTCGAATTATACCCGCACGCCCTTTGCAAAGGAGAGAGCCGAGCAATTGCGCATTCATACAAAAAAAGACTTCATACTCCAGGAACTTCGGCAGTCGTATGAATACCTATTATTATTGCAGCAGCAACAACATTTTCCCAATGAGTTTACTGCATCACTGCAAAGAGAGTTGAAATTATTGGGAATACCCGGGGCTGTTTTGGTGGGAGAACAATGGCTTATTATTGCTCAATTATGTGATTGTTTACATGGAATTTTTCGTTGGATGGATACTGAAAGGCGACAATCTTTTCCCGCATTGGCAGATGTGTTGAAGGATTGTTACGATGAAAAAGTGATACCGGAATCTATTCGAAAAGTGATTGATACTATGGGCGTTGTTTTAGATACCGCTTCCCCCGAACTGCAGCGTATCCGGATGCAGTTATACAAGAAACGATTGGAACTCCGCCGTTTGTTCGACAAAGTGGTTAACAAATTGCAAAAAGCTGGTTTCAGTGCCGATATAAACGAGAGTTTCAGCAATGGCAGGCGCGTGGTGGCAGTGTTTTCGGAGCATAAGCGCCAGGTGAAGGGCATTTTTCATGGGGAAAGTGACAGTAGAAAAACTGCCTTTATCGAGCCCGAGGAAACCATTGAGCTGAATAACGATTTATACGCGCTGGAAAACGATGAGCGACAAGAAATTCAGCGCATTTTTCGGGAACTAACGGCTACTTTATCGGTGTATGCGCCTTTATTGCAACAGTATTATCGAGTGGTGGGAGAGTATGATTTTATCCGCGCCAAAGCCAAGCTGGCCCTCGATATGAATGCCCACATGCCGGTAGTGCAAGATAAAGCTCAGTTTAATTTGATACAGGCATACCACCCCCTGCTTTTGTTGTACAATAAATCTGCTTCCAAAAAAACCATCCCCCTGAATCTGAGTTTGAACGATCAGCAGCGCATATTGGTAATCAGCGGACCCAATGCTGGGGGTAAAACCGTTACCATGAAAACGGTTGGACTATTGCAGTTGATGGTGCAAAGTGGTTTACTGGTGCCGGTACATCCGGATAGTGAAATGGGCATTTTTAAGCAGTTGTTCATTCATATGGGCGATACCCAAAATCTGGAATTTGAGCTAAGTACCTACTCCAGTCACTTACAGCACATGAAATACTTCATGCAAAATGCGAATGGAAAAACGCTGTTTTTTATAGATGAACTGGGTAGTGGGAGCGACCCTAGTTTGGGCGGCGCTTTTGCTGAAGTAATTATGGAGGAACTTTCCCATAAACATGCGTTGGGTATTGTTACCACCCATTACCTGAATTTAAAAGTAATGGCCAACCATACCCGGGGAATTATCAATGGAGCCATGCAGTTTGATGAAGTGCATTTGCAGCCGCTTTATCAATTGGTGATGGGTAAGCCCGGCAGTTCCTACACATTTGCCATAGCCGAAAGAATTGGGCTGCCCATGCATTTGATTAAAAAAGCCCGAAAACTGGTAGATGAAAACCATTTTAGTCTGGATAAATTGCTCAACAGCACAGAAAAGGATTTACAGGCAGTTCAGCAAGAGCGGGCAAGTTTACAAAAATTAATCCGCGAAAACGAGCAGTTGAAAAAGCAGATGGATACGGTTCTTAATAAAGAGAAGCACCGGCAGGAAATGGATCGGATGCGCGAGCAAAATCGGATATCCACTGAGCAGATTGCCTATTTAAAAGATATGGAGCGAAAATTACGTCAGATTGTACTTGACTATAAAAAATCAGAAAATAAGCAGGAAGTAATTCAACATCTGCGCGATCTGTTGTTTAAGAAAAAAGAAGCCATTGTGGTTAATAAAATGGCCAATAAGGTTAATAAGCAGTATCGGGAAGTTCAACAATCTGAAATTGTACCCGGAAGTCTGGTAAAGCTGATTAAAAATTATCAGGTAGGAACCGTTAAGGAAATACGGGGGAAAAGAGCGATTGTTCAAGTTGGACAGCTTCCTTTGAACGTTCAGTTAAACGAATTGGTGATGGTAGAAAAATTAGCAGCTACAGAGTAGGGAATTGGTTTTTTTATTAACTTTATTCTTTCCCCCTCTTTATAACAAATCGATAACAATACGGGCATTGGCTTTGTATTAATTTAAATTTTATTAAATATTAACTACATGAGAAATCAGATTCGTTTAGGGGGTATTATGGTACTCCTTTTGTTACAGGTTGGAGCCCTGATGGCGCAGTATGAAGCAAACAAGCCATTACCTAACGACCCCAATGTGAAAATTGGGAAATTGGCGAATGGACTTACCTATTACATTCACAAGAATGCCCTGCCAGCCAAAAAAATTCAATTACGGTTGGTGGTAAATGCCGGTTCCGTTTTAGAAACTCCTGATCAGCAGGGGTTGGCGCATTTTATGGAGCATATGAATTTTAATGGGTTGAAGCATTTTCCTAAAAATGAGCTGGTAAATTATTTACAATCAATCGGGGTAGAATTTGGTGCTGACTTGAATGCCTATACTTCTTTTGATGAAACGGTATACATTTTGCCAATACCAGCGGATGATTCAGCCAAAATTGAAAAGGGCTTTACGATATTGGAAGATTGGGCTTTCAATGCCTTATTAGATACCGCAGAAATTAATAAAGAAAGAGGGGTGGTGTTAGAAGAATCCAGACTGAGTAAAGGAGCGGGTGCAAGGATGCAAAAGCAATATTTTCCAATTCTATTTAATGGGTCTGCCTATAGTAATCGCCTGCCAATTGGGAAAGACAGTATCCTGCAAAACTTCAAGCCTGCTTCTCTAATTAATTTTTATAAAACCTGGTATCGCCCCAATCTTATGTCGGTGGTGGTAGTAGGGGATATTGACCCTGCTGCGGCAGAAAAGTTAATTGTTCGTCATTTCGCTGGTTATAAAAATCCGGCAAAAATTGTTCCCCGGCCTGCTATCATTCCTATTCCTGAGAGAAAAGGAAACAAATCTATTGTAGTTACCGATAAGGAACAACCTTATAATGTTTTGCAGGTTATTAATTACGTTGAGAAAGCCCCCACTGTTAAAACCTGGGGTGATTATCGAAATACCATTGTAGAAGGTTTATTTAATCAAATGGTGAGTCAACGTTTTTCTGAGATTGCTCAGCAACCCAATGCACCCTTTTTAGCTGCCGGGGCCACTTTTTCTGATTTTATTCGCGGATATAACTCATTTCTTTCTTATGCAGTATTAGGGGATAAACCTGCCCAACCTGCCATTCGTGCGCTCGAATCTGTTACAGAAAGCGTAAAGAAATTTGGTTTTCTACCTGCCGAACTAGAGCGTGCAAAAGTGAATGTATTAAATGGTGCTGAGCGGGCGAATAAAGATAAAGACAAAACCCAGTCAGACCGTTTTGTGGATGCTTATGTGAGTAATTTTCTTTCAGGTGATCCTATTGTAGGTATCGAAAACCGTTATGAGTATCTGAAGAGTGAGTTGTCAAAGATAACCGTAGAAGAAATTAATGCATTGGCAAAGCGCACAGAAACACAACAAGGATTTTTTACCATGTTGATGGCTGCTGAAAAAAGTAAATCCAGCTTACCAGTAGCAGATTCATTGATTTATTATGTAACTGCTGCCCGAGCTATTCCCGCACAACCCTATCAAGAAAAGGTATTGGCTAAATCCCTGATTGATCGCGTGCCTGCTGCCGGAAAAATCGTTCAGGAAACAAAAGACGCGGCGCTGGGAACTACCAACCTTACCCTAAATAATGGGATAACGGTTACCTTAAAACCCACTGATTTTAAAAACGACGAAATTCAGATGGATGCTTGGAGATGGGGGGGGCACCATGTTTACCCAATCGCCGATAAAATGAATGCTGAAAAGGCCGCTACGTTGATTCGTTCAATGGGTGTGAAAGATTTTTCACCTACAGATTTGCGCAAGTTTTTGGCTGGGAAAACGGTACAGGTTACCCCTTATATCAATGCTGATGACGAGGGTATAGAGGGACGTTCTAGTGTGAAAGATATGGAAACCTTCTTCCAACTGGTGCATATATATTTTACGCAACCCCGAAAAGATGCGGCTCTGTTTCAAAATTATGTGAATTCACAGAAGAGTATAATGGATAATATGAAATCCATTCCCCAGGCTTACTTCAGTGATACCCTCTCTAAAGTAGTCTATAACAATCATCCCTACACGCCAATCATGGAAACGGCTGCCAGTTTTGATCAATTAAATCTAGATCGGGCCATGGCTATATACAAAGAAGTATTTAGCAATGCAGATGGACTTCATTTTACGTTTGTAGGCAATATCGATGTCGATAAAATAAAGCAATATATAACCACCTATCTGGGTAGTTTGCCTGGTAGCCCGGCAAAACACAATTACAAAGATGTAGGGCTACGTCCTGCGAAGGGTCCATTAAATGTAGATGTGAAAAAAGGTGCTGAAAAGCAAAGTCTAGTTATAATGCAGTATAGCGGCGAAATGGCTTACAATAAAGAAACCGACCTGCAATTAGCTATGTTAAGCGAAGTGATGAATATCAAAATCATCGAGAAACTTCGGGAAGAAATGGGTGGCATTTATGGGGGTGGAATGCGTGGTGGATTGTCTAAGCGCCCCTATGAGCAATATGATATCAGCGTTAGCTTCCCGTGTGGACCCGAAAATGTAGACAAACTCGTTGCTGCATTTTTAGGGATTGTGAAAAATGTTTCTGATAAAGGTATTGATGAAAAAGACATGGCAAAGGTAAAAGAGACCCTTAAAAAGCAATATGAAGTGCAGATAAAGAATAATGACTATTGGCTGGATGGTTTGTCCAAATCCTTTATTGATCAAACCGACCCTTCTTGGATTTTGGCTTATCCCGGTAAGGTTGAGGGTGTTACGGCTGCTCAATTACAGCAACTTTGTAAAAAGTTGATGGATACGCCTAATTACATAAAGGCGGTATTGTATCCTGAAAAATAGTTGTAAATCATTCGAATGTAGCAAAAAGGCACTCTTCGGGGTGCCTTTTTGTATGTAAAGGATCCAATAGGGGGAATGATTTTGTGGTGGGCAATAGTTTATTTTGAAATTCGGTGGATAGGCTATTATTTTGCACCCGGAGAGATGGCAGAGTGGTCGATTGCGACGGTCTTGAAAACCGTTGACTGTTACAGGTCCGGGGGTTCGAATCCCTCTCTCTCCGCTGAGTACAGTTCGCAACTGTTCGAAAAGTGTGTAAGTCGTTGATTTACACACTTTTTTTTGTTCTTTACTTTCCGAAAATGTTCGCGTTTGTACGCCGATTGGGTTTCCTACTCGTGACCCTTTTTTAAAACCGCAAAAGGGGTCACACTCAAACGAACAGATACGAACATAATAGGACTGAAAATCAACAAGATAAGCTTGATTTAGCCGAGGGGTAAACGTAGTTTTGTAATCAAAATGGGGGGCACAATTAAACACAATTGCGCCTTATGTCGTCAAAATCAACATTCAGTCTGGTGTTCTACATCAACCGGACAAAAGCAAAGAAGAACGGGGAATGCCCCGTGATGCTCCGTATTACCATCAATGGTGATGCTGTGGCACTGAGATTAAAACGCTTCATTGAACCCGATCAATGGGATCCAGTGAGGTATCAAATGAAAGGCCGTACTACCGTGGCCAAGGTCTTTAATGACTACCTGGAAGCGGTGCGCGTTCGTGCCCATCAGAAGTACAACGACCTCCTGATGCAAAAGGAGGAAGTCCTGGCTACCGACCTTCGGGATGCCATCCTGGGCATCAACAATGCCAAGGTCAAAATGATTATCGAGGTCTGGGATGATTACATCGCTAGCTTGAAATCACTGATTGGTAAGGAGACCACCTATTCAACCTACCAAAAGAACACCACAGCTCGTAACCACCTCCAGAGTTTCCTCATCAAGAACTACCGGTCAGATGATGTATCCCTCAAAGCCGTGGATCATTATATGATTACCCAGTTTGCACTCTACTTGAAAACGGAGAAAGGTTGTAACCACGATACCTCCAACAAATTCTTGCAGAACGTTAAGAAGGTTACCACCATGGCCATTAGGCACGGTTGGTTGTTGAAGGATCCTTTCTCCGGAATCAGTTTGGGTATGAAGGAAGTCGTTCGCCCGTATCTGACCGAGGACGAATTGAAAAGCTTGATGGAATTCAACTCCCCTTTTGAGCGACTGATCCGAGTTCGTGATTTCTTTGTGTTTTCTTGCTTCACTGGGCTAGCTTACATCGATGTAAAGCAGCTCCGAAAGTGTGAGATTGAATATCACGAGGAGAAGTATTGGATTCGTACTAGACGCCAAAAAACCGGAGGTAGAGCTAACATCCCCTTGTTGAATGTCCCAATGGAAATCATTCGGAAGTATTGCAATCTGGAAGCTTTGAATCCTGAGGATACGGTCATTCCGATTTTGACCAATCAGAAGATCAATGCTTACCTGAAAGAACTAGCCGACCTGTGCGGAATATCCAAGACGTTATCCTTCCACGTGGCACGGCACACCTTTGCTACAACCGTAACCATGATGAATGGAGTGCCTATTGAAACCGTAAGCAAAATGCTTGGTCATAAAAACATCAATAGTACCCAGCACTATGCCCGAATCGTCGACCAAAAGGTTGGCGAGGACATGGAGCTGCTCTCGCGAAGATTAGGAACCAGATTAGCACTAGCGAATTAAAATGAAGCCCCGGGATGAACGGGGCTTTTTTGTGAACACATACGAACAAAAATGAAATGGAAAAAGAATTTGTAATACGATCATACAGCTACTGTGAGCTTGCGATGCTCTACTTTCCGAACAGTACTAAGAAAAGCGCCAGTGCGCAGTTGGGTAGATGGATTCGGCAAAATGAAAGATTGAAAAAGCTACTTATAGATTCAGGATTCAAACCAGGCAAAAAAATTCTTACCCCTAAACAAGTTCGAATAATTGTATGCTTATTTGGCGAACCTTAAATTCAAAAAGGCATTTGAGTCGTTGAATCAATTTCCACTCGCTTTTTTCTCAAGATATTTTCATTCACACAATGAAATACAGTACATTCATAAATATCCTGAACTACGCCTTCTTTAATATCTATAATTAAGTCAAAATAGTTGCCGGAATTATTGCCGATAAAGGTGAAACCTTTGCATTTGTAGTTGCAGATTTCTGAATTGCATTGACCAGGGAAACGATTCAAATATGTATCACCCGATTGCATGAACTCATCTAAGGCATAACCAAGTTTCTGAACAAAGGTGTTCTTTTCAAAATCCTGATAAGTACGATTTGGTTCCAATACAGAATCAATCATTTCAATATCCAAGTGTTGCAAAAAATGCAACACCGCATCGGACTGCGTTTTTATATCCTTATATGTTTGAATATTCGATTCCATACTTTTCGCCACTATAACAGTTTCCAGCCCCACTGTTTTTTTTCTTGATTATATGATTTAATAGCTTTTCCTGTAAATTGCATACCATCAGTAAGTTTGTATTTTGTTACTAAGGATGGGTGAATGAAAACATCATCCATAAATCCGAATGGTTTACCGGCAGTTATTCTTACAACACCTTGTAATTCTTTCATAAATTGCTTTTTGAAAGTTTCATCATTAACTTTAATTGCTGTATAAAGTTGATGCATACCTTCATTGCTTCCTCCCTGAAATCTCACCTTCAGCGTATCGCCCACTTTTACATCTGAGAAAAATCGATCGTATTTTAAAAAACCAAACTTAGTTTCAGATGCAATGAAATTAAGTATCTTCTTATCAGCGTTTACAAATTCAACAATTACAGATTCCTCCGGCACATCACTGAACAAAAGTGCTTCGGCAATTGGTAAATAGGCTTTATAGAAACCAAAATTTGATTTAGACTGTACCGCTGTTTTATACCAATCCATAGCTTGCCAATTTGTAACCTCAGCAGGTATTTTAAAACCGTGTTCTGTTCTTGCATGAACTAACAAATCTATTTCTGTCCTTGCCTCGTTATATAGTTTTCTGGCAATTAATAGCCTTGCCATTTTTTGTCTAAGACTGACCAACATTACATCAGGACTTTTACAAGATAAAGCCTTACAATAGCAAGCGAATACTTTTTCCGGATCGCTTGAAAAAGCTTCTGCAAGAATTTCCCATACCCAAAAATCATTGCGTTTCTTCTTGGCAAAGGGCAACAAAGATTCGAGCATATTATCCTTGTCTCCTAATGCCAATAATAGTTTTGCATTAAAATATGCCGGGTATTGAAACTGAGGGTAATCTTCTACTATTTGAGATAATATCGGTAGGAAAGCTTCAGCTTTATCTTTATTAAAAATAATTTCACCGTGCTGGGTTTGCTTCGGCAATAAATGTTTTGCATAGGCAATATAAGCCTGCTCAGCAATCGCCATTACTTCTTTGCCATTGGGCATTTTTTCCTTTTGGAAATCTTCCGGTCTAAAATTTTTGAAATCCCACCAGTCAGCAAATTCAATATATCTATTGGACTCTTTCATTCCTTTATGCATTGCATTAAAAAGGACATTAAACCATTTGGAATTTCTTTTTAATGACAACTCCTTAATAGAATCAAACAAACGATGTATTTTGTTAATATCCAGAGTAGCTTCATGAGTAATAACCCTTGCTGCTTTGGAAATAACAATCGATATGTTCTCGAAAAACATTTCTTCTGATGCCGGTAAATCCAATTCTTTTACCTCATTAATTTTCGCTATAAAAGCATCCAAATTTGATGCAAGTTCATCGAGTTGAGCATATAGCACCCAGCTCAAATTCCGCTTGCCCCAAATATTTGACAAATCAGCCTCTAATTCTGCTTTTGCCATAGCATAAGCTTCCTCTAACTTTCCCGCCTGTCGAAGTTCTTTTATTTCTTTAGCTGGCATATTCTTCTTGTTTAAAAGTTTGCAATGCCGTTTGAATGCTGGAGAGCAACGACTGACTGTTGGTCATATTTTGAATAGGGACAACCCTACCAAAAAAACCATTCTTCTTATATTCAAAATCTACAACGGCTGTTTCATTATTTTGCTTAAATGTATAGCGTTCTTTGTATTGCTGATGTTCAATACCATCAATTATAATATCTGTTTCTTTAAACAACAATACTAAGTCATCAAACAAACTTCTTGTAAAGGGGAACTCTTCTTCTAACTCGAAGTCAAATTCAATTTGGCTAATAATCGTTTCGGCTGTATTTCGCTTTATGGAAACATTTGGCAAATGATTTAATATTTCAGCAAGTGCAATATTGAATGAACCGTTTGGAGAAAGATTTGGCATTGACGCAAATGGTTTTCTAAATTCATTTTCTCCATTTACATAAGTTCTGAAAACTGCCTTGTCTTGCTCCCTCATCAAAGAGTATCTAATCTCATAGCCAATTTTCTCCCACCCAACAATTTCAATGTATTGCTTCCTTACTGCCTGGCGAACTTTGATAAAATGATCCTGCAATGGAACAGGTTGTTCTAAAAGGTTCAGCATTGAAAGCTGTTGCAGTAATTCGTTATCCAGACTGATTTCTTCTGTTTGAACCTGATTGCCAGTTAATTCATTTAATGCATTCAAGACTGTTACATCAAGAAATGCCATAGCTGAATAGGAATTGAAAAACGGTGGGTTTAATGCATACAAAGTTTTTGATGCCCTTGTAATTGCTGTGTATGCCCAGCGATAAAAATCCTGATTTGTTTTACCTGCTCTCCTTTGTTTATCAATAAAGCAGTCGAAGCCTTCCATATTATCATTATCCCAAACGGTAAATACATTATCCCATTCGCCACCTTGAGCCTTGTGGCAAGTAACGGCATAACCATACTTCATCAACAAGCAATTGAAATATTCGTCCTGCATGATGGCTTCCTTAAACTCTTCTGTTTTGGGCTTTAAACCCTTGTGCCGGGAAGTAAAGTCTACATACAAAGCTTGGGTTTCTTCCGGCTTCAAATAATTATCTCCGTAAAGGAAGTTTTCAAGCATCTTACCCTTTACAATCTTATTATTGCTTTCTGCATCAGGGAAAACCAACTCCACATCACGCCAATAAAGTGTTACAGGATTTTTACCTCTTAACGCAATTGTTCTCTGTGTGACTATATCGCTTACTTCATTGATAACGGCAAACTCACCATTGAAAACGCCTTTTCTATAATTGTTACCACCCATGATAACAATATCACTTTTCTGAACAGGTAAATCAGCATTGCCAAATCTCCGTTCTCTTATTTGCAAATTGAGGTCAAGACAGGTTTTGTTTTTACTTGCAATGATAATTTTTGGACTTGCTGCTTCTTGCCAGGTGTCAAGGAAAGTTTCATAAGTAGGATTTAAAATATCCTTTCCATTGGAACGCAAATTGAAGTCGTTAAAGAAACGGGCTGAAATACTCTTGCGTATTTTTGCAGCTGCTCTTAATATGCCACTATCACCACCTTGCCTTTTCACTTCCTTCATTTCGGTTTCTTCAGAAGAAAGATTGAAATGCTCTCTAAGATAGTTGGCTTCAAAAGCTTTTGAACTATTATCACCCACCGGAGGTAACTGACAAGGGTCACCAACGAAGATGATTTTAGAATTTACATTAGGCTGTACAACTCTTGTGTAGGTAATCAAATCAGACAATAAGTGGCTTGAACCAAAACGAAAAAACTCTCCTTCGCTTTTGGCATCAGATAGCATGGAGGCTTCATCCACTATGAATATCTTGCCAGCCACATCTACATTATTCCGGATTTTATAATAGTAATAGAAAGAATCACCTTCTTCAATCTCTACCATATCCTCATAGCTGTAAATAGACTTATGAATAGTAAAAGCCTCTTGTCCGGTTTTTTCTCTAATTACTTTTGCTGCTCTGCCTGTTGGAGCCATCAAGGCAAAATCCTTTTCAACTGAATTTAGATATTCAACTAACCCTTTTAAAATGGTTGTTTTACCACTACCGGCATATCCTTTCAGCATAAACACCTGCACCGGACTGGCTAAAAAAGCCTCCAGCTTAGTTAAGGCAGTTTCCTGGCCCTTACTTAGGTTTAAATGCTTAAAGTGATTGAATATGCTCATGTCTTTTAATTTCTATGCAAATGTTGTATTCAATTGTGCGGTGTAACTGCACAGTAAAATATTTTTAAAAAGGCAATATATCGTCTTCACCTTTTGGAATAAAATCATCCGTATTAACGGTATTATCAGGAGTGTTTTGAGTGCTTGTACCTGCTACTTCTATTTTCCATGCTTTAATATCGGTATACCATTTACTGTTGTATTCCCTGCTTTCGATGTCAAAATCAATTTGCAATGAGTTACCGATTTGCAATTGACCTTCATTGATCTTATCTCCCCAAATTGAGACGCAAACTTTTTTAGGATATTGACCATCTGTTTCAACAATGATGTCTTGTTTTTTCCATTCTCCATTTTTACCTGTACCGGTTTGGATTGGAAGGAGCTGGGTGAGTTTGGCTGTGAGTTGCATAGAATTTACAGATTTTTAATTATACTTGTAACAGAAGTTGACCATTTCAAAATTTCTTTCGACTGCAAAACTTTTAACTTACTTCTCTTAGAGGAATCTGAATGGATGAAATCATTACGGTAATCAGAAAGAGAAATCAAATCGATTAAGATACTATCATCAGTAAGGTTAAGTTTTTTTACAGCAAGATTTAGGATTTTGTTAGAAGTGGATTTTAACCATTCGGGTTTTATCCTGATTTGTTCTGTAGCCCTTTTCTCCTTATTATAATAATCTAAACGATCTGTTGGCTTTTTCCATTCTTTTGAGTTTTTATCAAAATAATCCACGGGTACGTTGTCATAAAATATTGGCGACTTATCCCATGCAACTTTCTGATAAAAAATCTCATTTAGGTATTCCAATATTTTATACAGCATTATCATCGCCATGCCATATCTGTTTTCATTATTTGTTTTAAGTATTTCAAAAATTGCATCTAACTCCTGGAGTAGTAGATTTTGATATTTAATACCATTTAATTGTTCCTTTAAGAGCCTTGGAAAGTACTTAGTTGTCAATGGATTCTTAGAAAATACTTTCCTGATTTCATCAAACAAGCTCCATATTTCTTTGAGATAGGCGTTTGACAAACAAAATGTCATTTGCTTACTTAGGGAACTTAAAGATTCGTAAGTATATGAACTATTTATTGTCAATTCTGGAGATTCCTTTAAAAGAAACCCATCAGCACCATTAGCTTGCAACTCTAATAAATTCCATACTTTGTTAGAAGCTGTAAAAATTATTACCTGGATACCGGGATTG
>Ga0247836_1001451_pt1 | contig 37815 bp, 33 predicted proteins | sample LaCruzMarch2015__4_FD_187116 | JGI IMG/M metagenome (GOLD analysis project Ga0247836, IMG submission 187116) | Freshwater microbial communities from meromictic Lake La Cruz, Castile-La Mancha, Spain - LaCruzMarch2015_14m | ecosystem: Environmental > Aquatic > Freshwater > Lake | place: Spain... | reverse complement strand
ACGCGGAGCGGGGACGGGCGTGGTTGGCGGCGAATGGGTTCGAAGTATTCCCAGAGAAGGGTTATGAGTCTCTCAGCCTGACCTGCGGCAAAAACACGCGAAAGGTGGATGTGGCCAAGTGGATTGCGTGGTTGAAGGAGACCCACGGGGCGATCTTTGACGGGGGATACGGAAAGATGAAAGGGCTGAACTTCCGCGTATCACACATGGGGGATGAGACGGAGAAGGGGATGGAGGAGCTGTGGGGCCGGCTGGCGGAGGGATTAAAGAAAATTGGGTAATGAAGCTCTCTTTTCAGTCAGCACGCCTCCTTTAACTATCGAAAGGCTCTGAAAGTTATTCTTTTGTGAGGTTGTATTTCTTGACCTGATTTGAATAATGAAATAATGATCTACTCGCTGGTGCATTGGCTCCCAGTCATTGCGCTCAAACACATCACCCAGTATCCAAATTAGGAGACAATAAAATGATCAAGAACCTCTGCTCAACTCTCGTTATGTTCGCAATTATCGTCGGCGTGTCCTTTGCAGACAGCGCTCCAGAAGCTTCTGCTCAGGACACTAAAAAGATGGTTCAAAACAACTTCGTGGAGACCGCGCAGAAGGGGATCAAGCTCAGCGGTTACGTGGATACGGGCTACAGTTATAATTTTACTGGAACAAGCCAAGGATCCTCCACGGTGAATGGTCGGTTAGGCAGTGATACAGCCCAAAGGGGTGACTTCAATCTCTACGCAGTGAAAATTGCCTTGGAAAAGGCGATGACTTCCGAAAACAAAGCGCAAGCCGGATTTCGAGCGGATGTGATGATCGGTGAAGATGCGACCTACTTTATTAATCGCACCTCAACCCAAACCGCAGTTAATGGCGGCCCTACAAATACAAGCATGAACTCGAATTCACTCTTTTTGGAACAGGCCTACGCATCCATTCGTGCTCCTTTAGGAAATGGTTGGGATTTTAAGGTTGGTAAGTTTGTTTCTATCCTTGGATACGAGGTAATGGAAAGGCCGGCCAACATGAACACCACCTTTGGGCTGATTTTCAACCAACTCCCCCTTTACTACACTGGGGTGCTTTCTTCCTATAAATTTGATGAGTATATCGATGGAAAACTTGGGGTAGTTAACGGATCGAATAGTGACAATAATACGACGACGAATCCGAATGACGGGGATGGGTGTGCGCTTTTGGCTGCTTTAAACTTTACGGCACCAAGTGGAAATGCGAACTGGAGTAATAATTTCCAGTACAGCACCGGTTACGATAATAACACGGCTACTGGAACTGGTAATTCCAGCCAAGGCTACAATAATAATGGTGGTTCTGTCTCGGCTTATACGTGGTACTACAATTCTTGGGGAAATTGGGCGCCCAAGTTTGCGGAGGACAAGTTGCTCCTCGCTTTTAACACTGTCTGGTTTGTTAAGAGTGGTAACACCACAGGGCCTACAACAGTCAATTCCAGCGTCTATGGCGTTGGGGCTTATGCGAAATATCAGTTCAGCGATTGGTTTAGCTTGGCCAGTCGTGGCGAATACCTAGGAAGTAACAATGATCTTAAGTTTGGCACTCAAGGGAATCCCTCGACTAGCGTGAACAATGGGGGGCATGTCACTGGAACCAATCTTTGGGAGTACACGCTCACTGCAGGTTTCAATGTTATTGATAACCTTCTTTTACGCGCTGAGTATCGGATGGATTGGGGAAGTAACATAGTCAGTAATGGAAACGTGGCTGGCGATAACAGTGGCAATGTTTCTGGTGGACCCGCCTACTACGCGGGTGCGGAAGTGGTCTACAGCTTCTAAAGAAATTTAAAAAATATTTCGCTCAGAAACCCCAAGTAGCCAATAGCTGGGCTCTGGGGGGGTGCTAATCCGGGATTGTCCGTTGCGATGAAAGAACTAGGCGGCTTTGCGGGATTCTTTGCGCTTGATGAGGGGAGGACGGTGTCCCTCGGCCACGGCCTGATTGATGATCACCTCCTCCACATCGTTACGGGAGGGGATCTCGTACATCAGATCCAGCATCATGCCTTCGAGAAGGCTGCGGAGAGCGCGAGCGCCAGTACCTTTCTTGATAGCGGCCTCGGCGAGGCACCGAAGGGCATCGCGGGTAAAGTTGAGTTTTACCCCCTCCATCCCAAGTAGTTTGGCGTATTGGCGGGTGAGTGAGTTTTTCGGATCGGTCAAAACCAAGATCAACTCTTCCACCGTTAAAGGATTCAGGTGGGTGAGCACGGGCAAACGGCCGATAAATTCTGGAATCATCCCAAAGCGAAGCAGGTCATCCGGCTCGGTATAACGCAGGAGCCCGAGGCCCTCTTCGGTCACTTCGGTCTTGGCCGCCAGGCCTGAACCAAACCCGAGGACCCGTCCGCCCATCCGCTTGTGAACGATTTCTTCCAGACCGACAAACCCACCACCACAAATGAAAAGGATGTTTTGGGTGTTCACCTGAATGTGCTCGGCCTGAGGGTGCTTGCGTCCGCCTTGCGGCGGGACGTGGCAAACGGTCCCTTCTAATATTTTCAAAAGGCCTTGCTGGACACCTTCCCCGGAGACATCACGGGTGATGGAGGCGCTGTCTGACTTTCGCCCGATTTTGTCGATCTCATCAATATAGACGATGCCGAGTTCAGCCCGCTTCACGTCATAGTCCGCATTTTGCAGAAGGCGGAGGATAATTGTTTCCACGTCTTCGCCGACGTAGCCAGCTTCGGTCAAAGAGGTGGCATCGGCGATGGCAAAAGGGACGTCTAAAATTCGGGCCAGGGTGCGGGCGAGCAGGGTTTTGCCTGATCCGGTGGGGCCGATGAGCAAGATATTGCTTTTTTCCAGCTCCACATCGGCGTGATCGGTCGGAAGAGTATCACTCTGGGGACCACGAACCCTCTTGTAATGGTTGTGGACGGCAACGGCCAGGGTTCGCTTCGCCCGGTCTTGGCCGATAACGTGCCGATCCAGCTCCGCACGAATTTCGCGCGGTTTGGGGAGAGTTTTGAGAATGCCTTTGCCGACCGGATTTTCCCCGACTTCGCGATTGAGGATATTCGTGCAAAGGGTGATACAGTTATCGCAGATGTAGACCCCAGGGCCGGCGATCAGTTTTTTGACCTCGGCGTGGCTTTTGCCACAAAAGGAGCAGAGGGTGAGGTGGGTAGGGCGGGCCATCGGGCACCGGCTTTACTTTTTCGTCTGATCCTCTTTGCGGAAGGAGACAACGTGGTCGACCAGTCCGTAGGTCTTGGCGTCTTCGGCCGACATAAAGCGATCCCGATCGGTATCTTTTTCGACCGTATCGAAAGTCTGGCCGGTGTGGTGAGCCAAGATTTCGTTCAAGCGCTTCTTAGCCCGAAGAATTTCCTGGGCTTGAATGCTGATGTCGGTGGCTTGGCCTTGGGCTCCGCCCAAAGGCTGGTGAATCATGATGCGGGCATTGGGGAGGCAGTACCGTTTGCCTTTGGTCCCCGCGGCGAGAAGAACGGCGCCCATGCTGGCGGCTTGGCCGATGCAGTAGGTGTTCACCTCACAGGTGATGTACTGCATCGTATCGTAAATCGCGAGACCGGCGGTGACATAGCCGCCGGGGGAGTGGACATAGATGCTGACGTCTTTTTTAGGGTCTTCCATTTGCAGGAAGAGAAGTTGGGCAATGATCGAGTTGGCCATGCTGTCATCGATGGCGGTGCCGATGAAGATAATGCGATCCTTGAGCAGGCGAGAGTAGATGTCATAAGCGCGCTCTCCACGGCCCGTCTGCTCAATGACGCTGGGGACGAAGTAGTCAGCTTTCGGTTCGGTGTTCATCGCTAAAACTTACCCACGAACGGCATGTTGCAAAAGAAAATCAACGGTTTTTCTGCGCAAAAGAGTGTCAGCAAGTGAGGGTAGAACATTCGATTTTTGGAGGCGCTTGGCGAAGAGGCGCGGATCTTGACCCGACTGAGCGGCGAGGATGGCAATCTCCTGCACGATCTCCTGCTCTTCCACCTTGACCCCTTCTGTTTCGGCGATTCGGCGGAGAAGAAAGCTGAGTTTCACGTTCTCCTCGGCGTTTTGGCCCGCGGTTTTCAGAATGTCGTCCTTATGTTTGATTAGCTCTTCGTTCGACACACCTCGGCGTTGATTCTCCTCGACCAAGCGCGCGACCAGGCGGCGGCGCTCCTCGTCGAGCAGAGGTTCGGGGACATCCATTTTCGTAGAGCTAAGAAGAGCTTGGGTGACGGCGCGACTTTCCTCATTCCGATGGGCGGAAGCACGGGAGGCGGTGAGATCTTCCCGAACGCGAGCTTCTAACTCGGTCTTGGGCATTTTGTAGTTTTCTTGGCAAAAGGCATCATCGACCTCGGGGACGTGCCGCTCTTTGAGCTCGGTGAGAGTGACCTCATACGATCCGATCTGTTTCTGGAGTGTGGCGTGTGGGAAATCCGCGGGAAACTTGACGTCGACCTGGCGGGTTTCCCCGGGCTTCATTCCGTACAAGGCGGGAACAAAGCCGGGGAGGAAGGCATCTGGCTTGAGCAGGACCCACAATTTCTTGGCCTCCCCCACCTGTCCGGCCTGAGGGGCGATCTCAAGGATCTTTTTCCCGCCACAAGTGCCCTGAAAATCGAGGACGGCATAGTCGCCCTCTTGGGCGGGACGTGGCTCCAGCGTATGAAAGTGGGCATGGGGCTCGGCCAAGCGATCGAGGGAGGACTTCACGTCGGCCTCGGTTACCGGTTCAGGGCTTTTCTTGGGGATCTTGAGGCCTTTGGCGGCGGGGAGTTTGAACTCGGGCGCAAGATCAACGCGGAGGATGAATTTGAATTTCTTATCTTTTTCGAAATTGGCTTCTTCGACGGCGGGGTCGTCGACGAGGTGGAGTTTTTCCTTTTCCACGGCATGGCGCAGGCCCTCCCGAAGCAGGCTGTCTTTGAGTTCGGTCTGAATATCGGGGGCGTAGCGGCGGCGGACCATTTCGAGGGGGGCGTGGCCGGGACGAAATCCAGGCAGGCGAGCTGATTTTTGGAAGTTGAGGGTGACTTTCTCTTCCGTGAGGCGGACCTGATCGGCCGGGATCTCGCCTTTGAGGCGACGGCGACAACCGCCCATATTTTCGAGGGAAACTTTCATCAGCAGCTCAGCAACCTACGCAAGGAAGGTGGGGTAGCCAAGGTCAGATTCGGAGATTAATGCTTGAGTGAAAATTTGACGGGTATCTCGACGGTGGAGGAGGTGGGGGTCCCCCCGACCTCTTGGGGGTAAAAGCGCCACTGGCGGACGGCTCGGGTGGCGGATTGGTCGAGGATCTCGTGACCGGAGCTTTTCAGAAGGGTGAGAGAATCGACGGTGCCCTGGGCCGAGATTTGGGCGCGAAGCAGGACGGAGCCGGTCCACCCTTTTTTTCGGGCCAGGTCGGGGTAGGTGGGAGCGGAGTTCTGGGATGGGTTGGGGCGAGCGAGGATGGTGGAGCTGGCGGTGGAGGGGGGGAGATTGGGGGTGGGCGGGGTGGGGGTGAGCCGGGGGGCGAGGGTGGGGGTGGGGAGAGAGTTCGGAAGCGAGGCAGTAGGGGGAGTTTCCGGGACCGATTCGGGCGTGGGGGTAGGGGTGGTGAGAATGGGGTCGGGAACGACCTCGGGTTGGCCGGCGGAAGTTTCGATCAGGCTAATTTCCACAGAGAAATCGGAAGGTTGAACAGCAAACTCGCGGCTGGGTGTGATGGAGGGACGCGCCAGAAAGAGACTGGCATGAAGGGTGGCTGAAGCTGCGAGTCCGATGAGGAGAAAAAAAGTATCGCTGGGGATGGAGCGGGAGAGAGTCATCGATTATTTTCTCGGCTCGTGCACCAGATTGAATTGGACGATGCCGATTTGGCGGGCTCGATCCATCAGATCGACAAATAGGCCGTAGTTCATTTTTTGATCTCCCCGAAAGTGAATCTTTCGATCGGAGTTGTCTTGGGACAGCGCACGAATGGTTTCATCAAATTGGGAAAGAGGAACGGGCGATCCCTGGATGGTAATCGATCCTTGGGCATCGACCGCCACCAGAATGACTTCGGGGGATGTGTCGGTCTGGCCTTTGGCTGTCGGTAATTTGACTTGCAGGGAGGGCAGGGTGAAGGAGGAGGTGAGCATAAAAAAGATGAGGAGGAGAAAGACAACGTCGATCAAGGGGGCCATATCGATCGAGGTCGTGAGGCGTTTGGGGCGGGCGAACATAGGGGCTACTGGACGGTGGAGAATTCCTCGTCGGTTGCGCGACGAGCGGTGGCTCGCCCCGAGGTAGATGGAGTCGATGGGCTGAGAAGGTCATCCAGCGAGGTGACGGCCAACTCCATTCGGCGGGCAATCTTATCGGCATGTCCCTCGAAGGCGTGGTAGAGGGCCATGCAGGGAATCGCGACCACTAGGCCAAAAACGGTGGTGAGGAGCGCCTCCCAAATTCCGCCGGCTAGATCGGAGGGTTTGACGGTGCCTTGAATGGCTTGGATTTGCGAAAAGGCGACGACCATGCCGATGACCGTACCGAGTAGTCCCACCAAAGGAGAGAGATGAGCCAGGGCGGCGAGGATTCGCAGATTCTTTTCGACCGACTCCAGGACGAGGGATCCGGTTCGGCGAACATTGTCGTGGCGGACCTTGGCGGGGCGATCGATCTGTTCGAGGTAGGTTTGGGCGACCCGAGCCACTGGGTGGCGACAGGCTTGCGCCATGGTCAGGGCAGCCTTGGGGCCAGCGGTACGAATTTTTTGGAGTAACGAATCAAACCAGCGATCGGGCGAGTAACCGTAAGAGGTGTAGGTGAGAAAGCGCTCGACGGCCACCGTCAAGGCGACAAGGGAGAAGGCTAGCAGAACCCACATCAGGGACCCGCCGCGAATAAAAAGTTCCCCGAGCGACATCGAATTCATAATTGAATGCTATTTTCCTGAGGTTTTCCTGTCACGATAAAAAATGAGACACGGTCTCAATAATAATATTGCACATGAGATTGCGTCTCAGTATCGTTATTGCTGTGTTTTGTCTTCGCCGATCCATCGGGTTTTTAGGAGCTCTGATTTTTGGGGGGGGCGGGCTGCTGGCTCAGTCCGCCCCAGCGGCTGATCCGACGGAGGAAAAGGGTCTGGATGGGGCGGCCAAACCGAAGGTGGTGCGGCTTGAGCAAGTGGAGGTGCAGGCGGATTACGACGTGCAAACGCGGTTACCCTTCTTGCCCGATGTGGAGGGCACGCGGATCAACGCGGGAAAACGTACCTCGAATATTGATGCCCACTACCTGCCCGAGATGAAGGACGACAACTGGAGGCAGCTCACCGCCACCACCCCTGGTTTAGTCGTGCCAGACGAGAGCACGCCACTCCCTAGTTTCGCCTACCGGGGATTTGATCCGCACCGATTGCAAAGTTTTCAGGTGTTGGAGGATGGAATCCCGATTCAGGCGGACATGATCGGTTACCCCGAGGCGTACTACCTGCCCCCCACCTACCCAATGGAAACGATGGAGTTCATTCGTGGGGGGGCGGCGCTGATGTATGGACCCCAACCCGCTGGAGCGATTAATTTCGTGATGCGAAAGCCACCGCTCGACAAGAAATTCACCGCCGAATCGATTACGATGGGGGGAAGCTTTGATTATATTTCCAGTTTTAATGCGGTGGGTGGGACGGTGGATCGAGTGGGATATTATGGCTGGTTCAATCACCGCCAATCCCAAGGCTTTCGACAGGCCAACAGCCAGTACGATTTGAATAATGGAAATTTAACGATGGCAATGGATGCCGACACGCCCCACCGCTGGTATTTTAAACTGAACGGGTACGAAGAGTGTCACGGCGAGCCAGGAGGATTGCGGCTGAACAATGATACGGCGCGAACCCCCGTAAATTACAACGTGAACCGAAATGCCACATCTCGATTTAACGATGAGTTTCAACTGAACCGATATGCGGTCTCGGCCATTCATGAGTCAGAGTTCTCGGACGATCTCTTTTTTTCTTATCGGGTCTGGTTCGACTACTACCGGCGGTGGAGCCGACGACAGAAGGATGGTGGTTTTGGGACTTTGCCTACCTCACAGAAGAATCAGATCGAATATCAGGGGTTTTATACTTGGGGGATGGAGCCCAGATGGCGGTGGGATTGGGATTTGGGGGGAGAGTCTCAAACTTTGACGGCCGGGTTCATGATCTACAACACCACCTCGCCTCGAACTGATCAGGAGGGTCTGACCCCAACATCAAATACGGGACAGATTAAGAATCAGAGTGATCGATCGGTCTGGTACGCCCCATTCTTTGTGGAGAACAAGTTTACCGTGGGGGATCTTTCGATCGTGCCGGGGTTTCGCATGGAGAATATTTGGCAATCGGTGGATTTGAAGATCGATCAGGAAAAATCGGCCGCCGGCCAACCCCTTGGCACGCAAAACCAGAACAACTTTGTGCCTTTGATTGGGTTGGGGGTGGATTACGCCTTACCCAAAGACACTACGGTCTATGCCAACGTCTCCGAGGCGTATCGACCGCCCACCTTTGCCCAAGCGGTTCCCACCGGCCCAAATTTACGCGTCTCAGGCAACCTCGAGGAGGGCACGGTTTGGAACTATGAGGCGGGGATTCGGGGGATGCCGACCGATTGGTTGACGTTTGACACAAGCGGGTTTTGCGTCGACTACTCCAATCAGATTGGGGAGACCGCGGCTGGAGGGCAAAACATCGTGAGCAACTCAGGACGTTCGCGGGTCTATGGCTGGGATTTTCTATTGCAGTTGGATCTGATTGGCATCGCGGATGGAATCGCCCATCAGAACATGGGTTGGGAGGATCCCAAGTCGGGGCAAAGTGGAGGAATCGCGGGATGGGCGCAGGAGTATGGAGCCCTCTACTTTTACACGGCTCTGACCCTGCAAAATGGAAACTTCATCAATGGAGCCAACGAAGGAAAAACCCCGCAGTACCTTTCGAACTACGTTTACAAAACCGGGCTGGTCTACGATTGGCAATCGAAGGTGAAGGCATCTTTTCTCGGAACCTACGTGGGGCACAGTTACGCCAGCGATAACAACCTGACGGGGAGCGATTCACGCTTTATTCCCGCTTACAACGTGTGGGATCTCACATTGGAGGCAAAATTGTGGAACGAGTACGTCAGCCTGGTGGGTGGCATCAACAATCTCTTTGATAAGCAGTACTACTCTCGGATTCGGGGGGATGGGATCGATCCGGCGATGCCCCGCAACTGGTATGCCGGGCTAAAGATTATTTTTTAGACTTGGACTTCCCGCCGAGTGGATTACGAGGGCAAACCCCTTTTTCCCGCAAGGCGTCACAGGTGGCTTCGATCTGGAGGTTGACCCGTTTCGGGCTGAAGCCGTGGTCCTTCGTGACAATCGATTCGCGAACATCCAAGCAGTGATCGTGAAACTCGACAATTTTTTGGCAGTCGACACAGACAAAGTGCCCGTGCCGAGGATGATCCGCAAAATTGGGATCGTAGAGAGGTGAGGATTGACCCAGACCGACTTGGCGCAAAAGCCCAGCCCGAACAAGAAAGGAGAGTGTGCGGTAGACAGTGGCGCGCGAGACTTGGCTGTCCTTTTTGCGGGAGCGGGTGAGAAGGGATTCGGCGGTGAAGTGCTCCCGATTGGCAAAGGCAACTTCTGTAATGGTTTTTCGCTGCGAGGTGAGGCGAAGACCTTGCGTCCGCATGCTTTCGTAAGCACGAGCTTGCGGGGTCAAGGGGCCGGAGGTGACGCTGGTCATGAAGGTATGGAGAGAGCAGGTTCCGCGGGTGAGGCGGGGGAAGATTCGCGGGGCGTTTTGAGGGCCTTGAGAAATCGCTTCACCGCGGGGGAGACCATTCGACTGGCGCGGGAAACGATGCCGAGGGGGCGCACGATTTCAGGCCCTTGGTGGGAAAGAATGGCGAGCGATCCTTTGGCTAGTTCGGAGCTGATGGCGGAGGCGGGCAGGAAAGCTATGCCGGCATTAATTTCCACGGCTTGCTTGAGGGTTTCGACGTTATCGAACTCCATCATGGGATGAAACTTCAGTCCGCGGGCGGCCAGAATTCGGTCAAGTCCTTGGCGAGTAGGCATCTCAGGGGCGAGAGAGACGATCTTGCTTTGGGCCAGATCGGGCAAGTGGATGGGGCCTTTTTTGAGGAGGGGATGGCCTGCCGCACAGATGATGTGGAGGGTGTCTTTTTTAAAGGTTTCGACCTTGAGGCCTTTGCGAGGAGAGGGAAAAGCGACAAAGCCCACATCCGCTTCCCCTTCGGCCACCGATTCGTAAACCTCGTTCGAGCGGCGATAATCGACTTGGATTTTGACCTGGGGGAATGCTTTCAGGAAATCTTTGATGTAAGGGGGAAGCTCGTGCAGGCCCAGGCTGGGCACGGCGACCAGGCGAATGGTGCCCGAGATTATGTTGCGCATCTCTTCCAGCTGATGTTGGAAGCGTTGGTAGTAGCCGATGATTTCCCGACTGGCCTCGTAGAGGAGTTGACCTTCGCGCGTCAGGGCAAACTGTTTACTGGTCCGTTCCAGCAACGGAACTCGCAAGCGCACTTCGATGGAACGGAGTTGCTGGCTGACCGCCGATTGAGTGATACCATTCAGGCTGGCGGAGCGGCTGAAGGAGCGGGTCTCCACCAGGTCCCGAAAAACACGGAAAGATTCCACTTGCATAGAAGACTGACTATAATCAGACCTTATCGCTAATGCAAACCAAGCCAATCTAATCATGAGTGCGCTACTTGAGGACAACTATCACGCCATTCAGAAGCAGATTCTTTTATCGGCCGAACAGGCGGGTAGGAAACCTGATGCGGTTCGGCTGGTGGCGGTGAGTAAAAAGATGGATTCGGAGAAGATCCGAGTCATCTGGCGCCTAGGGCATCGGCTCTTTGGTGAAAATCGGGTGCAGGAGGCGAAAGTGAAGATTCCCGAAATGCCGGTGGGTGGGGAGTGGCACTTCATCGGAGGCTTACAGACGAATAAGGCCAAAGATGCGGTCGAGTGTTTCGATGTGATCGAGTCGGTCGATCGGGTGGATTTAGCGCAGGAGTTGGAGAAGAGGTTGGCGGTCGCTGGAAAAAAATTGCGGGTGATGTTGGAGATCAATGTCGGGGGTGAGGCGGCGAAGCACGGGTGCCCGCCTGAAAAAGCGGAGGAGCTGTTTCAAGCGGTGGGGAAGTGCACGAGGTTGGAGGTGATCGGATTGATGGCGATTCCCCCTTTTCGGGAGGATCCAGAGTTGGCGCGGCCGTTCTTTGCGAAACTGCGGGAAATTCGGGATCGGCTGCAGGATTCAGCTGGGGTGGCACTGCCGGAGCTTTCCATGGGGATGAGTCACGATTTTCCGGTGGCGATTGAAGAGGGGGCAACCTTGGTGCGGATCGGGACAGCTCTGTTTGGCCCGCGAAGTTCGTGAGGCGATCGTTGCCACGCGCTTTTTATGCGGGCGAAGACCCGGTGCCCATTGCCAAAGGGTTATTGGGCAAAGTGGTGCGGGTGCATTCCAAGGGAGAAGATTGTCTGGCCCGAATTGTCGAAACGGAGGCGTATGGAGGAAAGTTGGATCGCGCTTCCCACGCGTGGAAAGGAAAGACCCGGCGCAACGCGTCGATGTTTGGTCCGCCCGGGACGGCGTATGTGTATTTGTGCTACGGAATCCACCGGATGCTGAATGTGGTGACCGCACCCGAGGGTGTGGCGGCGGCGGTGCTGATTCGAGGGGTCGAGCCGTTGAGGGGAGTGGAGAAGATGGTGCGGCGAAGGGGATTTTCCGCGTCGGAGTTTCGGTTGACGGCCGGGCCGGGTGCGCTGACGCAAGCGCTGGGTATACGACTGGATTGGGATGGATGCGATCTTGTCTCAGGCCCCATTCGAATCGAAGATGATGGGGTGAAAGTTCCCAAGGCAAAGATTGAGACAGGTCGAAGAGTGGGAGTGAACTATGCCGGTCCCGCGGCGCGTTTTCCTTGGCGTTTTTGGATTCAGGGGAACCCCTGGGTGAGCCGAGCAAAGTCATGAAAAAAATTACCCATCTCCTGACGACGGATGAAAAAGCGAAAGAGATTAATTTCTCGGGCAAATATTATGGCACCTTTGCCGAAATTGGGGCGGGGCAGGAGGTGGCCCGCTGGTTTTTCCAAGCGGGCGGGGCGGCGGGAACGGTGGCGAAAAGCATTTCGGCCTATGACATGACGTTCAGTAATGCGATTTACGGAACGGCGCATCGTTTTGTCTCGCGGGAGCGGTTGCGCGAGATGTTGGATCACGAGTACTCCCTGCTGATGGAGCGATTGGGGCAGGAGCGAGGAGATCGATCGAGATTCTTTGTCTTCGCCAACACCGTTTCGGCCCGAAGCCACAAGGTTGCGGGAGACGGCAAGGGTTGGATGGGAATTCGTTTTCAGACGGAGCCGAACGGAACTCCCGGAAACATCATTCTCCATGTGAGATTAAAGGATGATACCAATGCCGAGCAGATGGAGGTGCTGGGAATTCTAGGAGTGAATCTCATTCACGCCGCTTTTCGGCACTGGCGAAAACCGGGCGAGATTTTACATCATCTGATGGACGGAATCCGACCTGGTCGGGTTGAGGTGGATATGGTGGATTTTCGGGGACCGATTTTTGCCGAGGTGGATAATCGTTTACTGAGCCTGAAGATGGTTCATCTCCAACTTACCCCGGTCGCGCTCTTTTCCGCAACGGGGGCGAACCTGGAGGCGGAGGATTGTTTTTATGGAAAATCGATTCTGCTTTTGCGGGGGCACTATCGCCCGATCACGAACTTTCATCTGACGATGATGAACAAAGCCTCGGCGATGTTTCGGAAAGATCCAGCCAATGCCGGGAAAGAGATTGTCGAGGTGAATGAGATAACGATGCGAAATCTGGTGCGGCATCGGAAGGCGGGGGCGGAGGACTTTTTGGATCGGGTGGATTGTCTGGGGGCATTGAAAAAGACGGTTTTGGTCACGGGGATTTTTCGTTTCCATCGGCTGGCGCACTACTTGACCCAACGAACGAAAGGGTCGGTGGGTTTTGTCATCGGGGTACCACTGCTAAGCAAGATATTGGATCTGAATTTTTACAGTGATTTGTCGGGGGGAATTTTGGAGGGAATGGGGCGGCTCTTTTTGCCAGGGGTGAAGTTATTTGTGCATCCAGGGTATGACTCGGTTACGGGGGCGTATGTCACGGGCCATACCTTGAGCGTGCCGAAGGCCTCGCGGGATATTCACCAATTTCTTTTGCAACAAGGCAAAATCGTAGATTTGGCGGGGACGGAGAAAGATCTTCCGGTTTGTTCTAGCTCGGAAATTCTTCGCAATATCCGCGGCGGCAGGAGTGGTTGGGAAGTGAATGTACCGTCGGGGGTCGCGGCCTTAATTCGTCGCCGAAGGCTGTTTGGTTACCGGGCGCCAAGAGGGGATCGAACTCGTAAGAGCGCCTAAGAGGAAAGCGATCGTGGATTTGGGGATATTGAAAAATCTTATCCCGCAGTTAAGATAATGGGGTGAGGGTATTCCTTGTCTCCGTGGCAACCGTTCTGGGGGTCTGGTGGGGCGCGGCACCAGCGCAAGCGATCGTTTTTTTTAGTCAAGGAAATGATGCGAATTTAACGAATCCGGGCAACGGTGTTCCTTGGGAGAATGTGGTCCAGATGAGGAGCGGTTCGGGTCCGATTGGCACGGGAGTTTACTTAGGGAATCGGTACGTGCTCACCGCCGGCCATGTGGGGCCTTTAACCAGCGTGAAAGTAGGTTTTTTGGATTACCAACTCGACTCCTCCGCTCCTGTTTCCATTGGAACAGCGGACATGAAGTTGGTTCGATTGGCGCGTGATCCAGGACTCGGCATTGTCCGTCTAAACACTTCCTCGGTGAGCGACGGTGGGTCGGCGTATTTGGTGGGCTACGGAGTGGGTCGGGCTCCTAGTTCCTCGCTCGGGACAAGTCCCGTCACGTGGGGGGATAGCAGCACTGCGACCAAAAGGTGGGGGACCAACTTTGTCGATGGCGCAATTTCGGGGGTACAGGTGGCGGGATACACCTCCGATCTGCTGAGGACGCAGTTTAATACCAACTTGGGTGCCAACGAGGCGGCCCTGACCATTTACGATTCCGGCAGTGCTCTTTTTCGGCAAATTGGGGGAGAGTGGTTCTTGGTGGGCCTTGGAGCATATGTGCAAAATAGTGGTTACTCGCTGGCAAGCGCTGATTTCAACTCGCGCGAATCGGATGATAGTTACTTTATTCGTATGTCCTCCTATTCGCAGGGGCCTCACCAGATCGCGGCGGTGGGGGTGCCTGAGCCCTCCTCGCACAAGCTGCTTTTGCTTGGTTTGGCGGCTGCGGCTATTTTCTTTCTTCGACGTTCCCAATCGATTCGCTCCTAAGAGTTCCATGCTCCTCCCCACGTTATTCGTGGGAGCGCGGGGGTTGGATTGACGAAGGCATAGCAAACATTACCGTCAGGAGGATGGCGAAGTCCCCGTTAGGCAGAGGGTTGGGTGCTCTTTTGGGAGGCACCCCGGCGGGATCTCCCCCAACGGTCTCTCTGGTATCGCCTGTGGTGCGGAGTGAAGAGGGGGAGAGAATTCTCCAGCTTTTGGTCACGGAGGTGGCGCCGAGTCCGCTCCAACCGAGGCGGGTCTTTGCCGAGGAAAACTTAGCCGAACTGGTTGATTCGATCCGTGCCCGAGGAATTTTTCAGCCCCTGATTGTTCGTCGATCTCCCAAAGGCTCGGGCTATGAGTTGATCGCCGGAGAGCGACGCTGGCGGGCGGCGCGGAAGCTCTCCCTGGCCAAGGTTCCCGTGATTGTGCGGGAGGCGACCGATCAGCAGGTGCTGGAGTTGGCGCTCATCGAAAACCTGCAGAGGGCGGAGTTGGATCCGGTGGAGGAGGCGGATGGCTATGCCACCTTAATTGAGACCTTTGGGCTGAAGCAGGAAGAGGTGGCCGAGCGGGTGGGCAAGAATCGAGCGACTGTGGCGAATGCCTTGCGACTGCGTGCCTTGCCCTCCGAAGTCCGGGATCTTCTTCGATCGAAACAAATCTCGGTTGGGCATGCTAAGGCGATTTTAGGATTGGGCGAGGCGGCCGCGCAAAGTGCGATTGCCCGCGAGGTGGTCAAGCGCGGGTTGAGTGTGAGGCAGGCGGAGGCGTTGGTCAGACGGCAAACGAGTGGAACGCGTGGACGGAAAAAGGGGAGAGGGTCGCAAACGGCGGATTGGAGGGATTTGGAGCTGAAGTTGCAGAGGGCGACCGGAACAAGGGCCCGGATCGTTGGCAAAGCGGACAGGGGGCACATCGAGTTGCCCTACACCTCGCCGGAGGAGTTGGAGCGGTTGAGCACTCATCTGGGAGTTCGACCCGTCATCTGAGAGGAGGGATGAAGTGAGTCAAAGGATCCGTCTTTTGGCGGAGGTGGTGGCGAACCGAATCGCGGCGGGCGAGGTGGTGGAGCGGCCGGCATCGGTGGTGAAGGAGCTGGTGGAAAATTCCTTGGATGCGGGGGCGAAGACGGTGGAGGTAAGTATTGAGCGTGGGGGTCGGTCTTTAATTCGTGTGACGGACGATGGTCATGGAATGGGGCCGGAGGATGCCCTGCTGGCTTTAGAGCGCCACGCCACCAGTAAGATTCGGGAAGCATCGGATCTGATGGGGATTCGAACATTTGGTTTTCGCGGGGAGGCGTTGCCGAGCATCGCCTCGGTCAGCCGATTTACTTTGAAGACGCGGGAGGCGGAGGCGGCGGAGGGGACGGAGGTGGTGATCGATGGAGGAAAGGTGATTCGGGCGGGGCAGACGGGTTGTCCAGCGGGCACGAGTATTGAGGTGAGGCAGCTATTTTCCCACGTACCGGGGCGAAGGAAATTTTTACGGACGGAGGAGACGGAGTGGGGACATATTGAGCAAGGGATTCGGCTGACGGCACTCGCGCGCCCCGATGTGAGTTGGGTTTTGCGAAGGGACGGGGCGGTCTTTTGGCAAGATATGGCCCGCGCGGGATTAGAGGAGAGATTGATGGCAGTTTTCGGGAAGGAGTGGAGGGGGTCGGTCCTGCCGTTGGAGGTGGAGGATGGTGGCATGCGGCTGCGGGGGTATCTCGGCCGGCCTGGGGTGAGTCGGGCCACTCGGGCGGAGCAGATTCTTTTTGTGAATGGGCGGCCCGTGCAAAGCATGAGTTTGAACGCGGCTCTTTTGGAGGGGTACCACAATGCGTTGATGCGAGGGCGATTTCCCGTAGCAGTTCTTTTCTTGGAGGTGGACCCGGCTGGGGTGGATGTGAACGTGCACCCGGCCAAAAGGGAGGTTCGGTTTCGTCAGGATGGGGATATTCGGCGATTTGTCAGTGGAGCCGTAGCCGAGGTGTTGCGGGGCGGGTCGGTGGGGCCGTTGCCGATGCCTGCGATAAGTAGTCAGGCAAGTGCGGGCCTACCCACGACTCACTCCACTTGGACCCAGCCTTCTCCACTTTTGTCGGCCAGTTTAGCTGCTCCGACGGCGGTGGAGAGGCCACTTGGAATTCAGGTGGAGACGGCGCCGGGAATTCCGGCTGGATGGAGATACTTGGGGGTGATTGATCATCTGTATGTGGTGGCGGAAAAAGATGGGGGGGCGGTTTTGATCGATCAACATGCAGCCCATGAGAGAATTTTGTTTGAGCAGCTCCTCAAGCAGGTGGCGCAGGAGGAGGTGACGGGTCAACGGCTCCTCTACCCGGTGACGGTGGAGTTTCCGCCGGTGCAGGCGCATTTTTTGAGGAATCAGATGGGGGAGTTGGAGAAGGTGGGGCTGGGAATTTCCTCGCTGGGCGGGAACTCGTTTTTGGTCGATGCCTTGCCTCCGCGGATTCGGACTTTGGCGGTGGAGGAGTTTGTCCGCGGGGTGGTGGCCGATTTGGAGGTGGGCGGCGCCGGGGTGAGAAAGGATCGCAAGCTGAGTGAAGAGGTAATTGCCAAGACAGTCTGTCGGCATGCCATCAAGGCGAACGATCGCCTGAATGAAGCGGAGGCGGTGCGGTTATTGGCGGATCTGCTGGCTTGTGAACTGCCCTACACTTGTCCGCACGGGCGGCCGACCATGATTTTGTTAAGTAAGGCGGAACTGGAAAAGAAGTTCGGCCGGGCGGGTTAGATGGCGGTGGAGCGGATATTTTTAGATCACGCATCGGGCGGGCCGTTACTTCCCGCGGCAAGGATTGCGCTGGAGAGGGTTTTATCTGGTGCGGGTGCGGCGCCGGGCGGGGGGCATCGCGAGGCGAGGGAGTCGCGGGAAGTTCTGGAGTTGGCCCGGAAGCAGGCCGCGGATTTTTTAGGAACGGAGGATCTGGAGAGGGTTGTGTTTACCTCGGGTGGGACGGAGGCGGTGCAAGCGGCGATTCGGGGATGGGGAGAGGCGATGGGCAAGGGCACGATTTACCTGAGCGAAATGGAGCATCCGGCAGTGGAGACGGCGGTGCGGTGGTTGCAAAAGTCCGGTTTTTCCGTGGTGCCTATTCCGGTCGATGGGGAGGGAAAGTTTCAGTGGAAAAAGGTCAAATCCGCTGGGCCTGGTTTGGTGTGTGTGCATTTGGCGCATCACGATCTGGGGACGGTGCAGGATTTGGGTCAAGCGAAGGCGTGGGCGGAGTCGGTCAAGGCGCAGCTTTTTGTCGATGCGACTTTTGGGGCTGGGTGGGTGGGTTTGCCGAAAGAGCTGGAGGGGGTGGATCTGTTGGCGGTGTCGGGGCATCGGCTGGGTGGCCCGAAGGGATCGGGGCTTTTGTGGGTGGGGTCGGGTCGTCCCTGGAGAGCGCAAATTGTGGGGGGGCGGCAGGAGAACGATCAACGGGCGGGGACGGAGAATCTTCCGGCGATCGTGGGATTTGGTGCGGCGTTGCAAGAGTGGAGTGGGAAGGCTGAGAAATTTCGAAAGGACGCGCGGGAGGCCCAAGAGGCGCTTTGGCATGAGATTGGGAAAAAAGTTATTCGGGCGAAGTTGCATGGTTCCAAGCTGGGGCCAGAGAGAAATCCGGCGCATCTGGGGATCAGCTTTGCGGGATTGGAGGCGGAGTCGTTGGCCTTGGTGCTGGATCGGGTAGGTGTGGCGGCGAGGGGAGGAAGTGGCTGTGTGACACGGGAGATGAGAATTCCGCCAGGGATGAAGGCGATTGGCGCGAGTTCGGAAGAGGCGCGGTCCCTGATTTTATTTACGCTCGGATGGGAAACGCGCTCCCCGCAAATGGTGGCCGCCGCAGAACGGGTGGCGGATGCGGTTCTACGGTTGTCCGACGCCCTAGCAGGGTAAAATTAAAACTGGGGAGCGTCTTAGTTCATCCAAAAACGCCCCAGGTGCGACAAAATGTCACACTTTTTGATATTTCGACTCAGAGATAACTCCGAGTCATGCGGGAGTTGACTCAGAGGTGTCTCTGAGTTGGTGGGTGGGGAGGGAGGTGAATTTGTGTTTGGAGAGATGGGTGGAGTGGGCAAGGTATCTCGATGAGCACGAACGACTGGCGGGAGGAAGTGGTTCAGAGATTACGGGAGGTGAAGTATCCGGGGTTTAGCCGGGATATCGTATCTTTTGGGCTCGTGCAGGACATGGAGTTAGCAGGGACAGATCTCAAGTTGAAATTGAGGGTGACGACCCCCGATCCAGCAGTTCCGGAAAAAATTGGGCAGGAGATTCGGGAGTCCTTGCAAGGGTATGCCCCAGTGAAAAGTGTGACGATTGAGACGGAGGTCGCTCCTCCGCAAGCAACTGCGGCCACCGGTCCACAGGGAATTCCCGGCGTGAAGAAGATTGTCGCCGTGGCGAGTGGCAAGGGTGGGGTCGGGAAATCGACCGTGGCCGCGAACTTAGCGGTCCAGTTGGCCAAGGGTGGGTTGAAGGTGGGGCTGTGTGATTGCGACCTGTACGGCCCGAGTCAGGCGCTGATGTTGGGTTGCCGAGAGGGGGTGAGGGTGGAGGAGGGAAGCGAGCGGTTGGTGCCAGCCGAGGTCCACGGGGTGAAGCTGATGAGCATGGGCATGCTCTTAGGTGATGATAGTCCGGCGGCGCTGCGGGGTCCGATGGTGACGCGATTTACGCAGCAGTTTTTGCGACAGGTCGCATGGGGGGAGTTAGATCTCTTGGTGCTCGATCTTCCGCCGGGGACGGGAGACATCCAGCTTACGATTGTGCAGACGGTGGCGATGGATGGGGCGCTGATTGTGACCACGCCGCAGGAGGTGGCGCTGGTGGACGCAAGAAAGGCGATCGCGATGTTTCGAAAGGTAAATGTGGCGATTCTCGGAATTGTGGAAAACATGAGTTTCTTCGTCGCCCCCGGCAGCGGGGAGAGACATGAGATCTTTGGTTCGGGTGGCGGACGGAAGGAGGCTGTTCGGCAGAGAGTGCCTTTGTTGGGAGAAATTCCCTTAGATCCCGAAGCGCGCCGTTGTGGGGATGAGGGCAGACCAGTGGTTTTGGAGTGTCCCAACTCGACATCGGGCAAGGTTTTCGCCGATTTCGCCAATTACGTGACGAAAATACTATTTTTAAATATATCACCATAAGCATTTTAAATATTAGTCTATTTCGAAAATGTCACTTGCGAATTGGCCTAAAAGAACCAAGTTATGGGTATGGAATCCAAGGGTACCCCCCATTTTTCCCTCGATCCCAATTCGGTCTTTAAAAATTCAGCGCTGTACCGAGAGTTTTTGTTAGAGAGAGAAGAGATTTTAAAACACAAATGGCACCTCAGCGAACAGGCGGGGCACGATGTGGGTTTTGAGAAGGGGTTACTGGATTGGATCGTCAATCACCGTTCGGCCTGGAGAGCGACGAGAGAGAAAGAGATAGCCAAAGAGAAGGATATTTGTTAAGTTATTTAGTGTAAGTCGTGTCCTTTAACCGGAACCAGAGAGTTCCACAAGGAGGCGGAAATGGCGGATCAAGTTTTGCTCGATGGGGAAAGTGTACGCCGGGCGGTACGGCGGATGGCCCACGAATTTTCCGAGAAGCACCCCCAAGGCAATTTCGCGCTGGTAGGAATTCAGACGAGGGGTGTGCCCTTGGCGCATCGATTGGCGAAGGAGTTTCAGCAGATTGAGGGGGGCAAAACTTTAGCGGTGGGATCCCTGGACATCAGTTTTCATCGGGACGATTTGGCCAGTAATATGCCCGTGCCCAAGGGGTCGGAGGTCCTTTTTGATCTGAAGGACCGGACGATCATCCTGGTGGACGATGTGCTGTACACGGGTCGAACCATCCGAGCAGCCATGGATGCGCTATGCGACTTGGGTCGGCCGAAGATCATTCAGCTGGCGGTGCTGGTGGATCGGGGGCATCGCGAGTTACCGATCCGACCCGATTTTGTGGGAAAGAATTTGCCCACATCAGCCCAACAAAGGGTGCGGGTGAGACTGGCGGAGATGGATGGAGAAGATGCGGTGGTCTTGGAGAAGGAAAAAGTATGAGCGGGGTGTGGCAGAGAAAAGATCTGCTCTCGCTCCGAGAGCTGAGCGCGGAAGAGATCGGCAAGGTGTTGTCGACGGCCACGGTATTTAAGGAGATTTTGGGAAGACCGATTAAGAAGGTGCCTTCGATGCAGGGGCGGACGGTGGTGAATTTGTTCATCGAGCCGAGCACGAGAACGAGGATCTCTTTTGAGTTGGCGGCGATACGGCTCAGCGCAGATGTGGTCTCTTTAGACAAGGAAACGAGTAGCATTCGCAAAGGGGAGTCCCTGCAGGACACGGCCAAGAATTTGGAAGCTTTGCAAGCGGGCACGATTGTGATTCGGCATCGGTCGGCTGGGGCGGCTCACTTTTTGGCGCAGAGGCTGAAAGCGTCCGTGATCAATGCGGGGGACGGATCGCATGAGCATCCGACCCAAGGATTGCTGGACACATTCACCATTCGGGAGCGACTGGGAAAAATTGAGGGGGTGAAGGTTTTAATTATTGGGGACATCGTGCATAGCCGGGTCGCACGATCGAACCTGTGGGCTTTAACGAAACTGGGGGCGAAGGTGAAGTTGGTGGGGCCTTCCACCTTACTGCCAAAGGAGTTTGCGGAGTTGGGAGTGGAGGTGGCGCACACTTTGGACGGGGCGTTGGAGGAGGCGGACGTGATTAATTTACTACGAATTCAGCATGAGAGGCAGGTGCAGGCACGGGTGCCCTCGATTGGAGAGTACGCGACCTTGTTTGGATTGAACATGCAGCGGTTTCAACGGTGTAAGCCGGGGGTGCTTTTGATGCATCCTGGACCGATTCATCGGGGGGTGGAGATTGCCAGTGAGCTGGCGGACGGAGCGCAGTCGGTCATTTTGGATCAGGTCACCAACGGGTTGGCGGTGCGAATGGCGGTTTTGTACTTGGTTTCGGGTGGCAAAGGTTTGGGGGGTGAGTCGTGAACGAAATTCTTCTACAGGGTGGTTTGGTGGTGGATCCGGCAACGGGGCGGGAGGCCAAGGGGGACGTTTTGATTCGGGACGGCAAGATTGCGGACGGTAAAGCAGGCAAAAGTGCGGCGGTGGTGAAGGTGGAGGGGCTGGTGGTGACAGCCGGACTGATCGACCCGCATGTGCATCTAAGGGAGCCGGGGCAATCGGCGAAAGAGACGATGGCCACGGGAACCGCGGCGGCGGTGGCGGGTGGTTTTACGTCGGTCATTGCCATGCCGAATACATCTCCAGTGGCCGATGGACCGAACACGATCGCTTGGATGAAGCAGAGGGCGAAGGAGACGGGGGTGGCCCATGTGTTTCCAACGGGCACGATCTCTTTGGGACAGAAAGGGGAGCAGTTGGCTCCGATTGGGTCGCTGCGGCAGGCGGGAGTGGTGGCGATCACAGATGATGGGCACTGCATCCAGAGCGCGGAGTTGATGAGGAGAGCGTTGGAGTACGCGCGAATGTTTGACCTGCCGGTGCTGGATCATTGCGAGGATCGGTCGCTTTCGGCCGGCGGAGTCGTGAATGAGGGGAAGTGGTCGCGGATTCTGGGCCTGCCGGCTTGGCCAGGAATCGCGGAGGAGGTGATTGTTTCCCGGAACGTGTTGTTGGCGGAGTTGACGGGGGCAAGAGTGGTTTGCCAACACATAAGTACGGCCGGATCGGTGCGAATTTTACGGGAGGCAAAAAAGAGGGGGATTTTGATTGAGGGAGAGGCCTCACCGCACCATCTGACTTTGACGGACGATCGGGTGGAGGGATATGACACCTCGTTTAAAATGAACCCGCCGCTGCGGACGGCGGCGGATGTGGCGGAGCTACGAAGGGGAGTGGTCGACGGAACGATTCGGTTTTTGGCGACGGATCATGCGCCCCATTGCACTTACGAGAAGGAAGTGGAATTTGATGAGGCGCCCTTTGGGGTGGTGGGGCTAGAGACCGCCTTGGGAATTTATTTGACCGAGCTGGTGCATAGTGGGTTGATGCCTTTGCGGGAGGTTTTGGGAAGAATGAGTATGTTTCCTTCCACCTATTTTGGGTTAGGTCGTGGAACCTTAGCGGTGGGGGCGATCGCTGATGTGACGGTGCTCGATCCAGAGCGCAAGTGGGTGGTGAAAAAGGCGGAGTTCAAAAGCTTGGGGAGGAACACTCCGTTCGAGGGGCGGGAGTTGAGGGGGCGAGCGGTATTGACAATCGTGGACGGAAAAATTCGGCACGATCTCGACGGCCGAGTGGTGGGGGCGTAGCGTTTCGCAACGATGGAAGGAATTTTGGCATTTGAGGATGGGACCATTTTGCACGGGCGGGGCTTTGGTCATGAGGGCTGGGTGGCGGCGGAGTTATGTTTCAACACCTCGATGACGGGATATCAGGAGATTCTGACCGATCCGAGTTATCGAGGGCAGATCGTGGCTTTGACCTGCCCTGAGATCGGCAATACGGGGATCAATCCGGAGGATGAGGAGTCGGATCGGCCCCAGGTTTCGGGTTTGTTGGTGCGGCGGTTGTCGACCCGAGGCAGCAGTTGGAGAGAGCGGGAAAGTTTAGATGTGTATTTGCGTCGGCATAAGGTGCCGGGCTTAGAAGGAGTGGATACGAGGTGTTTGACGCGGAAGTTGCGCACGTTGGGGGCGATGAAAGGGGTCTTGGCGAATCAGGGAATGAAGCCAGAGGAGGCGGTCCAGAGGGCGAGAGAGTGGGCTGGGTTAGGCGGAAAAGATTATGTGGCGGAGGTGACGTGCGCGAAGCCGTTTGAGTGGGATCCGGAGGGAAAAGATTTTCCAGGTCGGCTGGGGAGCGAGCGGGAAACGATGCCGGCGGTGCGGCATCGGGTCGCGGCGATTGATTGCGGGATGAAAAGGAATATTTTGCGACAACTGCGGGCGGAGGGAATCCAGCCGATCGTTTTTCCGGCGAAGGCAACCGCGGAGGAGATTTTGGGGGCGAAGGTGGACGGCGTATTTTTGTCGAACGGGCCGGGGGATCCGTCGGTGCCAACTTATGTTCATCGAACGGTGCGGGAGCTGGTGGGCAAGAAACCGATTTTTGGGATCTGTCTGGGGCATCAGATGTTGGCCCACGCGTTGGGAGGCAAGACCTACAAGTTAAAGTTCGGACATCGCGGAGGAAACCAACCGGTGAAGGATTTGCGATCGGGCAAAGTTTCGATCACGAGCCAAAACCATGGATATGCGGTCGATCCAGATTCTTTGCCGAAGGGAACGGTCGAGGTAACACATGTGAATCTGAATGATGGGACGTGTGAGGGCATTCAGCTGAAGGGGGGCGGGGCGTTTTCGGTCCAGTATCATCCCGAGGCAGCGCCGGGGCCCCACGATGCGGGATATTTTTTTCGTCAGTTTGCTGAGTTGCTGGACGCGACGAAAAAGAGGGGATAATTTTTTCCATGCCCCGCATTGTTTCCGAGAGCAAAGAGATCCCCCAGATGACGATTGACCTGGTGGGTCCGCGAATGGCGGTGGGACGGGTCGATGGCAACGAAATTCAAATTGTGCATGGGAGTATTTCCTCGAGGCATGCGGAGCTGGTGTTGGATGGAGTGGAGTATCGGGTGCGGGATTTAGAGTCGACCAATGGGACTCGGGTGAATGATGAAAAAACGATGGATGCGCTGTTACAGGATCGTGATCGGTTGCAGTTTGGGCAGATTCCATTTCGGTATGAGGGGGCCGTAGCCAAGGCGGCACTGGCCTTGCCGCAGCCAGGTTCGAGCTTTCAGATGGAGCAGGGGGTGGAGGAGGGGATACCGGAGAACTTTCGTAACTTATCTCCCATCAAGGGGAAAGGACAATCGGGAAGTCCAACATGGATTTTAGCGGTTGGCGGCTTGGTTGCGCTATTGGGTTTGGGCTTCTACGTTTTTCGCATGTTATTGACACCCTAAAAAAAAGTTCATTTTTTTTGTAAGAGAGTGTTGACAGGGGGGTTGGGCAAAGGGCATGCTTATCGTTTCCCCTTGGTGCGTTTTTCTGTAAATGTCGCAAGACTTTGTAGCAGATTCCGTGCCGATGGGAAAACGCCGGGCGAATTCCGGAATTCTCATCGAATTCCATCTCGCCCATGTAGCTCAGTTGGTAGAGCACGTCCTTGGTAAGGACGAGGTCACCGGTTCAAACCCGGTCATGGGCTCGGTCGCAGTGAAACCCCGAGTGGGGACACTGTCGGCGGAGTTCCGATCCGGCGAACGAGGAGATCTGAAACCGCAAGGCAAGGAGATTAGAATTTATGGCGAAAGAGGCATTCAACCGTTCGAAACCCCACGTCAACATCGGCACCATTGGGCACGTTGATCACGGGAAAACCACTTTAACCGCAGCCATCACCACCATTCTTTCGAAGAGCGGTTTGGCCGAGGCACGGGCTTACGATCAGATCGATAATGCGCCCGAGGAAAAAGAGCGCGGAATTACGATCAATACCTCCCACGTCGAGTATGCCACTGGGACTCGGCACTACGCGCACGTGGATTGTCCGGGACACGCGGACTACGTGAAGAACATGATTACGGGTGCCGCCCAGATGGACGGGGCGATTTTGGTGGTGAGCGCGGCCGACGGTCCGATGCCCCAGACTCGGGAACATATTTTGTTGGCTCGTCAGGTCGGCGTGCCGGCGTTGGTGGTCTTCCTGAACAAGGTGGACATGGTGGATGACAAAGATTTGCTGGAGCTGGTCGAGGTAGAGGTGCGCGAGCTGCTCTCCAAGTATGAGTTCCCTGGGGACAAGATTCCGATCATCAAGGGAAGCGCGCTGAAGGCGCTGGAGTCGGGTGACCCCAAGAGTGATGCGGCCAAGTGCATCATGGAGCTGATGGATGCGGTGGATAAATTTATCCCCATCCCTGATCGTCCGAAGGATCAGCCCTTCCTGATGCCAGTGGAAGACGTGTTTAACATTGAAGGTCGTGGCACGGTGGTGACGGGTCGGGTGGAGCGTGGTGTCCTCAAAAAGATGGAGGAGGTCGAGATCGTTGGCATCAAGCCGACCGCCAAGACCGTCGTGACCGATGTGGAGATGTTCCGCAAGTTGCTCGATACCGCTGAGGCGGGCGACAATGTGGGTCTGCTGTTGCGTGGCACCAAGAAAGAGGATGTGGAGCGGGGCCAGGTGATCGCCAAGCCCGGCACGATTAAGCCTCACACCAAGTTCAAGGCCACAGTGTACGTTTTGAGCAAGGATGAAGGTGGTCGCCACACTCCTTTCTTCAACGGGTATCGCCCCCAGTTTTACTTCCGGACCACGGACGTAACCGGTGTGGTTACCTTGAAGGCGGGCGTCGAGATGGTGATGCCGGGAGATAATGTTGACATCGAAGTTGAGCTGATCACCCCGATCGCGATGGAGAAGCAGATTCGCTTCGCCATCCGTGAGGGTGGGAAGACGGTGGGCGCCGGTCGCGTCACCGAAATCGTGGCTTAACCGTCGCGCAACAAACCGGAGGGAAGGACCCGCTCTTGCAGTGGGAACTCCCCAGCCGGACGGAAGAGGAGGGCAGTAGCTCAATTGGTAGAGTAGCGGTCTCCAAAACCGTCGGTTGGGGGTTCGAGTCCCTCCTGCCCTGCACCTAAAAAGGGAGAAAGAGAAAACGAAATGGAAGCCTTGAAAATCGGTGGAAGTTGGGTCGGCACGATCGTCCTGGGAGTCGTTTCCTTGGGCGTGGCGACGGCATTCTTCCTGAACCGAGCCAAAGTTTCCAAATTTGTGGGAGAAGTTCACGGGGAGTTGCTGAAGTGTTCTTGGCCCTGGGATGCGAGCGAGACGGGCGTCAAAAAGTATCGGGAGCTGATCGACAGTACCACCGTGGTGGCTTTGACCACGCTGGTCTTGGCGGCGTACACGTCAGGCTTCGATTTCTTAATCAGCCGGGTCGTTGGCTGGCTGGTGAGGTTTTAAGGGATGAGTGAAGTCGCCACCATTCCCTCCGAGGCCCGCTGGTTCGCGGTCCACGTCCTTTCGGGTCAGGAAACGAATGTGAAACGGCATATGATGAGCCGTATCAAAACGGAGGAGTTGGGCGAGGTGGTGCAAGAGGTGATCATTCCGACGGAGCGGATTTCCGAAATCAAACGTGGGAAAAAAGTGGAAACGGAGCGGAAATTGTATCCAGGTTATATTTTTGTGAAGATGGAATTGTACGACGCAGAGAAAAAGTTGCACGAAGTGCCATGGTACTTCGTCAAGGAGACTCCGGGAGTTTTGGGATTTGCGGACGGGGATCGCCCGACTCCGATGAAGCCGGACGAGGTGGAGGGAATGTTAAGTCAGATCCGCGATAAAGAGGAAAAAATCACTCCGAAGATTATTTTTGCGGTGGGGGATCGGGTGAAGGTTGGGGATGGCCCTTTCCAAAGCCAAGAGGGCGTGGTGGAGGAGGTGGATTCGGAGAGAGGTCGGGTGCGGGTGGCGGTTTCGATTTTCGGACGTTCGACTCCGGTGGAGTTGGAATATTGGCAGGTCGAGAGGAACTAATTTATGGCTAAAGAAATCACAGGCATTATTCGATTGCAGATTCCGGCCGGCGCGGCGAATCCGGCTCCTCCGGTGGGCCCGGCGTTGGGCCAGCAGGGCGTAAACATCATGGCGTTTTGCAAGGAGTTCAATGCCCGCACCGCCAAAGAAGCGGGGAACATTTTCCCGGTCGTCATCACGGTTTACAAGGACAAGACCTTCACCTTTATCACGAAAAGTCCGCCGGCATCGGTGCTGCTCAAGAAGGCAGCGAATTTGGCGTCGGGCTCCAAAGAGCCGAATCGCCTGAAGGTGGGTAAAATCACCAAGAAGCAGGTGATGGATATCGTCAAGATCAAGCGAAACGACTTAAACGCGGCTTCGGACGAAGCCGCTTTCCGAACGATCGCGGGAACGGCCCGCCAGATGGGTTTGGAGATCGCGGACTAAGGAGATTTTGAATATGGCTAAGAAACCCAGTCGTCGATACACAGAGGCCAGCAAATTGCTGGAGCCGAAGAAGCGTTATAGCGTAACGGACGCAGTTGCTCTTCTTAAGAAAATGCCCGCAGGAAAAAGCAAAGGGAACCCGAGTGTGGATCTTTCCTTCCACTTGGGAGTTGATCCCAAGCAGAGCGATCAAGTCGTGCGTGGTACGGTCAGTTTGCCGCACGGATCGGGAAAGAATGTTCGGGTGATTGTCTTTGCGCAAGGAGCAGCGGCTGAGGCGGCCAAAGCGGCCGGCGCCGTCGAAGTAGGTTATGCGGATTTGATCAAGAAGGTGACGGAGGGATGGTCGGATTTCGACGTCGCGGTGGCGACTCCCGACGCGATGATTGAGGTGAGAAAGCTGGGCAAGGTTTTGGGACCGCGTGGATTGATGCCAAATCCGAAGACGGGAACCGTGACCGAAGATACCGCCAAGGCGGTGAAAGAGTGTCAGGCGGGACGCGTTGAATTCAAAATCGACAAGGGGTCCAACCTGCATGTGAGTTGTGGCAAACTGAATTTTGAGGGCAAGGCACTGGGCGAAAATGTCAATGCGGTGATCGACTCGGTTTCTCGGGCGCGTCCGGCGGGAGCGAAGGGTAAGTACCTACAAAACGCGGTTTTGTCGGCCACCTTTTCACCAGGGATTCCGCTGGCGGTGGCGGATGCGGCGGCGGGATCGGAAGATTAAAGGAGATTTATGAAAGAAGAAAAAGCGTTAGTCATCGAGACGATTCGGGAGTGGGTGAAATCCTCTCCTTACCTCATTGTTTTGGATTACACAGGAATGAAGGTGGCGGAGTTTTCCGAATTGCGCGGGCGTTTGCGCAAGGTGGGAGCCGCCGTCAAGGTGGTCAAGAATACCTTATTCAAGAGGGCCATTGGGGAAGAAGTGCTGGCTGGTTTGGGCAAGGATTTGACTGGTCAAACCGCGATTGTCTCGGGCGGAAAAGATGCCCCGGCAGCGGCGAAAGTGATCAAAAGCTTCAAGGCAGAATTTACGCGACCTAGCCTTCGTTCTGGTTTGATGGACGGAAAGGTTTTGGGGGTCAGCGATATTGTTATGTTGGCGGATCTGCCATCGGCCGAGGTATTGCGGGCTCGGTTGTTGGGAGCGATTTCCGCCCCCGCATCGACGTTGGTCCGTCTTTTGGCCGAGCCTGGTGCCCGTTTGGCGAGGGTGGTGAAGAGCAAGCCGGACACCGCTCCGAAAGCGGCGCCCGTCGCCGCCCCCGTGGCAGTGGCGGAGCCGGTCGCGGCTCCTGCGCCCGAAGTAGCGGCAGCGCCGGAAGCAGCCCCAGCGGCGGGAGCGTAATGATGTACATGAAAGGCAATAACCTCGTGTTAGCCCGGGAGCCTTTCCGGGATAATTCGATCACGGGTGTGATCGGCTAACCAAGGAAAACATTAACACCCCAGTCCTTTAAAAAAAGGGCAGGGGAAGGAGAAACAAAATGGCAGTAAATCTAGAAGAAGTCGTGACGACATTGAGCGGTTTAACCGTTCTTGAGGCGTCGGAACTGGTCAAGAAATTGGAAGACAAGTGGGGCGTGAGCGCAGCGGCTCCCGTAGCCGTGGCCGCCGCGGGCGGTGGTGCGGCGGCTGGTGCGGCACCCGCTGAAGAAAAGACAACTTTTGAGGTCGTCTTGAAGGACGCCGGGACCAACAAGATCGGCGTGATCAAGGAAGTCCGCACGGTGGTGCCTGGACTGGGCTTGGCTGACGCGAAAGCGTTGGTCGAAGGTGCTCCCAAAACTCTGAAGGAAGGCGCGACGAAGGAAGAGGCAGCTGAGATCAAGAAAAAGCTCGAAGCCGCCGGTGCAAAAGTAGAAATCAAATAAACCAATCCCCGGGCAACCGGGATAAGGAGTACGCAGCATGGCAAAATCGACTAAAGTCGAGCGGGTCAATTTCGGGCGGTTGCCCGAGACGGTGGAGATGCCGAACCTCATGGAGGTTCAGTTGGACTCCTACCGTGCCTTCCTCCAAGAAGGCACCAACCCGAAACAGCGGAAGAGTGATGTCGGCCTCCAGGCCGTCTTCCGTGAGGTCTTCCCGATCGAATCGTATGACGAGAAGATCAAACTCGATTTCAGTCATTACGAACTCGGCAAGGCCAAAAGTGGCCCGATCGAGTGTCTGCGTGAAGGAGTGACCTATGCGGCTCCTCTTTACGTCACCTTCGTTTTGCATAACGACGGGTCGACGATTGAAGAGCGGGTGTACATGGGGGAGCTCCCCTTGATGACGAAACAGGGAACCTTTGTGGTGAACGGGGCCGAGCGCGTGATTGTCAGTCAGCTCCATCGTTCTCCCGGAATCTGTTTTGAGTCGAGCGTGCATGCCAACGGAAAGTTGCTGCACAGCTACCGGATTATTCCGGATCGCGGCTCCTGGCTGGAAGTGTCTTACGACACCTCCGATCTACTCTATGTGCATTTGGATCGCCGGAAAAGGCGCCGAAAATTCCTGCTGACTACCTTGCTGCGTGCCTTGGATTACAGCACGGATGAGGAAATCATTTCTCTCTTCTACCGAATTGAGAATTTGAAGTTAGCCGAGGATTTGGAAGAGAATGAGCTCAGCCAAAAGGTGCTCATTCAAGAAGTCCGAGATACGGCGAATGCGGATTTGGTGGTGGCGCGCGCGTTCGAGCCGTTGACCAAAGGGGTCGTTCGTCAGTTATTGGACTTGGGCATGAAGAGTGCTGAGGTCGTCGACATTCGAGTGGACGACACCATCCTGAAATGTCTAAAGAAAGATCCGACCAAGGATACCGAGGGTGCGTTGAAAGAGATCTATCGGCGGTTGCGCCCGGGCGATCCACCCACCGTGACGAATGCCAAGGCCTTGCTCAAGAGGCTCTTTTTTGATCCGAAACGCTACGACATTGGTCGGGTGGGTCGGCATAAGTTGAACCAGAAGCTAGGACTGCAGACCGATCTTCTGACCCGAATTTTGACTCGGGAAGATGTGGTGGCCGCCACCAGCTATCTGATCAATCTTCGTTTGGGTGAGGGAACCACGGATGACATCGATCATTTGGGTAGCCGCCGTGTTCGTACGGTGGGTGAGCTTCTTTCCAACCAGTGCCGAACGGGATTAAGCCGGACCGAGCGATTGGTGAAGGAGCGGATGACCCTGTTTGATGTGAATACGGAGGGAATGACCCCGCAGAAGTTAATCAATCCGAAAGCGCTTTCGGCGATGATTCGGGATTTCTTCGGCCGGAGTCAGCTTTCCCAGTTGATGGATCAGACGAATCCGTTGAGTGAGATGACCCACAAGCGGCGTTTGTCCGCGCTTGGACCCGGGGGTTTGAGTCGGGAACGGGCGGGCTTCGAAGTCCGTGACGTGCATCCGTCCCATTACGGGCGGATCTGTCCGATTGAGACTCCGGAAGGTCCGAACATCGGGCTGATCTCGAGCCTTTCAACATTTGGCAAGATCAATGAGTTTGGGTTTATCGAGACTCCTTATCGCAAGGTCGAGAACGGCCGAGTGAAGGAGGAGTTCGATTTCTTGACCGCAGATCAAGAGGAGAACTTTATTGTCGCCCAGGCGAACACTTCGGTGGATGGCCACGGCAAGTTTACCTCTCCCAAGGTTTCGGTGCGTTACCGAGGAGAATTCCTTGAGGTGGAACCGGATAAGGTTCACTACATGGACGTCTCGCCCAAGCAGTTGGTTTCGGTGGCGGCATCCTTGATTCCTTTCTTGGAACACGACGATGCGAACCGTGCCCTGATGGGCTCGAATATGCAGCGCCAAGGTGTGCCTTTGCTCATTTCGGAAGCGCCCGTGGTGGGCACCGGAATGGAGGCCAAGGTGGCGCGCGATTCTCACGCGATGATTTTGAGCGAGGGACCCGGCAAAGTTGCCTCGGTCACCGCGCGGCAGGTCATTGTGACGGAGGATGGCGAAGCGCCGGAAAACCGTAAGCGGATGAAAACGGACCCGGAGAAAGGGGTCTATGTTTACGATCTCCTCAAGTTTATGCGTTCGAACAATGGAACGTGCGTGAACCAGCGTCCGGTGGTCAAGGTCGGGCAGCGTGTCACCAAAGGAATGGTGATCGCGGACGGGCCTTGCACGGATCAAGGGGAGTTGGCCTTGGGGCGGAACGTGGTGGTCGCGTTCATGCCGTGGCACGGTTACAACTTCGAAGACGCGATCCTTTTGAGCCAGCGTTTGGTGAAAGAGGATGTGTACACCAGCATTCATATTGAAGAGTTCGAAATTTCGGCACGGGACACCAAGCTCGGACCCGAGGAAATTACGCGAGATATTCCCAACGTAGGAGATGAGGCGTTAAAGAACCTTGGACCGGACGGGGTCGTGCGGATCGGAGCGGAGGTGAAGGCGGGGGATATCCTCGTCGGCAAGATCACCCCGAAAAGCGAAACGGAATTAGCGCCGGAAGAGCGGCTCCTGCGGGCCATCTTCGGTGAAAAAGCGGCGGACGTGAAAGATAGTTCGCTGGTCGTGTCCTCCGGTTCGTCCGGAATCGTGATGGATGTGAAGACGACGGGTGGAGCACTGAAAAAAGACGTCATCAAACTTGCTCCAGGTGAAGCGAAGCGTCACGCCAAAGGGGTGGACGACAAGTACATCAAGAAGCATGCGGAGATGAAGGAGGAGCTGACGCAGGCTCTCTCCAACATTCTCCTGAACGAAAAGATTCCATTGGACGTGGTCAATGCGGAAACGGGGGAGATTATTATCCCGGCGAACCGCAAGATCACGAAAACCTTGCTCCGCAAAATTGCGGATGTGTACAACCACATTGAAATTGATCCGAGCCCGATCCGAATCAAGATTCGGGAGATCATTTCGAGCTACGAGCAGAAGTTTAATCAGCTGGCCAACGAGAAAGATTCGGAGATGGAGCGTCTGGAATCAGGCGAAGACATCGATCCTGGCATTATCAAACAGGTGAAGGTGTATGTCGCCGCCAAGCGAAAGATCTCGGTCGGGGATAAAATGGCGGGACGCCACGGGAATAAAGGCGTGGTCGCCCGTATCGTGCCGGAAGAGGACATGCCTTTTCTGCCCGACGGTACCCCGGTCGACATCATCCTGAATCCCCTCGGCGTGCCTTCCCGAATGAATGTCGGGCAGGTTCTGGAGACCCATCTGGGGATCGCGGCGAAGGCGCTGGGATTCAATGTGGCCACCCCCGTGTTTGACGGGATCAATGAAACCAAAATCCGTGAGTTCCTGAAAAAGGCACATCTGGATGAGGACGGCAAATCGACTTTGATCGATGGCCGGACAGGCGAGGCATTTGACCAGCGAGTGGTGGTGGGATTGATCTATATGCTCAAGCTTCACCATTTGGTGGCGGACAAGATTCACGCTCGGGCCGTCGGACCCTATTCCTTAGTGACCCAGCAGCCGCTGGGGGGCAAGGCGCAGTATGGTGGTCAACGGTACGGAGAGATGGAGGTGTGGGCCATGGAAGCCTATGGGGCCGCTTACACCTTGCAGGAGCTCTTGACCGTGAAGTCGGACGACGTGGCCGGAAGAACCCGAATTTATGAGAGCATTGTCAAAGGGGACAATTCACTCGAAGCCGGGACGCCAGAATCGTTTAACGTGTTGATCAAAGAAATGCAGAGCTTGTGCCTGGATATTAAGGTCGGCGAGCGGAGTCGCGTCGTCGATGAGGACTTGCAAAAGCCCGATATCCTCGTGGCCACAGCCTAACCCCACAACCAAAGAGAAAAACCCACCCATGAACCAACAGACCCAATCGGCCCGTGAAATCCTCGGAATGGAGAGAAGCGTCGGTTTTGACGAAGTCAGCATTACGGTCGCTTCGCCCGAAGCGATTCTATCCTGGAGCCGAGGTGAAACGAAGAATCCGGAAACGATCAACTACCGGACCTTTAAGCCGGAAAAAGGTGGTTTGTTTTGTGAGCGGATTTTCGGGCCGACGAAGGATTACGAATGCTCGTGCGGCAAGTACAAGCGGATCAAGTTTAAAGGGGTGATCTGCGATCGTTGCGGGGTGGAGGTGACCTTGGCGCGCGTGCGGCGGGAGCGGATGGGGCATATCGAGTTGGCGGTGCCGGTGAGCCATATCTGGTTCTACAAGTGCATGCCGAGTCGATTGGGTTTGATGATGGATATGACCGCACGGGATCTCGAGCGGGTGATCTATTACGAGGATTACCTCGTGATCGACGAGGGGAAGACCCCGCTCAAGCCGAAGCAACTTTTGACGGAGACGGAGTATCGCGAGGCGCAGGAGCAGTTCGGAGATTCCTTCGTGGCCAAGATGGGCGCCGAGGCGATCCGGGACGTGTTCAAGAAGATCGATTTGGATGAGTTGGTCACCGAGTTGGAGCAGCAGCTCGAGACGACCAAGAGCAAGCAGACGCGGAAGAAAGTGGCGAAGAGATTGAAACTGGTGCAGGGGTTCCTGAACGCCGGGTCGCGGCCCGAGTGGATGATTTTGGAAATTCTGCCTGTCATCCCGCCTGATCTGCGGCCTTTGGTTCCGCTGGAGGGTGGTCGTTTCGCAACGTCCGATCTGAATGATTTATATCGTCGTGTGATCAATCGGAATAATCGTCTGCGCAATCTTTTGCAATTGAAGACACCCGAGGTGATCATCCGGAATGAGAAGCGGATGTTGCAGGAGTCGGTCGATGCTTTGATGGATAACGGTCGGCACGGCCGGGCGGTGACGGGTGCGGGAAATCGTCCGCTGAAGTCTCTCTCCGACATGCTGAAGGGCAAGACGGGTCGTTTCCGGATGAATTTGTTGGGCAAGCGGGTGGATTACTCGGGTCGTTCGGTCATCGTGATCGGGCCTGAATTGAAACTGAACGAGTGCGGATTGCCGAAAAAGATGGCGCTGGTTCTGTTCGAACCTTTTATCATTCGTCGCCTGAAAGAGCTCGGGCAGGTTCATACCGTTCGCTCGGCTAAGAAGATGATTGAAAAGAAAGAGCCGATTGTTTGGGATACGTTGGAGGAAGTTACCCGCGAGCATCCGGTGCTGCTGAACCGCGCGCCGACGCTCCATCGCTTGTCGGTGCAAGCTTTTGAACCGAAGTTGATTGAAGGGGACGCCATTCGGATTCATCCGCTCGTCTGTACGGCCTATAATGCGGACTTTGACGGGGATCAGATGGCGGTGCACATCCCGCTGAGCGTAGAAGCCCAGCTGGAGGCGCGCTTGCTGATGCTCGCGCCGAATAATATTTTCGGACCGAGCAACGGCCGACCGATCACCACACCCAGCCAAGACATTACCTTGGGGTGTTACTATATTTCCCAAAACCCGCTGCGCACGGCGGAGAAGGGCGAGAGTAAAAAGAAAAGGCTGACCGCGTTTTCCAACGCGGATGAGGTGGATTTTGCGCTGAGCGAGAAGAGTCTCAAGACCCACGACTGGATTTTGTTCAAGAATCCGGATTTTGGTCTGGCGACAGTCTTTGGGGATGCAACGAAGAAGTTCATTGAAACGACCCCAGGCCGAGTCGAGTTTAATAGTATTTGGCCGAAGGAGTTGGGCTTCATCAACAAGCCTGCGGGCAAAAAACAGCTCGGTGAAATTATTTTACGTTGTTACGAGAAGTGCGGTCATGCGGCCACGGTCGTGTGCTTGGATAAGCTCAAGGATTTGGGCTTCAAGTCGGCCACCCGGGCGGGTGTGTCGATCGGGATCAACGACATGATTATTCCGGAAGAGAAGCCTGCGGTGATTGAGAAGGCACGTGGATCGGTGGCCCAAGTGGAGAAGCAGTATCGCATGGGCGCCATCACCGACGGGGAGCGTTACAACAAGATCGTGGATATTTGGACGCAAGCGACGGAGGAAATTTCCTCGGCGATGTATCGCACCTTGGAGCACAATGAAGGTCGGAAAGACTTTAATCCGGTCTACCTGATGGTGGATTCGGGTGCGCGAGGAAATCGCAACCAGGTCCGGCAGTTGGCCGGCATGCGTGGACTGATGGCCAAGCCCTCGGGAGAAATTATCGAGCGGCCGATTACGGCAAGTTTCCGCGAGGGTCTTTCGGTTTTGGAGTATTTCATTAGTACCCACGGTGCGCGTAAAGGGTTGGCGGACACAGCTTTGAAGACGGCAGACTCGGGTTATATGACCCGCAAATTGTGCGACGTGGCGATGGATATCATTGTGCGGGAGCAGGATTGTGGAACGGAGCGGGGCATTTGGGTGAAAGCGATCATGGAAGGGGACGATGAGATCGTTCGTCTCCGTGACCGTATTTACGGCCGAGTGAGCTGCGATGACATTGTTGATCCAGTGAGTAAAAAGAAGGTGGTGGCGGCGGGCGAATTGATCAGTGAAAAAGCGGCGGCGGCCATCGAGGATCTGGGTCAGGAGAGGGTGAAGATCCGCTCGGCTCTGACTTGTGAAACCAAGCGGGGTGTCTGTATCTCCTGCTACGGATTGAATTTAGCCACGAATCAGGAAGCCAAATTGGGTGAAGCGGTCGGTATTATTGCCGCGCAAAGTATTGGTGAGCCAGGCACGCAGTTGACCATGCGTACCTTCCACATCGGTGGAACAGCTTCCCAGGTATTTAAGCAACCTCAGATTAAGGCGAAGAATGATGGAACCGTGCAGTACACCGATCTGAAAACGGTGAAGGCATTGGAAGGGCACGACATCGTGCTGAACAAAAATGGGTTCATCAGCGTGCATGCGGCGGATGGTCGCGAGTTGGAGCGTTACCCGGTGGTCATCGGATCGATGATCTCGGTTCCCGAGGGCGGAAAGGTTAAGAAGGGACAAAGCTTTGTGCAGTGGGATCCGTACAACATCTCGATCCTGACGGAGAAGGCGGGTCGAGTGGAGTTCAAGGACATCTTGGAAGGTGTGACGATGAAGAAGGAGGTGGATGAAACCACCAAGTCGGTCGGCACCGTGATCATTGAGCACAAAGAAGATCTCCACCCGCAGATTGCCATTGTGGACTCGGCTGGGGCGGTGGTGGCGGCTTACAGTATTCCGGCGGGCGCCCACATCGAGGTGAAGGATGGAGAAAAGGTGCAAGCGGGACAGCGCATGGCCAAGACACCGCGGAAGGTGACCAAGACGAAAGATATCACGGGAGGTCTGCCTCGCGTGGCGGAACTTTTTGAGGCGCGTCGTCCCAAGGATGCAGCGGAAATTGCCAAGATTGACGGGGTGGTGGACTTGCAGGGCAACGTTCGTGGCAAAAAGAAGTTGATCATCAAAGATCCCGAAACCAACACGGAAGAGGAGCATTTGATTCCGCTTTCGAAACACTTGATCGTTTACAAAGGGGACACGGTCAAGAAGGGACAACAGTTGACCGAAGGGCCCGTGGTGCCGCACGAGATTCTTGAAGTTTGCGGACCGCAGGAGTTGCAAGAGTATTTGGTGAACGAAGTGCAGGAGGTCTATCGCCTGCAAGGAGTCGAGATCAACGATAAGCACATCGAGATCATCGTTCGGCAGATGCTGCGCAAAGTGAAGATCACCGAGCCAGGGGACACTCAGTTCCTCTGGGGAGAGCAGATCGAGAAAACTACCTTTGAGGAGGCGAACCGGGTGATTGAGCAGAAGGGTGGCAAGCCGGCCGAGGCGACCCCCGTCTTGCTGGGAATCACCAAAGCCTCTCTGGAAACAGAGAGCTTTATTTCGGCCGCCTCGTTCCAAGACACCACCCGAATCCTAACCGATGCATCGACCTTGGGTAAGGTTGATAAATTATTGGGATTCAAGGAGAACGTCATCATGGGTCACTTGATTCCGGCCGGCACGGGTTTCAGCGCCTATCGCAAGATCAAGTTGCTCCATTTGGGTGAGCCGGTGGGAGAAGCACTGGTCAGCACGCAACCGGAGGAAGAGAGGGCGCGTAAAGTGGCCCTGGATATCCCCGCAGCGTTGGCGAGTTAGGGCGGAAATCTTACAGAAACCGCTTGCCGACAGTGGTTTTTTTCGGCAGGATTTGAATTTCCGCTGTCATCCGACCGGGGCCTGAAAAGGTTGTCCAGTTAGGTTTTGCGGCATGCGACGGTTCGCTTGAATCGTCCTCCATGCGTGCGCCATTGAGCGCTTCATGGGCCCTTCCCGGGGTGTCGTTCGGCCAAGGATTGAAAGTTGGAAAGAGGACATCGACACCATGCCGACAATTAATCAGCTCGTGAGATTGGGTCGTTCCGCCGTAAACCGGGGGACGAAGTCTCCAGCGCTACACGGCTGTCCGCAACGGCGTGGGGTTTGTCTGCAGGTGATGACCCGCACGCCAAAAAAGCCGAATTCCGCCTTGCGTAAGGTTGCCAAGGTACGCCTCTCGAACGGGGAAGAGGTGATCGCTTACATTCCTGGGGAAAACCATAATTTGCAGGAGCATTCGATTGTACTCATTCGTGGTGGGCGGGTGAAAGATTTGCCCGGGGTTCGCTATCACA
>Ga0247836_1001439_pt1 | contig 38023 bp, 34 predicted proteins | sample LaCruzMarch2015__4_FD_187116 | JGI IMG/M metagenome (GOLD analysis project Ga0247836, IMG submission 187116) | Freshwater microbial communities from meromictic Lake La Cruz, Castile-La Mancha, Spain - LaCruzMarch2015_14m | ecosystem: Environmental > Aquatic > Freshwater > Lake | place: Spain... | reverse complement strand
GGCTTCGGCAAGACCGAGGTCGCCATGCGCGCCGCCTTCGTCGCCGCCGACGGCGGCCGTCAGGTGGCGGTGCTGGTGCCGACCACCCTGCTCGCCCAGCAGCACTTCGAGAACTTCTCCGACCGCTTCGCCGACTGGCCGATCAAGGTGGAAAGTCTGTCGCGCTTTCGCACCGCCAAAGAACAGAAAGTCATCCTCGACGGCCTGGCCAACGGCACCCTGGACATCGTGGTCGGCACCCACAAGCTGTTGCAGCCCAGCGTCAAGTTCAAGAACCTGGGGCTGGTGATCATCGACGAGGAACACCGTTTCGGCGTGCGCCACAAGGAGCAGATGAAGTCGCTGCGCGCCGAGGTCGACGTGCTGACGCTCACCGCCACGCCGATCCCGCGCACCCTCAATATGGCCATGTCGGGCCTGCGCGACCTGTCGATCATCGCCACCCCGCCGGTCGAACGCCACCCCATCAAGACCTTCGTCAGCCCCTGGAACGACGGGCTGATCCAGGAAGCGGTGCAGCGTGAATTGAAACGCGGCGGTCAGGTCTATTTCCTCCACAACGAGGTAGAGACCATCGAAAACCAGGCGCAGAAGCTCGAAGAATTGATCCCGGAAGCGCGGGTCCAGGTCGCCCACGGCCAAATGCGTGAACGCGATCTGGAACGGATCATGCGCGACTTCTATCACCAGCGCTTCAACCTGCTGGTGTGCACCACCATCATCGAAAGCGGCATCGACGTGCCCAGCGCCAATACCATCGTCATCAACCGCGCGGACAAACTGGGACTGGCGCAACTGCACCAATTGCGCGGCCGGGTCGGCCGCTCCCATCACCGCGCCTATGCCTATCTGATCACCCCGCCGCCCAAGTCCATGACCGAGGACGCCAGGAAACGCCTGGAAGCGATCGAATCCATGGAAGACCTGGGCGCCGGCTTCACCCTGGCCACCCATGACCTGGAGATCCGCGGCGCCGGTGAACTCCTGGGCGATGAACAATCCGGCCAGATCCACGAAATCGGCTTCAGCCTCTACATGGATCTCCTGGAGCGGGCGGTGCAGGCCCTCAAAGCCGGCCGCACCCCGGAACTGGACCGGCCGCTCGACCACGGTGCCGAGATCGACCTGGGCATCCCCGCCCTCCTCCCGTCCGATTACTTGCCCGACGTGCACACCCGGCTGGTGCTCTACAAGCGCATCGCCAGCGCCAAGGACCAGGAGGAATTGAAAGAACTCCAGGTCGAGATGATCGACCGCTTCGGGCTATTGCCGGAACCGGCCAAGAACCTGCTGGCAATTACCGAACTCAAGCTCATTGTCCAGCCGTTTGGGATCAAAAAGATCGAGGCCGGCCCGGCGGGCGGGCGGGTGCTATTCGCGGCGGATACCAAGGTCGATCCGGCGCGGCTGATCAAGCTGATTCAAACGAAACCGAAGGAATACAAGCTTGATGGCGGGGATAAGCTGCGGTTCTTTCGTGATCTTACCGACCCCGCTCAGCGGATTGCGCAGGTCGGAAGGGTGGTGGAGCAGTTGGTGGGCTAGGCGACCGGAGGCCGAGGCACCGTGACAGTCGCGCAGCGACCCCGTGGGAGCGGCGTCCCGCCGCGATGGGGCCGGGCGTGTCACCGCAGCGTTCGCGGTCACCGCGGCACCGCATCGCGGCGGGACGCCGCTCCCACGGAGGACTTTCATTTTCCGGGGTGGCTTGATGTTCCTGCTATGGCCGTTAGCCGGTCGAGGCCAGCCCAAAGCCGAGGGCCGCGTTGGCTCGCTTTGGCATGACCTGACGGACTACACTCACCAGCACCAACCCACGAGAGACAGGGCGTTATGGTTTCCATGAACCTGCATCAGGCCACGACCGCGCTCCCGGCGCTCATCGAGGCCGCCCTTAACGGCGAAGAGGTCGTCATCGCCAAAGACGGCAAACCGATGGTCCGACTGGTACCCTGCCAAGAGCGCAAGACACCGCGTCAACCAGGTCGGTTGCGTGGTCAGATCCGGATCAGCGACGATTTCGATGCTGTCGATTCCGAAATCATCGAGATGTTTGAGAACGGGATGTGAACGGCATCCTTCTCGACACCCATACGCTGCTCTGGATAAGTGGCCAGGTTCAAATAGTTCCAGTCGAATCGCTCCGCTACCACACTCTGCCGCTTGGCCGGCGATCAGGGTATAGAATAAACCGCAACCCGCACATCAGTCTGCGAAAAATCATTCTCCTTGAAGAGCAGCGGAACCTGCTCGCGGAACGCGAGGGCGTAAGAGAAGCAGTCGCCGAAGTTGAGCCCCGCCGGGTGCCGGCCTTTGCCGAAACGTCGGAAAGCCAGGGCCGCGGCATCGGCCAGGGACTCGTCCAGAGGGACCGTCACGATACGCTGCATGGCGAGCAGGCGCTTGGCCCGCTCGACCCCGATATCGCCGAGCCGCGATTGGATGACCAGTAGCAGTTCGGTACGGTTGGGTGCACACAGACCGATCCTGGCTGCGACAGCCAGTACGGCCAAGAGATCGGCAGCCTCCGGCTCGCCAAGCAGGATAGCGGTCAAGGCACTGGTGTCGACAGCCAGATCAATCGCAATGGCCATCGCTGTTGTAGCCCAGAATCTGGTCGTCAGTGCGGCGATCGAGTACCGGTAAGGTCCAGACTTCCGCCTTCAGCCAGTCGAGGCTTTCCTCTACCGAGGGTCTGCGCCATCCATCGAGCGCGCCGTCCAGTCCTGACTGAAGGGTGACTATGGCTTCCTGCGCCATGGAGCGGCGGTGGTCGGAGGCGGCTTGCTTGAGCCGGCCGTACAGGTCATCCGGGACGTTTCGCAAGACTAAGGTGGGCATATCACACTCCTGGAAACGGCAATGCCGACGCAATGCTAGGGGCGATCCTCTGCTCACGCAACCAAATTTGATCCCTACACGGTCAAGCTGCAGCGTCCAAGGTCTCTGCGTCGTCGTCCGGCGCATGCTGCTCCAACCGGCCGTTATTGCCCAACAGGGTCCACACCGTCCGCTCGGAGACACTGAAATGCTCGGCGGCGTCTTCGCGCGCCTGCTCCGAGTAGTCGCCGTCCAGAAAGGCTTCCAGTCGCGCAACGCTCTGCGAAACGCTGGTCCGGCAGCGGTTCGTACGCCAGTCCGTGCTGTTCACGCAGTGCGCAGGCGGCATGATAGCCCTGTCGCCAAGCCGGCTGAGTCGCGCGTCCACTGAGGTCCATATCTGGTCAAAATTGGTCGGTGCGACCCGATCGGCGCGCAGCTTGCCTTGAATCTGCGCCATAAACCGATCAAGTGCCGACTCGAATTGGGTCGTGGGCAAGATCACCGTCCAGTCGGCGGTGAAGCGAAAGGCGCTGAACACTTGCGGTCGGGTTGGCTTCGCGATCAGTAGGGTTCGCTGCCGGTCGGAAGCGATCGTGATATTCGGCCACAAATACCCGGCGCCGACCGTGCCCAGGCAATGCGCGAAGTACCACTCCGATGTGGGGACGTCCGGCCGCGGCTCGCGCGTAAGACGCCACCGGTTCGGTGCTCATCGTTCGCTCCATGCCTTCATCAATACACACCAAAGGCGCCTGATTCCGCGATGCGGCGTTTGGGATTGGTGGACTGACGTACTAGCGCATGCTCGGAGCGGTCGCTTTGCCGGAGATGGGGGATTACCGCCCGAATCGAGCCGGACGTTGCATAGGCTAAGAATGCTGGCCCCTAAGGCCGGAAAGGGCAACGCAAAGGCCGACCGACTGCGGATTCCCGGAAGGAGTCAAGGCCCCCTGAAACACCGCCGCCATGACGTCGAGCGGCACTCGCTGCCGCCCACCGACTCTGGCTGCCACCCTGAACTCCGCAATCGGAGGTTATCCGCCATAGTTGCTCAAGCAGTAAGCATCTCCGCACCCGCGCGCCGAACTCGCGTGCCTCGCGTAACATGCGGGGCCAGGCGACCGGAGGTCGAGGCTTCAGCCGGTCGACACCCGAGTCAGACGGGGTACAATCGAGCAGTCAACCCATCCCTAAACGAGTCAGACACATGAATCCCTTGCAAATCGAGGACCGTGGGTTACTGATCCCGCCGGAGTACCTGGCCGGCCTGCCCCGCCACGTGTGCGTGCGCCCCATCAAAGGCGGCATCGTCATCGAATCCGCCGATCAGGCGGAAGCCAGGGACCTGCTGCAATCCATGGTCGAGCGACTGCGCGCGGTCGCCGCTGAGGACCCGCTCGATCCGTCCGAGATCGCCGACTTGGTCGACGATATCCCCGACGGCACGCTACTCGCGCTGAAGTTGTCGGACGCCACCGCCGCCGCGGAGATCCGTCTCGCCGCCGCGGTGAAACTCTACGAGCTTGGTCGTTTGTCGTCCGGCGCGGCAGCACGACTGGCGGGATTACCGCGGGTGCTGTTCCTGAGCAAGCTGGCCGATTACGGTGTAGACACTTTCTGCCTCTGCGACGACGAACTGAAGCGACAAACCCACCTTGTTTGAGGTCATCTGCAACACCTCGCCGCTCCAGTATCTGCATCAACTCGGGCGTCTGGACCTGCTGCCGAGCCTGGTATCACGGGTCGTGGTGCCGACCGCGGTGGCCGCCGAATTGGCCGAAGGACGGCGGCTTGGCCTTGATCTACCGGTACCCGAGAACCTGCCCTGGGTTAAACTGCGTGAGGCCAAAGTGGCACCGCTCTCAGCGCTGGCCGCGGCGCTCGGCCCCGGCGAAGCCGCAGTGCTTGCCCTCGCACTCGCCGCCAAAGACGTGATCGTGATTCTCGACGATGCCCTAGCCCGTCGCCAAGCCGAGACCTTGGGTCTGCGCCTGACCGGAACCCTGGGCATTCTGCTGGACGCGAAGCGTGCCGGCCTGATCTCCGCCGTCGCACCACTGGCCGACGACTTGCAACGCCTTGGCTTCCGCCTGAGCAGCGCAACCCGACAAGCGGTCTTAGGTTTGGCCGGCGAGGGGGAATCCGGAGCCTGAGGACGCTGGCGCGCGGACCGACAGATAGATGCCTAAACCAGCGGCACCGGAACGTTTTCTTAGCCTGGTGCAGGACATGAACGGATTCCTCTCCGGCAAGGCGATCCTGACCTGCATCCGTCGCTCATCCCGGCTTTCTCTCCCGGTTGGAGCAGGTGGTCGCCGCGCGCGACGGGCAACTGTTGATCACCTCCCACGTTCCGGATATCTGGAGCCGTTATGAAGCGCTGGGGCAGCGTATCCTGCTGGGAGCCACCCGATGAGACCTCGGCCATTGCCGATAGTCTCAATGCGTTGCGGACCGCTACCCCGGAGGTCCTGGCCTGCGTGGAACGATTGCAGGCAGCCACGGCCCGATTGCAATCGCCTGAGTGAGTCGATGCGTGAGTCGATGCGTGGGTAGGTCGGGTTAAGCGCGCGCGGCACGGCAATTGACGCAAGAGCAGATGCTCAAGGCGCGCCTTAACCCGACGTTCAACCTCAAAATAGTCGGGTTACGCTGCGGTAACCCGACCTACCCAGTAACGTTTCGGTAGCCGGGAATACTGAGGCGGCGTCAACCCCGAGCGCGGTGTACCTCAGTCAAGTACGCCTGAAGCAATTTCGTAAGTGCATCGTCCAGCTTGGCGAAGTCGCGTAATGGGCAGTCCCAGGCCATAACTAGGGCATATCCACCCCATGTGGCTTCGGTGAACGCGGATGCCTCAACAAATTGCTCGCGCCACCTGGCGCGACGCTTACGGTTCCCAAATTCGAGTGCTGCGACGATCTTGTTTTTTGGATCGCGAAAGTCGATAAAAAGCCAGAACGTAGCGTCTACGGGAGCTGGCAACCAGATCCGCGCCCCAGCCGTTGCCCCTTCATAATCCCATGCCCATGGCGTATCGACTCTCGGCGAGATATCCAGGTTTACGTGTTCCGGGTTGAGACCAGCGGGGATGTTGAAAGTGTCTTGAATATTGACGAGCGAATCCTTCAAGACCTGCCGGGCGCACTCGCACATCAGACGATTGGCCCGATAGATGGCCCGAACAATATCGAGGAAAGGCGCCCGTGGATCATCCACGCTGTTCAGAAAACCAATGTCGTTCTCATTCATACCGGCGCTCCAGTGAAATACCGTAAGTACCTCAGGGTATCGAGGTGGGCCAGGCGCCGTTCCAGATTCAGGTGTAAGACCCTGCGTTCAAGCATGCCAACCAGTATCAGCGCCGCCAGGTGGCGGTGAGGTACACTGGGGTCACGGCACCGAGCGATGACGCGCCGGAACCCCAACAAGACCGCTCGCCAATCACGAAGGGCAAATCCGTGCCCACAAGCGTTTGGCGATCGACCATAAACCAAGGCTACGGCGCAGTATTTAGCCCCTGAGTTGTTGAGGGACCGAGTATAACCTTCGTTCTTGGCGAGGTCGGATTGGTCTGCATGGCCCAACTTCACTTCGAACACCAATCGTTCCTCGTCGGGATAGACGGCGGTGATATCCAGACGCCCACTTTTATCCGGATGGCCCATAGCAACGGGCCATTCCCGCTCGACCCACTGCGGACAGCCATCGCCAACAAGATTCATCGTCAGTTCCAGCGCCTCGAAAACAGCGACCTTCGGCAGCAGCTTTAGCAATTCAGCCAACACATCGGATACAGCGTTTTCGTTTTCGATTGCGCATACCGCAAGGGCAGGAAGTAAGAGCGGCTCGCAGCCTAACTTTTGGTTTGACTGCTTTACCAGGAAATCGAATTCCTCGCTCCAGGTTTCTTCCAAAACACGGTACGCTGCAACCAAATTCCGCATCCCTTCAAATATCGATTCCGTCATGATGAAGGGCCGTGGAGGCTCCGCAACCTCTACCGTTTCTAGAGGCATTCGCTGGGGTCGACAGGTTGCTCCAAGCGCTGCGTAAGTCTTAAGAAGGTGAGTCAACTGATACCCGGACAGATGCTTGACTCGCGCATACGCTCGCGCCCACTCTTTCACCCGCTCCGCCCGCCAGAGCGGTGAAGCGGCGGTGGATTGGTCTGGGAGGGGGAAACTCCAGGGTCCGCCTTTTCCCCAGCGGGAGATCGTGCTCGGACTGGAGGCAAGACGTTGGGTTTGCAGATAGGCCGCGACGTCGCGCAGCGACCAGTATTGATGGTCCATAGTTTCTTGGAACGACAGCTAAGATGGCACGACGCGCTGAAGCGCAACATTGTTTCCTGAAAGAACTCGTGCGTCAAGCGTCAGTTCAAACGGAACCGCTTTGCCCAAGACCGGAGGCCGGTCAAGGCACTGGTGTCCACTCCCAGATCAATCACAATAGCCATCGACGTTGTAGCCCAGAATCTGGTCGTCCGTGCGCTGATCGAATACCGGCAAACTCCAGACCTCGACCTTGAGCCAGTCAAGACTTTCCGCCACCGGGGGTCTGCACGACTGGTCGGCTGCCCCCGCCAGCCTGGACTCCAAGACGACGATAGCCTCCTGTGCCTGGGAGCGGCGGTGGTCGGCGGCGGCCTGCTTGAGCCTGCCGTACAGGTCTTCGGGGACATTTCGCAGGACCAAGGTGGGCATATCATGAGCCTCGCAAAGTCGATACTGGCGCGATACCAGCCCGCGCAGGAAGGAACACGCAACCTGCCGACGCCGGTCAATACCCCGCAACATCCGCCAACCGGTGGTTCTCAATCTGGTGCCCCACCACCACGGTCGACACCCCAAGCTCCTGAGCCCAATCGTCCATCTCGTCGGGGCTGACCTGGGTCCGGTCGATCCGCTCGCGGAGCCACTGCGCGGGCGCCAGGAACTCGGCTGCGAAGGCGCGGTTGCATTTCTGCCGATCGGTCCTGGCGACGGTCACGAGTGCGGATGGGTTCCCCGGCGCGGTCAGGTATTCGAACAATCCGCGACAGAAAGCAAACCGCACCTGCTCCGGCCGGGATTTCGTGGTCAGGAAACCGGGTCGTCCTCCGTCCGCTGTATCAACCATGGCGTCGAACAACCGCTTAGCACGCGAATCGTTGACGCTGACACAGCCGAGCGAGGGAATGCCAAAGGCCTCCGCCAAGGCCGCATCGCTGTTCAGCAGATCGGCACCGAGGCCGAGCCTGTGCCGGAGGGTCCGCGCGACCTGGTAGCCCTGCTCCCAGGGGGTCCGGTGCGGATCGATCTTTTCCGTGCGCCCGCGCAGCGCGACGAGACCATCGAATGGGCCGGGGGAGCGGCGCAGCAGTGCTCTGGCATCATCGATAAGCGCAACCTGAGCCTCCAGTTCTCGCGCATTGGCGACATCGAAGAAATCAACCTGCCAGCCAACCGGCAACCGGTTCGCCGCGGCGAGTATCGCGTCGGCCTCCGGCTCCGACAGGTCGTAAGGGTCCTGACCCAGGCGTGCCGCCGCCATACAGAACGCGGCCTCGGCATCGTCGGCCGCCTGGATGGCCCGCCATTCCTGGTGCAGGCCGGTGTCCGTCACGCCCTGTTGGTCGAGCCGTGCCAGCACGGTCTCGATCAGGTCGAACAAGCTGTCGCGGATGCTCGCCAGTTCCAGGTCGCGGGTACCGCCGGCTGAGAAGCCGACGCGGGCCTCCGGTAGTTCGAGGGCGCGCCATTCGATTAACGCACGCTCTCCCGTTGGCTTGATAAGCAAGTCCGGGAGCGCGAACCCCTCGCGACCGAAACGCAGATTATGCCGACGCTCATAGCCGTCTCGGCGAGTAGCTTGCACCTCGTAGAGCAAAGACCACCAGTGCGTGGCAATCCACTCGGCGAGGGGATAGAGCGGAATCAGTATGCGGTCCCGCAGACCAAGCGAGCGGTAGTCGTTGACTCGAGTGATCGTCGTTGCGTCAACGCGGATGGAAAGCCGCGCCCAAGTTGCCGCCAACGCATCACCGCGGCTGCCGTCCACCCGCTCCCATTCGAGATCGAAGCACAATTCACTCATAGTAGGTTTCGATGTCCTTGGGCCACTCGTCCGGCAGCAGACCATAGCCTTTATAGGTACCCTGCACGCGGTTGACCAGACGGGCTTCGTAAACGGTGTCACCCGTCTTATACCAGGCGTACCGCGGAAACTCGCCCTCCCAAGGGCCGCCGATGACCCCCTTGGCGATGGCGGTGCGCAGCTACTTGGTTAGCTGGTCGCGGCTGCCTGCAAGCGCGCGATCACTCAGGGTTGCATCGGGACGCGGACGCGGCGGACGACCGGCGAACGATGGCGTGTCCTTGTGCTCGACACTGCCGACATAGCTAACCGAGGTTGCGAGATCGTAGGGTGGACAAGCGCAGCGCAGTCCACCAGCGGCGGCGCGGGGTTCGGTGGACTGCGCTAGCGCTTGTCCAGCCTACGGCCGGAACGATGATCAAGGCCGCGCCGAGCAGCCCCGGTGGTCCACGAGGACCACGGCGTCGGACGCTATCTGGGCCTCCAGCCGGACCAGTTGCGCGCCATCAAGGGCGTGCTGGCCATCACCGAACTGAAGCTCATCGTGCGGCCTTACGGCATCAAGAAGATCGAAGCCGGCCCGGCCAGCGGCCGGGTGCTGTTCGGGGCGGATACCAAGGTCGACACGGGGCGGCTGATCGCGCTCATTCAAAACAAGCGCTGAAATGTTGGGGTTCGTTCCTCACCCCAACCTACGGGATTGCGTTGATTTCGCGCCCGGGCGGAATACTTGCCCAATCTCGGGAGCGGTGTCACCAGAAAAGGAGCGGAAGACACCGTGTCAGCCAGGACCTTCATCACGGTTCCGGCCACGCGGTCTCGTAGGGTAGACCCTCTCCAGAAGGGTCTCGTCGATGGCATCAAGGAGCCCCCAGCCGAACAGTGCGGTCGGCCGGCGCAGGCCGGCCGGGCCAAGTCGGCCTCGCGGTCCACATCAGGGCCCATGATCGCCACCGGCATCCTGGCCGGGTGGACTGCATGACTGCATTCTTTCCTTTGGCAAGTTGCCCTTCAGGCGGTATCGTGCGTCGGTTATGGAAACCCTGGTTCGCGTCACTGACCTCACCCGCCGCTTCGGCCGCCACACGGCCCTGGCGGGCGTCGACCTCACGCTGGCGCGCGGTGAGGTGCTGGGGTTGCTCGGCCCCAACGGGGCGGGCAAGACGACCTGTCTGCGCATTCTGAGCGGCAATCTGGCGCCGAGCAGCGGGCGGGTGGAGATCGCGGGCCGCGATCTAACGCGCGACCCGGTGGGTGCCAAACGGTTGCTGGGCTATCTGCCGGAGCGCCCGCCGCTCTATCAGGATTTGCGGGTGGATGAGTATCTGCGTTTCTGCGCCCGGCTGCACCGGGTCCCGCGCGCCGAGGTGCGCACCGCGGTAGCCGAGGCGCTGCGCCGCTGCGGTCTGGAGGATTTGGGGCGGCAGCCGATCGTCCGACTGTCCAAGGGGTTCCGGCAACGGCTCGGGATCGCCCAGGCGATCCTGCACCGGCCGCGGCTGTTGATCCTGGACGAACCCACCGACGGACTGGACCCGGTGCAGATTCGCGAGGTCCGCGGCCTGGTGCGTGAACTGGCGCGCGACTGCGGGGTGATCTTCTCCAGCCATATCCTGCCCGAGGTGCAGGCGGTCTGCGACCGGGTGGCGATTCTGCATCAGGGACGGCTGGTGGGCGGCGATCAGTTGGGGGCGGACACGCCGACCTTGATCTGGCGCCTGCGCCTGGCACCCCCGGCGGACGCCGCGGCGCTCGCGGCCCTGGACTGCGTGGCCGAGGCGAACCCGCTGCGCGAGGATCGCTTTCGGGTGATGCTCGCACCCGATCAAGGCCCGGAGGAACTGACGCGGCAACTGGTCGCCGCGGGCCTGGGCTTACGGGAATTGCGGGCTGAGCGCAGTGACCTGGAGCGGGTCTTTTTCGACCTGATCGGGGTGGAGGAACAACTATGATCGGCACCATCGCCGCCCGTGAGTTGCGCGGCGGTCTGCTCACGCCGCTGCTGTGGGTGCTGCTCGGTGCCGGCCAGGTGGTCCTGGCCTGGGTCTTTCTGAAGGTGATCGAGGACTTCACCGGTCTGGGCGCCGATGAGCGGGTGGCAAGCCTGTCGCAGGAGCTGTCGCTCAATCTCTTCGGCATTGCCGCCGTGGTGGCGATGCTGGCCGCGCCGCTGATCGCCGTGCGGATGCTCAGCGCCGAGTTCCGGGACGGCAGCTTCGACCTGCTGGGAGCGGCGCCGGTCCACCTCTACAGCGTGGTGCTGGGCAAGTTTCTGGGGATCGCGGTGCTGCTCACGCCGTTGTGTCTGCTGCCGGCGCTGAACCTGGCGCTGCTGGCCGGCACCGCCGACCTGGACTGGGGGCTGGTCGCGGCGGCCACCCTGGGGCTCTGGCTTGCCGCACTGTTGTTCGGTGCGGTCGGACTCTATGCCGCCAGCCTGAGCGCCCAGCCGGGGACGGCCGTGCTCGCCGCCTTCGGCATCCTGCTGTTGTTCTCGGTCATCGGCCGGGCCCAGGATCTCGCCGCCCAGGGGCTGTCGCTCTTCGGTTGGCTGGCCTGGAACGAGCATCTCTTCTGGTTCCTGCTGGGCGCGGTGCGGCTCAGCGACCTGGCCTATTTCTTGATGTTCACCGGGGTCTTTCTCGCCCTGACCCATCGGCGATTGACGAATCGGCGGCTCGCATGAAACGCCTGACCTCCGTGTTGCGGGCGGCACTCCAGGGCCTCGAGCGGCCACTGGTGGACGGGCTCTTCGCGGCGCTGCTGTTCGCCACGGTGATCGCCGCCGGCTGGCTGATCGCCCAGGACGACCGGTATTGGGATTGGACCAGCGCGCGCGGCAACACCCTGACGCCGGAGTCCGCGGCCATCCTGGCGCGGCTCGAGGCCCCGCTGCGGATGACCGTGTTCAGCGACGCCCAGACCCCCCTGGGCAAGACCATCGACCGTCTGCTGGCCCGCTATCGCCACGCCCGGCCGGACCTCGAAGTGCGTTTCGTAGACCCTCAGCGCTTTCCCGAACAGGCCCGCGACGCCAAGGTCTCCATCGCCGGTCAGATCATGCTGGAATACCGGGGACGCCGCGAAACCCTAAGTCAGCTCGGCGAGCGTGAGATCAGCGCCGCCATCGCCCGGCTGGGGACCACGCGAGCGCCCTGGGTCGCGGTCCTGGAGGGACACGGCGAACGCAAAATCGACGGCGAGGGAGCGACGGACCTGGGTCGCTTCGGTCAGGAACTGAAAGAGCGAGGCTACCTGCTGCGCAGCCTGGATCTGGCGACAGTGGCTGAGATCCCGGTGAATACCCATCTGGCCCTGGTGTCCCATCCGGAGATCGCGCTCTTTCCCGGCGAAACCGAGCGGCTCGCCCGCTATCTCGATCAGGGCGGCAATCTGCTGTGGCTGATGGACCCCGGCGAACCGAACGGCCTTGAAGCACTGGCCGATCAGTTGGGCATCGGCATCCTGCCGGGCATCCTGGTGGACGCCGACGCGGCGCGGTTCGAGTCCGCGACCCCGGCGGTCGCCGTGATCGCCGAGTTCCCCGCCGATGCGCTGGCGGAGGGTCTCACGACCCCTGCCCTGCTGCCCGGCGCGGTGGGCTTCGAGACCCGCACCGCGCCGGGCTGGACCCTCGCCGGATTCCTCAGTAGCAGCGCGCAGAGTTGGAACGAGACCGGACGCCTGACCGGCACAGTGTTCCGCGACGAGGTGGTCGGCGAGCAGGCCGGGCCGCTGCCGGTGGTCCTGGCTCTGACCCGCAACCTGCCGGAAGACGGCCGGGTGCAGCGGGTGTTGGTGGTGGGCGACGGGGATTTCCTGAGCAACGCGCAACTCGGCGCTTACGGCAACCGCGCACTCGGACTCCAGTTGCTGCGCTGGCTCAGCGGTGAGGACGGATTGCCGGCCCTGCCGCCGCATCCGCAACCTGTGCCGGGCCTCACCCTGGACCACAACCGGCGACTGCTGCTGGGGGCCGGGACACTGATGCTGCTGCCCGGCCTCTTTCTGGCGGCTGGCCTGACGATGCGCTGGGCGCGTTCCAGAGGTTAATTCATGGCTGCACGCTGGCTCGCGAATCTGCTCCTGGCGTTGATGCTCGGGCTCCTGGCGCTCGGTGTCCACCATGAACTGACCGTCTCGCGTCTCCCCCAGACCCTGGCGGGAATCGACGCGGCAGACCTGCGCCTGATCGAGGTGGAACGCACCGGCGAACCCCGCATCCGTCTGGAACGTACCGGCGACGGCTGGCGCATGCTGGAACCCTTGACACTGGATGCGGATCCGGGCCGCCTCGACCAATTGCTTACCCTCGTTCAGGCCCCGGTCCTGCGCAGCTTCCCGGCACCCTCCGCGGCGCTCGATGAACTGGGTCTGGACCCGATCAAGCTGCGCCTGCGCCTGGACGGCCTGACGCTGGCCTTCGGCGGACTGGACCCCCTGGGTCAGCGCCGTTACGTGATGGCGGACGGGCTGGTGCATCTGATCGATGACCGGTTTCATCACCTGCTGATCGCCCCGCCGATCGACTACTGCTCACGCGCACTGCTGCCGCACGCGCACCCGCCGCTGTTCGCCACGCTCAATGGGGTGCCGCTGGCCGCCAAGTCGCTGAAGTCACTCATCGGCCTGACGGCTGAGCGGATCGAGCCCATGACCGGCGACTGGTCCGGGGAGCCGGTGCAGTTCAAGTTTGCGGATGGCAGCGCTTTGCGGTTCCTGGTCTCGGAGGATCGGCGCCGCTGGAGTCGGCCGGATCTGAAGCTGCGCTATGTCCTGACCGACGGCATGCTCCTGGAACTGGACCCCACCGCGATCGACCCGACCCCGCCGGCACCGCCGCCGGACCTGCGACCCAAGACCCCGGCAGCGCCGGCCCTGACCTTGCCGGCGGATGCCGGAGCCCTGACCGGCGACGCGCTCGCGCCCGATCCGGCGGCGCAAGACCCCTTTGCACCTGAGACGGACCCGGACGCCCTGGTGTCGCCGGATCGCCCGGAGGCACCGCCATCCGTCAGACTCAGTCCGGATGATATGGCGGAGGACCGGGCCGGCTTCGGGGACGAGCGCTACAAAGACCCGCCGAGCGGATTCGGTGTCGACCCCTTCGCGCCCGACCCCGAAGCCGCCGAACCGGGGACCGGCGACGCCTCCGGCGAAGCCTGGCAGGTGCAGCCGTTGATCGCACCGCCCGCCCGGAGGCCCTGAGGTGCCTGAACTGCCGGAGGTCGAGACCACCCTGCGCGGCATCCGCCCGCACCTGCTGGGTCGGCGCATCGCGCGGATGATCGTGCGCGAGCCGCGGCTGCGCCTGCCGATCCCGCCGGACCTGGCCCTGCGCCTGACCGGTCAGGCGATTCTGGGGCTGCAGCGGCGGGCCAAGTACATTCTGATCCAGGTCGAGGACGGCAGCCTGATCCTGCATCTGGGCATGTCGGGCAGCCTGCGCGTGGTGCCCGCCGAGACCCCGCCGCTGAAACATGACCATGTCGATCTGGCACTCTCCGACGGCCACGCGCTGCGCTTTCATGACCCGCGCCGTTTCGGGCTGCTGATCTGGACGCCGGACCCGCCCGCGCTGGCCGCGACCCGCCACGCCCTGCTGCGCGACCTGGGTCCGGAGCCGCTGGAGGAGGGATTCGACGGGGACCACCTGTACCGGCTCAGCCGCAAGCGCCAGGTCGCGGTCAAGTCACTCATCATGGATGGCGGCGTGGTGGTGGGCGTGGGGAATATCTACGCCAGCGAATCGCTCTATCTGGCCGGCATCCACCCAGCACGCGCCTGTCACCGCGTCGGGCTGGAGCGTTACCGGCGCCTGGCGCAGACCATCCGAACCGTACTCGATGCCTCCATCGTCCAGGGCGGCACCACCCTGCGGGACTTCGTCCAGGAAGACGGCAACCCCGGCTATTTCGCCCGCTGGCTGCGCGTCTATGGCCGCACCGGCGAGCCCTGTCCCGGCTGTGGGGCGCCGGTACGCCAGGTGCGCATCGCACAGCGCTCGAGCTTCTATTGCCCACAATGCCAACATTGAGACATTCTCGACAACGACAACGATTATGTGTGTATTTGACTTGGCGCTGACTCGTTACCTGTTGCTATCGCTGCGCCCTTCGCGACGTGCAATCCCGCTCGTCGGCTGGCTCTGTGCGGCACTGCCGATGTCCGGGTGCCTGCCGGCCGCTGAACTGGCGACCATCACCGTCGGCACGACGGCCTTTCAGGTCGAGGTCGTCCAGCAAGAGGACGAACGGCGACGCGGCCTGATGTTCCGCCAAACCCTGCCGGCTGATCAGGGGATGTTGTTCATCCAGCCGCCGGGGCGGGCCGAGTTCTGGATGAAGAACACCCTGATCGCTCTGGACCTGCTGTATTTCGACATCGACGGAACCTTGCTGGAGGTCCTACCCGCCGTGCCGCCCTGTCGCGTGCGCAACTGTCCGATCTACCCCAGCGCGTCCGCGGCCGTGCGTTACATCCTGGAGATCACGGCCGGCGAGGCCGCCCGCCGCAGGATCGCGGTCGGCGCCGCACTGCGGCTGGACCGCTGACTGCTGTTTTCGATCATCGACGGTACCGTAAAGCACCTGTCCCTGGACATGATTCCATAGCGCGCGATCTCCGCGATCTGATCCACCTTCTCCAACGAGCGCACTCGGCGAGCCGCACGCGTTTCGTCGTCCGGGCTGTGTGATCTCTCCGTTGCCGCGTCATTCGCGAGCAAGGCATGGGTAGTCTCACCGGATCGGTACGCTCTGAGTCCGCCCGACCCGGCGCACCACGACCGTCATGAAACACTCACCAAAGGGTCATCTCGAACGGGGATCATGTGGGCGTGCGGCCCAAGCGCCCCCCTTTCATCATCAGGAGTCTCCGATGCGCACATTCATCCACCTCAGGACCGCCCTGCTCTCGCTGGGCCTGCTACTCGCGCACTCCGGTGCGCAAGGCCGCGGCGCGGAGGAGGTGTTCACGGTCAACCCCACGGGCGCGGCCCGAACCCTGAACGGTGCCGGCTCCACCTTCGCCGCGCCGATCATCAAGGAATGGATGCGGGTCTACGGCGGCGAACACCCCGACCTCGGCCTGAGTTATGCCGTGGTCGGCAGCGGCGCGGGCATCGACCGCTTCCTCGCCGGAACGGTCGACATCGGCGCGACCGACGCCCCACTCACCCCGGCGGATGTCGCCAAGGTCAAGGGCGATGTGCTGCAGATCCCGGTCACGGCCGGCATGATCGCGATCACCTATAACCTGCCGACTGTCAAGGGTCCACTCAACCTCCCGCGCGCGGTCTATCCGGATATCTTTCAGGACAAGATCGTCCGCTGGGACGATCCGCGCATCGCCGCGGCCAATCCGGGCGTCGCGCTGCCGCACAAGCTGATTCAGGTCGTCACCCGACGCGACAGCAGCGGCACCACCTTTGCCTTCACCAATCATCTCGCCGCCGTCAGCCCGGCCTGGGCCGCCGGCCTGGGCGTCGCGAAGGCCCTCGACTGGCCCGGCGGGGCCATGACGGCGCCCGGCAACGAGGGCGTGGCCCAGCGCATCAAGCTCACCGAGGGCTCGATCGGCTATGTGGAATCCGGCTTCGCGGAACGTCTCGGGCTCCCGCTCGCCTGGCTGGAGAATCGCGCCGGGGGCTTCATCGTGCCCACGGTCGAGACCGGTCAGCGGGCCCTGACGGGCGGATCGGATACCATCCCCGAAGCACTCGACGTCATGATCACCGACCCCGAGGGCGCGCGCTCCTACCCGATCGTGACCTACACCTGGCTGCTGCTGCGCCGCCAGTACGATGATCCGGTCAAGACGGCCGCGATCAAAGACCTGGTGGGCTGGATACTGACGCAGGGTCAGGCCCGCGCCGAGCCGTTGCGGTTCGTGCCGCTGCCGGCGAACATCACGCAGGCCGCGCAGGGCGAGTTGGCGACGCTCGGCGAGTAGGCCGCACGGGCACGGATCATGGGGGGGAATAGGGGACGCACCACGCATATGAAGGGCCAGTTTCTGCCCAAGACGCTGCAACATCGGCGCTCACCGCGGTACCGCATCGCGGCCGGAGGCCGCTCCCACGGCGGACTCGGACGCCAGCCCGGACAGCCACCGGCGCGCCGCGGCGAGATCGAACACCTGCCCCGGACGGGGCGCCGCCGGGTCCAGATAGCGCGCCAGGTTCATTTCCTCACCGATGGCCGGCCAGGGCGGCGGCGGATGCAGGAACCGGCCGCGGCGGTCACGCATATGACGGCGGTCGCTGGCAAAGGACGCACGAAAGGCCTCGGCTGGAATCACGCGCAGCCGCGGAGCATAGATCGCCGGCAGCCGATCGGCCAGCGCAAAGGTCGCATCCAGCCAGGTGCCCCCCGGGCTGGGCAGCGGCAGCCGGCTATCCTGATCCCACACCCGGCCCTGGCCGTCCACCACCACCACATGATAATCCCAGGCGATCAACCGCCCCGGCGGCGCTGCGCGCTGGTGCAGCAGCGGACAGCGCCCGGCCCGACTGACCAGGAAGACGACGTGACGCGCGCCGGGTCCCAGCGCCGGGTGGGCGCACAGCCACCAGGCGTTCTCTTCACAGTAGAACGGCTGGTAACGCAGCCCCGGTCCTTGATCCACGGCAACCCCCCGCATCAACCAGGAAAAACCCGTTCTTAGTCGTAGTTTACGCTGATCACGCCTATTCTTTCTCGAACCCCTGACTCGTAAACTTCAGCGTCCGGCAGTTCTCGGTGACCGTGCGCACCACATGGTCCGAGGCGCCGGCCGGGATCTCGGCCTCGACCTCGATGGTGACCGTGACCCTGGTCCCGATCAGGCCGGCGAGGTGCGCGATGACCTCCTCGGCAATGCGGCCGGCATCGCGGCCTACGCGGGTGGCGTCGAGCATGGCCGTACCATGGAAGCGCTTGGGTTTCGCCACCGCGGGTTGGGGGTCGGGCGACGGGGTCAGGCCAGGTTCGGTCACCCCCGTAGCGCCAGTGGTCGTGCCGCTACCGCCCGCCGTGAAGGTCCCAGGCAATGGACAAGGATCAGGAGCGACGACCGCCCGCTCGGCATCGATCTGCCGACGCGCCACGTCCGGCTTAACCACCAGCCCCGGCGCTTGGGCATCGATCAGCGTCACCATCTGTCCGCCGCGCAAGCCCTGGTAGCGGCCTGCTGTCTCATCGAACGCATCGGCGAAGCCGAAGCTGTCCTGCACCCAGGTCAGCAGGTTCATCCCATCGCCGATGGCGTGGAGCAGGACGCTCGGGTCCTTAAGTCGCGGCAGGTAGAGATAGCGCGCGAAGTCCTCGACCAGTTGTTTGACCGCCACATGATCGCCGCGCCAAAGGGGAACTTTATCCATCTCGAGTCGCAGTATCGTCCCGGCCAGCCCAACCACCAGGTTGTCAGGACGCAGCTTCTTGCTCGCGCGCGCTGCCAGTGCATCGGTCCCGGACAGCCGTAGAGCCTCCCAGGTGATGGGTGCCTGGGGCGTGGCCTGGCCCGGCACCAGCAGCCACAGATAGGTCTCCGGCAGCCGCGCCGTCACGGTGCCGTCGGCGGCGGTCCGCTGGGTCTCGGCCTGGGTCACCTGAAACGGTGACAGGTTCAGGTCCTTCTGCTCGGCCAGGATCGAAACCCACGCCAAGAACTTCCGCGCCGCCTCGTCCAGGTCCTGCAAACGCGTCTTGTCGGCCGCCAGAAAGACCAGTGTGTTGCGGTACAGGCGGGGCGTGGTGCCGCGCGTCTCCAGGATCGCCTTGGCCGCCAGCGCGGCCGGGCTGTCGGTCTCCTTGCTGTACGGATGCCCGATGCCCAGCACCACCAGACGCGCATCCAGATCGTCCGGCACATCGGCGCCGCTCTGCGGCAGCGGGTGGATGCGGGGGAAATCGCCCATGCGCGCCAGATCCTTGCGCAGGCGCTGCTCCAACTCATGCGCCACCTTGTCCGGCTCACGCTTGAACTGCTCGGCGCGGTCTTCGGCCAGCTTGGTCACGGTCGGTTGGGTCGAGTACCAGTAGTGCGGCCCGTCCTGATACAGATAGGTCGCCGCGGCGGCCATGCGGCGCAGCGCATCGCCGAATACGGCCGGCGATTCGCCCGGCATGACGCAGCCGAGCTTCACCCGCCGGTCTTCGATGCCCTTGTGCGCGGCGGCCGTGGTCGGCGCCGAACCCAGGTAGATGGTGCGCGCCACCCGCCGACAGGCCGAGAGTTTGCCCAGATTGGGTAGCTCGCTATCGAGTTTTAGCGGCAATGAATTCGGCCCATCCACGTCCTTCTCGATCACCGGCACCCAGTTGTCCGAGAGATAGCGCGTCAGTTCCGACTGCACGCGCGGATCGTCGATCGAGACATTGGCAGGCAGGATCAGCGGATTGCGGTCGCCCTTCTCCCACAGGCTATGGATCACCGCCGCCATCAGCCGAAGCACGCCGCGCGTGCGCTGGAACTTCACTAGAGTCGACCAGTCGGTATAGAGCCGGTCGAAGATCTCCGGGTGGATCGGATAGGCGGCTTTGATGCGCTGCTCGTAGTCCGACTCGCGGCACTCGGGCGGAAACTCCGCCTGCTGGGTCCGGTAGAACTCGGCGAAGGCCCGCGCCACCACGTCCCGGTCTTTGAACTGGGCCGGGTCTGACAGCGGCTGGAACAGACGGCGCCGGACGATCTCGAAGCCCTCCTCCGCGCTGGCCGGCCGCCAGGAGGACTCCACCCGCCCCACCACGTTGCGCAAACGGTCCAGCGCCTCGCGCCCGCGGGTGCCCCCGACCTCCACATCGTCCGCGTGCGACCGGCCCGAGGTATCCGAGGCCGGCAGGCTGATGACCAGCAGACAATTCTTGGCAAGCTTGGCCGATTCGGTCAGCACCTGGGCGAAGGTGAATTGGGTCTCGAAGCCGCCGGCCGGCAGGTCGCTCTGATCGTGGAGCTGGCGCGCGTAGGCCACCCACTCGTCGACCAGGATCAGGCAGGGGCCGTATTCATTGAACAGCTCGCGCAGCACATCGCCGGGGCTGGTGGCCTGCGCGTCGTCGGCCTGCACGCGAGCGAAGGCCGGCGGACCGCCCAGTTGCCAAGCCAACTCACCCCAGAGGGTGCGCACCACGGTGCCGTCAGGCTTGACGCTCGGGTTACCGGGCGAAATCTTGTTGCCCACCAAGACCACTCGGCGGGCGGTCGGTACCGTGCCGGCCCCGGCGGCGGCCATCACCGCGTCGATGCCGGTAAGGTCAGTCGGGGCGATGCCGGAGAACAGGTGGTAGAGCGCCAGCATCGAGTGCGTCTTGCCGCCACCGAAGTTGGTCTGCAACTGGATAACCGGGTCACCACCCGCCCCGGACGCAGCGGGCGAGAGCCGCCGCAGGGCGCCCACCAGCATCCCCTTGAGGCTCTCGGTGAGGTAGGTGCGCCGGAAGAACTCGACCGGGTCGCGGTACTCGGCCGTGCCCTCGCCCAGATGGACCTGCCACAGGTCCGCGGCGAACTCGGCCTGCTGGTACCGGCCGCTCGCAACGTCCTCGTGCGGCATCACGACCTCACGCCAGGGCTTCAGGCTGCCCGTCACTCCGCTCTCGATGGCCTGGCTGACCGACTTGCGCTTCTCACCGCGCGCCTGCTCGTCGAAGCGCAGGCGCAGCAGTTCCATCTTCATCCTGCCGACCTCAAAGGCCTCAGGGGCAGAGACGGCGGACAACAGGCGCTCCGCGGAGTCTAAGGCGCGGTAGGCGTCATCGCTGGAGATGGGCTCCTGGTGGGCCCACTTGTTGCGCCAACTCCTGACCTCCGACACCAGACTGCGCTCCGCGTGACCCAGCGTCCTGCGGAACACCTCGTTCCAGGTCTCCCACATCAGCTTGAGTTGCGCCGCGGCGTCCCACTCACAGATGCCCCGGTTGGCGAGGTTCGGATCGTCGACGAAGCCCTTGACCTTCTCCATGGAGATGGCGTTCGCGGCGATGGCGCCATGAATCTCGCGCTCGACGAATGGCCCCAGACCGGCCTTCAGATGCTCCAGCGATTTGCCGACACGCTCATGGTTGGTGATGGCCATGATGTTCTCTATGGTGTCCTTGTGAGCGCCTTCACTTGAGCCAGCAGCGCCGGAATCTCCACGGTCACCGCAACCCAGAGAATATCCGCGTCGATAGCGAAGTAGGCATGTACCAGGCGGTTGCGCATGCCAATGATGGACTTCCAGGGAATGCCCGCGTGAGCGTTTCGAGTCTCATCCGAGACCTTGCTCGCCGCCTCGCCGATGATCTCGACGGCACGCACCAGCGCAAACAGCAGCATGCGATTGGTGTCCAGGTCCGCACGGGTGCGTCCTGCAATGAACCCCAGTGCGTCCTCGGCGGCCTCGATCATGTGGCCAACACGGATGCGATCCTCATCCTGCATATTGCACCTCAGCCATGCGCAAGACATCATCACGGAAATAGTGTGACAAGTCCCCTGCTGTACGCAGATCGACTGGTTTCCCTCCAAGCATCTCCGACAGCTCGATTTCCATTCCGGAAATACTAAGCAAACCAGGGATATGTTGCGGCTCGAATTCAACCAACAGGTCCAAATCGCTATCCGCCCGCGCAGTCCCCTTTAGCTGCGACCCAAACAGCGACAGACGGCGAATGTGATGCCGTTTGCAGAATTGAGCCAAGGCGTCTTCGTGTAGATTCAAAGCTGAGTGCATAGCGGCCTCTCTGGATGATGGTGCGCGACGATGCCATGACACTGCCCTTCCTGCGCCCGACGCCACGCTAATGGTGATTTCCGGGAAACGATGTACCAACGTGTAGGGGCGACTTTAGTCGCCCCTAAGGCGATTTCCGTGAATAGGCATCCCGACTGCGCATGCGCAGAAAGCCTGTTGGGTTGTAGGGGCGAATGAATTCGCCCCTACACGGCAGTAGATCCTTTCCCGGAAATCACCTAAGGTGTTCATTGGGTTATGCAAACAAATCGCCGGTACCGGGCGCGTCGGAACGCGGCGACGCCTGGGCCAGTCGGGTGATCTCGGGCCAGCTCTGCACCAGACCGTTGTAGGCCATCGCCTCGGCAGCGCGCTTTTTGCGTTCGCACAGGGTATAGAGGCGGTAGCACAGCTCGCGGGCGGTCTCGGCTTTGCTGCCGAGCGTGGCGACCAGGGTAGCCGCTGCGCTCTCGCCGCCGGATTCCAGTACCCGGACAAGCTGGTGGACCAGCTCCCAGACGGTCAGGCGCTTGTCAGTTGTCGGGTTCCAGTCGACGGGTAGCTCGTCCGCCCTCAGCAGGCGCACCCGACCGCTCTGGGCCTTGAGGATACCCGCCTGGACGAGTCCCGCCACCGAGTTATTCTTGGCATTGCTGAGGACTTCAGCCTCGCCGAAGGGACCGTCGTTGTGGCCATACTGCGCGAACCAGGCGATCGCCCAACCGGTGTCGGCGTCGAAATCCCCCTCCTGCTCCGCCAGCACCTCGTCCAGGGTCTGGTTGATCAGGGCCAGCGCCGTGCGCACCCCGACGGGGGTGCCATCGGACTCCAAGATGCGGGCGTAGCGGGAATAGACGGCCATGCCCGGCCCAATACTGGCCTGGGCTAGATCCACCGGGGCGATATTGCCCTCCTGCAACCGGCGCAGGGCCGGGGGCAGCTCCTGCTTGAGGGCGGCAAGAAGCTCGCGGCGGGAGCCCATGGGTGCATTGGCCCCACGCGGACGACAGACCAGGACGATGGAAGAGGCCAGGGCGTTGGTGCCGATCCCGATGGAGCGGGATGCACGCTCGGTGCGGATCGGCCAGGTGCCGGTCAGCGAAAACCCCGCGCGAATGACCGCCTCCAGGAAGGTCTCCCAACCCGTCGAGGCGGTTCCCTCTCGATCACTCTCGGATTGCTTGAAGGCGTAGTAGATGGTAACCGGAAAGGCCGGGTGCGCGGCCTCCGCCAGGTTGCGAATTGCGCAAGACATGCCGTCGAGAAAGAACAACTCGGCGCGCTCGCGGCTGCCGTGGCGATAAGGCGTGGCCACCAGTTCGTCGGCCTTGGGTACGAGCAGGGTACTGAACAGATCCGGGTAGATCGATTGCAGGCCGCGCCGCATCCAGACATAGAAGAAATCGGAGAGGTCGGCATAGCCGATGTTGTCATAATACGGCGGGTCGGTCGAGACGATTCTGGCCGCCGGAGCCGAAACGCTCGCGGCGTTCGCCTGATACGCGAAGCCGACCGGCGATGCCGGCAACGCCGTCGCAACGACTCTCGCCACTGCCTCGGCAATCTTGGAGATGGACCCGCTCGAATCCGCGAACGGATTGCCCTCGGCGAAATCCCAGGTCATGGGCAGCGCCTGCCTGCGGAAGGTGCTCACGACCAGCTCGTTCTTGGGCGACGAGCTCCAGGTGCAAATGGTCGAAAGTGCCTCGGCAACCTTCTCGACGACGAATTCCAGGTAGACGCTGACGGCTTCGGCGTAAGCCATGGCGCCGTGACCGCCCTCTCGCAGGGGCGTGGCGTCGTCGGCGACGCCGGCCGCGACCGCGTCGGTGCGAATCCGCTGTCGAGACTCCTGAACCAGATCGGAAAGCGTGGAAAGAGCCGTTAGCTGGCGTGGAGTAAAAAGGTCAGCCCAGCCGGTTAGCCCGTAGCTCACAGTCCAGAAATTGCGCGGGTCATCCGGCAAAGACTGTTCAGGCGTCCAACCCGGCTCGGACTGTCCTGCAATAAATGCCATCTCGTCCGTCGGCGACAGGTAGATGCGTGTCCGATCTCCTTCCGCCGCCACAGCCATCAGTCGCACACCCAGGCGGCCAGCGACCCCTTCGGCCTTGATGTAATCGGGTGAAATCGGCGAACCGGAAAGCACGCAGCGAAAATTGGCGCCGCGTCCGAGCTTGGTGCCCATACCCACCGCGGCCTTCTTGACCGGTGTCCCGCTGCGCACCTCGAATCGGTACCCGCTGCCCTCGACCACCGGCTCGACCCAGGTCTCCTTACCGGGTTTGGTGGAAAGCCAGAACGACGAGACCAGCGGCACCGGGCAGCCCCGGAAGGCCGGGTTCGGGCTCTCCACGGTGCGCGCCCAGATCCAGGCGATCACCGTGGCACGGCGTCCGTCGGGGAGCGCTGCCTGCGGATACAGATGGCCGATGCGCCGCTTGGCCTCCTCCCGCATCCAGGCCCCGTAGTAGCCCACGTCCTCGGCCAGCCCCTGCGCCCCCGTCCATTCGCGCCTAAACAAATCCCCGGTCCTGCGCACCGCCGCTTGTGGGGTCAGGCGGCCGGTCCCGCTAACTCTACCCGCGACAGTCCCCGATTTGCCGGACTCAGTTCCATCCGGATGCACCGGCGCCCGCCCGGCAAATCGGGGAGGGATCTCGATCATCGCCTTGTTGATGGTCACCGCCACCGGGTTGAGGTCGCTGGCGTGGGCCGTGAGCCCGAGGCGCTGGGCCTCCAGCGGCAGGGCGCCGCCGCCGGCGAATGGGTCATGGAACGGGGGCAGCCGCGACGGGTCCTCGCCCGAAACCCGGCACCAACGCTCCCATGAGCGCCGAATCTCGGCCCGCGCCGCAGCGAGCACCCGCCGATCGGCGGTGCTCTCCCATTTGACCAGTTCTTCGATCAACCGGAACAGCCGCTGCCGCTCCTGCCCTTGCGTCTCCTCCGTGGGAAACTCGTCGGCCAGCGCCGACGGATCGTCCACCAGGGAGGCGAAGATCACCGCCCGCGCCGCCGCCAGCGGTCGCCGCGCCCACCACAGGTGCAGCGTCGCGGGGTGGCCGTGGCGGATGGATTTCTCGCGGGCTGCCTCCCGGTTGATGGCTTCCAGAGGTAGGGCGACTTCAATAAGCTTCTTGTTAGGGCGCGGCGGCACAGGTTTAGCCATTGAACTGGATGGATTGGAGGTAGCTTTCGGCAACTTGGCCAAAGCGCCAGCGAATCAGAGTGAAAAACCGGGGCCATCTCCCCTCACCGTTTTCGGAGAAACGGCGCTTAACGAGATCTTGCAAAGCGGAATGCGGGTCATCGACGTGCGCTTCGCGCAGTTTGGCTATAGCCTCGTCCAGACCTTCGCGCACGTTGTTCCTGGCCCGAGCAAGCCGCTTGCAGTTGAGGTTTAACTCATGGATAGTACGCCGAACCTTAGCGGGGTCCAAGCCGGCGTCGGCACAGACGCTATCGTCGGGGTGGATCTCCAAGCGGCCCAGCCCCTGCTCGTAGCGGAAGATCCTCGGGAAGGCGGGCACCTCGTTGGGCGCGAGGATATGACCGTCGAGTATCAGACCGCCCTTTCGCTCGTCGCAACTGCTATTGTCCGAGATCGTTGGCAAGTATTTGTCTTCATCCTGCATCCATGTCTGGGTGCCGCCCTTGCAGGCGAACCAGAGGTTGGCCCAATCCAGCGCCAAGTTGTGCCCCGAGGCGTTATCACCCTTGGGGTGGAAATGGGCGATCTGTCGGTTGTCGTCGGTCAGGTCCATCTCGCAGTAGGCGCAGAGTCCTCGCTGGTCGTCGCGGAGGCGGTCCCGGACGGCGCAATAGCAATCCCACAGCTCGTTCCTGAAATCGTTCCAATTGCCCTCGGGCTGGTCAGCAAGACGAGCGTCGAGACATTCGGGACCCGGATAGGATTTTCGGCAGTGCTTCACAGTCCAAACTCCTTCTCCCATTCGCGATTACGAATGATTGTCTCCGCTGCGATCAGGGCTGGCTCGTCGGTGCCCATCGCTCGAGCAAGCGCTTGCAACACCTGATTCGCCTCGACAAGATCATTGGCGTTGATGAGCCGGAACAACTTGCCCAATTGCCGCAGGTTCTCGTTGTCGTGCTCCGGTGGCCGGCTGTCGGTCTCCAGCACATCCTCAAGCGCTCTCTTGCTCTCGGCCCCGTAGGGATCGGCCGGTGCCTGGAAGAGTCGGCGATCACGCAGGACCATGATATTCCTGCGATGGACCGTGGTGAGCACCTGCGGACTATGGGTGGTCACGATGATCTGAGTATTCGGGAACGCCTCGCGCAAATTGGTAATGACCTGCTGCTGCCAGTGCGGATGCAGATGCAGCTCGATCTCGTCGATCAGCAAGATCCCTGGGGCATCTAGCGGCTTGTCCCAGTAAGGGTGCGCCTGGGCGAGGCGCCGAGCGAAATCCAGAACCAGTGCCAACAGATTACGATAGCCGTCGCTCAACTGCGCCAGCTCCAGATCCTTCGGCGTTCCCTGCGGATTCCTGAACGATACCATGAGTGTCGTATCGTCGAAAAAGACGCGCTCCACATCCTCGAGCGTCGTGGCAACCGCCTCTCGCACCGCCTTCAGATCCGGGAACTGATAGTCGCGGTCGTTGCGGACTTGCAGCTTTTCCCTAAGCTCGTGGTTCTCTCGTCGATAGAACCACTGGCACATGGCCTGGTAGTCCGTTCCTGCATTCAGTGCACCGAGGAACGCACGATCACGCTCCAAACTGACGCTGAAGATATCCCCAAGATTGGGCATCTCAGAGAGGCGTCGGTTAGCGCGGTAATAGGCTACGACAGGAAGCGGGATCAGGGCCTTCGGGTCGGAAGTCCGGATCTCTTGCCAGAGCGCCTTGACGTAGCCGTAGACATCCACCAGTCCGGCCGATTGCTTGGCTCCATAAGCGAAGTCGTTAGGCAGGCTAAAGAGAATGTCTTCTTCCCATTCAAGATCCCGTGGCCCACCGTTCTCGGTTCTTGCCGGGTAGCCGGTTACGCCATAAAAATCCTTCGCGACCGCTTTGATCAGTACGTGATCGCTGCGCCCCGAGATCGCGTCAGGGGCATCCGGGCGAATATGTAAGTCGGATGGCCGCAAGCTCACGCCTTGCACGGCCCTTTGACGGGGACCGCCTCCACCGTTGGCTGCCACGAGGTGCCATAATGCGATGGCAATGGCATCCAAGATGGCAGTCTTGCCGGCCCCATTGACACCGACAATGACATTGACGTCCGCTTGCAGTGGAACCGAGAGGCTCTCGAAGCAGCGGAAATAGGTGATGTCGATCTTGTCGAGCTTCATTGTGCGATGTCTCTCGTCAACCTGTCGGAGTCGATGCACTACGTGGAAGGCGTTCCGGTCGAAGTCGTATCTGGAAAGACCTCGGCTGGGTAATAATCGGTCGCTGATGCGTGCACGTGTACAAACCCCTCCCAAGCTATTAAGAAATTTGCAATGCCTAAAACCACACGAATATCGGACAGGGCCTTGGCGCTCAGCTCTTCCACCAGCTTGCTCATGCTCAGTCCCCGGCTGCGAGCGAGTGCCTTCAGGCGTTCGGCGGTGTCGTCCGGTAAACGGATGGTCAGGGTGTGCATGGATAGTCCTCAAAGATCGCGGCCAGCGTGCAAGCGCGCATCCGGTTCAGATGATCTGACCGATTCGCGTTTCAAGTGACAGGATATCATCCGGGCACTTCTGCCGGAGCCGTTGGCCATACCGTTGCGCGGCCTCCAGGCCAAGGGTCTTGCGGCCCTCGCCTGGTTCGGCGAGGAGCCCGCGTTGTTCGGCAATGGGTTGGAAATACTTTTCCTTGGGATCAGGCTCCGCGCGGATCGTCTGCCAAGACCACGCGGGCGGCAGGTCCAGCCCGGCGAGTACCCAAACCTCGATCTCCTGCCAGGCATGTTCGGCCAGCAGTACCTTACCGGGCGGCAGGTGGCTCTTCATCGCCGTTTCGATGTTGTCGAGCCGCTTGCGTCTGTCGACATTGCCGTCCCGATCGACGCACAGCAGAAAGAGGTCCACCATGCCGCGGTAGCGTTCGACGATCTTCCTGATCTGGTCGTGATTGAGTGCCTGATCGATTCCGCCGAGCAGTGGATCGGTCAGCACCTTGACCTTGCTCCTGGGCCGGTCGAGATAGGCCAGCATGGCCTCGATGATCGGCTTGAGCATGTACTGATCCTTGCGGAAGTCTTCGGGGACGATCAATACCTTCATCGTGCCGCCCCGTCCTCGTCCGCGGAGAAATAGACCGCGTCTTCCAACCAGCCAGTGGAATGAAGCTTGGCCAGATCCTGCTTTGCGATAAGGTCGGCAGCGCCGGGAATGTCCAGTATGCGAACGATTCGCCCCTCATTGCTGCCGGGCAGGCGGTAAACAAGCGAGGCGTGTTCCAGGGACTTGCGATCGAGCAGGGCAAGCAACTCCGGGGAATGGGTGGTGGCGACCATCTGCACGGTGCCGCGCTCGGCTTGGCGCTCGATCAGGCCCAGGAGCAGGTGGAGGCGCGCCGGATGGATGCCGTTGTCCAACTCCTCAAAGAAATAGAAGCGGGACGACTCCGGACCGAGCAGGGCGGCGATCATGGCGAGGAAGCGCAAGGTGCCGTCGGAGGCGCTGTAGGCGGAGATATGCCCGCCGCCCCTCTCGATCAGGCTGACCAGGATGCGGCCTTGTTGATCGGCTGGAAACTCGAAGTCCGTGGCGTCCATGGGTGTCAGTTCGGCGATCCAGGAGGCAAGGGCCGCTTTCAACTCAGGCTTGGTGCAGATGCCCTGTAACACGGAGGAGAGGTTTTCGCCCTTGTCGCCCAGGATGGTCTGACCGGGTAGCGACGGACGGCGTAGAGCGTCAGGGTCCAAGTCGAGAAAGCGCATGGAAGACAGCTCCGCGAGCGCCAGCCTTGCGTACTCTCTGGCTGCCTTGACCATTGTGTTCTCTGCAACTTGCCCCACAGCAGGTCGGAAGCTTAGGCAATTGAGCTTCTTGCCGTAGGGGCCGCGCTGACCACCCTTCATCAGTCTCACGGGCAGGTGGTCAGGATCTTCGGACGCCGTCAGCAACGGATCGGCCGGGGGGTGAGAATCGAAGATGGTTAGCCAACCGAAGCAGGCATCGGCTTTTGAGATCCAACCCGCTTTCAATCGCTCTCGGACCACCTTCGGAGGTTTGCCATTCTCTCCGACATCGACTTCGATAAAATAGGAGCCTTCGGTTCTTGAAGATAGGTATGGAATACCTCGGCTTTGGACGCGGAAGCCAAGCTCCAGTGCAAAGGTAGATGCCCCCTCGAAGGCCGCCTCCCGGGTCCCCCCGCGAATCCCCCGCCACTGCAAGACCCCGCCCTCGCCCCACTTCTCGCCGATGATTTCGGCCAAGGAGTAGCCGCGCGCGATGCCGTGCAGGAACCGAAAGGCATCGCGCACGTTGCTCTTGCCGGAGGCGTTGGTGCCGACCAACAGGGTCAGCGGACCTAACGCGAGGGTAGCGTCGCGGAAGTTCTTGAAGCCCTGAAGGCGCAGCGTTGTCAGCATGTCCTGGTCGATCCGGTCACTTGTGGAATGAAGTCATCAACTGGCGTCCCAGGGCCAGTCACGCCAGCCTTTGTCATCGTGCCAGCCGCCGCCCAGACGTTTCGCTCTGGAGGTCGAGGCTTTAGCCGGATCAGGGCCTTTGAGATGCAATGTCGACCGGCAAAAGCCTCGACCTCCGGTTGTCTAAAGGCCGGAACGAAGATCAAGGCCGTCACGTCGGCGCTTGCGCCCGCGCGAGCAGCTCGCCAAACCCGTAGTTTACGCTGGTCACGCCAAAATCCGGTTCGCGCTGGAAGGGGCGGAGCAGGTAGTGGACCCGGTGCGCGTCGTCGTCCAGGAACTCGACGATGGCGAGTTTGAAGTCGTCCGGTTTGTTGAGCGAGTACAGAATCTCGTTGCGGGTCACGGTGATGGTCGGGGCGCCTTCGATGCGGCCCTTCACCTCGATGAAGCGCAGCTTCCCGGTGCCGGGGACGCGGCTCTCGATGTCGTAGCCGAGCTTGTCGAACTCCCGGTCGGTGGGGTCGAAGCCGAGGCCGCGCTCGATGTCCATCACGATGGCGCGGGCTCGGGCGGCGCTCGCCTGGGTGTCCACTGGGAGCAGGGGCGTCCCGCCCCTGCGTTCACCGGTCATCGCACGGAGCAGTCCCAACGGCACCACCAGCACCCCGCCAAGCACCACCGGCGGTAGCGGCGAGATCTGGGCCTCGAGCTTCAGGTCTTCCAGCCGTTTTTGCAGCCGCCCTTGCAGGAGGTCCGCACGCTTGCGTGCTTCGCCGGAGTTGAGTCGGGCATTGGACTTGCCTGCGGCCTCTTGAAGCTTCAGCTCCTCGGCACGGTGGTCCCAGTAGGTGATCTCCTTGGTGAGGCGATCCTTGACCGCCGCCTCGGTCTTGGCGATGAGGTCGAGCTTAGTTCCCCGTACATCGGCTAGATACTCGGGCACGATGTGGGCGATGGCATAGCCTTGGGCCTGTTGCTCAATGGTCGAACGCGGGGGCGGGACGCCCCCGCTCCCAGCAATCCACTGGCACTCGGGCCGGTCGAGGATGACATCGACGCCGGACTCGTCCGCCGCCAGTGGGCGGTAGTCGAGATAGGGGGCGTAGGAGAGGTGAGAAAACAGAAGTGAGGAGTGAGAGGGGGGCGGGAAGAGAGTGGCTAGGTCTGGCGGCGGTTGCGGCGCATCACCGTGAGCATTCGGCTCACTTCGTCCAACAAGCCTCGCAGCCGGGCTGTCTCCAGTCTGGGAAACCAACCGAGGTCCTCGCACAGCGTCAGCAGGGTCTCCGTCTCCGCTAGCGAACCCTGAGCGATCGCCAGGAACTGCGCCTTTTCCCGCACCCCCTCCCGCGTCCATCCCTCCGCGATGTTCGCCGGCACTGAAACTGCGGCGCGGGTGATCTGGGACCGCATCCCGTAAGTTTCTTCTCTCGGCAGCAGCGGGACGAGCCGATAGACCTCCCGCGCCACCGACATGGCTTTCTGCCAGACAGTTGTCTCTCGATAATGCATCGCTCCCCCTCTCGCTCCTCTCGCCCGTCTCGCTCCTCACTCCTCTCCCCTCACTCCTCGCCCTAGCCTCGACATAGAGCATCCGCTTGGAGACGACCCGGCGCTCGCCCGCGCGGGTCAGTCCGGCGTCCTGGATGGCGTGCTCCAGATAGAACAGCACTCGTGGTGCGGTGCCCGGATCGCGCTCGTCGACCAGCACAGTGCCGCGTTTGAGCAGGTCACGGTTGCGCTCCAGGGTGAGGTCGATGACGGCATCAAGCAGCGGATGGCCGGGGCAGACGAAGGCGGCGAGCGGCTGGCCCTGGGGCGCCACCAGGACCTTCTCGAAGGCGATGCGCTCGTAGCGCGGCAGCACGGGCTCGCCGATGCCGATGAGGCGGTCGCGGTTGCGCACCTGGGCGGGGACATGGCTGATCTCATAGCGGCGGGGCTCGCGCTGTTTGGCGGTGCCGCCCAGTCGCTTGAATGCCTCATGGAAGAAGGACTCGATGTAGTGCGGTTGCAGGCGGCGGGCGTCGGCGCGCTCCATGTCCTCGCGGATGCGCTGGACCCGGCTGGCGTCCATGGCGTCGTGGGCGAGGACGCGCTCTTCGATCAGGTCTTGCAGGTGTCCCCGGTCGAGCGTGGTGTCGAGCACCGTGGTGAGGAAGGCTTTGACCTCGGGCCGTTCGCCGTGGCGGATCGCCTCGATCAGCAGCTCGCGCAGCGACTTGCCTTGGAACTGGAGCTTACCGAGCACGTCGAAGACCTGCCCGCCCAGGGCCTGGCGCGCCTGTTCGAGCTTCTCCAGAAGCTTGCGGTAGACATCGCCCTCGCGGGTATCGTCCGCCACCAGGTTCCATAAGTGGCAGACCTCGTTTTGGCCGATACGGTGGATGCGGCCGAAGCGCTGCTCCAGGCGGTTGGGGTTCCAGGGCAGGTCGTAGTTGACCATCAGGTGGGCGCGCTGGAGGTTGATGCCCTCGCCCGCGGCGTCGGTGGCCAGCAGGACTTGGACCTCGGGGTCGTGTTTGAAGGACTCCTGGACCTTGAGGCGCGCCTCCCGACCGATGCCGCCGTGGATGATGACCACGGCGTCCTTGCGTCCGAGCAAGGTGGTGATGCGGCCCTCCAGGTAGTTCAGCGTGTCGCGGTGTTCGGTGAAGATAACCAGCTTCTGATGCGGCGACGGCGTGGGCGGCGGGATCGATCCCGCTCCGTAAGGTGCCTTGGGTTCTTCGATGCGGTCGGCTAACGCGGCCGGGGTGAAGACTTCACTGAGCAGGTTCGCTAGTTCACACCACTTGGTGTCGGTGCCGCTGCGGCGCACGGTCAGGGCCTGGGCTTCGAGCCGACGGAGGGTGTCGATCTCGATGCGCAGCTCGGCCATGGAGCGGGCGGCGGTGGCCTGGTCAAGGATGGCCTCTTCGGCTGTCGCGACCTCGTCTTCGGGGGCGTCTTCGAGGTCCTCGAGGTCGTCGGCGTCCAGTGCCGCAGTCGGGGGCGGGACGCCCCCGCTCCGATGGAGCACGTCAAGCTCACGCAGCCGACTTTCCAGCCGTTCGCGGCGACGGCGCAGGGACTGGTAGATGGCCTCGGGCGAGGAGGCGAGACGCCGTTGCAGGATGGTCAGGGCAAAGCCGACGGTGCCGGCGCGCTTGTCGTTCTCCAGGGCCTCGGCGCGGTTGAACTCCTCACGCACGTACTCGGTGACTGCCTGGTAGAGCGCGGCCTCGGGGTCCGAGAGCTTGTAGGGCACGGTGTAGGCGATGCGCTCGGGGAACAGCGGGGTGCCGTCGAACTTGAGCAGGCGCTCCTTGACCATGCGGCGCATCAGGTCGGAGCAATCGGCGGTATGCACGCCGTCGCGGAAACGTCCCTCGAAGCGGTCGCCATCGAGCAGGGCCATGAAAAGCTGGAAGTCCGCCTCCTTGCCGTTATGCGGCGTGGCCGACATCAGCAGAAAGTGCCGGGGCAGGGTCGAGAGCAGTTGCCCGAGCTTGTAGCGCTTGGTGTATTTCACCTCACCGCCGAACACTGTGGCCGACATCTTGTGGGCCTCGTCGCAGACCACCAGGTCCCAGCGGCAGTCCGGGATCTCAAGCTTCTGCTGCACGTCCTCATTGCGCGAGAGCTTGTCCAAGCGTGCGATGACCAGGTTGGTTTCCAGGAACCAGTTGCCGGTGCGCGCGGCCTCCAGCTTGTCGTTGGTGAGGATCTCGAAGGGCAGGTGGAAGCGCCGGTACAGCTCGTCCTGCCACTGCTCAGCCAGGCTACCGGGGCAGACGATCAGGCAGCGTTGCAGGTCGCCGCGGGCGACCAGTTCCTTGATGAGCAGACCCGCCATGATGGTTTTGCCGGCGCCGGGGTCGTCGGCCAGCAGGAAGCGCAACGGCTGGCGCGGCAACATGGCCTCGTAGACGGCGGTGATCTGGTGCGGCAGCGGGTCGACCATGGATGTATGCACCGCCAGGACCGGGTCGAACAGGTGGGCCAGGCGAATGCGATGGGCCTCCGACACCAGGCGGAACAGGGCGCCGTCTCCGTCGAAGCTCCAGGGACGGCCTTGTTCAACCAGCTCCAGACGGGGCTCATCGTGGCGGTAGAGCAGCTCGTTAGCGACCTTGCCGGCCGAGGTCTTGTAGGTCAGCTCCAGCGCCTCGGAACCGAACCACTGGACGCTGACGACCGTCACCAGGGCATCGGGGAGGATGCCGCGGATGGCCGCATTGGTCTGGAGTTGTTCGAGCTGCATCGTCTGACTGGTTGAATCCTTTGACGGATGGACTTCTCCCGCGCGGATGCCTTGTTGATCGCTTCCAGCGGCAGCGCCACCTCGATCAGTTTTTTTCTTGATGGCCATGAAACAATATGACTGTTATCCTTTTTGTCCGTGCGTCTTCGCAAGCGGTTTGAGCTTTCGCACAAGGTGATGAACGCTGGTAGTGGGATTGTCCTCGCCGGTCTTCTCGGCATCGGTTTCAGCCCACTGGGCATGCTGGATGGCAGTTTCAGTCCTATCTTTCAAAATAGCATAGGTATTCTTTTGCGCTTTTGCGTATGAACCGAACCCTGGTTGCTTACGCAGATCATGAATCACGGCATCGCAAACAGATTGCTTGCCGGCGGCATGGAAAGGCTGGCGCGAATAAGTGAAGTGGAGCAGCAACCAGTATTCAAAGCAGGGGATCGAAGGAATGACCATGAAAGGCTTACCTTCGGTGGCCAGGGCCTTAATACGCTGGATGGTCGACTGATAGGTTCCATGCTGGTCGCGGTCAATGACACAGAAAACCTGATCGAAGCGATCCGACCCCAGCTGAGCATCCTCCTCGAACAGCTTTTCGGCATAGTCGAGCACTCGATCGGGAGATGACCCCTCTGCTCCCGGCGCAATCCGTACGCGGAGAGTGAGAAGCTGGTGAGCCTTGCAGAGTTCCGCAAAGTAATAAGGTTCGGTCTTCATGCCTTCGCAGACGATGAGGTAACGCTTGCCTTCCGGGCGTTGCTGCTGCTGCCGTGCGAAGGTAGCCGCCTTTTGTGCTTTCCGCTTCTTGAAAAGGTCATCCGATCCCATTGAAGTCCAAATCCATTAGAAAAGGGATTCCACCATAGCGGCCGTTCAGGTAGCCACGCTCAATGGCTTCATTATCACGAGGACTGTAATCCGACAAGGGGTAAAGCTGGGTGGCATTCTGCTCGTCTTTTTCCATAAACCAGATCTGATCGCGCCGGAGGATCTTCTGGCTGAGGATCGTGGTATCGTGGGTAGTGAAAATGAGTTGCGCCTTGCGATCCTGATCGTGCAGCAACCTCACCAGATAGTGGACCATCAAAGGATGCAGGCTGGCGTCGAGTTCATCGACGATCAGCACCCGCTCTTGCTCAAGGACATCCAACCACATACTTGAGAATGAAAAAAGCGCGCGGGTGCCGGCGGACTCTTCGTCCTGATCAAATTCGATGAGATCTCCAGTTTCCACGTCTTCATGCAGAAACTTGATCTGAATAAGTTCCTTGCCGGTCATTTGCTGACTGATCTCCTCGCGCAAGGCGCTAGGCATGTCTTTAGGCAGAATTTCCGGTGAGAAGACTTTTGTCTTGATCCGGATATCGGCGATCGAGATGTCTGCCGAGTGCAGAAACTCCAGCACCCGGCACTTGTGCTGCTCTTCCTGACAGCGCGTCATAGTGACGCTAGGCAATAGAATCTGGTGCCCCTTGATGATTTGCAGTCGTTGCTGGAACCAATTCAGCACCGGCTTGAGTTGCTCATTATTGAGCTGGATCGCGGTAGACAAAAACAAGGCGTTTGCGCGAGTCTGTTCTCGCCAATCCTGGCGTTTGCGCCCGCCTAGAAACGATACGCTGAAGCGGTAATCGTCTTTATCGGCCGCAGTGTCATAAACGCGCTGAAACCACTTCTGTGGACGTCCCTCCGGATAGGCGAACAGCCATTCCTCGGTGAAGCGGTGCCGGTTACAGCGAAATCCGTATTGGTAGCGCACTCCGTGCTCAATGAATGCAACCTCAAACTCACTGTCCGCGGCGCGCGGGGCTGCCATCAGCTTGAACGGCGTAACGTTGATCTCCTCGTTGGCCTGGCTTTCCTTGGCGGAGTTGATGATTCGATCACGCACAAAATCCATCGCATGGACTAGGGTGCTCTTACCGGAGGCATTGGGGCCATAGATAACATTGGAGCGAAGTAGGCGTGGCACGGACTCAACGGCGCCTGTTTCAAAGGTATTCTCGGACTCCAACTCCTTGAAATAGTTTGATGCGGACATATTCAAGGTCTGTTGGCCGAGAATGGATCGATAATTCCCGACGCTGAATTGGATAAGCATATTAGAGATAGAAAAATAAATCTTAGTTTGATTTTCTACCTTGGCACGCAAAAAATCCAACATATTTTTCAGCAGGAGGCGTTCGCTCGGACGGATGCTCGCAACCCCCAGTTCCGAAGATGCAGCCGAATCAAGCGGGTGAAGTCTCAACTTGGTGTCTCGGCACGCGCAAGCAACTCGGAAAAATCGTCGTTGACGCTGGTTACCCCAAAGTCCGGCTCACTCCGGAAGGGCTGGCGCAGATAGTGCGCCTTGTGCACACCCAAGACCACGCTCGATCTCCATCACGATGACGCGAGCACGAGCGGCGCTCGCCTGGGTGTCCACTGGGAGCAGGGGCGTCCCGCCCCTGCGCTCACCGGTCATCGCACGGAGCAGTCCCAACGGCACCACCAGTACCCCGCCGAGCACCACCGGCGGTAGCGGCGAAAGTAGGGCTTCGAACGTCAGTTCTTCCAGCCGTTCTTGCAGCCGTCCCTGCGGAATGCCGGCACGCTTGCGCGCCTCGCCGGAGTTGAGTCGGGCGTTGGGCTTGTCCGCGGACTTTGACTCTCATGGCCTTCTGCCGGACAAACGCATGGCTCCCCCGCTCACGCCTCTCGCTCCTCTCCCCTCACTCCGCGCCCTCGCTTCGTGAAGGGGCGACTGAAGTCGCCCCTACAGTCGCCCCTACGGTCGCACCTAAGCCCCTACGGATGCTACCGTGCGCTATGTGACTCCGCAGGCCGAAGCACTCAGGGATAAATCCGCAGGCCCCGGGTCTCGTCCAGCCAGCGCGCCTCGTCCGCCGCCAGACGCTGCTCCAGGTCACCCGGCGCGGCGTGCGGGTCATCCACCCACTCGCGCAGCAAGGGGCCGCCGGCCAGCAGGTCGATGGCCAGACGTTCGGTTTCGTATTCGTAAGGGAAGACACGCCACAGCGGGTAGTCCGGATATTCCAGACGCAGCGACTTCAGCAGCAGCGCGGTCAGCCGGTAGGGCCGGAACTGATCGTGCCGGTACGCGGCGGTGTCGGTATGCAACTGGAGCCCGGAACACAGGGTGCCGACATGCTTGTGGAAGGTGGGCTCGAACCAGCAGGGCCGGATCAGCACACCCGCGGTCCAGGCGGGACAGAGTGACTCCATGCGCGCCAGGATGCGCTCGCAATCGATATCCGGGGCGCCGACCAGTTCCAGCGCGACCGTGGTCCCGCGCCCTTCCGAGAGCGTGGTCCCTTCCAACAGCACGGTGCCCGGAAAGCAGCGCGCCATGTTGAGGCTGGAGGCGTTAGGGCTTGGGTTGACCCAGGCCAGTTCGGCCAGCGGCCAGCCATAACCCGGTGCCGCATCCGGCTGATAGCCGTCCATCGACACCACCTGCAGATCCAGATCCCCGCCGCGTCTGGACACGAACCACCGCGCCAGCTCACCCAGGGTGAGTCCATGCCGCATGATCAGCGGCCCGGCCCCGACGAAGCTCTCCCAGCCCGGCTCCAGGATGCTGCCCTCGACCGGCCGGCCAGCGGGATTGGGCCGATCCAGCACCCACAGGGATTTGCCGGCGGCGGCACAGGCGTCGATCAGGTACGCCAGCGTGGTCACATAGGTGTAGATGCGGGTGCCGATATCCTGTAGATCGACCAGGAGCACATCGAAATGCTCCAGCATCGCCGGAGTCGGGTAGCGCACGGCGCCGTAGAGACTGAAGACCGGAATGCCGTGCCGCGAGTCCAGGAAATCGGCGCTCTCCATCATGTTGTCCTGCTTGTCCCCACGCATCCCGTGCTGGGGGCCGAAGGCGGCGGTGATCCGCAGATCATCCAGCGCCATCAGGGCGTCCAGACTATGGCGACCCTGAGCGGTGACTGAGGCGGGATGGCCGAGCAGGGCCAAACGCCGACCGTGCAGCGGTTGACGCACTGCCGGATCGGCAAGCAGACGATCGATTCCGAGCTGGATCATGGGCGGGCTGAGGTCGACAGGCAGGGGGTAACCGGGACCGGGGATTGTCACCGGATCCAGGCAGCAACTCAATCCGCGCGGCACCTTGCCGCCGGAACTATGGGTTCAACCTGTCGCCAGATGCTTCTGCAGCCGATACAACAGGGTGTCGCGCGTCAATCCCAGCAGCCGGGCGGCACGGCTCTTGTTGCCGCTGGCCAGCGCCAGGGCCTGGCGGATCAGTTCCGCCTCCAGCAGATTGAGATCGATCCCCTGGGGCGGCAACTGGAAGTCGGCGACGGCCTGCGCGGGCGGCTCCCCGCTGACCAGTTCGCGCGGCAAATCCTCCGGCACCACCTGCCGGCCGGGAAACAGAATCACCAGTCGTTCGCACAGATTGGCGAGCTCGCGCAGGTTGCCCGGCCACCAATGCCGACGCAACAGCCGCTCGGCGGCGGCGTTGAGTCGGCATGGGTCCAAGCCGTGGCGCGTCGCCGCGGTACTCAGGAAGTGGGCGGTCAGGACCGGAATATCGAGCACCCGCTCGCGCAGCGGCGGCACCTCGATCGGGACCACACACAGACGCAGGTAGAGATCGCGGC
>Ga0247836_1001419_pt1 | contig 38616 bp, 42 predicted proteins | sample LaCruzMarch2015__4_FD_187116 | JGI IMG/M metagenome (GOLD analysis project Ga0247836, IMG submission 187116) | Freshwater microbial communities from meromictic Lake La Cruz, Castile-La Mancha, Spain - LaCruzMarch2015_14m | ecosystem: Environmental > Aquatic > Freshwater > Lake | place: Spain... | reverse complement strand
CGGCGTCGTATCTCGGTCCATTGCTTCATATCGGTGAACATCCTCCATGTTAATCTCAGGATGCCGCACTTTTGGACCGCCGCGCCACCCAGCGCCACCCGCCTCACTTTTCAACCGCCCTTTACAACCTCATCCGGCACGGAAATAGTCGATACCTACCTCAAGCCCCTCGCGCTCGGTCACAGCGTCTACGAAACCGAATTGCTGTGGGACAAACTCTACCGCGCACCGTCCGCTTCGGGCGGCGCGGTGCGGCTTTATCCGCATTGGGCGCCGTCGACATCGCGTGCTGGGATCTGCAGGCCAAACTGCTGAAGCAACCCGTTTACAATCTGCTCGGCGGGAAGGTCCGCCACCGACAATCCGCTGCTGTCTTGTGCTTAGGTGCCTCACTTTTGGACCCGCGCCCGCTGCACTTTTGGAGCGGCCTTGACCATTTGCACATGAGGGAAGGGGACCCTGAACAGCACGATGGTGCGGGGGGAAGTTGCTACTTTCTTTAGCAACATGGCCGCAATGTAATGCCTTCCCAGCCGGCGTGGAAGGCATCTGTTGCCAAGCACGGACATCCCGTTTGTCTCTTCGTGCGGACTGGCGGGCCTGCCCTGCGGCCATAAACCGGGGTTCCGCCGTGGGGCCGAGGTCAGGGCCACTCGCGTCTGGTGCGTCCAACCTCGGCGGGCGGACGAACAACTTTGGGTGGCTGGCGACCGACGGCCCAAGCAGCACCCCCACATTTTTTAGTGTTGGCAAAGTAAATTTGAACGATCGTTTGGAAAGTCTGTCGAATCCAGCGTCACCAAAACCCTAAATTTACCCCAAATCATGGAATCCCCAGACACTAACATCGGCCTCTATCTCCGCGAAATCAGCCAAGTGCCACTTCTGACTCCTGCCGAGGAAGTGAAACTCGCGGCTCAAATCAAGCGAGGCAACAAAAAGGCCCGTGAGAAAATGATCACGGCGAATCTTCGCCTTGTTGTCAAAATCGCCCACGACTTCAACAATTACGGCTTGCCGCTTCTCGATCTCATTTCCGAGGGCAATATCGGCCTGATGAAAGCGGTCGAGCGTTTCGACCCGAAGAAGGGCGGCAAGCTCAGCACCTATGCTTCATGGTGGATCAAGCAGTCCATCAAGCGCGCGCTGGCCAACCAGAGCAAGACGATCCGCCTCCCGGTCCACTTGGTCGACAAAATCGGCAAGATCCGCCGCGTGGCCGCGCGCATGACCGAGGAACTCGGCCGCGATCCGACCGACGAGGAATTGTCCGAGGAGTTGGGCCTGGCCCTGGCCAAGGTCTCCCACTTGAAAACCGTGGCCATCCGCCCGGCCTCCTTGGACGCCCGGATCAGCGCCGACGACGAAACGCCTTTCGGTGATTTGGTCAGCGATGAGAAGGCCGAGGATCCCTTCGAAGCTCTGCGGGACAAGGACCTGCGGGACGAAGTCGGGGATTTGCTCGGGGCGCTGGAACCTCGTGAGCGTAAGATCATTTCTTTCCGCTTCGGTCTGGGCGGAGGGCGCGAGCGCACCCTCGAAGAAGTCGGGGTGAAGTTCGGGGTCACGCGCGAGCGGATCCGTCAGCTGCAAAACATCGCGTTGGTCAAGATGCGCAAAGCTCTTCGCAAGCGGGAGGAATTGAGATTTCCCGACGCCCAAGCCACTACTGCCTAGCGCCGCCACGCGGAAGATTTGGATTGGTGGTAAAGCGGGGACGCCGATGGGGTCGGCGTCCCCGCTCAGCCTTTAGGGAACGATGCGAAGTTGCACTGATTCGTGCCGACGGTCTCCCTCCACGATGTCCGTGATGACGACCAGGTGGTCACCCGGCTCAGCCAAGCCCTTGAGCAGCATCGCGGCCTCCGCGGCAAAGACATTCTTGTCCGGCTCGGGCAGGAAGCCCATCCGGTGAGCAACCACCCCGTAGAGCAGCGCCATGCGGCGGCACACCTTTTCATCGGGGCAAAACGCGTGGATCGGCGCCTGCGCCGGGCGCAGGTGGGAGACGGAGGCGGCCATGTTGCCGAAAAAGGTGAACACCAGGATCTTCGCGTGGGGGAAGTTGTTGGCCAGGCTGACCGCGGCCGCGACCGTTTTTTCCCGTGGACCGTCCATTGACCCCTCGCGGGCAAACCCCGCGCCGCCGCTGCGTTCGATCCGTCGCGCCACTCGGTCGAACACCTCGACGCACTGCACCGGATATTGACCCACGCTGGTCTCGCCGCTGAGCATGATGGCGTCAGCCTGCTCATAAACCGCGTTGGCCACATCGGTGATCTCCGCCCGGGTGGGCAGCGGATTGGTGATCATGGACTCCAGCATATGGGTGGCCACGATAACCGGGCGGCCCGTCTTGACGCACTGCTTCACAATGCGGCGCTGGATGATCGGCAACTCCTCCATCGGGCATTCAATGCCGAGGTCGCCGCGGGCCACCATGACCGCATCGGCTGCGAGGATGATGTCCTTGACCACCTTGACCGCGTGCTGGTCCTCGACTTTGGCGATGATGTGCGCGTCGCTGCCCAGCCTCTTCAATTCGGCCCGCATCGCTTCCACATCGGAGGCTTCGCGGCAAAAACTCAGGGCGAAAAAATCCACCTCGACCTCCACGCCGACCACGATGTCCTTGAGATCCTTCTCGGTCATCGGGGGCAGGTTGACCTTGACCCCGGGGAGATTGATGTGACGCCGTGAGCCGAGAACTCCGCGGGTCAGAACCTCGCAGCGAATGCGGTTGTCATTCTTCGCCAGCACCTTCATGTGCAGATTGCCGTTGTCGACGAGGACGACGTCGCCCACGGCAATGTCATCGATCAAACCGTCATAGTTCACATCGACCGAGTAGTGCTCCTCGCTCGTCGCGCCGCGCACGGTGAACTCCAGTGTGTCGCCGGCTTTCAAGTCCAGATTGGTGGCCAGATCTCCGGTGCGGATGGCCGGGCCCTGTGTGTCCATCATGATGGCCACATTGGCCGAGGTCTGGCGGGCCACCTCACGAATGCGCGGCACGACTGTTCGCACCCAGTCGTGCGTGGCATGGCTCATGTTGAGCCGGAAGATGTTCGCCCCCGCCGCAATCAGCTGCCGCAGCACCTCCGGGGAATCCGTGGCCGGACCGAGGGTGCAGATGATTTTGGTTTTGCGCATGGCCAAGAAAAGGCTCGGGTGAGGGTGCTGGCAAGGCGAAGTTCGCCGCAGTTTTGAATTAGAACTTGCCGCCGCGCCGTCGGCTCGTTTTCTTGCATGTTCATGAATGACCATTTTGGCACCTTGAAGAAGTTCCGCCCGGGCACCGCGGGGGAGTCCTGGTTTTGTTCGCTGCCCCAGCTCGAGGCGTCCGGCCTTGGTCCGATCTCGCGCCTGCCGGTCAGTATCCGCATTGTTCTCGAGTCGGTGCTGCGCAACTGCGACGGCCGCAAGGTGCGTCCCGAGGATGTCCAGGCCCTCGCGGCGTGGAACGCAAAGAAGCCCGCCGCGGAGGAAGTTCCCTTCGTCGTGGCGCGCATTGTCCTGCAGGACTTCACCGGGGTGCCCCTGCTCGTCGACCTTGCGGCCATGCGCGACGCCGTGGCGCTGGCTGGCGGCGATCCGGCCATGATCGAACCCTTGGTGCCGGTTGACCTGGTTGTGGACCATTCGGTGCAGGTCGATTTTTTCGGCAACGCCGACGCGCTCCGGCTCAACCTCGACATGGAGTTCAAGCGCAATCGCGAGCGTTACCAGTTCCTCAAGTGGGGACAGCAGGCCTTCAAAACCTTCGGCGTCGTCCCGCCGGGGATCGGCATCGTCCATCAGGTGAACCTCGAGTATCTGGCCAAGGGCGTGCTTTCACGGCCGCATGATGGTGGCACACTTTTTTATCCGGACACCCTCGTGGGCACGGACTCGCACACCACGATGATCAATGGGCTGGGCGTGGTCGGCTGGGGCGTGGGGGGCATCGAGGCGGAAGCCGGCATGCTCGGTCAACCGGTCTATTTTCTCACTCCGGAAGTCGTCGGGGTTCACCTCAGCGGCCGGCTGCGCGAGGGTGTCACGGCGACCGACCTGGCGCTGCACGTCACGGAAATGTTGCGCAAGACCAAGGTGGTCGGAAAGTTTGTTGAATTTTACGGCGAAGGGGCGGCCTCTTTGCCGCTGCCTGACCGCGCGACCATCGCCAACATGGCCCCGGAATACGGGGCCACCATGGGCTACTTTCCGGTGGACGAGGAATCGGTCAACTACCTGCGGGCCACGGGGCGGACCGACGAGCAGTGCGCGGCCTTCGAGGCCTATTTCAAGGCGCAGCAGATGTTTGGCATGCCGCGCCGGGGCGATATCGACTACAGCTTGGATCTCGACCTCGACCTCGCCACCGTGCAGCCCGGCGTGGCCGGGCCCAAGCGACCGCAGGATCGGATCAATCTCCCGGACCTGAAGTCGACCTTCCTTTCGCTGCTGGAGAAGCCGGTGGCCGACGGCGGTTACAACAAACCAGCCTCCGGCCGCGGGAGTGCCGCGGCCATCAAGGTCGACCGTCCGCGTTTTTCCATCCCGGACGACGAGCAGAAACAGGTCGAGGAAATGGAGGAGGATCGTCCGACGCCGGACGACGTGGCTGGACGCGCTGGTGGAGAGAGCGCCACGCTCGATCACGGCAGCGTGGTCATTGCCGCCATCACCAGTTGCACGAACACGAGCAACCCCAGCGTCATGCTCGGAGCCGGCTTGCTCGCCCGCAAAGCGGTCGAGCGGGGACTGACCGTCTCGCCGGCGGTCAAGACGTCCCTCGCGCCCGGATCGCGCGTCGTGCAGGACTACCTGGCGGCGACCGGACTCCAACCTTACCTCGATCAGCTCGGATTCCAGATCGTCGGCTACGGCTGCACCACCTGCATCGGCAACTCCGGTCCATTGCCGCAGGTCGTCGAGGAAGCCATCACCGGACATGATCTGGTGGCGGCTTCGGTCCTCTCCGGCAACCGCAATTTCGAGGCCCGGGTTCACCAGAACGTCAAAGCGAATTTCCTCATGTCTCCGCCGCTCGTGGTCGCTTTCGCCCTCGCCGGGCGGGTGGATATCGACCTGACCACCGAAGCGCTGGGGCACGATCGGGACGGGAAAGAGGTCTTTCTCCGCGACCTCTGGCCGTCGTTGGAAGAAATCCGGACGAGCATGCAGTCCGCTCTCAAGCCGGAGATTTTCCGCCGACTCTACGCCGATTTCGCCGCGCAGAACCCCAAGTGGAATGAGATTCCGGGTGCGGCCGGTCAGCTCTACGCGTGGGACGCTGCCAGCACCTACATTCAGCATCCGCCGTTCTTCGAGAATTTCTCGATGAAGCCCGGCGTCGTGGCCGAGATCACCGGGGCCCGGCCGCTGGGCATCTTTGGCGACTCCGTGACCACCGACCACATCTCCCCCGCCGGTGCGATCAAGGCGGCCTCGCCGGCCGGCAAATACCTCGTCCAGCACGGGGTCGAGCCCGAGGACTTCAACAGCTACGGCAGCCGCCGGGGCAACGATCGCATCATGACCCGCGGCACCTTCGCCAACGTGCGGATCAAGAACCTCATGGTTCCGGGTGTCGAGGGCGGGGTGACCAAATACTTCGGTGCCGGTTCGACCGCGGGCGAGGACATGGCCATTTACGATGCGGCCGAGCGTTACAAGGCGGAGGGCACGCCGCTCGTCGTGATCGCCGGGCAGGAATACGGCACAGGCTCGAGCCGCGACTGGGCGGCCAAGGGCACGATGCTTCTGGGCGTCAAGGCCGTGGTGGCCCAGAGTTACGAGCGCATCCACCGATCCAACCTCGTCGGCATGGGCGTGCTGCCCCTGCAATTCGAGGAGGGAGCCAGCGCGCAAACGCTCGGGCTCGACGGCACCGAGACGTTCGCTGTTCTCGGCCTGACCGAAAGCGTGCAGCCGCGGCAAAAGCTCAGCCTGCGCATCACCCGGGCTGACGGCCGCACGGAAGACGTGCCCGTCATGCTGCGCATCGACACGCCGATCGAGGTCGAATACTACCGCCACGGCGGCATTCTGCCCTTCGTGTTGCGGGAGTTGATGTCGGCCTGATCGCCGTTGGCTTAGTGCGCAGCCGTGTCCGCGTCTACGGTAGGTTGGCAGATGCGGACCGGCACAAGATCACCCCGGCGGCGAGCAAAACCCCCAAAGAGTTGGGGTGGCAGCGCGCACGGGATTCGAACCCGTGTAACAGCCTTGAGAGGGCTGTGTCCTAGGCCTCTAGACGAGCGCGCCGTGGTCTGCCGGACAGCCACGCAATATGGCCAAAGCGGCGACGCGGTGCAATGGGCAAGTGGGGTGGCCGGTATTTGTCGGCTTGTGCGCGGGCGCTGGCTGGCCCATATGGAAGTGGCTGACGCTATGGTTCTTTACGTGAAAAGCTGGTGCCCCTGGTGTGTCGAGGCGAGGGAATATCTCGACCGCCGCGGTTTCGACTACGAGGTGCGGGACGTGCTGGATGATCCGCAGGCCTACGCCCGAATGCGGGAGGTTTCCCGCCAGTCGCTCACGCCGACGCTGGAAATCGACGGCCGGGTGCTGCCGGATTTTGATACGGGGCAACTCGAGGAATTCCTCGCCACGCACGGGATCAAGCCATGAACGAGGTCTTTCTTTTCCTCGGTCTGATCGTGCTGACGGCCGCATTCCTGAGCTACGACCATCCGGTCTTGCGCCGCTTGGGACTGTGCGGCGTGGGGCTGACGACGTTTGCCGCGGGGTATCTCCCCACGGGCAATTTTCTTGTCGGCTTGTCCTGCGTATCCGTGTGGTTGCTTTTGCCGTGGGTGGAAATCCTGCTGCGCATCCGCAAGCTGCGCCTGCCTTTGCGCAAGACGTTGCAGCAATCGGCTCCGCCGGGCCGCGACGCGTTTCCGGAACTCGGGGATTTGTCCGACAGCATCGAGTCCTGCGGATTCGAGCATGTGGCCGACCTCGGTTGGGAAATGGAGGGCTATCGTCAGTTCTTCCGGCTTTTTGCCCATCCGCAACGTCGCGAGGAGGCGGCGATCACCTACGTCGAACAGCACCAACTCGGGTTTCATTTCGCCAGCGTGACATCGCGGGGGACCGACGGGGCGGTCCTGACCACGTGGAACTGTCCGGTTTCCTCCAGTTTGAAAACCCCGCCGGCCGTGCAGTTGAACCGGGTGGCGGGTGACGAGCCGTTCGGGTCGATGCTGGTCGCGCATGAGGGTTTCCTGCGCCGGGTCGAGCGCCCGGTGGAGAGCCTTTGCCCGGTGGACCCGGAACGGGTGCGGGCGGCGGTGGAGTCCGATATGGAGACGCAGATGCAGCACAACATGCGGGAGGGTTTGCTCCAGCCGGCGGAGGAGGGGCATGGTCGTTACTCGTGGCGCGGAATGCTTTACTTGTGGTTCCAGTTTCTGCGGGATATTTTTCGTCTCTCGTGAGTTCCCTCTTCCCCATGACACGGCAGTCGCCGTCATTCGGGCGTGTCGATCAGATCATGGTCGAGGAGCGCGCTGCGACCTTCACCAAGCGCAGCATCAAGGCCGAGTCCAAGCTGCAGGGCTTGCGGTTGGTGTTTTCCATGCTCGACCTGACCACGCTCGAGGGACGGGACACCCCGGGCAAGGTGATGACCTTGTGCCACAAGGCCATGCATCCGGCCCCGGAGCGCTACGGCGTGGGCCCGGTGGCCGCGGTCTGCGTTTATCCGAATCTCGTGCGCCCGGCCAAGGCCTTCCTCCGCGGATCGCCGGTCCACGTGGCTGCGGTGGCCACGTATTTTCCCAGCGGGCAAAGTTCGCTCAAGACCAAGCTGGAGGACACCAAGGTCGCGCTGGAAGCCGGGGCAGACGAGATCGACATGGTGATCGACCGCGCCGCGTTTCTGCGGGGCGAGTATGGCAAGGTGCATGACGAGATCGCGGCGACGAAGCAATTGTGCGGCACCGTTCACCTCAAGGTCATTTTGGAAACTGGCGAGTTGGTTACTTACGACAATGTGCGGGCCGCGAGCATGCTGGCCATGCAGGCCGGAGGGGATTTCATCAAGACCTCGACCGGTAAAGTCAGCCCGGCCGCCACGCTGCCGGTCACGCTCGTCATGCTCGACGCCATCCGGGAATTTTTCTTCGCCACCGGCATCCGCATCGGGATGAAGCCCGCCGGCGGCATCCGCACGGCCAAGCAGGCGCTGCAGTATCTGGTCATGGTCAACGAAACGCTGGGTGACGACTGGCTCACGCCGGACATGTTCCGTCTCGGTGCAAGCACCCTGGCCAACGATCTTCTCCTGCAGATCGCCAAGTGCGTCGACGGGTGCTATCAGAGCGGCGATTACTTTTCCCTTCCATGAGCAAGACCCCGAGCAAGAAGACCAAAATTTTCACCACGGGCGTGGCCACCCTGTCTGCCCCGGCCCACGCCCCGGCGGTGCCGGTCCGCGACCGCACGCTGCGTTTCAACGGTCGCTGGAACTACTCGCCCGCGCCCGAGGCCCACACGGACGTCAAGTTGCGGCCGCGCTACGACCTGTTCATCGACGGCAAGTTTGTCCGCCCGTCTTCCGGAAAATATTTCCCCTCGATCAATCCGGCGACGGAGAAGCAACTGGCCGAAGTGGCGCAGGGAAATGCAGCGGATGTCGACAAGGCGGTCAAGGCGGCCCGCCGGGCCTACGAGAAAACGTGGGGCAAGATGCCGGGACGCGAGCGGGCGAAATACCTTTTTCGCATCGCCCGTCTCCTGCAGGAAAAAATGCGCGACCTTGCCGTGCTGGAATCTCTCGATGGGGGCAAGACGATCCGCGAAAGCCGCAACATCGATCTGCCCCTCGTGGCCGCGCATTTTTTTTACCATGCGGGCTGGGCGGACAAGCTTGATTACGCGTTTCCCGGCCGGCGTCCGCGTCCCCTCGGAGTCGCGGGGCAGATTATCCCGTGGAATTTTCCCCTCCTCATGGCTGCGTGGAAGCTGGCCCCGGCGCTGGCTTGCGGCAATACCTGCGTGCTCAAGCCGGCCGAGACAACCTCGATCACGGCCATGCATCTGGCGGAAATTTTCGCCGAGGCCGGGTTGCCGGATGGAGTGGTCAACATTGTCAGCGGGTTCGGGGATACGGGGGCGGCAATCGTCAACCATCCGGACATCGACAAGCTGGCCTTCACTGGTTCGACCGAGGTGGGCAAGCTGATTGCGCGATCGGTGGCGGGCACACGCAAGAAGCTGACGCTCGAGCTGGGCGGTAAAGCGGCCAACATCATTTGCGAGGACGCGCCGATCGACCAGGCGATCGAGGGAATTATCCAGGGCATTTATTTCAACCAGGGCCATGTGTGTTGTGCGGGATCGCGTCTCTTCGTTCAGGAAAGCGTGGTTGAACCGGTCATCCGGCGTCTCCGCAACCGCTTGAGCGTGCTGCGGGTGGGGGACCCGCTGGACAAGAATACGGACATTGGCGCGATCAACAGCCGCCAGCAACTGGACCGCATTGAAGAAATGGTGGCCAGTGGGAAAAAAGAGGGGGCGGAGTTGTTTCAGCCGGCGTGCAAGCTCCCGGCCCGTGGCTTTTTTTATGCGCCGAGTTTTTTCACCGGCGTGACCGACTCGCATCGTATCGCGCAGGAGGAAATTTTCGGCCCGGTCCTCAGCGTGATGACGTTCCGCACGCCCGAGGAGGCGCTGGAGCGGGCCAACCACACGCCTTACGGACTTAGCGCCGGCATTTGGACAGACAAGGGCAGCAAGGTTTTTCAGTTGGCTACGCAGCTCCGCGCCGGAGTGGTCTGGGCCGAGACCTACAACAAGTTCGATCCGGCCAGCCCCTTTGGCGGCTACAAAGAAAGCGGTTTCGGCCGTGAGGGCGGCAAGCAGGGACTGCTTTCCTACCTCAAATTCGATTAAGGCTGCTACTTGTCCTTCCGTGTGAGGGAGCCTTCGCCCGTGCCATCCGGGTGTTTCGTTCTTCCACCAAACTGAGGCGGACTGCTGGGCTCCGCGCGGGAGGCCGGCGGCGACGACATTGTTGCCCCCGAGGTCTGTGCGGCGGCGAGAGCGCGCTCGGCTTTCTGCCGCAGTTCCTGCGGGTCGGTATCGGCGGAAGGTTGGGTGACCGAGACGCCGACCGAAGCCGTGATCGAAGGGGCGGCGAACGCGGGACCCGGTTGCAGGTCGCGCTGCAGTTCGTGCGGGTTGCCCAAGCCGGTCAGCGGGTCGTGAATGAGGAGCAACCCCAACTCCACGCGGGTCAGGCCCGGTCTCCGTGGGACCGAGAGCGTGTCGCTTATGGCCTGCCTGACCTGTTCGGGCTCGAGGGGGCTGACCGCGTATTGAAACCGCGAACCGTCGAGCGCGTGCCGAAGATCGGCTTCGCCTGATCGGGCGGAGATGAAAATGAAAGCGGCCTCGTGCGCTTCGCGCAATCGCGCGGCGGTCTCGAAGCCGTCGTCTTCACGGTTCAAGCGGATGTCGATGAAGACCAGGTCCGGTGGCTGGCTTACGGCCATCGGCATCGCCTGCTCTGCGCTGGCGGCCACGGCGCAGTCGGCATAGCCCAGTCCGTGGAGCGTCCGCAGCAGATCAATCGAAGCTGCTCTGACGGCTTCGACCACGAGAATGCTCAACGCGGGGGCGCGGTTGGCGGCAGCGGGTTCACGAGATTAAGGGAATAGTTCTTAACTTATCCCAACCTTGGCCCGAATCGCCTAAAGGCGCGGACGTCGCACCCGCTGCCCGGTAGGTATTCTGCGCATCTTAGTCCTAGAATCCCGGAGGGAAAAGCGGAACAATGTCATAAGTTCGGGTTCCGGCCCGACCTGACCATGGAGCATCTGGCTGAATATCTGAAGGTCTTTGTCGCGATCTACGTGCTGGTCAACCCGCTCGAGGGGATTCCGGTCTACCTTGCGCGAAGCGAGGGCATGACGCCGGCGCAGCGTTTGGCCATCGCGCGGACCACGTCCCTCGCGGTGGCCATCATTCTATGGGTGGCCCTCGCCTTGGGCGGGGTCATGCTGCAGGTTCTGGGCATCAGCGTCGGGGCCTTCACCCTGGCAGGCGGGGTCATCGTTTTTCTCATCGCCCTGCGCATGGTGCTCAGCCCGGCCTCGTCGACCACGCGGGCCAACGGCCCGGCGGACGGGAATTTTGCCATTGTGCCGCTAGCTATCCCGCTGCTGGCCGGTCCCGGACCGATCAGTAGCGTGATTGTCTACGCGAGTAAGGGCATCGCCGGGGACCGAGTGGTGGATGATCTTGTTCTCGCCGGGATCATTGCCCTGGTGGCGGTTGCGACCTTTCTCGCGCTCATCGTGGCGGACCCGGCCCGCCGTCTACTCGGCGACAGCGGCATTGACGCCTTCACCCGCATCGCGGGAATTCTGGTTGCGGCCATTGCCATAGGCCTGATGCAGGAGGGCCTGGGGATGCTTTACCCGGCTCTGGCCGCCACGCCCTGAGGTTGTGTTTTCAGGCGGGTGCGGTGGATTGGTCGGCGCAGCCGGGGGGAGGAACGGCGTCATCCTCCCAAGTGACAACGGCGCGGTTGCGTCCGCGTTATTTGGTCCGATACGTTGCTTGGTCGGCGGGATTGATGATCTTGCTTTCGTCGGCTTGATGCCCGCTGAACATGGTGACACCGACGAAGGTGGAGCAGCGGTGGGTGATGGTTTCGGGGCGCATTCCGGGTCGGTCCCATTGAAGTTGGTAAGGCAGGGCCAGGGCCGAGCATGACCTTGCCGGAAAGCGCCGCTTCGCCCGTGTCGCAGGCCCGCTCCAAGGCGGCGCGGCGGACGGGCTCGGAGAGCATGTCGAAGCCCACGGCGCGCCGGTTCCGTTCGGTTTCCGGCTCGAGGTAGGTGATGGGCGCGTGAAGGCTGCGCTTGCCCGGCGGATAGATAACGAAATCCGTCAAGTCCTCGCGCCGCAGTTCGGCGAGAAAAGCTGTCAGGCGTTGGGCCGTAATCAGCGTGATGTAGCCGATCCCCTCGAAGCCGGGCCCGAAGTCCTGGGCCTGCACGGTGGAGAAACACGTCCTCCATTCCTGAGGCTCAACCCGGTCGGAGGCGGCGAAGAGGCCTTGGGCACCCTGCAGGAACAAGGTGTAGGCGGTGAGGCGCTCGCGGGTGCGGCGACAAGCTCAGAGTCCGAGCCGGCAGGTGAGGGGAGATGAGTCACTCGGGCTATTTTTACACAATAAGGCAATTTTGCTCTTGTTGCCCCCGCATCGGCACATGGTTTCCTAGTCCCTCGCTTCGAAGGAGAGGCGGCTGGCCGCCTCGGTGGCGGTCCTTGCCTCGGGTAGGATTCCGATGCGGCGGTAGATCGGACGCACGGCAGCGCGCAACTCTTCCAGGCCGGTGAAAAACCTGGCGGCGGCCAGCCCACATAACACGGCCCCGAGGGTGATGGTCAGGCTGGCTCCGATCTGCTCGGAGAGACTCCCCATGATCAGGCTGCCGAACGGGGCCATGCCGATCACGGCCACCATGTAAAAACTCATGACCCGCCCGCGCCGCTCGTCCTCCACGATGGTTTGCAGGATTGTGTTGCTCGCTGCCATCTGGATCATGAGCCCTCCGCCGCCGACGAAAAGAAACAGCAGGGAAACCCAGAGTGTGCGCGACCAGGCAAAGCCGATGATGCTCAGGGCGAAGATGCCCGCGGCGCAGGGAATGACCAGACCGAGGCCGAGAACACTCCGGCGTCCCGCCAGCCACGCGGCGCCGAGGAAAGCTCCCGCGCCCGAGGCGCCCATGAGCAGGCCGAGGGTGTGGGCATCCCCTTCGAGGATGCTGCGGGCGAAGATCGGCATAAGCGTGAGGTAGGGCGCGCCGAGCAGGCTGACCAAGGCAAGAAGACAGATGATGCGCCGAATCGGCCCACGGCGCGCCACCGTGTGCCAGCCGTCGAGAAAGTCCTCCTTGACCCCACGTCGGGCCGTTGGTTTCACCGGACGTCGGGGCGTCATGAGGAGGAAGGCGCCGATGACGGCCAGGAAGCTGCACCCGTCGAGAAAGAAGCACCAGCCTTCGCCCACGGCGGCGATGACGACCGCGCCGAGAGCGGGTCCGGCAATGCGGGCGGCATTGAACATCGAGGAGTTAAGGGCGATGGCGTTGCCCAGATCGTCGCGGTCCTCGATCATGTGCACGAGGAAGGCTTGTCGCGTCGGGATGTCGAGGGCGGTGATGATGCCCTGCACCAGATTGAGCGCGATGAGGGCGCCAATCGTGGGGTGCCCGGCCAGCGTGAGGGCCGCGAGGGCGAACGACTGCACCATCGAGAGCGTTTGCAGGACGACCAAGGCGCGCCGTTGGTCGACCCGATCGGCCAGCAATCCCGCGAAGGGGCCGAGGAACAAGACCGGAATCTGTCCGACAAACGTCACCACCCCGAGGAGCAGAGCCGACCCGGTCAGGCGGTAGACCAGCCAACCCGTGGCGATGATGGTCATCCAGGTGCCGCAGAGTGAAATCAGCTGGCCGGCAAAAAACAGGCGGTAGTCGCGGTGGCGCAACGCGCGCAGCATGAAGGCCAGGCGCCGGCCGAGCGGGGCCATGGATATGGTCATGGGCGGAAATTCCGGCACGCCGCGCGCCCCTGCGGGACGAGCGCAGTCATACGGCAGAGGGCAACAAAAAACATGGTCTTCATTCGCGGATTGTCCTCCGGACCTGATTCCGATATTGTTGTCTCTTCATGGGCCGCTTTTCGCATCGACCGACACGTTTGAAGCGGCAGCAAGAGAGCAAGATTTTCGCGTCCTTCCTCATGCCCTTGGCCTGGATTTGCGGCGTGATCGGCTTGGCCAGCTTGGCCACGGTGTTTTTGACCCACGCGATCAGCAACGATTGGTCCTACCGCGCTTTCCCCGCTGCTCTGGGCCTGCTGTTTATCCCGCTGTTCATCCTCGCATTGCGTCTGGTGCGCGGACATTACAGTCATGATTTGAAGGAGCCGTAACGGCCGGCCAATCAGGCGGCGATCAAGTCCCCGCCGGGCAGGCGGATGCGTTGCTTCAAATCGTTGGCCGGGAAAGGCGCGACGAGAAAGTCGGCCATCGGGAGGGCTGCGGCATCGAGCAGGCCCTTGGTATCCATTGACGTGGCGATAAAAATCACCGGAGTGGCAACTCCGCGCTCCCTCATGTGCGCCATGAACTCCGTGCCGGTCTCGGTCTGGAAATAGTAGCTGCAAAAAATCCGGTCGTAGGAATTTCCCGCCAGGTCCATCGGCCGGTCCTGTCGGTCGTTGACGAGAACCTTAAGTTTGTTGCTCATGGGCGGCACCATAGCCGCCGGTCGGTTTTTTGTCGCCCGTTTTTGCAAGCCCGCAGTGGATTCCTGCCGCGAATTCACCTATGTTTGTGAGGGGTGCTCCAAGAGTGCAGCGGGTGGATCTACCCGGCATCGACACCCGCGCCGGGCTGGCCCGCATCCCCGGCAAGGCTTCTTTTTACGTGAAGCAATTGCGGAAGTTCGCCGAGCATCAGGCGGATTTGATCGCCCGGTTGTAGGAGGCCGAGGCCGACCCCGCGGCCCGGAAGCGTTTGGCCCACACACTCAAGGGCGTGGCCGGGAATATCGGCGCGATCGATTTGCAGGCGGCGGCCGGCGGGTTGGAGTTGGCCTGCGGCACCTCCGGCGGCGTGCCGGACCGCAGCAAGGCTCTCGCCGTTGTCTCCGCGGAACTCAAAACGGTCCTCGATGGGCTTTCCGTGCTCAGCGAGCGTTCGACCGAGGTCCTGCAGGGGGGCGTGAGTGTGGATTTCGACAAACTCCTTCCGCTCTTCGAGCGCCTGGAGAGGCTGCTCAAACAAAGCGACGCCCGCGCCGCCCAGACCGCCGTCGGGATCGGGGCGCTCCTCCACGGCTGCAGACACGCCGCCTGCTTCGAGACCATTTCCTCGGTCGTGAATCCCCTCGAATTCGACCTTGCGGCCAAACAGTTGCGCCTGATGCGCGACGAGATGGAAAGCCAGCCCCGTCCGGCTCGTTTACCTTCTTGCCTTGCAGCCCGGGCCCCACCATCGTTCCCGCTTTCCACCATATTCCCATGGCTGACTCTCACACCGTTGTTTCCGGCTCCTCATGGTTCAGCCGCATCGGCAAATCCATCATGGGGGTGCTTGTCGGTCTTGTCCTTCTTGTTGCCGCCGTGGTGCTCCTTTTTTGGAACGAGGGCCGCGCCGTGAAAACATTCAAGACTCTGCAGGAGGGTCAGGGGGCGGTGGTGTCGGTGGAGGCCGGGGAAGTCAATCCGGACAACGAGGGCAAACTGATCCACCTGTCAGGAGCGGCGGAAACGGAGGAAACCCTGACGGACCCGAGTTTCGGCGTCAGCGAGAACGCCCTGCGGTTGAGGCGCTCGGTCTCGATGTATCAGTGGGAGGAGAAGTCGGAGAGCAAGACCGAGAAGAAGCTCGGCGGCGGTGAGGAAACCGTCACGACCTACACCTACAGCAAGGGTTGGAGCGAGGGCTTGATCGACTCCCCCAGTTTCAATGCGCCGGACGGCCACGAAAATCCGTCCGAGTTGCCCTTCGAGTCGCTGACCTGGGATGCCGAAATCGTGCAGGTTGGTGCTTTTACGCTGTCGGCCGATTTGGTTTCCAAGCTCAGCGGTTTCGACGAGTTGCCGATACGGCAACTGCCGGAGGGGATTGATTGGCCGGAAGACGTGAAGCCGGACAAAGGAAAGATCTACCTTGGCGCCAACCCGGCCCAGCCGCAGATCGGCGACGTGCGGGTGGCCTTCAGCGTGGTGCCTCCCGGGGAGATGAGTCTGCTGGCCGAACAATCCGGGGATTCGTTCCAGGCCTATCGGACCAAGGCGGGCGGGACGATCGAGATGATCAAAAGCGGACGGCACGACGCGGCGGCCATGTTCGCGGCCGCGCACGCCGAGAACACCCTCCTGACGTGGATCCTGCGGCTCGTCGGCTTCTTCCTTATCTGGATCGGTTTCAGTCTCGTCCTCGCCCCGCTCTCGGTCCTGGCCGATGTTGTCCCGATTCTTGGCAATCTCGTTGGCACGGTCACAGGGTTTGTGACTTTCCTCTTGGCGCTAGCCCTGAGTGCGGTGGTCATCGCGGTCGCTTGGCTTTTCTTCCGCCCTCTGCTGGCCATCCTCCTCTTCGCGGTCGCGGGGGCCGCGGTGTTTTTCCTGCTCAAGGCGCTGCGCAAAAAAGCCGAGCCGATCCCGGCGGCCGCCTGAGGCCTTGTCTCCATTGCCCACTTCAGCGAGAAGCATGAACATTCGCATTCTGCCGGTCTTCCTCTCTGCTTTGGTTCTCGGGCCGTGGATTGCTGCGGCCGAGGTTGAATGGGAGCCGGTCATTTATCCGGCCAATCAGATCTTCCCGTCTTTGATCATCGGTGCCGCTGTGGTCAAGGCCCCGGAGGATGCTTTTCCCTCCTGGGGCGACAACCATTTGGGCGACCCGCAAGGCGTCATCGGGATCTGGGCCCGCGGCGTGGAACCGGGGAGTGAAATCGAGGTGAACCTCGAGGAAAATGACTACATGAAGTCCGTGAGCTTCGTCGCCACCGTGGGGGAGGGGGACGACCAGTTCATGGCTCATCCGAAGATCTCCTACAAGTATGGCGCGCTCGCCCGGGTCAAGCAGGCGGTGCCGCTCGACGTGACGATGGAGTTGAAGGTCGATGGAAAAAGTCTGGGCGCGCAGACCGTGACGGCCACCGTGCGCACGGTCAACGACTGCCTCTTCGGCGTGACTGAGGACAATGAAGAGAAGAGCTATTCAGACTATTCATGGCTCTTCGCCGCTTATGTCAACGAGGACCATCCGTGGGTCGACCGCACGCTCAAGGAGGCCCTGGCCACCAAAATTGTTTCCTCCTTCGATGGATTCCAAAGCGGCGACCCGGAACAGGTGCTCAAGCAGATTTTTGCCGTCTGGAATGTCATGCAGCGGAAAGGCCTCAACTACAGCAATGTGACCACGACCGCCGCCGAATCCGAATCAGTGCACAGCCAGCATGTTCGGCTCTTCGATGAATCGGTCGAGGCCGCCCAGGCCAATTGCGTGGACGGTTCCGTCCTCCTCGCCGCGGTTCTCCGCAAGATCGGACTCGATCCATGCCTGGTCACCGTCCCCGGGCATATGTTCCTCGCCGTCTCTCTCGATGACGAGACGATGATCGGGTTGGAGACCACCATGATGGGGGCCGCCGACTTGGACGAGGTTGATGCGAAGCGTCTGAGGTCTTTCCTGAAGTTCGACCCCGAGGAGCGGAAGAACGAGGAGTCATGGGCAACTTTTGAATCGGCGGTCGACACCGGCACGGCGGCTCTTCTGGAGGCGGTGGAAAAGATGGATGCCGGTGACCCCGACTACCAACTCATCGACCTCGCGGAGGCACGCGGGCTTGGCATCCTCCCCATCAGCAGCGGAACCTCCCCGCGCTGACACTTCCTCAGGGACTTGAACCTGCGGCGCGGGCGAAGAACCAAAAGGCCCCGGCTTGGCACAGCGCGCCGGTGAGAAATGCCGCGAGGAAGATCCCGAGCAGAAGTTTGCGGCGGCTCCGCCAGAAAAAAGCCAGACCCGCGGGGATTCCCGCCGCCCCGGCGATGGTCTGCCCGGCAAGGACGCCGAGGATCAGGGCCATGTGCTCGTCGCCCGTCGCGCGACCCGCGTCGTTCGCCATCAGGCCTCCCATCATGGCCAAGCTGGCCCACACGAAATGAAGCGCCAGCCAAACGGCGGTAAAGGCGACTCCCAGCACGATGAGAAAACCGGTCCTGGTTGCGGAGTTCATGGATTGCTCGAAACCGAGGCCCGGGCCATTCGTTCCGGCTGTTTTGGTCCGGCCGGTCGCTCTCGCGTTTGCCCGTCCACATCCTGAAAGCGGGCGTGGATGGCGTGAAACTCGTCTTGGGCCGCGATGAAGGCACCAACGACGTCCGGGTCAAAGTGGTGGCCTCGGCCCTCCAAGATGATGACGACGGCCTCGTCGTGGCTCAGCGCTTTCTTGTCAGTGCCATGGCTGCGCAGGGCATCGTAAACGTCGCCCAAGGCCCATGAGCCGCGCGCAGGCCGTAATGTCGCAGCCCGAGGCTCCCGTGGGTTAGCCCGTGCCATCCCATTTCTCATGATGGTAGTAGGCGAGTTCTGACATGAGGGTCAGATTGTCCGGCGTGTCATCCACCACCAGAATCGTCGGCTTGCTTGTAGGATCGCTCAAATTCATCAGACCAGCCTTGCGCTCAGTTTGTCGAAATGACCATCCGGCACGGCCCCGCGGGAGGCAGGCGGGGTTTTGCGGAGGGGTCAGCGGCGCTGGCCGAACCTGCGCCGCGGCCGGGCCTGTTGCGGACGCCCGTCGAGACGGGGCTCAAGCCGCGGGGGACGCGGCACGCTTTCCGCTCCCTGCGGGGGAACATTGACGCCCTCAAGTGTGAGCCGCTCGACTTTCTGGCCGATGAATCTCTCGATCGCGGCCAACTTCTTCATCTCGTCATGCCCGACGATGGTGTAGGCGTCGCCCGTTTGCTGCGCGCGGCCCGTCCGGCCGATGCGATGAACGTAATCCTCGGGGTGCTGCGGAATGTCGTAGTTGATCACGTGGCTGACTCCGGCCACGTCGATGCCGCGGGCGGCGATATCGGTCGCAACCATGACCTCGTATTTGCCCGACTTGAACCCCTCGAGCGCCTCGATGCGCTGATTTTGCGAGCGATTGGCGTGCAGCACGGCCACCGCGTGGTTGTTGTCGCGCAGGCGCCGGGCGATCCGGTCGGCCCCGTGCTTGGTCCGGGAAAAGATCAGCACGCTCTGGTAGTTGGTTGCCTCGAGCAGGGCGAGGAGGAGACCGAACTTGCGGCTGGTGTCCGTCACGTAAACCCCGTGCTTGACCGTCGAGACGACCGAGCGCGAGGCGCCGATCTCGATGCGCACCGGGTCGCGCAGGGCCCAGGCGGCGAGCTGCGAGATTTCCGGAGGCAGCGTGGCGGAAAAGAACAGCGTTTGCCGGTCCTTCGGGCACTTGGCCACGATGCGTTTCATCGGCTGGAGGAATCCGACATCGAGCATGCGGTCGACTTCATCGAGGACCAGAACTTCGATGTCGTTGAGTCGCAAAGTCCCCTGTTGCAGGTGGTCCTCCAGTCGTCCGGGTGTGGCCACGACAATGTCGAGGCCGTCGCGCAGCGCGGTGCGTTGCGCGCCGTAGCCCACGCCGCCAAAGACCGAGCCGACCTTCAGATCGGTGAATCGCGCGAGGTCGCGCATCGACGTTTCGACCTGCATGGCCAACTCGCGCGTCGGTTCAAGCACGAGGCAGCGCAGCCGTCCGTGCGAGCCGAGCTTTTGCAGGGCGGGCAGGGCAAAGGCGGCCGTCTTGCCCGTCCCGGTCTGGGCGGAGGCAATGATGTCGTGGCCCTCGAGGGCCGGCGGGATCGCCCGTAGTTGGACCGGGGTGGGATCCCCGTAACCCATCGCTTGGACGCCTTGAAGTAGTGGCTTGGTCAACCCAAGCTTGGCGAATGGCATGAAACTACAAACGCTCGGGCCGCCAGGGTGCTTTGTCAATCGGTCGTTTGCCGCGCGGCGGAAGTTCTTGAACTGCGGCCGCCTTTGCGTGGAGTGTTGTCGCTCCCATGGTCTCCACCGCCCGCCTTCCTCTCGCCCTCATTGCCGCCGTTGCCCTCGGAGGCTGCGCTGCGCCCTACGGAACGGTGGCGAAAAAACGCCCGATGTTTTCATCGTTGGCCGCCGCCGGTGGCGCCCTCGCCGCGGTGCCGCAGCAGATCAAGGAGGCGTCGCGCTGGGGCAAGAAGCGCCCCCTCGCAGCGCTCGCCGATTATCTCGAGGTCGCCGAGGTGGCCGCGAAGCAACTCAAAACCAACCCGGACGATGTCGCGGCGCGCGAGGCCTACAACTTTGCCGTCGCCCGCGTGCTTGGCACGATCACCGAGGCCAACCTCGACCCGTGGACCAAACCCATGTCAGTGCCCGCGGAGGGCGGCGGATATGTGCTGACCCGTCGGCCTGATCCGCGACCGGCGTGGAATCCCGCCCTCTACGACTTCGTGCCGGCCGACGAGTTCGACGTGAAAGGAAAATACGTCAGCGAACGCGAAACCAAGGACGGTGTCGGCGCGCCCACAGTCGCGATGGGGCGTGAGGAAACCAAAGATTACGACAAGAACTTCGCCCTGCCGCGCGTCTATTACGGCGTGACCACGGTGATCCGTTTCCGCGGCAAGACGGCCGAGATCGCCTTCGAGGATCCGTTGTCCACCGAGGAGGTTGTCCTCGACGGGCGCCGGATGCCGCTGGCCGCGGACTTCACCGTCCCGCTCGCCGTGCTGCTCCAGCAGGCAGAGCCGCAGAAGTTTGAGATTTCCCGCCTGCTCCAGCCGGAAAAATACGCCCAGACCGCGCGGATCTCCCGCCTCCAGCCCTACGACCCAAACAAAACCGTGATCCTGGTCATTCACGGCCTCATGGACACGCCCGCGACCTATGTTCCGATGATCAACAAGCTGCGCAACGATCCGGAGATCCGCAAAGACTACCAATTCTGGTTCTACAGCTATCCGAGCGGCTATCCCTATGGCTACTCCGCCGCGATTCTGCGGGAGCAGTTGGATGCGGTGGAGAAAAAATTTCCCTTGGGCAAGCCGATGGTCGTCATCGGGCACAGCATGGGTGGTTGCATCAGTCGCCTGCTCATCACCGACCCGGGTGACCGCCTCTGGCAGGCAATCTTCGGGCGTTCTCCGCGGGAGACCAACGTCGGGCCGGAGACCCGCCGACTGCTCTCCGACGCGCTGTTGTTCAAGAGCCGCCGGGAGGTTGGTCGCGTGATCTTCATCTCGGCCCCCCTGCGCGGGGCGGACCTCGCGGTCAATCCCCTCGGTCGCATCGGATCAAGTCTCGTCCGCACACCGGGCGCCTTGCTCGCGGCCGGCGCGGACGCCTTCAGCGCGGTCACCTTCCAGACCGGGGATCTCGTCTTGCGCCGCATGCCCAACAGCATCGACAGCCTCGCGCCCAACAACCGTTTCGTGAAGGCGGTCAACACGATTCCCCTGGTCAAGGATGTCCCCGTCCATGTCATCGCCGGGGACCGCGGCAAGGGCGGGAACAAGGACCAGACCAAGCCGGTAATGTCCGACGGCGTCGTGCCCTATTGGAGTTCGCATATCCCCGAGGCCAAGTCGGAACTCATCGTCCCCTCCAACCACAGCGCGCACCAGAATCCCGCCGCGATAAAAGAGGTCGCCCGAATTCTTAAGTTTCACGCCGGTCGGTAGGATGGCTTAGATTTTGCCCCTCTTGAACCAACCATGAAATCATGATGAAAACTCTGCTTGTCGTGCTGTCATTGTGTTTCGCCACCTCCGCTTTCGCCGCGCCCAAGGAGGTGCCCAAAGGCGCGGAACTCCGCGCCGCGCTCTTCGATCTCGCCCGCAGCAATGTGGAGCATGAGGCGGGGCAGCCCGTGAAGTTCGCCGGCTCACTCCAACGCCTCGGCGACTGGGCGTTTTTCAACGGCACCATCGTCAACGCCCAGGGCAACCAAATCCGCGTGGGCCCCGGCGAAAGCGCGGACACCGCGATTCTCTGGAAGATTGTGGAAGGCGAGTGGCAGATGATCACCCATGCCGTGGGCATCACGGACGTGGCTTACGCCTCCTGGCCCGACCAATACGGCGCGCCGACGGAATTGATCTTCCCCCGGGGCTGACCCCGGGCCTCCTGCCAAACCGCTAATCGAAGGCGATCGGGGACGTCGTGTAGTCCAAATTGCCGGGGGAAACTTTCTCCACGCGGAGATCCGCGGAGACAAACTGCACGCCCTGCGACATCGTGGCCACGGAGTTGTCGGCCGCGTCGTGCCCCGTCCCGATAAGAATGAACCCCGCCTGCGGAGCCAGCCGGGTCGCGTCGTAATACCACCAGCGGTCGCCGAGCCAGACCTCGAAAAACGCGTGAAAATCCGGATAGGGCAGTCCGTGGGCGTAGCTGCTGCCGTAGCGCGCCGGAATGCCCAGCGCACGGCAGAAGGCGATCCCGAGGTGCGCAAAATCACGGCACACCCCGGCGCGAAACACCAAGCAGTCGGCCGCGCTGCTATGCTCGTTCGTCGCCCCAGGCTGATAGTCGATCTGCTCGTGGATCCAGTTGCAGATCGCCACGACGCGGCTGTGACCCGGGCAGAGCGCGCCGAATTCCTTGGCTGCGAAACGCACCAGCTTGTCGGACTCGCAATAGCGGCTGGGATAAAGGTAGCGCGCCACCGCGGGCGGCAACTCCACCAGCGAGGCTTCCCGCGGCTCCCACGAATCCGCAAAGTCCGACACGCTCCGCACGACCTCCGCTCGGTAGGTCACCTCGCACTCGCCCTCCGCCACATTCATGGCGTGGAAGCGGGTTAAACCATCCGGCGCGGTTTGTTCGACGAGGCCCCCGCCCTCGCGGCTGCTCACGTTCTCGTTCGTCACCTGCTGCCCCGCGCAACGACTCGCCGCCACGTTGAGCAGCAGCCATCCCGGCGTCCACACGTGGTAACGCAGCACGGCCTGGATGCTGAAGCGGTGGTAGTCGTTCATGAACGCCCTACCAGACCACGCGGCGGAGCCGAACGCACGGCTTCATTGCCGCATCGCGCGGACCGGCGCCAGATGGCGGAGAAAGCGATGCGCTCCAGTGCCACTGCGGAAGTCCGCGGGATCATCCACGGGAAAAATCTTCGGACTCTCGCGGAAATTGCCGCGGCCAAGAAGTTCACCTCCTAAACCCCTTGGATTTCCGCGGTTGGTTCGCCCTCGCCATCATTTTCTTCATGCTGCTGACCCTGGCCTAGGGGATGATCGCCATCCACAATGTCCGCTACCACATCGCCAAGAGTCGGAACCACCCGCATGAGGACGCCGTCCACACGTCGGCCGGGAGAGCCGCAAAGGCTTTGTCGGTGGGGGCGAAAACCGTGAACGGGCCGGCGCCTTTGAGTGTTTCCACCAAGCCTGCGGCCGTCAGGGCGGCGGCCAAGGTCTTGAAGGAGCCAGCCGCGACCGCGGTGTCAACGATGTCCGCCTTGGACGCCGCGTCATAGGCCGGTGCCACCGCGACGGTGAGAATAAGCAAGGATGAGGTGATAATGGATCTGAGTTTCATGGTGTCTATTTGGGCCGGAGGGTTGTCTACGGAATTGCCTTAACGGCTCAAGGCCGGCGGCTTTTGGGTTCCTCGGCACGGAACCGCCACAACCAGCCGCCGGGGCCTTGGCGGGGAGGGGAGGAGCGTGGGTCAGCTGATGCGAGCGACAACCCAATCAATCACGGCTTGATCATCGCCCTCGTGGCGCGCAAGGAGGGCCAGGAATTCGGCGGGGGCGATTTGGTGCGTCCGGAAAAACCGTCGGTCGCCGCCGCAGCAATACATGAGCGACGGCGGCAATTCCCCGCGCAGTTTGGCCCGGGCTTTCGGAATGAGGCGGGGGAGCCATTCGATTCCGCGCACGGCTTCGCTTTTGGCCGGGAGGCTGGCTTGTTCGAGAACGGCCGGGGAGGGAACTCCGCCTTGGGTGTTGAGGAAATAGTCGCGGCGGACCAACTCGATGGCCAGAGCCTGTTCGAAACCGGGTTCGCCGCCGGCCACGTGATCCTCCGCGTAATCGTAAATGTGCTGCGCGGTCAGGCCGTTGGCCGCGAGGAAGGACATCTGCCCGGCATCGAAAAACGTGTCAGCACCGCGTTGCCCCTTGGCGTAGAGCGCGACGGCGTGGTCATAGATGGCGCGGAAGTCCCGGGTGAAGTTGTCATCGTTCATCAGCCCCTCAATGGATACGAAACGACGCGAAGCGCAAGCGCGATCAGCTTGGTTGCGCACGCGGCGCAGCGGGTGTATGTGCATGGGCATGAAATGCCCGCGCGACGGACAGGAACTCGTGACAAGGCTGCACGAGAGCAACCCACCATTCCATGTGGAAATCTGCCCGAGGTGCCATGGCATCTGGTTCGACGAGGGCGAGCTTAACCGAGTCATGCCGGAACTCACCGTCCGCCTTGAGCAGATGAAGTGGACCCCATGCCCTGTGGGGGAGACTCCCGTCGATTCCCCGCGTTCCGGCACGACTTGCGAGACGATCCATCTTGAGGTTGGAGACGTCACCATCCACCGGGATCCGGCGACAAGGGGTCACTGGGTGGACGGCTGCGAGCTGGAGCACGTCAAAGCCTTTGCCCAAACCGCCTGCCAGGAGACCCGCGACCACGTCGACTACATCGCACGCGAGATGGCGGAACTCGGCTATCACTGAGCCGGAACGATGCAGTAGGATTTTCCTCGGTGTCTGCGCGGCGCAGACTGCCGCGGCTGGAGTCCGGTTTTGGGAGCGACCCACCGAATGGTGAGTAGTTTCCTGCGCAGGCAAGCTGTGGCTCGCGGCGCGCGGGGACGCGCGCCCTCCAGAGATCCGCTTCGCTGGAGGGCGGCCGTCCCCGGCCGCCGCTCGACTGTTCAACTGCATACTTACGGCTGAGATTTCTCTCCCATCCAGCGGGCACGGCACGCGCGCGGCGAAAACAACGTCCATCGGACTTGTAATCAGACGCATCATCAGACAGATTTACGCCATGGAAACGACGGTCACAGAGCTGCTCCGCGAATTTCCGCGCGTGAAGCGTGCTGCATTGGCTGGGGAGACGGTCATCATTCGGGCGCGAGAGGGCAACCTGCGGCTGACCTTGGACACTCCCACGATTGGCGCGCTGACGGGATGCCTCAAGGGCCAGTTGGTGCGGACGGATGACGGCATCGACGGTCCAACCACCGAACCGGGGACGTGGGCCAGCGAGTTGTGAGGGCGTTACTCGACACGCATGCGGTCTTGTGGGCGGCCGAGGGGGATCGTCGGCTGGGCGCGGCTGCGGCGGCGGTGCTGCTGGCCTGCAAGAACGGGGAGGCGGTGGTGTCGGACATCACGCTTCTGGAGATCGCCATGCTCGTCAAGCGCGGCCGGGTGGAGTTGTCAGTTCCCGTGAAAGAATATCTGCGGGGTATTCAGCGGAACTATCCGCCGCTCCCGATCACGGCCGAAATTGCGGCGCTGGCGTTGGATTTGGAGTTGCCCCACGGGGATCCGTTTGATCGCACGATCGTGGCCACCGCCGGCTACCACGGTCTTCCGTTGCTGACTCGCGACCGGAACATCACCGCGAGCGGGCTGGTCAAGGTGCTGTGGTGACGGCTCTTGGTGGCCGAGCAGTTCGACATCGACGAGGATTTGGCGAAGATCAAGGCGGCATGGCCCGCGGGGGTCATCACGGCCGCGTGGCGGGAGGGAAGGGAGAGCCTCCCGTGGATCTTTGGCCTCCGGCTTAGCGGCTCGGTCGGTGGCGCGCATCCTCTGCGCTTGCTTTTGCTTCGAAAGGGACCGATCAAGCTGGGTGTTATGAAATTCCCCCGTCTCCCTCTCGCCGTGCTGGTCGCGGTGATGCTCTCAGCCTGCCAATCGGAAGACTCTCCCCGTGAGGTTTTCCTCAAGATGGATAGCGATGCGGATGGCCGCATTTCCCTCGTCGAGGCCCATCGCTACATGCTGCCCCGGAGTTTCGCGGTCTTTGACCGCAATGCCGATGGCTACGTGCTTCTCGCCGAGGCGCGCGAGACCGAGCCGAACTTTGACCAGGGCGCTTTCTCCTCACGGGATCGCAACCGGGACGGCAAGGTGTCCTACGAAGAATACCGGGTGCAGGCGGAGAAAAAGGGTCCGGTGAAAGTTCTTTTTGTCAAAATCGACACAAACCGGGACGGCTTCATCGGGCCGGCCGAGGCCGAGGCCTTCCAGAAAACCCGGCAGGGAGATTAAGCCGTCATTCATTTTCCTCCCATGAAAAACCTTTCGCTTCTCCTGCTCGCCCTGCTCGGCACCGCTGGCCTCACCGCCTGCTCCACGTATCCTGAACCCGAACCTCGTTTCTATGGTGGTGGAGTTTACCGGGATCCCTATTACCGTCCCTACGCGGAATACCGCGGTGGGCCTTACTACGGGCGCGGGGCTCGCGGCTGGGATGGCTACAGTGCGCATGTGGCGAACTACTCCTTCAATGCCGCGGCTCGCGGGATGGCGTTTCGCGGTGGTCGAGGGCGTTGGTAGGCGCGCTTGACCGGGCGCAGCGGGCGGGGGAATGTCCGCCGCCGTATTTCCTGCGTGCCATGGTTCTTTCCCACCGCCTGCGCCTAATCGGCCTGCTGATTGCGTCCCTTCTTGTTTCCTCCCGCCTCGCTGCGCAGACCTGCAACATCACGGACTTCGCCAACGACTTTTCTCTGCCGGCTGCTTCGCCGACCTGGTTCCTCCCGCCGGTGAACTCCGCCACCAGCCTCCTCAGCGGCACGAACTCCAACGGAAACTCGATCGCCAGCGGATTCGATCCGCAGCCGACCAGCTATTTGCCGGGTTGAACGAAATCTCGTTCAGCCAAGTCCCCGAGCCCTCCACCTGGGCGCTCGCGCTCGCCAGCGCGGCCGGCCTCTGGCTCTGGCGTCGCCGGGGGTATTTCAACATTTGAGCCTGCGTCACGTGGCATGCTGAAGGACACCGCGGCCCCGGTGATCTTGGCCTGAGAGATGTTTGCGGCTAGACAGGCGTGGTGGCAATCCTCCTTAGCCCAAAGCGACTGAGTTTGGCTGGCTTTCTGGCTCTGCTTTCTGGTGTCGCGTGGGCGCAGCAGGGCAGCGACCCCTTCGCCCCCCGCGCCGGACCCGTGATCGCGAGCCGGCAAGGTTTCGCGCTTTCCGCGTCCGACGAGGAGTTCGTCTCCCGCTGCGCCGAGTTGGCCGGGCAAAAACGCTGGTCGGATATGCTGGCACTCGCCCAAGTCTCGACCGGCAGGGTCTCGGGGCCTGTGCTTGGATTGGTTCGTGGGTATGCGCTGGTCGAGATCGACGGGAGCGGCGAGGCCTCGATGATTTTGCGCGAGTCCATGGCCCGTGCGGCCCACGACGGCCAATTGCCCGGATTGCTCGAAGTGGCCGATCGCCTTGGCGCGCAATCAGCGACGCACGCGGCACTCCTCAAACTTTGCCGCGAGCCGGAGTCCGCCGACCCGGCGTTTGAAGCGGCGCGGCTGCGCTGGGGAAAATCTGGTCAGGCTCCGTGGCTCGCAGCGGCCTACGAAAAGGCCAAGGTGGCCGCCCCTGCGGCGGCATCCGTGCTGGACTACGCGCGCTATCGCACGCTGCTGGCTGGGGGGCGGGTTGATGAAGCCGCGACGTTGCAGGCCGTCGAGGCAAGCCCCGGTCGTCCGCTCCCGCGAGTCACTCGCGCTTTTACGCTCCTTCGTCTCGGCCGCGCCGCCGACGCCGAGTCGGCCCTCGGAGCCGTGGCGGTGCGCCCCAGTGAGGTGCCGCCGGGTGCGCAAGCTGTGATTGCTGCCGTTCTGGCCGCCAATGGCCACGCGGATCGCGCGGCGGCCATCAGTTTGAAGATCAGCCGGGCTGACCTCCTTCCTGCCGAGCAGTCTCTGGTGGCCAAGTTTCCAGCGCCGCGCGGCACGACCCGGGCCAGTCCATGAAGCAATGTTGAGCTTCGCCTTGCGATATTGCCTGCCGCGGGTTGCTCTGCTCAAAATACAACTTTTCTGCGTCCTGCTATGAAACTGTTGCTTCTTGCCCCTCTGCTCTTGGCGTCCGCCTGGGCCCAGCCTCCCGCGCCCTACGACATTCCCGGCCCGGTGCCGACGGCGGACGTTGTGCCGCCCGCGCTCCTTTCGCCCGGTCCCGGCGAGGTCGCTGCCGAAGCGATGGCGGATGGTTTGCTGGTCACCTTTTCCCTCACGGGCCCGCAGGGCGTGGAGCAAATCACGGGCGTCCAGATGCTCGCCAACCGTCTGCGAGAACTCCGGGCCATCGAGGCGCTGCGCGAGATGAACAAGTCGGAAGAATTCGGCAAGGCCATCCTCAAGGCCGGCGGTGAGAAGATCGACAGCGTGAAGTCCGCCATCAAAGATCCGGTCGGCACGGTCCAAAAGTTGCCCAAGGGTGCGTCAAAATTCTTCGGCAACATCGGCAATGCCGTCAAGGGCGTGGCCGACGGAAAAATCGGTCCGACCGCTGCGGTTGAAGGCGCTCTCGGCGTGCAGCGGAAAAAAGCCGAGCTGGCCCTGCGTCTGGGCGTCAGCCCGTTCTCCCGCGATCCCGTCCTCCAGCAGGAGTTGAACAACGCGGCCCGCGCCATGGCCGGCGGGGCGACGCTCCTGAACTTTGCCGGCCTGTTCATCGATGGCGGCGTTGGGACCGCGATCTCCGTGGTGAACTTGAACCAGAACTTCCAGGACGCGCTCATCCGCTCCACTCCCGAGGAACTGGCCGCGCGCAACCGCAACATTCTGCAGGGCCTCGGGGCCGATCCGGAGAGCGTGCGCGGCTTCCTCGGGAACCCGGCCTTTTCCCCCTGGCAAAGGAGCGCGGTCGCGCAGTCTTTGCAGGAGATCGGACTCAATCCCGACCCATTGCTGCAGCAGGCTGTCGGGGCGACGAGCGACGAGGATGCTCTGTATTTTGTCCAACTGGCCCGGTTGTTCCGCGACCAGCACGTGAACCGCTCCGCCCTGACCGGCTTTCGCTCGATCAACGGCATCCCGTGCGCGACCGATGCCAACGGGACGCTCGTCGTGGCCGTGGCGGCTGATCTGATCGAATGGACCCCGTCCATCGAGGCGCGCGCCGGGGAGTTTGTGGCCGTGCCGCAGCGGGACAGCACGATCAAGTCCATCATGCTCGTGACCGACGGGATGGTGTCCGCGCGTGCGACCAGCGCACTCCAGGCCCTCGGCATCCCCGTTGTGACCCAGGCGCTCGAAGGGGGCAAATCATGAGACTTTGCCCTCACCACGCCTTGCTCTGGCTGCTTCTTCTCGCGGCGCTGGCTCCCGCGCGTGCCGCTTCCGATCCGCTCCCGTCGTGGAATGACGGTGCGCCGAAGAACGCCATCATGGATTATGTCACCCGTGTGACTGCGGAGGGGACTTCCGATTTTGTTCCGCCGTCCGAGCGCGTTGCCGTCTTCGACAATGATGGCGCACTCTGGCCGGAGAATCCCATGCCATTCCAGTTGGCCTTTGCCTTGGATGAACTCACGCGCTTGCTCCCCCAGAATCCCCATTGGAAAGACGACCCCGCCGTGCAGGCCGCACTCGCGGGGGACCTGCCGGCGCTGCTGGCCGACCACTACAAGGGCGTGTTCCGCATCTTCACGCTCACCGGGTCAGGCATGACGACCGAAGAGTTTGCGGCCAGCGTGCGCCGCTGGTTCGCTGAGGCGAAGCATCCGCGTTTCGGACGCCCCTACGACCAACTGGCCTACCAGCCCATGTTGGAGGTGCTGGCCTACCTGCGCGCGAGCGGCTTCAAGACTTTCATCGTTTCCGGGGGCGGGGCGGATTTCATGCGCGTGTTCGGCGAGCGTGTTTACGGCATACCACCCGAGCAGATCGTCGGATCGAACACACGCACGGTTTACGAATTGCGGGACACCGGGCCGGTCCTCGTCAAGACGATGGACAATCTGTTCATCGACGACAAAGCGGGCAAGCCGGTGGGGATTCACCAATACATCGGTCGCCGTCCCATCGCCTGCTTCGGCAACAGCGACGGCGACAAGGCCATGCTCGAATACACCACGATCAACAATCCGCGCCCGTCCTTCGGCCTCATTGTCCACCACACCGATGCCGAACGCGAATACGCCTACGAGGCCGAGCCCAAGAGCAGCGGCAAACTGGTCGAGGCGCTGGCCGAGGCGCCGAAACGCGGGTGGGTCGTGGCCGACATGAAGAGCGATTGGGTCACGGTTTTCTCCGAATAGGAGTTGCTCCATGTCGGGAATCATGACCAGCCTGCGCCTCCTTCGTCTGCCGCTGCTGGCGCTGCTTTGGCTCGTCGGTGCCATCGCGCTCCTCTGGGCACTTGCGGCGCTGCGGTTTGATTTTTCTGCCATCGCCGCGTGGGCCGGGCCCTTGCTGGTGCTGCTTGTGGCTGCGGGTGTCTGGTTCTGGCGCTCTCGGTGGTGGGCCGTGCTTGTGCCCTTCGCCGGGTTTGCGCTCGTGTTGGTCCCCTGGATGCAATTGCCACCGTCCCTCGATCGCGCATGGAAGTTGGAGGTCTCGCGTTTGCCCTGGGCGGAGATCGACGGAGACGTCATCACGATCCATGAGGTGCGGGATTTTGATTATCCGGCCGGGGGGGAGCCGGTGGCCCGCTGGACCAGCCGCGCGGTTCGTCTGCAGGATCTCACCGGCATCGACATCGCGGTGAACTATTGGGGCTCACCCTGGATTGCTCATCCAATCATAATTTTCCGCTTCGGCCAGGCCGAGCCGCTGGCTTTTTCCATCGAGACGCGGATGGAAAAGGGCGAGGAGTATTCCGCGCTGGCGGGATTTTTCCGGCAATACGAGTTGATTGTGCTGGCCGGAACGGAACGCGACCTGCTCGGCAGCCGCGCCTGCCACCGGCAGGGCGAGGATGTCTATCTTTACGCCACCACGATCGCCCCGATCGCCGCCCGCGAACGATTCCTTGAATACCTCGTCACCATGAACGCCCTGCGGGACCAGCCCCGCTGGTATAACGCGGTCACGAGCAACTGCACCACGGCGATCCGCGGGATGAACTCGGGCCAGCGCATGCCCTTCGACTGGCGCTTGCTGATCAACGGCAAGGGCGACGAAATGCTCTATGAGCGAGGGGCGCTGCGGACCGACGGGCTGCCTTTTGCGGAATTGAAAAAGCGAGCCTACGCCAGCCCGGCGGCCCGCGGGGCCTACGCCGCGGGGGATTTCTCCGCGGCCATCCGCCGCGATCGTCCGGGGTTCGGACCGACCGCCGACCGCTGACCCGCATTGCCAACAGTCGGCGGACTCGCTCTGATGCTTGCTCTCGGCATGAAACGTATCGTCTGGATTGATCTGGCCAAGGGCCTCGCCATTCTCTGGGTCGTCTACTTTCACTTTTTCACCACCTACATCATCGCCACGCCGTCGCCCATGGCCGGGCATTTCATGGCGGATGTGGCTGGTGCGCACGGCTGGGACAATCCTGCCGCTTCGCTCGCGACGCTTGGCCGCATCGTCTGGTTTGCCATCTCCCAAGCCGGCTACCATGCCGTCGGGGTTTTCATCATGCTCAGCGGCTGGTCCCTCGCGGCCACGACCTGGCGGAAAGCAGAGAAGGCGCCGATCAAATGGGGAAGCTGGTATTGGGCCCGCTTCATTCGCCTCTACCCGATGTATTGGGTTGCCCACCTCGTGCTGCTGCTCACGCCGTTCACCTGGCTCGAGCCGATCGACTACCGTTTCCTCATCAGCCTGACCGGGCTGCGGATGATCCAGATCGAAAGCATCTTCGTGTATGGCAATGCCGCCTGGTGGTTCTTCGCGCTGCTCATTCAGCTCGTGGCCATTTTTCCTCTCCTCTTTTGGGTGCTGCGCCGTCTCGGGCCGTGGCCGTTTTTTCTTTTCGCTGTCGTCGTCGGCTTTGCCGTTCGCTATGTCCAGCTCGTTGTCTGGCAGTCCAATGGCAGTTGGACCCTCGGTGGATTTGCTCTCGCGCGTTTGCCCGAGTTTGCCCTTGGCATGGCCCTGGGTATTGCGCATCTGCAAAATCGGGAAGGCGTGGAACGATTCATCCTCGGCGTGCCCGCCATCGTGATGGGCCTTTTCCTCTACTGGTTTGCCCCCGTCTTTTTCACCGGGCTCATTCCCTATGTGGGCGCAGATCTTTACACGGGAGCATGCTGCTTCCTCGTCGTCATTGGCCTTTGCGGGTTGCTGGAAAAATCACCCTTCATCGCCAAATGGCTCGGCCTTGTCGGCGTCTTTTCCTACGGCGTCTACCTCATCCATCAACCGTTCGTCATTTGGATCGGTCTCGCTATCCGCGGTTTTCCCGTGTGGGCGTTCTTCCTCATCGCCGCCGGCGTTCTGATCGTCATGAGCGCGGCCGGTATCTTCCTCGAGAAGCAGATCAACCGGCTGGTCGACTGGCTGGTCGGAGGCGGGTGGAAAAAGCGCGGGGCGTCCTGACCGGTGCCGAGCGCGCATCCGTGGGAGGGCGGCCGTCCCCGGCCGCCGTGGGCCTTGTGCTTTGAACGGGAGTTCGGTTCCCGGCGGGAAGGCCCGCTTGGCGCATGAACCCAACGCCCACGGCTCGCGAGGCCGCTCGCCCTGCAAGCAATGCTACCAGCCTCAGTCCTTCACGATCCGCATGGCCGGAAGCGGTCCGGAGATGCCGTCGCGGTCGAGCGCGGCCTTGGCCGCCTCGTTGAGCGTGAAGAGGGCATCCCAGTATTTTTCCGACGGGCACCAAGCGCGGAGTTGCACGGTGTATTTGTTTTCCAGCAGTTCGCTGACCACGACAATTGCAGCCGGGTCAGTGAGCAGGTTGGGATTGCCGACGGGGGCGCTCAGGAGGCTGGTCCGGACTTTCTCGACCGGGTTGCTCGCAGCCACGGTGCAGGGCACGGTAACGAGGCGTTGGGGATTGGCGCTGAAATTCGTGATGTTGGCCCCGGTGATGGCGGAGTTCGGCACCACCACCTTTTTGTGGTCGAGGGTGCGCAGGGTGCTGGTGAAAAGGCCGATCTCTTCGACGATACCTTCAGCGCCGCCGGCCGACAGGTAGTCGCCTTTCTTGAACGGACGGAAGAACACGAGCAGGAACCCCGAAGCGAAGTTGGCCAGGTTGCCCTGCAGGGCCAGTCCGATGGCCAGGCCGGCCGCGGCGATCAGCGCGGCGAACTGCGTCGTTGGCACCCCCAACTGGCCCAGGGCCGTGATGATAACCAGCACCATGACGAGCCCGTGCAGGACGTTGGCTAGGTAGGTGGCGAAAGTTCCGTCCATCCCGCGGCGGCCGAGGGCTTTGACCGTGAGCGAGCGGATGAGGGAGGCGACCCAGGTGCCGATAATGTAGACGGCCAGCGCGGCAACCACGGCAGCAAGGAAGCCGGGCCCGCTCTCACCGGCCCACTTGCAGGCGCTTTCCATCATTTGTTGTCCGCGGGTGAGCGTGTCGGCCACCGCAGCGGGCGGCGTTACTTGGGCAAGGAAGGGCAGGGTGATCATGGAATTGTTCAGGATGCGAACGGGGAATCTAGGGGCTGCCCTGCGCGGTGGTCAAGGTCCGAGGCGCGAAAGGGCGCAAGATCGACTTCGCTCGGGCTGCGAGCCTACTGTCACGAATATGAAATCTCGGCTCCCCCTGATCCTCGGTCTTCTCGCCCTTGCTGGCTGCAAGCCGCCCGCCTCCGCCCCCGCCGGCATGGTCCTCTTGCCTGGCGGCGAGTTTTCCATGGGGTCGGATGCGGACTATGCCTTTCCCAATGAGCGACCCGCCCACCGCGTGACGGTCGCGCCGTTCCTCCTCGATATTGATCCGGTGACCAATGCCGACTATGCCAAGTTCGTCGAGGCCACCGGCTACATCACGTTGGCCGAGCGGCCGGTGGATTGGGAGGAAATGAAAAAGCAGGTGCCCCCGGGGACACCCAAGCCGCCGGATGAAGTGCTGGCGCCCGGCTCGCTCGTTTTCCGCGCGACCGATGGTCCGGTGGATCTCCGCGACATGTCGTTGTGGTGGGCCTGGACGCACGGCGCATCCTGGCGGCATCCCGAGGGACCCGGCAGCACGATCGCGGGACGGGAGAACCATCCGGTGGTTCAGGTGGCGTGGGAGGATGCCAAAGCCTACGCCGCGTGGGCGGGCAAGCGGCTGCCAACCGAGGCGGAGTGGGAATTTGCTGCGCGTGGCGGGCTGGACGGACAGCGCTACGCTTGGGGGATGGAGGAAAATCCCGGCGGGCAATACAAGGTCAACCGCTGGACTGGCGAGTTTCCCTACCATAACGATGGCAAGGATGGTTTCGTGGGCACCTCGCCTGCCGGTTCGTTTCCCCCCAATGGCTACGGCCTGCACGACATGGGCGGGAATGTGTGGAACTGGTGCAGCGATCTTTATCGCGCGGACACGTTTGCCGAACGGGCCGACGACCAAAAAGCCTGCTGCGATCCGCGCGGGCCCGAGACGTCTGCGGGCGAGCGCCCCATGGCGGGCGATCCTTCGCCGCCGATGGTCCCCGGGGCCGAGCGGCGCGTCACGAAGGGCGGCTCGTTTCTTTGCCACCCAGCTTATTGCGAAAGCTACCGCCCGTCCGCCCGTCGCGGCACCGCGCCGGATACGGGCAGCAGCCACGTCGGGTTCCGCTGCGCGCTCGACGCTCCCCGCTAGAGCGGCGAACAGGCCTAGCGTTTTTCCATTTTCTTCAGTTCGTCGCCCGCCCACCAACTCAGCCCCCGCAGAGCCATCTCGGCCAGCGCGACCGGATGCCTTTCCAACTGGCGCATGACCTGCTTGGTGAAATCGTTCTCCGGTTTTTTTTCCGTTCCCGACAGCGTGATCGTGGCCCAGCAAAGCCCGTCGGCCCGACGGGAGAAAACCGTCTTGGCTGCATCCGGCAGCCAACCGAGCGAGGCTTCCGGCAGTCCGGCCAGCAGGGTGCCTCGAAGCCGCCCGTCGCGGCCGAGGTGGACCGATCCACGCAGCCCGGCCCGGCCCGGGGCGAGCACGACCAGATTTTCCACGTCCAGACCGCTCTCGTCCTGCCGCCATGAACAACTGGCGTCGGAGAGTTGCAGCGTCAGGTAGGAATCGCTCTTGAGAAAGCGGGCGAGAAAACTTTGGAACTTGAAGCCGCTGAGTTCGCCACCCGAGAGCCGCAGGGATCCGCCGCCGCGCCCGTCCTCCAACCGGGTGCCCTTCCACGCCCAATCGGCCTGGCCGGAGAGTTCGCCGCGCAAACCGCCGGCCAGGCTCGCCGGCAGGTAGGCGCCCAGCGGAATGCGGCGCGCCGTGATCGAGGCGGAGGCGGCCGAGGACTTGGTGTTCCAAGTGCCTTCACCCTTCACGTCGAGTTGCTCGACGCCGTTGATCGCGAGGTTCTTCAGCGTGATCACGTCGCCGACGATGGCGTAATCGAGCGAGACTTGGCGGAAGTCGAGGGTCCGCAGGGCCGGATTGCCTGCACGCTCGGCCAGGCGGTCGAGATACTTCCAGTCGTGCAGTCGTGCCCCTTCGACCGAGAGGCTGCCGGCCCCGCGGGCGCTGCCGCCTGAAGTGTCCGTTTCGTAGGTCGCCTGTCCGGAAAGTTTGCCCGAAAAAATTCCCGCCACCTCCGCGGGCAAGAATGGCGGAAGGTCGAGGGCGGTCAGAACGGCCTTCGCCTTGATGCTGCGGTCGGTATGCTGGCCGAGTCGTCCGGAGAGTTCGAGGTTGCTGCGGGGTGACGACGGCTCGCGCAGATAGACATAACCGATCTCGATCATTTCCCGGGTCACGTAGACCTCGAAGGCATCGACCGCGAGCGAGGGATACTTGGGGAAATTGATCATGCCGTTTTTTCCGAAGTATTTGAAATTGCGCCCGATCATCATCGCGTTGACCTCGAGGTTGGTCCCCCGCACTTTGGCCGTTCCGAGGGGCAGCTCGATCTGCATGTCCGGGCATTCGATCCACTGGCAGAAAAACTCCCGTGGCATGAGCAGCGCATACCATGGTTTCGGACCGCTGACGGGGTCGTCCTTCTTCAGTGCATCATCAGGGTTGCGCAGCGCGAAATCCGCACGGTCCACCCGGATCAAGTCGATCTGCCACTTGCCGCGGAAGACGGCCCACGCATTGAACCAGCCGGTGGCCTTGGTTGTATTCAGCGCGCCGATGGCCTGGCCGGGCCAGCCCTGGCTGGTGTAGCCCTCGGTCGTGACGGCAAGATTTTCGCCGAGACTGAGCGCGCCGAAGTCGCCGTCCACCTTGAGAGCGTGTGAGACCGCCTGCGAGATCATGCGGTGGAAGGCCGGCCCGGCCACCCACGAGGAAAGCAGTGGGGGTAGAAAAATTTTCGCAGCCAGGTAGCCCCCGCCAACGATCACCAGCAAAGCGATGAGAGGAGCAAATCGGCGCAGGGGAGAACGGGCCACGCCGAGTAAGCTAAGCCTGAGACCCCTTCTGCGTAAAGTGCTCGCGGGTGCCTTTCGCGATTGCCTCAGTGCCAGTAGAAAAACGTGTGACCGGTCGGATGACTCGGGGCCACGGTCGCCTCGCTGGATGGAATGGCCGCGGCCACGGCTTCGGCAATCTGAGCCGCCTCGCCGGGAAACATGTCGGACATTGATTCCTGGAGAAATTGCGCCGAGGCCGGCCGTAACTCCGCGGCATAGGCCGCAATGTCCGCGGGCGAGGCCACATTTTCCCCGGCGAGCGTGATGGCCGCAAGCGCAAGTTGGTCCTCACTGCCTTTCGCCGCTTCGCGCAACCGCTCCTTGATCTGCGGGTCGAGCGCGGTCTGGGGTTGGTGCGCGACCGACGGCGGCTGGTAACTAAGTTTGAGCGTTTTGCATCCGGGGAGGGCGGCGAGGAGCAAGACCGCTGCCAATACGGCGGTCCAGCTACACCGGGGAAAACTCACAGTCGCAGCAGAAGGGCGGGCGACGGGTTGCATCAAGTGAAATCAACTCTGGTCTGAGCATCAAGGCGCTGAGCGGCCTGCCTCGCATGGATTCGAACCATGACACACAGATCCAGAATCTGCAGTGCTACCGTTACACCACGAGGCAAGGTGTCGCTCCAACCGTCGGGCGTTGGCAGGGTTTTCCTGACAATTACCTCGGTCTGCTCCTGCCCTGCCGGGGCAGAGAGGAAGAAAGATGCTGCCCCCGTTTTCGAGGCCGCGCAAGTCCATTGTGGGTCTCGAACAGCATGTTCTGACCGTTCATCAAACCCGTTCTCTCAACCCCTCCTCGCATGAACGACCTTCTGAAACTTCACACCTGGCGCTACTCCTAAAACTTCAGATGCTTGAGCGTGAGGCCTTCGTTGATGAGTTGCTTGAGTGAGTTTAGGCCGATGCGCAAGTGCGCAGTGACGTAGGTCTCATCGACTGCGGCATCGCTCTCGGCCGTCTTCACTCCCTCGGGGAGCATGGGCTGATCGCTGACCAGCAGGAGCGCGCCGGTGGTGATTTCATTGTAGAATCCGGTCATGAAAATCGTGGCCGTTTCCATGTCGATAGCCAGGGCTCGGATCTTTTTCAGGTGCTCCTTGAACTCCGTGTCGTGCTCCCAGACGCGGCGGTTGGTCGTGTAAACCGTGCCGGTCCAATAGTCGCGCTCGGCCTCGCGGATCGTGGTCGAGATAGCCTTTTGCAGGGCGAAGGCGGGGAGGGCGGGCACCTCGGGAGGGAAATAATCGTTGCTCGTGCCCTCGCCGCGGATGGCGGCAATGGGCAGGATGAGGTCGCCGAGTTCGGCCCGGTGTTTGAGTCCGCCGCATTTGCCGAGGAAAAGAACCGCCTTCGGCATGATCGCGCTGAGGAGATCCATCACGGTCGCGGCGGTTGCGCTGCCCATGCCGAAATTGATGATGCTGATGCGCCCCGCCGTCGCGTTGGGCATCGGCTTGTCCTTCCCCCGCACCTTGACTCCATGCCACTGGGCAAAGAGCTTCACGTAGGTCGAGAAGTTGGTCAGCAGGATATGGTCGCCGAGTTCGTCGAGTCCCACGCCGGTGTAGCGCGGGAGCCAGTTCTCGACGATGTCCTGGCGCGTGGTCAGCGCGCCGCTATGCGGGGACGTTTTCAACCACGAAGCACACGGAGGGTCGCCAATTGGCTCACGGCAGCCAGAAGGACTCGGTTACGCAGACGCGGCCGTAGCGAGCCGGGGTGGCCGAAGTCGGTAGAGAATCCCGCACCGTGACGCGTTCCCAGATTCCATCGATAGCGGTGACGGACGTTTCGATCGTAGCTTTTTCCCAGGCCAGCGGATCCGTGAGGCTCGAACTGAACTCCGGTATGTAGGTGATGGAATTCTCATTGATCCGCCGGACGTAGGTGATCTGGAGGTAGTCCAAACCGGAGACGTTGACCGTGTTGACCAGTGGCAGTCCGGCAGAACCGGTCGGGGTGATGATGCTCGAGGGCCCGGTGTAAGCCACGTTCGGGTCGAGGTTGAAGGCATACTTAAGCAGGTTTTCAATGCCATCGCCCTTGGGAGCTGCCGTCGGCAGGGCGTTAGCCCCGGTCAGCCCGTTGGCGAAAACCCAAGACCACGTTGTCTGACCGGTCGTGTTGCCCAAGAGCACGGCAACAAAGGCCTCCAACTGCGCCGCCGTGGTCACGGCGGGCGAGCTGAGGGCTACAGTCGGGTTCGTGGTGTAGCCGGTGCCCGGGCTGGTAACCTGGAAGCCGGTGACCACGCCCGCGGGACTGACGATGGCTTTGGCTGTGGCCCCCGTGCCGCCGCCGCCGGTGATGGTCACAGTGGGCGAGTAGCCGGAGAGGTAACCGCCGCCGCCGATGACCGGGGTGATCGCGGTCACCTGCGTGCCAGTGCGGGTGGCCGTTGCGGTGGCTTGGACCGGCGGTGTCCAGAAGCCGGTGAAGAGCCACTGGAGGGATGTCGCCTTGAGCTGGGCTTGGAAGGCGGTCTGGACGGTCGTGGCACGGTAGAGCGCGGTGATGAAGGCCACGGCTTGACCTTTGGCTGTGCCCGTCGTGTTTGCGTTCATAGCCGTCAGAAGATCGGCTGCTGGCCCGACTTGGC
>Ga0247836_1001400_pt1 | contig 38974 bp, 46 predicted proteins | sample LaCruzMarch2015__4_FD_187116 | JGI IMG/M metagenome (GOLD analysis project Ga0247836, IMG submission 187116) | Freshwater microbial communities from meromictic Lake La Cruz, Castile-La Mancha, Spain - LaCruzMarch2015_14m | ecosystem: Environmental > Aquatic > Freshwater > Lake | place: Spain... | reverse complement strand
TCTTGACACCTTTTGGTTCTCCTACCGTACCTCCAGTTAGAACAACAGAAACTACAACAAGAGGAACACGGTTACTTTCTCCAGCAGCTCCTGATGCTGCTGATCGTTTACTTAATGACCCTGACTTGTTAAGACGTGTTAATAAAGAATATAATGTTGAACAAGAAGCAAAAGAATTAGCGATAGATAATCTTCTCTCTAGTAATAGATCGGAACAAGCAAAACAAGCAGCAAGAAGGCGGCAAGTACTTGCAACAACAGGAGATGATATTATTTCTACTCTTCGTTCAGAAGCTAATACTGCCGAAGCAGCAGCACAAAGTGATTTTGGACCACAAACATTCTTAAAACAAAAAGGTTACATTGACGCTGAGTCAATGACTGAACAACACGTTGCAGCTCGTCCACAACATATTGAACAAGTAGAAGATGCTCTTTCCTCTGGCACACACCAAATGGAAGGCCGGACAAAACATCGCCTACAACAAAATGAAGATCTAGATCTCGGTCAGGTTGAGATCATGGAAGAAATGGCAGATGCACAATATCGTAATTTTGTGAATCAAGCAGATCCTAGTCAAATGATGGGACTTGAACCTGATATTCATGTTGAACAAGTTGCGTCTCGTTTACCGGATGGGTTACCTGTTGACCAAGCAGAAGGATTAAATTTAAAGCCAGGAAGGCGTTATGCAACTTATGACGAGATACCGCCCATGGCTCCTTATAAATCTTCTATATTAAATCCAGTAACTGAGTCTTATCGTCGTGAAATAAATAGGTTACAAGCTCAACCTAATACAAAATATGTTTTTAATCCACCACCAGAAGAAACTCCAAGACTCACTGGCACATCTGCAGAACGTTTTCTTGAACAAGAACGTAATGTAATTTCTCGTATATTACAAAATAAAGATTTACCGGTATCGCCTACTCGTATTGAAAAAGAACTTGCTAATCGTTTAAGTGGTTCAACAGCATCTTCATACGGACCTAGCTATACAGCAAGAAAACAAGCACTAGAGTTATATGCTCAAACAGGAGATCCACAATTTTTAGAAACAATTGAAAAATTTGGTTTAAAGCCTGTTAGTTTTGATCCTGACTCAGAGGACATTACTTCTTTAGTAAGTTCAAAAAGGATTGTTAATATGCCAGGAATAGGAGAAGTTTCTACAGCTAGTCTTCGTAGACCAGTTATTACAGAAAGCACAGCTAGGCAGGCAGATGAGTTCATCAAGAGAAGAACAGGAGAAAAATTAAATAACAATCCTTGGCTGGAAGGGATTGCTTCTGAAGTAGAGCAAGGAAAACAAGAAATATATTCTGAACGTAGACAACTAGCAGAACAAACAGGTAAAGCCCTTAGACTTCAACAAAACCAAGCAAGAGAAAGAGGGCAAGTTGACACTGTACGTAAATTAGAAAATCAGATTCAAACATTACTGAATATATACAATAACCCAGAATTATCATCAAATCTTACGGGAAGTTATTCTTCAATTGGTAAACATCGTCAAGAAGGACGAGAAAGTATTGCTGCAGCAGATAAACGTTTACGTAGAGCACAAGAAACCAATCTACAACAAATACAAGAACTTCAAAAGAAATATCCAACAACTCTTAAAAATCCTTCTGGAGAAGTAAATCGTTTGTTTGGTATATTAGATGATGAAGGTGAATTTATTCCTGAGTCTATGGAATTTCGCTCTGAGCGGCCCATGATTGACACAGAAAATAAAGGTGGTGGTGGACGTAACATTGCAGAATATACAGCAGGATTACGTCCTGAATCAACCCGACAAAGCACAGTTCCTTTACCTTATTACGTACCATCTAGTGAAGGAAAAATAACTATAAAAGGCATGGAAGGTAAGTCATATGCCAGAAGAGGTAATCCACCGGTTAGTCAAAAACCAATTCGTGATTATAATATTGAAACAGGCGGCGATCCCTTAGTATTTGAAGATGATCGTTCTGGGTCAGGTAGTGTAATTGATCAGTATGGTATTCGCCCTGCTAGCGAACAAGGTGCCGATTTAACTCTTCGTCCTTCTCAACCGGTTTACAGCCAAAATGAAGTTATAGAAGAAGCCTATCGAATGGCTCAAAAAAACACAGGTGACCAAGCACCAACACGTGTACCTACTTACGAAGAAGCAATTGAATCTCTTGGCAGACAACCAGCTACTGAAGCAGGTCGGCAAAGCATAGATGCTTCAGAAGAAATACGTAGAATACAAAGAAGTAATCCACCAGCAAAAGCACAAGCTCTTGTTAGTTCTTTTCTTCAGCAACTTAAAGGAAATTAATTATGACAGAAAAGAAAAAAGATAAGAAATGGATTCAGAAAACTGAGATGAAGAAAGGTGTCTTTACGGCTAAAGCTAAACGAAAAGGTATTACCACTGCACAGCTACAAGAGAATGTACTTTCGGCTCCAGAAAAGTATGATGCTGAAACCGTGAAACAAGCCAGGTTACGTCAAACTTTGGTAGGATTAAAAAAGAAAAAAGACGAGAAAAAAACTGAGACCTAATGGCACGTGACGCGAGACTTGACTTAGGGCGCTACATACAGAATCCCTTTAATCGTCGAGGGGAAGTTTCCAAGCGTTTAGATTTTGATGACTTGTTTCAATCCAAGTCAAATAGTGGAGAGTACCCTTGGAACCCATCAAAATTTAATGAACGTGACTTATTAAAACGTGCAATGACACGTAAAGTTACATTGAACCCAGATCTTAATTTTGTTGGTAATACTCCTTTCTTTGATGACAATTCAGAAGTAACACCACAGTACGAACTGTTTGAAGGACTTGGTCGTTTTAATAGACCAGAAGATTATGACTTCGATGAAGGTAGGGCACGTACCACACAACGTCCACAAGAGCAACCTGATTTTAATACAGATTGGATCGAAGCATATAAATTAAGTCCTACCTTAAAACCAGGAAAAGCAGCACGTAATCCAATGCCACGTTTACGTAACCCTGATCCAAATGGTTATCTCATGGCAGGAGCAGAGAGACGAGCTGAGAATGAAGTAGAAGATAAACCTTCAATTTCACAACTGTTAGATCGTCAAGGTTTAGTTAAAGCAGAACAGAAACAAGCAGAAGAAAAACAAGGAGAGAAAACTGCAGACGAGAAAAATATAGAATCTAACATCCCCCCTGGTAAAACACAAGAGTAACTAAAGATAAAATAGTATTAATGCATATGGAAAATGTTTAAAATTGCGGGTCAACTAGCAGGAGCATTAAAAAACTCTGCTCCCGTAAAAAGGTTGGTAGCAGACGGTGGTGGGGATATGTTACGTGCTTCTGTACCAGGGGGTTTACTTACAGGCATATATACCACACTAGCCACTGGTAATCCAATAGCTGGTCTTACGGTAGGTGCAGCAGATGTTGGGTTAGGTGTAGGTACAGGTAAATTATTAAAAAAGTATGCACCTGATATTGCAGGTAAATATCGTAACTATGTATCAGATGAAACATTACAAAGATATTCTGGAGCTGGAAGAATACCAAAAGATCAACTTAGTCGTGTATATGAACCTAGCTGGCAAGCTAACGCTGTAAATTTAGCAGGTAGTGTTGCAGCACCAATGTTAATCGAACCTTTGTTTTATCCTCAGCAACAAACAAATACCAATCAGTCTGTGACACAACAACAACAACTTGGTCAACAAGAGATGTTAAATCAAATGTACCAAGCACAAACAGCAGACGGCACCTTATATCAAACGCAAGGTCTTCCTTATCGTTCAACGGGGCAATACTAATGGCCGTAACAGGGAGACCAGAACAAGCACAGACGTTTCTTAGGCGTGCAGCGGACGCCTACAATAGTGCAATGCATTCTGTTGGTGATCTAATGCCAACTAAAATTAAAAAAGGCTTTCAGTCAGGTGTGGAATTAATGGCACCTGAGTCTAGACGTGAAATAACAGATGAACAAGGTAATCGTATTCTTAGTAGTATTTCAAACTACAGTACACTTAGTCCAAATTTTAAAAAAGAATTAAAAAATGTAAAAGGTATTAGTTTCACTGAAACACCACAAGAATTTATAGGTGCTTATGCAGCTAGGTTATTAACAGATGCAGGCACAGACTCAACTCGTCATTTGTATTGGCGTTACAATCACCCAATGGCAATTGCAGATAAACTTATTGAAAAAGCTGCTGGACCTGCATATAAACAATTTAACCCAACACAAAAAGGTCTTGTTGGTTTAGCTATCAGTGCACCTACTGTTGCTTCCTTAGGGCAAATTGACATAACAAATCCTCTTGAACAATTCAGATCAAAAGGTTTTGCTCAAACTTATTCAGAAGAAGGAGCAGAAGATAGACGTGAAACAGGTCAGCCTGGCACTGAATTACTTGAACGTTTGTTCCTTGGAAGACAAGGTCGTCCACTTAAGTATGAAACAGCAAAAGAAGATATCCCTAGCTTGACACCTGAAAGGTATAGTAATTACATGAAGAATTATTACCAAGATAAAGGTATTACCGGTCTTGGTTTAATTAAAGGAACAATGGAAAATTTGGAAGGTGTACCAGAAGCTCGCATTGTAGGCTTCCCAATCGGACTACAGGCAGCAGGTGCGTTAGCAGGAGGAGCAATGGCTCTCCGTGGTGCATTACAAACCCGACCACCTGTTGTTACAACAAAAGAACGTCGTTTTATCTCGTATCCTAGCGGGAGTTCACGTGTTGTCGAACAGGATGTTAATACTAGAGTACCAATGGCTACACGTAAAACAGCAAGTATTGCATTAGCTGGATCCTTAGCAGGAGCATTGGTAGGTAACTTAACTAACCAAGCTATTGCTTCATTAAATAACCATCCTGAGAACTTGCCAAGCACAAATGAATACCGTTAGAGTATGTAGGCTGGTAAAATTAACATATCGAATAAGATAAATTATGGCAATCATGGCAGGTCCTGGAGGTTCAATGGAACGTGGAGGGCCACTTGCAACAATTCAACCTACATATATTCCAACACAAAATATTGACCCTTCTCTCGGCATGGGGTTTCAAGATTTATTTAATCGTATGGGTACCAAGATGAAAGGCTTGGGAGATAGTGCGTCAAAAGCAATAGCAGGTGCAGGTGGCGGAAGGGCTGTAGCGGGTAAAATAGCTGGTAAATATATACCAATTGCAGGTGCTGGCCTTTCGTTACTTCAAGGTGATGTTGGTGGAGCTGCAGGTGGTTTAGGTGGTATGGCACTTGGCACAATGCTAGGAGGCCCTGTTGGTGGCTTGGTTGGATCTGTTGTTGGTGGGGGTATTGGCACTGCTGCACAGAAAGGTATAGGTGGACTTATCCAAGGTGCTTTAGGTGGTGCTGCAGCTAATACTGCTGCACGTGGTGAGTCCGCTGGACCCATCCCTGGTCTCCCTGGCATTGGTGCTAAGAAAGTAGGTGACATGAATGTCAATGAAACAATTGACTTTATGCGAAGAGCAGGTATGAATCAAGTGGATATTGCAACAGCACTTAATCCGATGTTGAATCAAAATCTTGATCAACAACGTAATCGTCAAATGCAGATGAATCAACAAACCGCACAACTTACTGGCGCACTTAATCAGCAAAGATATATGGCTGAACTAGCAGGTGGAGCACAAACAGAAGCTGGTGCACTTACACGACAAGTAATAACATCTGTTAATCCTTACGCTAATTCCGCGTTCCAGTATCGTTAAATAAAATGTCTTTTTCAGGTTTTAATCTTGGTTCTCCCAACGTCCCTAGATATGGGACAGGTGTGAATTTTGATGGAATAGGCACAGGAGCTACTTTTTACGGACAACAACCCATAACTACTGCTGGAAAATATGCGTTTATAGGTAGCGATTTCTATAAAAATGCTGACCCTGAAACACGAAAATTAATAGCTGAAAACGAATTAGGAAACAAGAGTCAAAGTGATGTTGCTCAACTGTTAGCTTTTGCTCGTGAAAAAACAAGTCCAGAAGCACGGCAACAAGCTCTTGAAGATGCGTCAAAGTATCAAGAGAGACAACAAGCATCAGCAGCGCCTTACAAAATGTTGTTTACAGGATTAGATACTTTAGCTAAACTTCCTGAACAGATATCTGCAAATGCTGCTAATCGGGCAATGTTAACAGTTCTTGGAGCTAAGTCAGTAACAGATGCAGGAAATGCGGCTATGGCAAATTCTCCTTTTGGTAAAGGTAATTTTGCTTCGCAGGTTCCTCTTTCTCAGCAAAGATACTTTAGTTAGAATAGATATGTGCAATATAATTAAATGGCAAGGAGGATAATATGTTACTAGCACCTTTAGCTGCCCCTTTAATCACAGGTCTTTTTAGCGGTGGCGCCAGTATGTTCGGCGCTAACAAGGCCGAAGAGGCTGCTCGTAGATCTGATAATACTGCACGTCAAATTGCACAAGGACAGTTTGCTGCACATAATGCAGGTCTATTAGAAGCAAGGGAAGCTGAAAAAGGTAGGCTTGGCTTTGGAATGTGGGATAAGGTCTTTAGTGCTGGTACAGGAGCTGACCTTGATTTTGGAAGACAACAAAAAGCTTCTTTGTTTCAACGTAATGTATTAGATCCTCTTTCTGATGCAAATGAACGAAACAATTTAAGAGCAAAGTTGGGAATGGAAAATTCATCTGAAGCTCGTTTATTTCGTCAAGAAGCTAATCGGGAAGCTCTTAAAAGAACTCTTGCAGATAAACAAGGGCAAATGATGGGTATGTTTGGTAGAATTGCACCAATAGATACTTCCACACTTTTTACATAAGGAGATAAATCATGGGAGGAGGAGGAAGAAGCAGAAGCGCACCGGCACCTGTATACATGCCGCCACCGCCTGATAATACGTTTAGAGATTTCTTAAGCTACAGTCAACAACAAGAAGCACGGGCACAAGCGCGAGCTGATCAAGAAAGAGCAGACGCTAAGGCTAAGGAAGATGCACGTAAAGCATCAGGTACTGCAGGTTTCGGTGGCTTACGTTCAGGTCTAGAGTCTCAGCTGAAACAAGGTTTAATTACATATAATGATGCTTCCAGTCAACTACGTGACTATGCTGGCAAATACGAAATAAATGCAGAAGAAGATGTTAATAAGTTAACAGATCTTTATACTAAAGAATTATTACCCGGACGTCGCTCTACAGGAGTCTCTGCGGCCTATCAAGAACTCTTAGGACGTGAAGCTACGGAGCCAGAGAAGACGGCTGCTTTAGAACGTTTTAATCAAGGTTATTACAGCAGTGTTCAAGACTTAAAGGACTCCCTTACCAAAGGCTCGGAATATCAAGATAAGTTTCAAACGAGCTATCTTGGCAACTATTACGATACGATGTATGGTAAGGAAGAGAGGGATGCAGCAGGTAAGAGGACAGGTACAAGAAGCTTTAAGTTTGATAAGTCACTTCTTCCTACTTACGCTGAAGGAACCTTAGGTAAAGCTGGTGTTGCAGTTCCAGACTTCAAGGACACCTTCACTGGTACACCTGCTGAGCTTGAAGAGCAAACACAAAATATCAGAGACACACGTAAGTATCTGTACAGTGCTGGTTTGACCAATCTCCAAGGGGATATAGATAAAGAAACACAGAAGTTAAAAAATAAAGGAGCAACGGATGTGGCTAAGATCGGATCGACGGGCGATATGTATAAAGCTCTCATAGGAAGTTTTAGCTTCAATTAAAGATATCTTTGTTATAATTATTTAGTAGTAAGAGTTTAAAACAATGACACCAGGTGATGCGCTAACCAACACACAAGGAGGAGTTGGGGGTACTGAATTTGACATTAATCGTTTTGAAGAGCTTCTAAATCGTCTCGAAGCATCTAAAGGTCGTCAACAACGCCAAAAGTCCGTTGAAGGACGCCGTGATATCTTCAGCCAGGGTCTTGCTGGTATGATGAGTAACTTCTAATTTCCCATAGGTGCTGTAAGCCATGACCAATAGCGTTCCAGCAGGACAAGTCGATGCTGATGATTGGTTTGATTTAGACAAATATCGTCAGGCGGCTGGCGTGGCTTACGACTTTTCCAAGAAAAAGATGGAGGATGCTGGTGGACAGGAACGAGAAACTATCGGTAAAGGTGCCGAAGAACAACGTACCTCCGCAGAGCAGTCACAGCGCTTTAAAGAAAAGGACGAAGAACGCGATTACGGCCAGGCCCAACGAGCTTATCGATATTGAGTTATTCGATGGGTGGGTAGATAATTTAGATGCGTCTACCCAAGAATCATTCTGTGCATTCGCCAAAGAAAATTACTCTGTAATAGAAGCATACCTTTATTCACGATTCCTTGGTTATAAAGGAACCGTAACTGCGTGCGAACTATGGGTCAAACAACATTATGATAAACCAGATCACCGAAAAAAACTCTTGTATGAAATTGACGAGATGCAAGAGGACGTACGTAAATTACGAGAAGATGTAGAGAATGGTGCTGTAAAACGTGATGCGGGAGTAGCTCGTATCGCTTCTATGCAAAAAGAAATTCGTGGTCATATTGACCAAGTAGAAAAGTTTACGAGTATTAAAGATAGAAAAGGTTTATTGATGGCAGGTGCTGATAGAGCGATACGTGAATTAATGTTTATATTCAAAGATGATCCAATCGAGATCCCCCTGGAAGAAGCAACGATGAGTGTCTGGGCTAGGATGCAACTAGAAGAGTAATTCTGTTATAATTATTTTTATAATGAAGGAATGGTATGGGAGCAGGAACAAGCCGAAGTGGCTCAGCAACTAGACTAAGTGATGCGGGCGCCTTTGTACAACAACAAGAAAAGGCTGCGGGACAAAGGGCTGCAGCGCAAAAACAATATACAATAGACCAACGTTCTCAGTATGAAAATTTACCGCAAAGCTTGAGAGATAAAGTATCATTTGAAGACGCTTATGCAGATCGAGGTCCTGAAGCAGCATATAAAAAAGCACAAGAACAATATGCAATAGACCAACGTTCTCAGTATGAAAAGTTAGTTCCACAAAACTTGAGAGATAAAATATCATTTGAAGACGCTTATGCAGATCGGGGTCCTGCGGCGACTAGAGAAAAAAATAATACTGGCCCAACAAGAAATCTCTCTTCTCCAGGTAGTGAACCTAACTATGCAGATCGGGGTCCTTCACGTCAAGGTATTGGACGTGACTCGCGATCAGAGTATTTTGATCTGGATCAATTTAATCGTCTAAAAGCAGAGGTTGATCAACAACGTTCAGGTAATAATGCTGGTATTGCTTTTGGTCCAGGGAGGTCTAATAGAGGAAATATTAGTTTAACTAGACAACTACAAAATCGCATGCAAAGGTAATTGATAAATGGCAAAAGGTAAAATGCCACCTCAGTTTCTTGAGTATCTCAAGAAGAAAGATGCCAAGAAAGAAGATGGCACGGAGATGAATGACAAAGAAAAACGTAAGGCTGCTCTAGATAAAGCAAGGAAATACAAAGATCAAAAGAACAGTAAAGCCAAAAAATAGAGTAGGATTCCATAAAGTTGGAACATTCTTGTGCCTAGCTATACACACCTTGCTTATCGACGTAATGCAAAAGCCGCAGCGCGTAACCAACAAATACGTATACCCAAGAATGTAGATGCTCTTAAGCTTGCGCAAGAAGACTTTGGTTTCTTTTGTGAATATGTAGCTGATAAGCCTCCCGCTGAACATCACCTGGAATGGCACAAGCATTTCATTACGAAAGAAGACAGTAGTTGCCTTCTGCACATTGCTGGACCAAACGTCGATCTGTTGGCACCAAGGGGACCACTTGCTATTTCAATGCCAATAGCAACTCCTAACGGATGGGTGCCCATTGGCGATTTACAATTAGGTGATTTAGTTTTTTCTGAGAAGGGACAAGTTACAGAAGTAATTGATATATCCGATTACGCATCGTCTCCAACGTGGGAAATATCCTATACAGATGGTTCATCCGTACGTTGTGACGATCAACATCTATGGAAGGTACGGCGCGTAGGTTCTGACGCCAAAGGTGAATGGCGTGTTATGTCTCTTAATGAAATGCGTACACAAAAAACAATTGGAATGAAAGGAAATGGTAAAGGCGTTTCCCCAAGTCAACGTATTACTGCAACCTGTTCACCAGAAGAAAAACCTTGGTTGGACAGCAAGGGCTACGCTCGTTACTATATTCCCGTGACGGAACCAGTTCAATATCCAGAAAAAGAACTTTTAATTGATCCGTATTTACTTGGTGTTTTAATTGGAGATGGCTCCTTAAGCAGTGGAAACTTAACAATAACTAGCGCTGATTCAGAATTGATTGAACGTTGCGCTCAACTTTTACCTAAAGACTACACGTTCAAGAAAGCTTCTAAGTACGATTATCGTATTTCTCATGTTAAAGGCAGCCTTTTCTGTGGGACACCAAATCCTGTAAAAAGAAATCTTGAAAAACTTGGTTTGTACGGAAAAACATCAGTATCAAAATTTATCCCAAAAGAATACTTATTTTCTTCTGTTGCTGATCGTGAGGCGTTGCTACAAGGTTTACTCGATACAGACGGCACGGTATCTAGTTCTGGTTCTGTTTCTTTTTGTACTACATCTCAGCAACTTGTAGATAACATCATTGAACTAGTTCAATCATTAGGAGGTATTGCAACTAGACGTATTGCACAGTTTAATTCTTATACCCTGCCCAATGGAGTAAAAACCCGTACAACAACACCTTCTTACAAAGTAGGAATAAAATTACATCCTGAGATTAGACCGTTCTCTTTGGAGCGTAAAGCACTGAGGTATGCTCCTTGTACTAAATATCTTCCTTGTCGTGGCATTGTAGATATTAAACCTTCGTTTGAAGAGAAGGTACGTTGCATAGAAGTGCAAGATGAGTGTCATACATTCTTGACAAAAGATTATATCGTCAGTAAAAATTCGGCCAAAAGCACAGTCTTGGGCTTACTTACGGCATGGGCTATTGGTATCCACACTAAAGCTAAACGTCCTCTACAGATTCTTTACTTGTCATACACAGTTGATATTGCACGATCCAAAAGTGCTACCATCAAACGCATCATTGAAAGTAAGCGCTACCAAGAAGTTTTCCCTACTGTACGCCTAATGAAGAATGTAACCAGTAATGAGTACTGGTCAATAGATCATCGCTTTGCTGGTATTGACACAACTGGTGATGAACAGTTTACACTTTGTGCTGCAGGACTTAAGGGTTCAGTTACTTCCAAGCGATCTCATTTAGTAATGATAGATGACGCCATAAAAAGTTCGGCAGATATCTCAAATCCAGACATTAGAAAACAAATGCAAGAGAACTGGAATGCTGTGATTGCACCTACCATGTTTGAAGGTGCACGAGCAATATGTCTTGGTACACGCTTCCGACATGACGACATTCATGCGACAACTTTTAATGAACAAAATAATTGGATGCAGATTGTTCTTCCTGCAATTAAGAATAATCGTATAACAGGAGAAGAAGAATCCTACTGGCCTGCAATGTGGTCTTTGGAATACCTAAAGGAAAAGAAACGACAGGCACCTATTGCCTTCTCTTTTCAGTACATGAATCATATCGTTAGACAAAACGAACTTTCCTTGGCACCAGAACTAATAGTTAAAGCAGAAATCGCAACGGAGTTTGATACTCTTGGCGTCGGTGTTGACCTATCTGCTGGCGTCAAAGAAAAGAATGATTACACCGTTATGGTACTAGGTGGACGTATTGGTGATCAGATTCATATTATTGATTACAGACGAATACGAGTCATGGGAAATCTAGAAAAACTTGACGTACTTAAAGAACTTCTTAACGACTGGTCTATTCTTGGTAAAGATGAAAACAATAATTACTTTCCGACTTTTGCAACAGTTGACATATGGTCTGAAGCTGTACAGTACCAGGCATCCCTGGAAGCAGACTTCAAAAGAGTTTGTTTAAATCAAGAAGGTCTCTACAACATTTTGTGGCATCCCGTCAAAGGTTTCCGTGCAGATAAGCTTGCAAGGTTTCGCGGCATTATGGGCATGTTTGAAGATAGAAAAATAATCTTTAATCGGTTTAGGAACTTCACAAATCTCTTCGAGGAACTCACGAACTTCGGCGTAAGTAGTCATGATGATTGTGCGGATGCCCTTGTGTGGTTAGTCAATGGTCTAGCACGGAAAGGTCAATTACACCTAGACTTCTAATTCTAAAGACTTTATAAAATTACAAAGATTAGTTACAGCAGTAGATCTTAACGTATAGAATAAAAATGTGAGGAATTCCTCACATATCTACATATTTCTTAACGTCCTCATGGTTTCTACTCTTGCTCCACGTTCTGGCGTGGCTGGGTGGGATCAGTTTTGTGAGTGGGTTACAGGCACCGAAAATCGTCTTTATGTCGGTTGGTTTGGTGTACTTATGATCCCTTGCCTACTGGCCGCCACCATTTGTTTTATCATCGCTTTTATTGCTGCTCCACCTGTTGACATCGATGGCATTCGTGAACCTGTTGCTGGATCCCTCCTATACGGAAACAACATCATCAGCGGAGCCGTTGTGCCCAGCAGCAATGCAATCGGCTTACATTTCTACCCAATTTGGGAAGCTTCTTCGCTTGACGAGTGGCTCTACAACGGGGGTCCCTTTCAGCTCGTCATCTTCCACTTCCTCATTGGCATCTTTGCTTACATGGGACGAGAGTGGGAACTTAGTTATAGATTAGGGATGCGCCCCTGGATCTGTGTTGCGTACTCCGCACCAGTAGCTGCTGCAACTGCAGTGTTCCTTGTGTATCCCTTTGGTCAAGGTTCGTTTTCTGATGCAATGCCTCTTGGTATATCGGGAACCTTCAACTACATGTTTGTGTTCCAGGCCGAACATAACATCCTTATGCACCCTTTTCACATGTTGGGTGTAGCTGGTGTTTTTGGTGGATCGTTATTCAGTGCTATGCACGGTTCTCTCGTCACATCCTCACTGGTACGTGAGACGACTGAAGACGTATCTCAAAACTATGGCTACAAGTTTGGTCAAGAAGAAGAGACCTACAACATCGTTGCAGCACACGGCTACTTTGGAAGACTTATTTTCCAGTATGCCAGCTTTAACAATAGTCGTAGTCTTCATTTCTTTCTTGCCGCTTGGCCTGTGATTGGTATATGGTTTGCTGCACTTGGTGTATCAACCATGGCATTTAACTTAAATGGTTTTAACTTCAACCAATCTATTGTTGATAGTCAGAATCGTGTGGTGCCTACTTGGGCTGATATTCTCAATAGAGCTGGTCTAGGCTTCGAGGTTATGCATGAGCGTAATGCACATAACTTTCCTCTTGACCTTGCAACAACTGAGTCTGTTCTCGTGGCACTAAAGGCTCCGGCCTTAAGCTAAATTTAAAATAAAATTATCTACCCGACTGCTAACACGGTCGGGTTTTTATTGTAAACTAAAGGAAAGAAATCTAAAACCTTGGGTCCGGAATACGCTGCCATCTTTTTGACTGCGGTCATTTCAGCGATCACAGGTGGTTCCTGGGTGGCTAACAAACTGTTGTCCCGTCAAACGGAGAGGATCCAACAAGGCGTGGAACACATTAATACACAGAGACGTAGGATCGACAATCTAGAAGATGAAGTGAAGCGTTTACCAATGGATTACGTACTAAAGGTTGATTTCTTACACGAGATTACAGAAATGCATAGTAATTTTAGACAAATTAACAATAAGCTTGATAAGCTAATTGAAAAGCTTTTAGCAAAATGAGCTACGTACTTGAAATCCAAGAAGATGAAAACGGTGATTGTTTCATCACGTTTCCAGAAGAAGTAATCGACGAGTTGGGCTGGAAGGAGGATGATGTGCTTAGTTGGGATGTACGTAGTAACGGCATCATTCTAAGTAAAGTAAATGACTCAAGCGGTTATGAGGTTATAGAAGAGTAGAATACACAAAAGTAAGTAGTTAGATTATGGCTGGTTATTATGGCGGAGAACGCAACGTACCTGGGGCAGTTGGTAATATAGGTGGTACAGCTAATAGCTTCCTTGCTGGTAACCCTAGTTTTGATGTGAACAAAGGTCCAGGTGCTTTAGGTGGTCGTTCAGAAGAACAGATACGACGTCTTCTACAGAGCACTCCAAATAATCAACAGTTACTTAAAGAGATGGAACGCCGTGGGATTACTCCTGGTGGTGGTCCACAGCTGCCTTTAGCCGGATCACCTTTTGGTTCTAGTAACCTTGCCGGTGCAACAGCACAAATGAATCCAGGTCAGCCAGGTAATTTTGCTGGTTTTACTGATCAGTTACAAGCACAAAATCAAGGTCCTAGTACACCCGTTAAATACTACCCTGACGCGTTTGGCGGACAAGGGGGAATCTTACCTAATCGTGGTGCAGCAGGCCCTGCTAATGTGCGTCCAAAGGGATCTACTCCTCTTGCTCAAGATTTTACTGAAGATTCCGATGGTATGGAACAGATGTTAGCGCAGCTTCGCGAAAACCAATCTTCTTTACCAAACGGATTTATTAATAAATATGTCTCTTAAATCTGCTAGCATTTAACAAAGGTAATAATTAATGGACGCTAAAGCCCGGCTTAAAGAGATTGTTGATTCCTACATCGAGAAAGATGGAGGAGCTTCCGTTGATACCGGCATTGTCGCGTCCCACTTAGCACAGATGAAGTTGTTTGGCATCCGGCAGGGTGTTGAATTTTTTCCAGCTCAAGATAACTTTGGTAATCAACGCAAAGACTTTATCGACCGTGTAATCAAATTCAATCAAATAGACACACGCCTAGACTCCATCTGGGACTACTTCCTATGTGATGGACAAGGTCTTTTTTACATACGTCCTACAGAAAACAATTATCGCCTTTACTTCTTTAGACGTAATGAGTATAGGAGTTTCTACAACATTGACGGTGAGTTAGACGAAGTTGTAATTATCTATAGCTACAAGATACGTCAAGGTTTCGGCTTTCAACAGGACATTGTATCTTCTGATGTAACAGGTCCTGCTTCCATGGGACAAGGCGGAGTCAAACGTTACATTCGTCTTTCAATTAAACGTAAGACAATAGAAGAGACACACTCGGAGGCAGAACTTTCATTCGATACTAACTATCAAATGAACTCTGGGCGTACCACCACACTTAAAAATACGCTTGGCTTTATTCCTTGTGTTGAAATCTTTAATAATACCAAAGGTTTCTCAATGGAAGGTGTTGGTGAATTTGACGCCTTAGCCAACCATATATGCACGCATGATGACTTGGTACGTACCATGCGGAAGAATGTTACCTTCTTTGGTAGCCCAACCCTACTTTCTTCTCGTCCTAAAACGGATCTAATGGAATCCAGTAGCGACACTGCTACTGTGCAGCGTCCTTCTATTGCAGCAAACTCAGGCTTTGGTGGTGCAGGACCCTTAAGTAGATCTCAGTTTAAATCTGATCCTATCTATCGCGGTATCGATGGTCAGCTTCGCGTACCACGCATCATTGCAAACCTTGAACCTAACGATCGTGTTGGTTACATTGTTCCAGATGCAATCACAGGAGATCAAAATTCTTTTGCACGTCAATACCGAGAAGAGATACGTACATCTCTTGGTGGTGTAGACGAACTATCTATATCTGCAGGTGTAACTGCAACAGAATATAAATCGTTATTTGGTAGAGTATCTGCCACATCAAAGAAAAAGGCAACTGCTATTTACACATATGGGATATGTCGTTGTCTAGAACTTATCTTATTCCAAGAAGAAACTTTATTCCGTAACACATTAGCAGCGGCTGCAGGAATCGAAAGACCCTTGGAACTTCCCGAGCAAGCTACTGATGAAGACACAGCAGCATATAACGAAGCTATGGGTATGTTTGAGGACCAAGTCAAGAAGATAATGATGGCTTGTCTTAAGACTCAACAAATACCACCTGGTGTATTAGGACTAATTCCAGATGGAGATGTGACGCTCCAATGGCGTTGGATGGGTCCTGTTTATGAAGACTCAACACAAGATATTCTTAACAACTCGATTGTTGTTAGGAACCTACAGGAATTAGGTGTTGATAGCATTGAAGCACTGAAATACCTCTTCCCCTCAAAAACGGAAGAGGAGCGGGCCGAGATGTTATCTGGGTTCCCGTTCAGGATGGTGAATGAATTACAGAGTGCCTACTCTCAATTCTCTCGCCTGGTGGGGGGTATGATGCAGACTCCTCACCCGCAATCACCGGACTTACCGATGGCTGCGGATCCAAGATTGGATCTAACTCCATATCTGTATCGTACATTAGAAGCATTACAAAAGGAGATGAGTTATGCAGGACGCTACCGTCCAATCGATCCCACAGATGAGCCAAGTACCAGCAGCCGTCGCTCCGAGCAACTACGTGGTGGCAGCACCACAAGCAGCTCCGGTCAGCTACCAGGCAGCACCTCAGGCTTATCAAGTGGGTACGAGTTACCCCCAAGCGGTACCTCAGGCGAACCCCAGTTACCAATCAAGCCCTACTCAATACGCCCCCCAATCCCAACCGGCGGCACCTCAGGGCAATCCATGGGAGTCGGCGTTCAACAAGGTAGTGGGGCTACTGAGCGCACCAGTCCAATCCCCGTTCCAGGGTCAACCCTCTCAAGCGGCACCTCAGTATACCCCGGCCAATTACGGAATTCCGTACAGCCAAGCTACGCAACAATCGGCTCCGCAGACTTGGCAAGCCAACCAGGCTTACTTGCCCAACTCTTCCCCAACCTCCTTGACGGGATCCTCGGCGGTTCAGGCGCACCAGGAAGTAAATACGGCGATAGCAGATTATTACAATCTGAGCAACGAGACTCGTCAGGTTCTGGACGTGTTCGGGATGGAAGCGCCAGCAGTCCTGAACAACTACGCGCTAAACCTGGAAGCAATGGTGGACAGCGCCGTCGCATGGGGAAACCGCGCAGCTAACTGCGTTACCGGTTACGCCAACTTTGCCGTTAATGAGCATCAGGAAAACCTCGCTTATAACGAGATTCTGACTAACCCTGATGTACTCAGCGACTACACACTTAAGTTCTTCGGTCCTGAAGGTCCTTATCCTGTGTACGAAAATGAAGAGCAACTAGCTACTCGTGGTTATCCCACTCAGCCTGCTGGTTATGCACAAGTAGGTCAGTTCCCTGCACCTCCTGCTGCTGCTGCTCCTCAAGCCCCTGGTAATTTCTGGGGTGAATTTAACGACACAATGACACGTGATCCACAAAATGCTTGGCGCATTTTGAATCAAGCACAACCTCAAACTGTTGCAAACAAACTGTTTGTAATGGAGTAATACATCAGCTTGTAATGAATAAATTACAAGCTGTTAAAATCATGTTAGATAAGACATATAATGTCTGAATCTTTCACCCTGTAAAAACATTCCCCGAGAACTGGAGGATAAAACAAAGTGTTCATTGATAACGATTTTCCGAAGATTCTAGGTGCGGAACTTTACCGTCCCCACCCTGCTTATATTGCGGAAATGGCTGTTGAGCCCGTGGTCGTCCACGACTTCACACGTCAACCTGGTCAAACTGTACAACTCGACCGCTATAAGTTCTGGGGAACCCCTGGTACTAAGGATAGCCGCGAGCGTATTGCCGACCAAACCATTGGTACCGCTAACAGCCGTAACATCACAAAGGAGAAAGTCCTTGTGGTGCTTAAGGAATACACCGGTCCTGCAGACCCTGGTGATCCTACCCAACCTTCAACCTTTAAGATTGCTCGTGAAACTCTAGTTACCGCTCAGCGCATGTTGCTGGACACAGGTAACTTGAATATGTTCCACCAATCTATCGGTAGCCTCACACTGCTAGATGACTATCGTCGTTGGCGCGATCGCGTCTTCCTTGACGAACTAGCTAAAACTGAAGCTAACGGTAAAGCTTCTGGAACCCAAGGTGGTTACTACTTCGCTGGTAACAAAACCAAAGATTCCTCTGGCCGTATTTCTTATGAGTCAGCTGAATACACAGCTGATCTTCAACAGTTCCATGTGTCTACTGACCTGTTGACCGTAGTTAAAGATTTACGTAAGCGTAACGTACCAAGTTTTGCTGATGGTTTGTATCGTTGCATTTGCGACCCTACATTCATGATGCACTTGCGTCGTGACCCTGACTTCCGTGAGATCGCACGTTATGCCGGTAACCCCGGTCAAGGCATGTACATGGCTAACCCCATGATGCCTAACAACGCCAGCTTCTTCATGGGTCCTCAAGCTGGTCAAGCTTACTTCTTGGCTGGTGAACCTGTAATGCCTACTGGCGTTCAGTTTGAAGGTGTGAAGTTCTATGAGTCAACTAACTTCCCAACCAAGAACGTTACCACAGCCTTTAACGGTGTATCTGGTAACTACGCTTCTCAAGAAGTTGCACAAGGTTACTTCTTTGGTCCTCAAGCAATTGGTGTTGGTATTGGCGGTCCTAACGCTCAAGTACTCATCAACAACAACGATGACTTCAGTCGTTTCATCATCTTGATTTGGCAACTGTATGCTGGTTTTGAAGCCTTGAACAAGGACTTCGTTACTACCGCATTCAGCTACGTCTCCGATGACGGCACTGTTTAAACATAATCACTGTAATAATCTCCAAGGAAAAAATAAATGACTTATTTGTCCGCTAAGAAAATCTACCCAGGCAACTGGGCGGAACCCCTGAACGGTTGGTACAAAAACATTGATACCAACGACAACGGCTCTAATGACGCAACTAAAGGTGGCCCTACTTCCGTATTGGCTCTCCCCGGTTATCGTTATTTTCAACAACGTGGTTATGTCGCTGTAACCGCAACATCTGGTGCTGGTGCAGTATCTGCTGCTGATGTGATCGTTCCTTCTCCTTATCAGAATGACGACACACGTACCAACATCACTGGTATGGTGATCTCTGGTTCATCTACCCTACCTGCTTACGTATATCGCACTGCGGTTTCTGTAGCTTCTGGTTGGGGTGATGGTCGCGTTGCTTCTGGCATCTATGCCGCAACAGGTAACGTACTATCATTTGGTCGCAGTAACGCTGGTAGCCCAGTAGCTGCTTCTGCTGTTGGCGAAGGTGTTATCCAAGCTAACCTCACCTCTACTACCTCTGGCACACAAGTTGGTGAAATCTTCTTCACTGCAGGTGTTGCAGGTTATGGTACCAACCCATTCCTTATTGCTACTGGTGCAACAGGTGTAACAGCTGGTAATGTTAATTACGCTGCCACTGTATCCACCACCATGAAGGTGTTTGCAAAAGAGACAGCTAACAGCACAACTACTTCTGGTGGTTTCTACATCTCCAGTGGTGATTCACTTGCTGGTCGCACAGGTTACTTTGTAGTTGAAATATGCTACATCCAACCTGATGAAGCTCCTGGCTACGAAGATATCGATAGCTACTTAATTGGTCGCACTGTTAGCTAATTAGGGTAAACTAGGACCAGAACACTCTTCTGGTCCTTATGCTCTATCAGCACAAAAAAACAGGCGCACGCCTCAAAGTTATAAGCGAGTGGGATAACGGCGATTGGTTTATGGTCGAAGACCAAGACGGACGTTTATTTACAGCTTATAAAACTGAAATCTCTCCTGATGAAGATGCCACTAAAAAGGTAAAAACTCTTCAGGTAAAAGATAAAGCAGCAAAAGAAGAGCCACGCACTTTCCCTCCTGATCATCGCTTGAATGTAAATTCGGCAACTGCTCAGATGCTCGCAGATCATATCAAGGGCATTGGTCTTAAGACCGCTCGTGAGATCAAAGATCTTCAAATGTCCTTATCAGGTGAAAGATTCAACAATCTCGAACAACTGAGACAGATTAAACGAATTGATTGGGAAAACGTCTTTGCTGCTGATTTAATACGTGTCTAATACTCATCTCCTATTTACCCCTGGGAAACTGGGGGTTTTTGCTTTTAGAATAAAAGAAAAATAAAATACAAATGGCAGGTTTAATACCGATAGGAAAAATTGCTAGTCCCGGAGAAGATGTCTTTGCGACTACTGGACCACATCTTGATGTACGTGTAATTCCACAATTTGGAAAAGATAAAGGTAAAAAAATTAACCCAGAGACAATAAGATCTTTACTTCAAAATATACAAGCTGCAGGGAAGCCTATCGTACAACAAGGCAAAGATGGTCAGTGGAGCTGGAACAATCCAATCACATCACGTTTTGGACCACGTTCTGCGCCTACTGCAGGAGCATCAACGTACCACGAAGGAATTGATTTAGGCATTGGTGCTGGAACGCAATTAGCTTATAAAGGTTATGGTACTTTTGCACCAAATAAAGGTTATGGTACTTTATCAACTACAGATCCAAAGGGACAACCTTATGATATTCAGTTCCTACATACAAAACCAGCGGGGAGTAGTACAGTTGCATCAACCGCACCGGCTGTAACTACACCCGCACAAACAACAACAACAACATCCACTGACGCACGAACAGAAGATATACTTAAAGCTTTCTTGTATGGTGCAAAATATACAGATAAGCCAAAGGAAGCACCAAAGACATTTGAACAACAGTTAAAAGAACAGTTATTAGGTAGTGTTTTGAATCAAGCACTTAATCCACAATCTTTCTTGTCTTCTTACTCAGCAAGTAATCCGTTTATACAAGGTAAGTCTGCAGCAACAGGTGATTTCCTTAACAATGTATTTAGTTGATTACATGCTTTTATAATAAATAGATAAGGAGGAATAGAAGTGCAACTCTCTGACTTCGACAAAAGCAGAGTTAGATACCATCTGGGCTACTATGTGGTTTCTGTTCCAGCGGGAGATTATGCTCGTTTAGAAGAATCTTTGAACACTGTTCCTGATTCTTACTTCTACGACAAAATTGCTATTCAAATCGGTCGTTGTGATACGGCTGAAAAGAAAACAGAAGTTGCCTCTTCTCCTTCCACACGTTTAGAAAGTATTGCAGGTGATGTGGATCGCACGATCCGCTCTAGTAATACCAAGGAAGCCTTGAAGGTTTGGGATGAAGTTTACCTTTACGAAACTAATCGTTTAGCTGGTATTCTTTACGTTCCAAACTATAAAGATCCTTTCCAAGCCAGATACCGTTACGAACGATCTGGTGCTGAATTTATCCAGGCTTTACCTGGTCCTGCCGATACCTCAGTCGGTTCTCGTATTTACCTTAATCTTGCTTGGAGATAAACAATGGCAGAAAAACTCTCTCGACTTGAAGCTTATTTAAGTGGTAAACTTGCAAACGAATTAACGTACGCTGGTGACCAGTTTAAAAAAGGCAATATTCCTTATGTAGGCAAGCCTAGGTTTACGCCGGAACAAATGCGTTCAATGACGGCTCCGGGGCTTGTACGGTATCCACAAAACGTCCCTGGCACCAGTTTAAATGCAATTCAAACTGGTAAATACGGACCTACTGATTGGAATCCAAGCGCCAATCCGCTTCGCGTTCCGTCTGCTCCAGCACTTCAACAAGGGGACGCAGACCGTGCTTACGAACAGTTTGTATCTCGCGCTGCGCAACTAACCGTACAAGATCCTGAGCTTAAACGTTACGAAGATGCACGTAAAATTGCTGCTGCTCAAGGTGCTACACCTGAAAACGTTAAGACAGCAGAAGATATTGGTATGCAAATCTGGGCTAAAAAATATGGTGGTCCCGGTGGCTTAGCTAGTAAAGTAAAACCTGGCCAAGCTGGTTACGATGTAATTCAAAATACCATAAACCCTGGTGCAGCACCACAAGGACTTAGCGCCTACGGTAAGGCTGGCACAGAATATGATTACCGTGATTATGGCGAACCCCAAAATCCTACTCTTGGTTCTCAGATGCAATCACCCATCACATCTGTGCCAGGACTTAATGCAACTACAGCACAACAAGTAAATACTGGAGCACAAGTACAAGCTCAAGACCTTGCAGACTTGTTTAAAAATGCTGTATTTGACGAAGAGTTAATGAAACGAATACAACAATATAATTAACTTTATATAATTGGCATTGCACAACATGTAAGTCCAAGAACCCAACTGGATAAGAATCTTTGATTCACGGAGACCAGTGTTGTTGCTTTAAACTGATGACTCTTTGTCCTAATTTCGTTAGACGCCTTGCAGCTACCGTTAGTTTGATTACGTCTGTTCAAGCCGTATTCGCACCAGGTCTCAAGGCCGAATCAAATTGGGTTAGATGAAACTTCAATAATTATGGCTACACCTCGCGTTGGAACATTACCTCAAGCTGATCGTGCAGCGATCTTTGATGCTGCGCGTAAGTTAAAACTTAATCCTTATGAATTAGGCGGATTCCTTTCTTTGGAATCAGGCACTAATATGGATCCTAATATCCGTGGTGGGGCAGGAGGTAATTATTATGGCATGATTCAATTTGGACCAGACGAACAAAAGAAATATCTAGATCCATCTCGTATGGGTCAATATACCCGTGCAGAACAAATGCCTAAAGCTGTTCAGTTTCTTACTGATCGAGGCTATACCCCAGGCATGGGTATTGATCGAGCTTACGCTACGGTGTTAGGAGGTAATCCTAATATTTCTTTAAACGCTAAAGATTCCTTTGGTACTTCTGTTGCAGGTGCATCAAAACGTTTTAAGCAAGGCGGTGATCTATATGAAAATGCAAAACGTGTTTTGGGAGATGTTCCTAATACTTCTTTTAATAACCCGGTGGCAACTTCTGTTAATACGAATTCACGCTCCGTGGAAGATATTTTATCTTCAGTCTTAAGTGGCGCAGTAAAGCCAGAGTTAGAAGACAAGAATAATAAAGCAAAAACATTAGTAGAGATGGTAATGCAATCCGTACTTCCTGGAGTGCTTTCTACAACTAGTCCAGCGATACCACCTAATCCTTTTGCGTTGTACTGATGGCTAGATTTTCTGACTACGTAGATAGCTCCTACCTACCAGGGGAAGTGTACACTAGTGGTTTATCTGAATTACGAAAAGACCCACAAAATATAATTGATTATCTAACAAAGGCAAAGTTTAAATTCGATGGAGATGAATCACAAGACTCTTTGGTAAAACCAGGGAGCTCTTTTCAAAGATTTTTAAACTTACAAAATAATCCAGAATCTTTATTTACAAGTAGAATGCGTCTTCCTCAGAAATTTCAAGAGTTTCAAGCCCTGTCTAACCTTGGAACATAACGCTATAATTAATAAAAAGCGGTAAGTACATTGTCTTCTACAGCCACAAATAAACAACCTTTATTGGTTGATAGACCATTATTTGATTCCGTCCGTGTGACTACACAGACTGTAGGTAGTGCATCCTCCAACACACTCTTTGTGCAAGGCGGACAAGGACCATCCATCTTGGTGGATATGGACGCAGCCCTTAGCGAAGACACCAACAATGGTGGTGTTGTTGATTCCATTACGATTGTGCGTAATGATTTCTATCGTGCTCCAGACTACACTTACACGGGAATTGCAAGTTCTGGTCAAGTTGTTTCCTTTGTAAGTGGTCAGATAATTCAGATCACAGCAGTTACAGGTATAGGTACAGCTCCTGCTAGTGGTGTTGGTTATTACACCTACACAGGAACATCAACATTGACAGGTGTTAATACCGCCCTCTTGTACTCTGGCGGTACAACTACAGGTTTCTTGTACAACGGCGTTAACTACGGATACAAACCTGCAGTTACTTTTGCGTTCTATCACACCCGTGGTACAACAATACCAGTCCCTGGTTCTGGTGATTACAGATTGTTGTTTGCTAAGACAGTTCCGGCTGATAGTGGTGTAGTTGACTGTTCTGATGTGATGCCTCAACTTGCGACACCTGTTGTGCAAGCAGGTAATACCACTGGTTTAGGTTCGACCGCACCTTTACGTAACAAAGGAATTTACTTAGAACGTGGCGACAGAATTTACGTAGGTGTATTCCCAGATGGTCCGAACTCAAGTGGTTATATTCCAGGTGCTCACGTTATAGCAGAAGGCGGCTTCTTCTAGTCATGGCAAAGAAGAGTGGAAACTCTTTTGGTGCAAGTTCCTTTGGCGGTTTATCAACCGCACCCATAATCCCACCAGCGGGTGTGAAACCAATAACTACGGAATTTTCCCGTGGTTCAATTCCAGACTCTATTTACACAACAAATAGAGAATCTGCTTGGACACGCTGGAGGAAAGGTTATGAACTTGCGACCGCATCTACACATAACACTGATTACAGATATGAATTCTCCTACGAGATACCAGCGACTACAACAAGTGGTAATCCAACGCCTGTAATCTCAGGTGCTTTTGTAGGCTTTCCAACTACAAATAAAGAACTTGGAATGCACTGGGCGGTATGGCGATACGCTGGATCATTGCGATGTGATGATTTTATTGATCCCGTTAGCACTGACAGACTTTATATTAGTAGCGTCACAGAAGACGCGACGAATTGGTATGTAACTCTTGCTGGAACCTGGAGCTCAGGCAACCCACTTCCCGCGCCATTTTACATTCCTGTCACAGGACAACCTAATGGTTTACGTCCAGCGACAACAGAGATTTTTGAAGATCGTGTTATTACTGTTGGTGGAGACATCATTACAAAAGAAACGTTTAATCCAGCAACACAAAAACGTTATGGTTATGTTCAAGCCGTTGCTACAAACATAGATCCTTTTACGGGAATACTTACGTTCAAGAAGGCTGGTTCTGTGTACGTAACACCTGATGCTGTGTACATAAGTCCATCTCCACAAGGATTTACAGTAGGTAGATACCTTATAACAGGAGCACGATACTGTTGTACCTGCCAGGACTTCACGCATCGGGACTACTCCTTCCTTACTTCCAGTAACAACAAGCAAGCAATGCCGCGCAACAATATATCATCGATTAAACCAGGTCGTTTTGAATTAACAAAACGTGATGGCACCTTAGATAACAGTGCAATGACTACAGCATCTGTAGACAGAAACATTGAGGTATATGCGCCAGATGCTTTTGGACTTGATTACACAGTCTCAGATAGCTCTATAACCGACCCAAAAGCCACCAGAGACAACCCTGGAGTCTATCGTGAGTTTGGTTTCCTATACACTCGTAGTACACCTGACGTGGCCCTCCCAGGCTCCGCTGCGGAAGGTTTACCTGGTTACCAAGACTACTCTACTAGTATCACAAGTACAGACGCAAACTCCATTCCACAAGATGTAATTACATCTATCACAGATAACTGGACACCTCTTCTGGATGAGTTACGTTATTGCAAACACATCTATGCGCTTAGATTTAAAGATCGTGTGTTCCCCCCTGAACCATCTGATTTTCCAGTGGGACCAGAAAGTATGGTCAACTGGGAACAAAAGTTAGTTGCTAAAACAGAAAAAGAACAACAAGCAGCAAGATCATACTATGCAACCAGAAGATCATTGGCAATGATGGACGTGCCACCTTACAATTCCCAGTCACCAATAATATACCCAATGTTACAAAAACTATTTAACATTACGACAGACCGTATTCTTATTGCCAACTTTACTATGTATGACAAAGACGGTATAGCATATACGCCTTGAATACTTGTTACTGTCTTCAAGAAAGCTTCTGTATCTATACTCCTTCCCCCGCGTTTAGAGAAATTAAAATAAGATAACAGCAAATTGAGTATGTTCAATTGTGAGCAGGATCCCCTTTCCCTTCTCCTTGAATTAACTCCTAAATTAGCTAAGCGACGTTATCGACAATCTATCTACGAAGCTTGGGATTACAAGTGTGGTTATTGTGGAGAAAAGGCTACCTCCTTAGATCATATAATACCAAGATTTCGTTCTGGATCTAATAATCGTAATAACCTGCTTCCTGCCTGCCAACGTTGCAATAATCACAAAGGCAGCGACAAAATGGAAGAGTGGTATCAAAAACAAAATTATTTTTGTGATGTTAAACTTATTCGCATTAAAGCTTGGATAGCACAAGAAACTGTTGATATTTTTGCTTATAATAATGACATGATCATTCCTGCGTTGGTAGCAGGTTAACAGGAGTTTATTTAAATGGGTGTTACGTACGTAGCAAAAGAAGCGGGGAAAGGTGAGTGGGTTAAAACGCTTTTACCTTTAGAAGAGTATGCTCCTGCAGATCGGACTGTTTCATACACGAAACCAATAAAAGAAACTATTGTAACACAAGTAGGCAAATATACTTATAGTGGCAAAAACAACATGGTAAAAACATGGGTACCTGGAAAAACAAAAGAAATAATTATTGGCTATGAATCAACCGATCCTAACAAAAAAGCCGATTACACTAAAGGTGTAAAAGTAGAAGTACCCAACGTACAAGTAACAAAAGAAACAGCAACACCCTCATATGCAGGGAAAAATACTTCGTCATCAACTAACCATACGCCAGCTACAACACAAACAAAAATAGTTACGCTTTATCCTCCATTTTCAATAACAGCAGATGTATATGATGCAGAATTAAAAAAAGATGAAGACGATAAAGACGCTAATAAAAGCAAAGAAAGAACAAACAAACCTAGGATAGAACTTAACAATAAAACAGAAGAAGTATATGCAAAAATAGTAGGAACACCTGACAAACCCGGACTTGCTTTAAAAGCAAATGGTGAAAATTATGTAGCATTAAGGGATGTTATAAGAAATGACCCCTCAATTGATAAGGATTTAGAAACTCAATTTAGGTCTTTTTATGTTAATGAAAAAATAGAAAAGTGGGATCCAACTAAAAACGTCACAAGAAAGCCCCCCTATGGTGATTTCGATTATGCATATTACGCAGAAGAAAACCCAGAAATAAAAAACAAATGGGAGAACTATGAAAACATCGATGACGTAGATGTTGTTGAACGTTATGGTGAGGTTGGTTTTTATGCTAATCACTATAGTACTCAAGGTAAAGCAGCAGGACTCCGTGGTAATGCATTAGAGGCAGTAAAAGAAGCTGAAAAATATAAAGAGTATGAACCAAAAAAAACAGATGCTGAACTTCAAGCTATTCGTGATAAGCAGTTAGGACTTGATACGGCTACACAATCTTCTCGTCTAATGAAGGAGGGTAGTGCAATAAAAGCTGAGTGGGACAAAGCAATAAAAGGTGATCCCTATTGGAAAAAACAAGCTAAAGAAAAATATCTTGACACTGATAAACCAGATGAGTTCCTAACGTTATTCCGTCTTTCAGAACGACCAGAAGATAAAGAAATACTTAAGGGTGTAGTAGGTACCAAAAGTGGAATCACTGAATTAGAAGATGCATTTAACCAAGCCGTTGGAGCAGAAGCATTAGCAGAAACAAAGAAGTTTGGCGCTTTGGCACAAGATGTTTTAAAGCAGACAATTGCTGAAATGAAGAAAGCTAAAGGACAAGAACAGATGTTGGGTTTATATAAAGGACTTGGTGGCTTTAGTGAAATTATGGATATCAACAAACAATTAAGTGATTCAATATTGGGAGATAGTGGTGTTGGCGGTATATTGTCCCAGATGGGAAGTACAACAGAAACAGAAGAAGATTTAGAAAAAAAACTAGAGAACATTACAGGTGTACGAAACAACGTAGTATATAACTGGCAAAAATGGTTTGATACAACACTTAAAGAACGGTATCAAAAAGACATTGAATTAGGTTATAAAACAGAAGATAGTGAGGAACAATTAAAAATTGATGGTGCCTTTGCTAAAAAATTTGTTGATGGTTATTTGACTCCAAGATTTAATACGTCTCGTTCAATGGATGAATTTCGTGAATACATCGATGTTAGACAAGAAGAACAGAACCCCTTTCAAACACAAGATATTATGAATGCTGTAAAACAACTTGCCGATATAAGAGTAGATAAATATTTAGCTGATGTTCAAAACACAACAGCACGTGAGTTTGATTCTGATTTTTACTTCGATCCTAAAGGAGATGCGTCTAGAGAAAGTGCTTATGCTGAACAAGCTGCCACTGTTGCTGCTGATTGGAACACAGCTAAAACCAATCCTAGCGCATTAGTAGATCCCAAACGAGAGGCCCTTGGAACATGGGAAGCACAAGCATACAGATTTGGGTTAGACCTTAATGATAAAAAGTCTTTTGCTAAATTACATTTTGAACTTATAGGTAATTTACCTAAGGACCCTAATGACCCAATTAAGAAACCAAGATTTGATGGCGCTGAAGATGTTATTAACGCCAGTAAAGTTAAAGATGAAATCTATAAAAATATTCTTCCCGCCTTAAGTAAAGAAGCTAAAGATCTAGGATCTGTTTTTGGTATCTTTACTACACCAGAAGAATTTGCCGATGACGTACTCGAAGGCGTGGACCCAACAAATAAAGAAGCCTGGGACAAAGTACTTAAAGCAAATGGACTAGAAGACTTTAAAGGAACAATAGATGAGCTCAAAGAAGAGATTAAAGAAGCCTTACGTACAGGCTCAGCTCAGACAATACGAGAAAATATTAAATACTTAAACGAAAAACGTAAACGTCCAACACAAGAGGAACTTGGAATACTTTATATTGAACGTCCAGAAGATTACAAAACAGGCGTACCTAAATCAGATACTGCACTGTATACTACATTTCAAAAAGCTGGATACAAAGGAACAGAAGATGAGTTTTACGAAAAGTTTTTCCCCGACACTGACCGCTCTGAACAAGAATACTTAACCAAAGCTTTAACAGGAGCAGACTTTAAAATAACAGGACTAACAACAAGTAATGATCCTTTTGAAAACTTTAATACAATTCAAGGTATGTTCCCAGAAGAGGAAGAAGACAATAAGAAAGATGACGATAAAATAAAACCTCCTTCGCAATTTTTTCGATTAGGATTAGAAGATGATGAAGAAGATGAAGACTATGATTACAAATCAAAGTCTGGATCAGATATTTTAGGTGAGTTTACCAAGAACTTTAAATAACTAACATGACGGAAAAGCACCAAAAGGCGGCAAGTGCAGCCAAACTAGCGAAAGATAAAATGGCTTGTAATAAGCCACGTAAGACTCCTGGTCATCCAACCAAAAGTCATGTAGTTAAAGCTTGTGATAAAGGAGAAGAACGTATTATACGCTTTGGTCAACAAGGCGTAGAAGGCGCTGGTAAAAACCCAACAACAGAAAAAGATAAAGCACGAAAGAAATCTTATTATGCTAGACATAATGCGCAAGATCCTAATCCTGACAAGATGAGTGCTAGATATTGGAGTCACCGCGTTAAATGGTAGTTAGCATAAAACAAAAGCATAAAGTCAAAATAAAAAATTTCTGTGTATATTAGAAGTAATAATTATTGTTTTTATGTCGGATCTATCTTGCGCTGTTAATTTGATCCGTAAATATGAGGGCTTTAGTGAAAAAGCCTATCCCGATCAACACACTGGCAAAGAACCATATACTATTGGCTACGGAACTCAATTTTATCCAGATGGTACTCCCGTTAAAAAAGGTCAGTATTGCAGTCAAGAAAAAGCATTAGAATATCTATTTCACGAACTTGGGATCATTGAAGGACGTCTAGACAAATTAAACCTGAATCTAGACGGTTGTATGCGCCAGGCGTTAGTCTCCTTTATTCATTCGGTTGGTTGGGATTCTTTTTTGTACAGCGGAATTATTGACTGCTTAGAGGCTGATGATTTTTACGGTGCCATTGAAGACATTGGTCGCTGGATCTTTGATGCCGACTACAAGCTCATTGGTGGCCTCCTGGACCGCAGGAGAGAAGAAGTTGATCTATTCCTACTACAACTCAACACACCCTTCCGTTCGTCTCCAGACATCTTGTTAACAGCATTTAGAGTCTACAGTGCTGCACCCCATCAAGTAGAAGCCATTCGCCATCTGGAAGAACAACTTAATCCGTACGTTTTATCGGAGTTTACAAACAGATTTAGGGTATCAGATGACCCATGGCTTGGTGCTACGGACAGTGTCTTAAGCAGTGTGTTTGACTCTTACCCTTAGAATAGAATTACATAAGACACGCAGAGAAAATGGAGCACTCAGTCGAACCGTGTGAGCATCGGGAGTTTGACCTCCCTTTGGAGCTTCAGTTTGCAATGAAGAAAGCTGAACTCCAAAGCGCAGAAATGACTTGGGATGAGCTTCAGGCTGCTCTTTTAAACCTTTACTACACTCGGATGATGGAGTGGACAGCAGTCAAAGATATTATGGCAGGCGAAAATATCGAGATTACTTGGGGCCAACCAACTGATGTTGACCTGGCAGAGCTCGCAGCAGCTTGTGTATCTGATGACGATGACGATGATGATGAAGACGATTACTTGCTTCAACCGTTCTGAAAGGTGTCAATCAACCTGTTAAGGTACCACTGACATTTCTTAAGATCTTCTAAAGGTTTACCTTTGAGCATACAGCGCCAAAGATATTTGATACAGCAGCCACGTAAGTAGCCACGATATTCGTCTGTATTTAGTTGTGCCTCTAGTGCTTCGATGCACTCAACCCTATCACTCGCCGTGTAGTGCGGAGGATGGTCAACAAGATCTGAATTCACAAACCAGAGGGTAATTCAAATGCCAGCTTAACGCATTAAGCCACGACGTTTAGCAGATTGTATTTTCATTTCATCATCAGCCTCAGGTAGCTCTAGTACCAAGGCATGTGGCTTAGGTGATGCACCCATTGCTACACCTTCTTCCATGGAAGGAATGAGTCCCGATACACCAGGCCGCTTCATCCCTTCAATGTGTAAAGGATTACGTTCAAGACCTTGCATTGGTGCTACCAAGCCACGGTTATACATGTCTTGTAAGGGAACATCGTTATTCTGATTGGCTAGTGGTTGACCAAAATCATCTTCGCCAATACAACGACACATCACCTCATCCATAAATCCGTCTAAAAAACCAGCTGCATTGTTATGCATAATATTTGAAAAGCTTGATTATCTCCTCTTACAATATTACTATGGCAAGTTTTTATGATCCCACTTACGATCCACTAAAGGACACTGGATCCTCAGGTGTTGAAGTAACCGACTTACGACCAGAACAGGTTAGGGATGTTGATCTACGTCGTTTAGATCCGGAAGAGCGAGATATATTTTCAGACGTTGCGCGAGACTTTGCATATACCCCAGGAAAAACAGGTTATAAACCAGTTGATAACTCGCATCAAGACGCACAAGAACGCCTTTCAAAATACATGCAAGCAGCAAAGACTGCTGGTGAATACAAAAAACGTACTGCCATTGCGGAACCAGCAATTCGTGGAAGAACTCCTAGAGGTGCTGCTTCGATTGAAGGAGTTGAGCTGCCGAGTATGGGAGATGGTTATGGTGGTGGTGGCAGTAACTACGCTGACAAACCTAAGTCCTTCTCAGGTAGATCCTATAGTTATTAAACATGAGAAAACACAACCTCTGGCGGCTGATCTTGGTACTTACCTTTCCTATCTTGATAACTTACTTCGCACGGATTACCACGATAAAAAAGTAATTGCGTAATACCTTCATTAGCATAAATACGATTAAATAAAGGAGTGCAATTATTAATTTCCAATGTTAAATAACCTTCCCACATTGCTTCTGCAGGAGTTATATTTACCATTATTCCTGAACGTGCATATGTTGATTTACCGACAGCTACAACGGTAATATCGCGAGGTAATTTTAATCGCTCCATAGCTACACCTAAGCAATAACCGTAGGGTGGCAATAAGAAATATTCACCGCGTTTATCTTTAAGTAATTCAGTGGGCCTAAGGATTTCAGGATCAAAGTTTTTTGGATCACAATCACCTGATTGAACATTACCAAAAATCAAACACTGTTCAGGTGATAACCGAATATCATAACCATAGGAACCAAGGCCATAGCTGAGAATTTTGCGTTTATGTTCTTTGCTGACAAGATGGTCAGCAAAAGGTTCGATCATCTGTTCTTCTTCCGCAAGTCTTTTGATTTCCCAGTCAGCTAAAATGCTCATACTCGTTGGTAGGTCCTGGACTAGCTTACAGGATCAACTCAGGATGTGCCCCTTCTCTTCATAAATACTAATGAATTTTTCTATAAAGTCTGCTGTGTCATTCTTTGGCGGCATGTAAACGATCAACGAAGTACACGTCTTGTGTTTAGTGAGGCCCTCACTAGTTCTTTTTAAAAGTGTTGGCGGTGTCTTTAAGATACACAAAGGGAACTTAAAGATCCTTGGGTCATACCTAATCATATCTGGGACATTGGTGAAGAACAAACCTTCTGTAACTTCTCCTGCCAACCACTCCTTATAAAGGCGATTAAACCAAACAGCATGAGATGACATTAAGGATGGAGAAGATGCTCTAGTCATCTTCCAACGTTGACGTTTTTTATCCCAAAAGTATGCCCCCGCTGGAGGAAAAAGATACACCTTGCCGTACCAAGGTTGGCAATTTAAACCATCATCGGATGGTGTGTAGATTTCATCTGCACATACATGAGTGTTTGCAAACTCAGAACTTGCTGGATCAAGGTCAATACCTCCAAGCAAACCATGTGCTGCGGTAACAAGATCTTGGTTAGTAATGAATTCCCGGTCTTCGGTGTGACTATGTATATTCTGTATTCCCATTAAGACTCGGTTGTTTTGTTATAGTCTATTTGGAAATAGCGAATGCCCTCATTGTCATTGATTACATAACCAGCATTCTCTACTGGATTGATTTTCTGTGCAGACTCAAGAATGCGTCTAAATGTTTCTGCTAGATCTCCGTTGTTTTCTCTTTCAGATTTCTCTTGTGCCTTATGTATTTCAGAAAGTAACCAATAGAACATTGTGCGATCTTTATGTTCTGGTTGAAATACCATTACACCTGGACCAGAAAGCTCCCAGTGTTTACAGTACTGTTCTCCCATATCACCAAGAATCAACTTAAGTGTTGCGTCGAGCATCTTAGCTTTCGTTTCGTCCAACTCTGGACCGATAACAGAAGCAATTAAGTTTTCTCTGCGGTTCATTTTTCTATTAACCCTTGACGTACTAAAGACTCTAGCAGCTTACCAGTAGGTCTGTACAGCACTACCATCTTACCTAAGATGCCACGCTTCTTTACAAGCTTTCCGTTTTCATCTTTAACCTTATCTAATTCACCGGAACGAATCAGATACTCCGCTACACAACGCAACCGCCTTTTCAAGGGAAGTTCTGCTTGTGGGAATTTACCGCATATCGTAGCTGGCGTAGGTTCCTGGAACGCAAGACGTAAACGATTCGCTAACGTCATGTGAGAATTCTCATCCTCTTCTTCATATTGTTTTAAGATTGTCAGGTATCTTTGTAAGCAACCATCATCAAAAGAACCTTCAGGCGGAAGAAAAAATTCCAACTGCAAGAAAAGGGATTCTGGAAGCACCTCATTGACATTGTCAAGAGTGACAGTTGCAATATCTACATTTTTAAAGCGGTGTGCCATTTTCCATAACCTTTTCAGCTGTGGTTGTGCAATACATGGAAGGAAGATTGTCACGTAAATCTGCCTGATCTATTTTCTTGTTTTTAGCAAAAGAACGAACTAAGGTGTTCCAGGGAATACGAAGAAGTGCTTTTTTACCAGGATTAGGAGATGCGTTGACGTAATGAAGGCCCTCTACCCAGCCCTTACTTGGGTTATTCTTACCGATAGAAATCCAATTTCTTACCGTCTGGTCTGATATACCTAAACGCCTACCACACTCTTCAGTAGAAATGTACTCGTCAGTATAGGCTTCTGGATTTAACTGATCCGTTTCGCCCTCTTGGTAGCGACTGTGCCACATTGAGGCCAGTATATGCTTGATGCCTTTGAGTTCAGCAACAATATCCTGTAGTCCTTTAGGAATTCCGGTGTACATAACGACAAATAGGTCGAGAACATGCTAACGTTTTTAAAGATAAAACAACCATTATGGAAGACCAGATTCCGCCTAGCCAGCCTTCAATCCCACAGATACCAGAGGGATCAATCTCCCCTGCACAACTTGCAGAAATGAAGGCTCGTGCCATGGAGATGGCAATACAACAGGGAATTCAACAAGGAATTCAACAACAAACAGTGCAAACACAACAAGGCCCAAGGGTTGTTTATGTGCGTCGCAACTGGACTGTTGCAGAATTACTTTTGTTATTTGCTGTAGCTTGTGGAATTGTAACAGGAATACAACAGATTTGGAACTATGGCACAAATGTTTTACCTCGCATAGAAATCAGAGTAAAGTAAGGAAAACGCTTTATAATTAAAGTACGCACATATATTGAGAAGTAGGTGGCAAACCGTAGGATAAGTGAATTTCCAGTAATTGCTGGAAATGAAATCAACGAAGCGGATCTGCTTACGCTTGTCCACGTCTTTGAAGTAGACCCGACGCTTCGTAATAAAAAAATTACATTTACACAGTTTAAAGATTACTTAAACGCATACTACGCTCCAGGGAGTGGCGCAACCTTTAGTGGTAACGTCACCATTACAGGCACACTTTCGGTCAGTGGCGCTAGTAGTTTTACTACCTTAAGTACTTCAAATCTAGCAACGTTTAGTGGCATTGTTGTACAGAATAATGCAACAGTAACTGGCACCATAAGTGGCACAACGGTTACTGGTACTTATATACAAGGTACCAATGTAAACGCAGTAACTGTAACGACAGCTACAGCAACAGGTACCTCTGGTTTATTTACGAGCGGTCAATTTCAAACCTTATCTGGAAACACAATAACAGGTGGTCAGATCTCATCACCTTCTGGTGTGTTTACCAGTTTAAGCGGAACAACAATTACGGGTACAAATGTACTAGCGGCCACAGGAACCTTTCAGTCTTTAACTACACCTATTCTTTTTGTAAGTGGTAATCTATCTATTGCAAGTGGACTGACGGTCACCGGTATTGCAGAGTTTGCTTCCGGTGTTCAAGTCACAGGAACTTTATCTGGAACTACAGTAACAGGAACAACAGCAAAATTCAGCACAGTCACTGGTGTTTCTGGTGTGTTTACAACACAGTTATCAGGCGCCACAATTACAGGTGATACGGCATTACTTTCTAATACCACTGGCGTCTCTGGTACATTTACAACCAGGGTTTCAGGCGCAACTGTCACAGGTAACACGGGTGCTTTTGGTAATGTCAGTGGTATTTCCGGTGTCTTTACTCAGGTGCTTTCTGGACTTTTAATTACAGGTGACACAGGAAAATATACAAATATTACTGGAGTATCTGGTGTATTCACCGATCGTATATCTGGAGCAACCATAACTGGAACAACGGTTGCCGCATCTACGGTATCAGGAGTGTCAGGTGTATTTAGTAGTTACCTCTCAGGTACAACAATTACAGGGGCCTCTGGTTTATTTCCTATACTTAATAGTGTTACCGGTACTTTTACAACGCTCGTTTCAGGGGTTACCATTACAGCTACAACAGGTAACTTTACTTCGTTAACAGGAGCAACAGGTATATTTACTACGAGTGTTTCAGGGACTATCGTCACAGGCAATACAGGTTTATTTACAAACTTAACAGGAATTGCAGCAACTTTTACAACAAGTATTTCAGGAGCAACAATAACAGGCAACAATATCCAAGGAACTTCAGGTGTTTTCACTCATGTCAGTGGAACAACAATTACAGGAACAACCGCGTCTTTTTCTACTGGAGTATTTCAAACTCTTGCAGCTACTAACCTAGCCTTTACTAACACTGTAGTTTCAGGTAATTTTAGCACTTTAGGTACAGGCTTCTTTTCTCAAGAAGTTTTTGTCACCGGAACACTTAGCGGTACAACCATAACTGGAACAACGGTTAAAGCAACCAGTATTACAGGTGGGACTATTGTCGGAACTACATCTGTCTCTGGGGTAACCATAACCGGAACTACGGTTGCAGCTACAACAGGTGCTTTTGTATCTCTAACAGGAACTACGACTACTGGTACGACTGCAAACTTTGCATCAGGTGTATTCACTACACAGGTTTCTGGTCTACTGATAACTGGCCCTACAGTCTCAGCGACAACAGGTACTTTTGTATCTCTAACAGGAACTACGACTACTGGTACGACAGCTAGTTTTATAACTGGCACCTTCACTTCCTTAACAGGAACCACGACTACTGGTACAACTGCAAACTTTGCATCAGGTGTATTCACTACACGGGTTTCTGGTGCCACAATAACTGGTAATACTGGATTATTTACAGCCATGACTGGTAGTACTCTTCATGTAACCACTACATCAGGTGCAACACCAGCTTTAATTTGTTCTGGTGTAGTATCTGGTAGTGCTTCTGGGTTTGTTATTCAAGGGCCATTAATTATCCTGCCTTAAGTTTTCCGGTTAAAATAAGAAAAACCGACTAACAGAACAATGCCTTACGGTACTATCAAGATTGATACAATCACCTTTACTGACGGTGGTGTAGATAAAAGTGTCCCTGTCTCTGGATTAGTACTGAATCCTACTTTCACAGGAAATGTTACTGTTACAGGTACCATATCAGGCAATATCATCCAAGGTGGTACAACTGTTTCAGGTCTCACTGTAACTGGTACAACTGCTAATTTTGCATCAGGTGTATTTACTACACAGGTTTCTGGTCTACTGATAACTGGCCCTACAGTCTCAGCGACAACGGGCACTTTTACTTCTCTTACGGGTACCACAACCAACGGCACCACGGCTAGCTTTACAACTGGTAACTTTACTTCTTTAACAGGAACCACGACTACTGGTACAACTGCTAATTTTGCATCAGGTGTATTTACTACACAGGTTTCTGGTCTACTGATAACTGGCCCTACAGTCTCAGCTACAACGGGCACTTTTACTTCTCTTACAGGAACTACTACTACTGGTACGACTGCTAATTTTGCGTCTGGTGTATTCACTACACAAATCTCAGGTGTAACAATAACAGGTACCACGGTCTCCACTACAACCGGTAACTTTACTTCCTTGACGGGAACTACAGCCACCTTTACATCTGGCATAATTGCTAGTGGTACAGCCGCACTTCCGTCACTAGCCATACTTTCAGACCCAAATACCGGTATCTACTCACCAGGTGCAGATCAACTAGCGGTAGCAACTAATGGAGTTGGGAGGTTGTTTATTGATGCAAATGGGAATGTTGGATTAGGGATCAATCCTGTCGCAAATACGTTTATTGGCGGCGCAAGAGGAAGCGCTATCCCTAGTTTGATTGAATTAGCTGGAAACGGAAATACAGTTGGATCAACTGGTTTTGTTTTTGGACAAGATGGCAGTGGTGTTGGGATATTGTTTCAGCGTTCAAATGAAGCAATGGCTTTTTCTACTAATGGCACAGAACGCCTGCGTATAACTGCGGCAGGGCTTGTAGGCATAGGGAATAGTAGCCCTAGCTCGTACAACGCTTCTTCCGATGATCTCGTCGTTGGTGATCACGTTGGTGCTCATGGTGTAACGATCTGCTCGCAGAACAACTCCAGCGGTTACATAATGTTTGCCGATGGTACTACTGGAGCGCAAGCCTACGCTGGTCAAATTACCTATGACCACACCAATAATCGTCTGACGCTTGGCACTAACGACGGAACAACTGGTCTGACGGTTGACTCCTCACAGCGTGTAGGGATTGGCACTACTGACGCTAGAGGCGTATTGCGGCTTGCAGGTTCATCTGCAAATGCTTTTCCAAACAACGGCGGCCTGTTGTGGCTTACCGATACGAACGCTGCGACGGACTACAAAAACTGGAGTGTAAGTTCTATCAATGGGGAATTTGGAGTAGCAAGAGGAAGTGAAGCCTTTAATACGGCTCAAAACGCATACAAGATTACTGGCGCGGCAACACAAGGATACATAGGCGAACACATCTGGTACACAAACAATTCAAGCGAAAAGGTTCGCATTGATAACTCCGGCAGGCTCTTAGTTGGTACGGTTACTCAAGTTGGCAACGCTAACGGTGGAATTTTACAACTTGGTAGCGGCATCACATTCCCCGCAACTCCCATAGCAACAACAGATGTAAATACGCTGGATGATTATGAGGAGGGGACGTGGACGCCTGCTCTAATGGCAGCAGGATACACGGCGACTTACGTATCAAATGTGGGAAAGTATACGAAAATAGGCAATCAAGTATTTATCTCACTTTACATTTCACTAAGCGCAAGTATAGCCGTGGTTCCCGGCAATGGTCTCGCAATCGGTGGACTTCCTTTCTCGTCATCAACTAGCAGCAATGCAGCATCTACAGCAATGACTGCTGGGGATATTCAAAACATTGCCTACGGAGCAGGAGAGTTGCAACTTACGTTTTATATAAGAACAGGCATATCTGATATAGTTGGTTATTTTACAGTAGCATCAGCGGCCAGTAATGTTTGGGTAGCAGGGGATATAGGCGCGTCAGCAGTTTTAATAATAAGCGGGAGTTACTTCGTTTAACCGTAAGCTTCATCAGACAATGAATCCAGATACAGAAGCAAGACAGAATGGCAATTACACTAATATATAACTCAAGCCCGCAACGGCTCAAAACTATTTCATTAAACCTGTTCCTGCCAGTCGGCAGTTCCTAAAATGGCATTCACTGAACGTCAAGAGCATCAGCTAGAAATCATCCCGCCCTACAGCATCATCCAATGCCGTCGTGCAGACATCATTGAAAAAGATGGCAAAGAAGTAGGCAAAACCTATCACCGTCATGTCCGCACTCCTGGTGAAGATGTAAGTGACGATTGCGCTGAACTACAAGCAGTAGCAACAACACTCTGGACACCAGAAGTAATTGCTGCTTATGAGGCATCAAAGGTTTCAGTGTTAGGTGAAGGCGCGTAGTCCCCTTCCCTACTGTGTCTAGCTGAACTATCTGGAAATCCCGGATGGTTGCCAAGCGTGATAATGTGGTAGGGCAGCGAGTATCAGCTCCTGCCCACGGCCACAATCCCCTAGAGATCATGACCCAACAAGATTACAGCTACGAAAAGCCCGGTCTATTTGAACGTCGTTCTATGTC
>Ga0247836_1001394_pt1 | contig 39153 bp, 32 predicted proteins | sample LaCruzMarch2015__4_FD_187116 | JGI IMG/M metagenome (GOLD analysis project Ga0247836, IMG submission 187116) | Freshwater microbial communities from meromictic Lake La Cruz, Castile-La Mancha, Spain - LaCruzMarch2015_14m | ecosystem: Environmental > Aquatic > Freshwater > Lake | place: Spain... | reverse complement strand
CTACGGGTTTGGTGGGTTCCCACGCCAAAGCGGGGCTCGCAGCAAAGCCGGCAACGCCCAGGGCAATGGCGGTGAACAGCGCGGTGCGTTTAATCGAATGCGTCATGAATGCTCCTTGGGAAGAATGATTTACCAATTATGAATCTGGTTTATTTATATGCAACAACACAAGCTGGATTTTTAAACAATTCATGCGTGTACATCTTGATTACCATCAATAAATTAAAAAAACCATTAGGAACTTACGCTATCTACGCGACAAGCAGCAGAAGTACTAGTAGAAACCCGTAGTGCTAGCGGACTATTGCGCTGCAATGTGGTGCCGGAAAGAGGAATCGAACCTCCGACCTTCGCATTACGAATGCGCTGCTCTACCAACTGAGCTATTCCGGCGAGATACTTATTTTAAAGCATGCCGCTTACAAAAAACGATCCAATAACTTGCGGCTGTGTTTATTTAATTGACTTGAATCACGCACCAAATACTGCACACCATTGGCGTCTGATATCAGCAAGGTATTGCCGGCAACGCGGCGGATATTTTCTTCTCCATTGAGGCGCAATCGGGTCTCACCGCGATCCGTCTGCACCAGCCAAATGCTTGGGGTAGCGTAGCTCGATACGCTACTGATTTGCTCAATAACGGGCATGAACTCACGGGCAGCCAGCTCTTCCATTAAAAGTGCACGATCTTCTTCGGGTATTGCTGCTAAAGATGTAAACCAGAACAGCTCTTTGCCAGCGGAGTCCATGAGCGAGATGCCCGCGCTAGGAGCGGTGATCGGGAAAGCACGAACTGCATGGACGTCAACATGCTCTACACCGGCGTCATCGATGAAGACAAGGCGTCCGAGCGAATCACGAACCAGGCTAGGCTTTTTCAAGCGTCTCTCCAATCGCGCCACCTTCAACCAATTCCGTAGCGTGGCGAATTTGTGCCTGATACAACTGGTAGTAAGCGCCTTGCGCTGCCATCAATTCATCATGCGAACCAATCTCCACAATTTCGCCCTTATCGAGTACTACTAAGCGATCAGCTTTGCGTAAGGTGGAGAGGCGGTGCGCGATCGCAATCGTCGTGCGGCCCTTCACCAAATTATCCAAAGCCCGCTGAATTTCTTTTTCGGTGGTGGTGTCAACCGATGAAGTAGCCTCATCCAAAATCAGAATGCTGGGGTTAATCAATAAGGCGCGCGCAATCGAAATACGTTGGCGCTCACCGCCCGATAACGATTGGCCGCGCTCGCCTACAAGTGAGTCATAGCCTAAAGGAAGGCGCAAAATAAATTCATGTGCGTGCGCCGCCCTCGCCGCCTCAATAATCTCCTCACGCGTTGCGTCGGGCTTGCCATAGGCAATGTTATCGGCGATGGTTCCAAAAAATAAGAAGGGTTCTTGCAGCACAAGACCGATGCACTTGCGGTAATCGGCGATGCCAATGCTGCGAATATCGCGCCCATCCAATGTAATGGAGCCTTCACTCACATCATAGAATCGGCAAATCAAATTAACCAAGGTGCTTTTACCGGAGCCACTATGACCCACTAGGCCAATCATTTCGCCGGGCGCGATGTGCAAGTCAATGCCTTTGGTGACCGCACGATTGCCATAGCGAAAGCCAACGCCTTGTAGATCAATCTTTCCCTTAATGCTGCCAAGTGGTGCCGGATTCACCGGATCGGGTACGCTAGAGACGTGATCCAAAATATCAAAAATTCGCTTAGCGCCAGCAGCGGCTTTTTGCGTATGCGAAACAATGCGGCTCATGGAGTCGAGGCGAATATAAAAGCGGCCGATGTAGGCCAAAAAGGCAACCAATACTCCAACCGAGACATTGTTATTGGCAACTTGCCAAATACCAAAAGCCCACACCACCAATAGACCAACCTCGGTTAATAAGGTCACTGTGGGCGTAAATAAACCCCAGACGCGATTCACGCGGTCATTGATCTGCAAATTATGGCGATTGGAATCGACGAAACGTTTGAGCTCACGCTTTTCTTGGGCGAAGGCCTTCACTACCCGTATGCCTGGAATGGTATCGGTCAGCACATTCGTAACCTCTCCCCAAATGCGGTCGATCTTTTCAAAACCGTACCGCAATTTATCGCGCACCACATGAATCATCCACGCAATGAATGGAAGCGGTGCCAAGGTCACCAAAGCAAGCAGCGGATCAATTGACGCCAAAATAGCGGCGGTCATAATGATCATAATTAGATCGGTTATGAAATCAAGCAGATAGAGCGATAGAAAAACACAAATCCGATCGGTTTCTACTCCAATACGCGCGATTAAATCGCCAGTGCGTTTGCCGCCAAAATATTCCAGCGATAGCTTTAATAAGTGCTCAAAGGTAGTATTGCGTAAATCAGCGCCAATGCGCTCGCTGACCAAGGCCAGCAGGTAGGTTCGCCACCACCCCAAACCCCACGCAAGCAAGGCCGCCGCTAACAAGGCCCCCAAGTACAGTCGCGCTAAATCAAAATCGATGGGCTGACCACGCTCATAGGGAATCAAGATGTTGTCCATTAGCGGCATCGTTAAATATGGCGGCACCAAAGTTGCGCCGGTCGAGGCTAAGGTCAAAATCAATCCGAGGAACAACTCTTTTTTGTATGGCCTCGCAAAGCGCCACAACTTGAATAGCGTCCAGGTAGACGGCGGCTTATCGTCCAAAGAATCCTCATCACTGAGAAGGCTCACTAGCGTTTGCGATGCGTGGTGTTCATTTTTAAAGGCAGCCAGCAAGCGCAGCGCTTGGGGATTAACGGCGAGGGTGTAATGCCATGTTGCGAGCAAGGAATCGCCCTGCTGTAAACGCAAGCAACCCACGCCCGCGTGGTCGGAGTGACTTAAGTCCAGTCCAGCTTGAATGAGCCACGATTGGCACTGCGTGCCATTGACCCACACCAGAAAATCGCCATTAATCAGCAGGAGGGACTTATTAAAACGTAGTCCCGCATCCAGATCGAGTTCGATCCAGGCTCGAGGCGACAAGGGCTTTAACGCTGGGAGCGATTGGGCCGCCAAGCTATCTTGCCAATGCGCTGGAAGCGGCGGCGAAAGTGCGGAAGAATCGGGTTCCATGGGTAGTCAAAGTATAGTGGAGCGCAGATCTTTTCAATTTATTGAATCTGTCAACTTATGGAGCTGGTGCGGCGTTTAAGCATGAATCTGTCATTCTTTTCACTTCTGACCCTTTTCCTTTTGGCCATCGCCCTGAATCAAACCCCATTCTCTGCCCATCCGATGCTGCGAAGCGCAACCTAGCCTGAAGTGAAAAGATACCGTTTTTATGCCCCAATTACTCGATAAAACCATTGAGATTCTGAGTGTCAAGCATCTCCGTGGCCCCAATATGTGGACCTATCACCCAGTGATCGAGGTTTGGGTCGACATTGGTGATCTGGAAGACTATCCATCCAATCTTATCCCTGGGTTTTACGAGCGACTAGTGGCCTGCATGCCCGCCTTAGTTGAGCACCGCTGCAGTTATGGCGAGCACGGCGGTTTCCTCAAGCGCATTCAGGAGGGCACTTGGCCTGCCCACATCCTCGAGCACCTTACCCTTGAGCTGCAAAACATGGCCGGCATCCCTGGCGGATTTGGCAAAGCACGTGATGGTGATCGCCGGGGTGTTTATAAAGTGATCGTCAGCGCGATCAACGAAAAAGTAACCTTAACTGCCTTGGAATGCGCGCGGGATCTGTACTTGGCTCTAGCCCAAGATACGCAGGATGCCTCGATCCTATTAAAGCAATTAGTTGAACAGTTGCGTGACCTTGGCGATGACCTCTTACTGGGCCCAAGCACGGCAAGCATTGTTTATGCCGCTGAGGAAAAAGGGGTTCCATGGATTCGTTTATCGAGTGGCAATCTCGTGCAACTCGGGTATGGCGCAAAACAACGCCGCATTTGGACCGCAGAAACCGATCGCACCAGCGCAATCGCAGAGAGTGTTTCGCGCGATAAAGACCTCACCAAAAGTTTATTAAATAGCGCGGGGCTCCCTACTCCCGAAGGCCGGATTGTTGCGACTGCCCTGGATGCATGGGATGCGGCGGAAGACATCGGCTTACCAGTAGTGGTAAAGCCGATTGATGGCAACCACGGCCGGGGTGTCTTTATTAATCTCTACACCCAAGAGGAAGTGGAAGCAGCCTACGCTGTTGCAGTAGAAGAAGGGAGCGCCGTATTAGTCGAGCGCCATATTTTGGGTGATGAGCATCGCCTCCTGGTGGTCGGCAGTCGGGTCGTTGCTGCAGCCAAAGGTGAAACGGTTTGGATCGTCGGCGATGGCAAGCATAGCGTGACTGAGCTAATCGGCCTGCAGATCAACTCGGATCCACGTCGCGGAACTGCGGAAGAGTGCCCCTTAAATCCGGTGCGCGTAGACTCTGCCGTCGAGCTCGAGCTCACTCGCCAAAAACTCAACGCAAAAGCCATTCCTACAGAAGGCCAACGGGTATTTATTCAGAGTAATGGTAATATTGCCTTTGATGTCACCGATCAGGTTCATCCCGACGTGGCGCGGCAAGTGGCATTAGCAGCGCGGGTGGTTGGACTTGAAATTGCTGGCGTCGACTTGGTAGCGCAAGACATTAGCAAGCCTTTTGAGGAACAAGGGGCTGCCATTGTGGAAGTCAATGCAGGTCCTGGTTTATTGATGCACTTAAAACCAGCCAGCGGAACCCCGCAGCCGGTTGGCAAGGCAATCGCCGATCACTTATTCCCAGCTAATGTGGATTTTAGAATTCCACTGGTCGGCATTACCGGATCCCAAGGAAAAACCCTGGTCGCTGAAATGGTTGGTCACTTCCTCAGACTGACAAACCAGTATGTTGGGGTGTCCTGTGGCAATCAATTGTATTTTGGTAATCGCATTATTAAAAAAGAGCATCCATCCGATTGGGAAAACGCCCGTCGCACCCTTCTCAATCGGGCAGTCGAAGCAGCGGTAATCGAAAACAACCACTTGTCGATGCTGATTGAAGGCCTTGCCTATGACCGCTGTCAGGTTGGCGTAGTACTCAATATCGATCCGAGCGCTACCTTTCCTGAGTATGCAATCTACGACGAAGATCAACTGTTTAGTATTGTGCGCACCCAAGTGGATGTGGTGTTGCCTAATGGCGCTGCCGTTCTCAACGCCGATGATCCGCTGGTAGCAAAAATGGCTGAACTCTGCGATGGTGAAGTCATTTTCTTCTCCAGCAATGCAGCGTCTCCCTTGATTGAGAGTCACTTAAAACAAGGCGGCCGCGCAGTATTGGTGTGTGGTCAAGAGATCGTTTTAAAAACGGCTCGGCGCGAAGAGCAGGTATTGCACTTGCCGAAAAATTCTAAAAACACTACAGGCTTGCAGTCCAAATCAATTAATTTAGCGGCAGCAATTGCATCCGCCTGGGCCTTGAACATTCCATTTAATATTATTGTTGCTGGTACAGAGACCTTTTATTCTGATACCAATCAGGAAGAGGTGTAATTGAAAGTATCTCGCATTCGGATGTTACGTGGGCCTAATTTATGGAGTAGGCACACCGCATTAGAAGCCATTGTAGATTGCGATGCCTCTGAACGCGCTATCGATCAATTGCCCGCATTTGAGGTGAAGCTGCGAGAGCGCTTTCCACAATTGGGCTTCATGGGCTTTAGTGGCAAGACAGAAGTAGTTTCACTTGCACATGTGATTGAGCACGCCGCACTTGACTTGCAAGCACAGGCAGGCTGCCCAGTCACTTTTAGTCGAACCATCCAAACCAGTGATGACGGCGTGTATCAAGTCGTGGTGGAATACACCGAAGAGGCTGTTGGCCGCATGGCTTTCGACTTTGCACTGGCTTTAATTCAGGCGGCCCGAGATGAGGCTCCATTTGATTTGGCAACGGCACTGCATGAGCTAGCCTCTTTATTTGAAGAGGTGCGCCTTGGGCCAAGCACTGGCTCGATTGTGGATGCTGCTATTGCGCACCACATTCCCTATCGGCGTATGACTGAAGGAAGCATGGTTCAGTTTGGCTGGGGCAGTAAACAAAAACGCATTCAGGCAGCAGAAACCAGTGATACCAGCGCCATCGCTGAGTCAATTGCACAAGACAAAGAGCTCACCAAAAATCTACTGCATGCAGCTGGCGTATCGGTTCCCCATGGCGAAGTGGTTACCAGTGCCGATGAGGCATGGCGCGCTGCCCAAGCGATTGGTGGACCAGTCGTGTTAAAGCCAAAGGATGGCAATCAAGGCAAAGGTGTTGTCGCCAACATTCGCAGCGAGGCACAAGTACGCGCCGGCTTTGAGGCAACCCAGGCATATGGGAGCAAGACCATTGTCGAGCGTTATCTACCAGGTCAAGACTATCGCTTACTGGTCGTGGGCAATCAACTGGTTGCCGCTGCCCGCCGAGAGCCGGCCCAAGTAATTGGTGACGGGAAGCACACAATTGCGCAACTGGTTGAGCTGGAAAATAAAAATCCCTTGCGCGGCGATGGTCACGCAACGGCATTAACCAAGATTCGCTTGGATGCGATTGCAATTGCCACCCTGGCGACAGTCAATCTCGATACGGCCTACGTTCCTAAAATGGGTGAGCGTATTTTATTACGCAATAACGCCAATTTAAGTACAGGCGGTACCGCCACCGATGTAACGGATGACGTGCATCCAGATGTGGCTGCAAGCGCAGTCGCTGCGGCGCAGATGATTGGACTGGATATTGCTGGCGTGGATATTCTCTGCGAAGCAATATATAAACCCCTAGAGCCCCAAGGCGGAGGGATTGTTGAAGTGAATGCGGCGCCAGGCCTTCGAATGCACTTGCAACCCTCCTATGGTAAGGGCCGCCCTGTCGGCGAGCACATTATTAATATGATGTTTCCGGGCGGTGAAAACGGTCGCATACCCACAGTTGCAGTAACCGGTACCAATGGAAAAACCACTACTGTCCGGCTAATAGCGCACCTCATTGAGAAAACTGGGCTGCGCATTGGTATGACCACTACCGACGGCGTTTATGTCGAGGGCAGACGGATTGATACGGGTGATTGCAGTGGCCCTAAAAGTGCCCGCAATGTATTGATGCACCCCGATGTCGATGCTGCTGTATTGGAAACAGCCCGCGGCGGCATGCTTCGAGAAGGCCTAGGGTTTGATCGCTGCGACGTTGCCGTAGTGACCAATGTCGGCGAAGGCGATCATCTGGGTATGAATTTTATTCATACGGTTGATGATATAGCCTTAGTAAAACGCGTGATTGTTCAAAACGTCTCTACAACGGGCGTTGCCGTTCTGAATGCAATGGATCCATTGGTGGTGAAGATGCGTGAAAGCTGCCCAGGCGACATTACGTTCTTTTCATATGATCAGAACCACCCCGTGATTGTGGCGCACCGAGCCAAAGATAATCGGGTGGTCTTTTTTGATGGCACCGATATTGTTGCTGCCAAAGGTGTTGAAGAAATTCAACGCATCCCAGTTAAACGCATTCCGATGACCAAGCAGGGTCTTCTGCCCTTTCAGATTGATAATGCGATGGCTGCAGTTGGGGCTGCTTGGGCGCTTGGACTGCAGTGGAGCGCTGTGCATGCTGGACTAGACTCATTTGATTTAGATGCCAATGCAGTACCGGGTCGATTTAATCTCTTTCAACACCGCGGCGCGACCGTGGTAGCCGATTACGGACACAACCCCGATGCCATGCGCGCCCTAGTCGACGGCATACAAGCCATGAAGCCCAAACGCAGTCATGTGGTAATCAGCGGTGCCGGTGATCGCCGCGATGAAGACATTCGCTCCTTAACGCGCATTTTGGGCAATGCATTTGATGACGTCATTTTGTACCAAGATCAATGCCAGCGTGGCCGCGAAGATGGCGAGGTAATAAAACTATTGCAAGAAGGCCTAGTCGGCACCAGCAAAGCAAAGCGCGTTCAAGAAATCCGTGGTGAGTTCTTAGCCATCGATACTGCGCTGAATCAACTCGAAGCAGGTGATGTTTGCCTTATTTTGATTGACCAAGTCGAGGAAGCCTTGGCTTACCTTGCCAAGCAGGTCAAAGCCTAAGCCACATTAGCTTTGAGTGTGGTATTTACGGAGTAAATTGACTTCGTCTTTGGAGCCCAGCATTACGGATACCCGCTCATGCAATGCCTGCGGCTGCAAATCCAAAATGGCGTCCACGCCATTGATAATTTCACCGCCTGCCTGCTCGACTAAAAACCCCATCGGATTGGCTTCGTACATTAAGCGCAGCTTGCCTGGTTTCTTCGGGTCTCGCTGATCCCAGGGGTACATAAACACCCCGCCGCGCGACAATACCCGGTGCACATCAGCAACCATCGATGCGATCCAGCGCATATTAAAGTCCTTCTGGCGAACCCCACCACTACCAGCCAAGCATTCATCCACATAGCGTTTTACTGGCGCAGCCCAGTGGCGCATATTGGACATATTGATGGCGAATTCACTCGTGGATTCAGAAATCCGCACGCCCTGCTTAATCAGCAAAAACTCACCGGAGACCGCATCCAGCGTAAACAAATCAACGCCTGCACCCAAACTCAATGCCAAGGTAGTTTGCGGGCCGTAGACTACATAACCGGCAGCCACTTGCGTGCGCCCTGCTTGTAAAAAATCAGCCGTGGTCAGCAGCGCATTGGGGTCTGGTTTTTTGAGAATAGAAAAAATAGTGCCAATCGATACATTGACGTCAATATTGGATGAGCCGTCGAGGGGATCAAACAGCAGAAGATAGTCGCCTAGCCCCTTACCCACCGGCAAAGGCTCCTCAATTTCTTCCGAGGCGATACCGGCTAAGGATTGACAAGACTGCACTCCCGCAATCAGCAAATCGTTTGCAATGACGTCGAGTTTTTGTTGTACTTCACCCTGCACATTGCCGGTGCCAGCCGATCCAAGAATTCCAATCAAGGCGCCCTGTGCGACTTCATTACTTAAAGTGATGCAGGTATCGGTGAGCGCAACCAGCAATTCCTGCAAGCCACTTGGAACTGGGGTGCCATGCGATTGAAATTCGCGAACATAGTGCCGAAAGGATGTCTTTAACTGAATTGGCTTGGTCAACGCATTCTCCAAATAGGGTCTGGCAATCAGGATGGCTTTATTTTGCCTGTTTCAGATCAGGCAATGGAATTTTGAAACGCTGGGTACCCATGGTCCGCCATTAGCCATTGTCCAAAGCCTTGACAATCACCTCATTGACATCCGCTGATAAGGTCTTAGCAGCCGCAACATGCTGTAAAGCAGCCTGCATTTGATCTCGGTAGGGCTCTGCAAAAACAGTCCAGCGGTCCAGCGCCCTTGCCAAACGCGCAGCAATTTGCGGATTAATCGCATCGAGCTTCTGCACCTTCTCTGCCCAAAACTGGTAACCACGTCCATCCGCCATATGAAATCCCGCTGGATTACCCATGCAGTACGAGTGAATTACGCTGCGAACCCGATTGGGGTTAGTGTATGAAAACGCTGGGTGCAGTAAAAGCGCAGTGACACGTTCAAGACTGGCAGCAGGATTTTGTGGTGTGGGCGGACAAGTGGCTTGCAAACCAAACCATTTATCCACCACCAGCGGATCATCCTTAAAGCGCTCGTAAAAATCAGCTAAGCAAGCGACGCCCTCCGGTAAATTGTTCTGTACTAAATGGGCGAGTGCTGCGTAGCGATCGGTCATGTTATTCGCTGACGCATACTGCTCTTGTGCGCGGGCTGCCCACACTGCTGGATCGGCAATCAAGAGCATGCCAAGAGCTAGGTTCTTTAAGCTACGCTTACCTGCGCTAATCGCATCCGACTGGAACGCGCCAGGGGTTTGCATTGCCTCATAAAGACGCTGCCATTCAGGCTTTAAATGCCGAGCCATCGCTTGCCGAAATGCCTTGCGGTTAGCATGAATCAATTGCGGATCCACGCTGGCACACTGCTCATACAAATAGGTTTCGGCCGGCAATGTCAGGGCCAACTCTTTAAAGGCTGGATCTAACTGAGGATCTTGCAAAATCAAACGGTAGGTTTGGAGCAAGGCCTCATCCGGAGTGCGCCCAGCTAATATCCATTGCATCGCAAGCTTCTGCCCAGCCTCCCAGCGATTAAAGGCGTCATCATCATTGGCAAATAAGGTAAGTAAGTCGCCTTCACTTTGGTCATACTCAATCACAATGGGCGCAGAGAAGCCGCGATTGATCGACAGCACGGGCATGCTGGGTACCTGATCAAAGACCCAAGTCTGCGTTGCATCGGTAAATTCCAATAAACGCTCAGCACGCAGCGACGGATTGACCGATTCACCATTCGCAAAAAGCAACTGGGTTCGTAGCGGAATGTGAAACGGCTTTTTATCTTTTTGGCCCGGCGTATCTGGGCAGGACTGACTCAAGGTCAGCGTATAGCGCTGGGTCTTTGTATCAAAATGGGTTTGCACCTGAACCCGCGGTGTACCGGCCTGACTATACCAATGCTGAAATTGACTCAAATCCCTGCCATTCGCATCGGCCATTGCCGCTAGAAAGTCATCGCAGGTGACTGCCTGCCCATCGTGGCGCGCAAAGTAGAGATCCATTCCTTTCCGAAAGCCCTCGACTCCCAATAGCGTTTGATACATGCGCACGACCTCAGCGCCTTTTTCATAAACGGTGACGGTGTAAAAATTATTAATCTCTTGATAGGCATCGGGGCGAATCGGGTGTGCCATCGGACCTGCATCTTCGGGAAATTGGAGTTGGCGTAAGAGGCGCACGTCTTCAATCCGCTTGACTGCCCTACCCGACTCACTACCCATCTGATCGGCTGAAAATTCTTGATCCCGAAAAACCGTCAAGCCCTCTTTGAGCGATAGCTGAAACCAGTCGCGGCAGGTCACCCGGTTACCGGTCCAATTATGAAAATACTCGTGCGCTACAACGCTTTCGATATTGGCAAAATCGGTATCGGTTGCCGTCTCGGGCTGAGCAAGTACATACTTAGTATTAAAGATGTTGAGGCCCTTATTCTCCATCGCGCCCATATTAAAATCGCCTACCGCCACAATCATGAAGCGATCCAAGTCCAGCTCCAAACCATAACGCGCCTCATCCCAGCAGATCGAATGAATTAGGGAATCCATGGCATGGCGTGTTTTGGCTAAATCCCGTGGCTCAACCCATATCTGCAGGAGCTTTGAAGCTCCGCTGCCGGTTGTAATGCTCTCCTCAATACAGACCAGCTTGCCAGCCACCAAGGCAAACAAATACGATGGCTTGGGAAACGGATCTTCCCATACTGCGCTGTGCCAACCGTTAGGCAACTCTTCTGTGGCAACCAGATTGCCGTTGGCCAGCAATACAGGAAAGTCCGCTTTAATCGCACGCAGCGTAACGCGATAGCGGGCCATCACATCCGGGCGATCTAAAAAATAGGTGATCTTCCGAAAACCCTCTGCTTCGCATTGCGTAAAGAAATTGCCATTCGATACATACAAGCCCATCAAGGAGGTGTTTTTTCCGGGCACGCAAACGCAAATGATTTCAACTGTGAATGGCTCTGCTCCATTGCTAGGCAGCGAATGAATCGTTAGTGTCTGGGGTGTTAATTCAAAGTGTCGATGCGGCGTGCCATTAATACGCAGGCTTATGAACTCAAGATCAACCCCCTGCAGAACCAAAGCGCTTGCCGGGTCTCCTCCGCTATTGGGATTTGGCAAGACCTCGATACGGCTCTTGACAATAGTCTTTGCTGGATCGAGGGCAATATCTAAATCGACCTGGCCGAATAAAAAAGCAGGTGGGCTATAAGCCAGTCTTTGGAATGCGTGAGCGAGATCGGTTTTCATACTTCGATTTTATGCCTTGATAGCAAAGTGCATTAACCGTAGAGCAGCGTCAGAATACCGATCGCAATAAAGGTTACTGCTGCAAGGGCATGAACCCATTTAATCGGAATGCGATTTGTAAATTTCCGCCCAATCCACACAGCGGGGGCATTGGCCAGCATCATTCCTAAGGTCGTGCCCAGTGTTACCGCAATCACGTCCTCGTAGCGCGCGCCCAGGGCGATCGTCGCAATTTGCGTCTTATCGCCCATCTCTGCGAGAAAAAATAAACCGCTGGTCAGCAGAAAAACGGGCCACGCGGCATTTTTGACCCGCGTGCCACCTGCCTCATCGAGGCGATCGGGTATGAATAGCCAAAAGCCGATAGCCAAAAAGCCCACGCCCAATATCCAGCGCATTGCATCCGGGCTTAAAAAAGCCGCAATTAAGTGGCCGAAATAGGCCGCGCAGGCATGATTGGCCAATGTGGCGACGAGTATTCCTGCAATAATAGGAAGTACTTGGCGAGGGTACCGCGCTGCCAACATCAAGGATAAAAGCTGGGTTTTATCGCCCATTTCAGCGAGCAGCACCACTCCAGTTGATAAAAATAAAGCGGAAAAGTCCATTTAACCCAGTTATTTAGGAAATTACTATCGATATTGTTAATTAATACAATTTGGCTATTAAGCCATGAGCCCCTAAACTTAGGGTATTCCCAAATACGAACGGTAAGCATAACAACTTGCCAGGTAGACCAATCAATATCAATGAGGAAGTAAATGAGCACACGCGAAGGTAGTTTAGAGGCCCCAACACGGCACCCCCTCGATTGGAAAAATCCAGAGTTCTATGACCGCGGTAATTTAGAGGCAGAGATGGAGCGGGTTTTTGATTTGTGCCACGGCTGCCGTCGGTGCTTAAGCTTGTGCGGCTCATTCCCTACCCTCTTTGATCTGATCGACGCCACCGAAGACGGCGAAGTTGAGCAGGTACAAAAAGCAGACTACCAGGCGGTTGTAGATCAATGTTATTTATGCGACGTCTGTTACATGACCAAATGCCCTTACGTTCCACCCCATCCGTGGAATTTAGATTTCCCACACCTGATGTTGCGCGCTAAAGCCGTTGCGTTTAAAGAGGATAAAACTACCTTCCGCGATAAATTACTGTCTTCGACTGACAAGTTGGGTCACTTTGCGGGTATTCCGATCGTTACGCAAGCCGTCAATGCCGTAAACCATACTGGCGTTGCCCGCTTGGTGATGGAAGGCGCGCTTGGCGTAGATAAGAAGGCATGGATTCCAGAATACGCCTCCAAGACCTTTCCACAAATAGCTGAAAAGTCCACTGCATTCCCCGTCAAAGATGGTAATAAGACGCCAGGTAAAGTGGCTATTTATGCAACCTGCTATGTGAATTACAACGAGCCTGGCATTGGTCAAGACTTGATCAAAATTCTGCAACACAACCAAATTCCATATGAGCTGGTTGATAAAGAAGCTTGCTGTGGCATGCCTAAACTCGAGTTGGGTGACTTGCAGTCAGTTGAAGAAAACAAAAACAAGAATATTCCGAAGCTGGCTAAATTAGCAAAAGAAGGTTATGCCATCTTGACCCCAATTCCATCGTGCACCTTGATGTTCAAGCAAGAGTTGCCACTGATGTTCCCAGATGATGCGGACGTTCAACTGGTCAAGCAAGCCATGTGGGATCCATTTGAGTATTTAGTTGCACGTAACTCCGATGGTTTACTCAAGACCGATTACAAAACCGAATTAGGTCATGTCAGCTACCACGTTGCCTGCCACTCACGCGTACAAAACGTGGGGCAAAAGACCGCTGAAGCACTCAAGATGATTCCAGGGACCGAGGTCCATGTCGTCGAGCGTTGCTCCGGCCACTCCGGTACATGGGGTGTGAAGAAAGAGTTCCATGCCATGGCCATGAAGATTGGTAAGCCGGTATTTAAAAGCATGGCGGAGAACGAGCCTGATTACATCAGCTCCGATTGCCAGCTTGCCGGTCACCACATTGCGCAAGGCATGGAAGAGCTGGGCTTGCCTAAGTCGGCTATGGCGCACCCCCTCACCTTGATGGCAAAAGCCTACGGTCTCTAATCGGATCGATTGAATACAAACTGAATACAGGAATATACGTACCATGGCAAAAATTACCCGCGCTAGCCTCTTAAGTTTAGAGGCGTACCACAAGGATCGCCCAGAAATTCGGGAGAAGGCGATACAAGAGCGCCGTATGCGCACCGTGCATTTAGGCGAGCACCTCACCCTGATTTTTGAAAACGAATTCTTAATGCGTTATCAAATTCAAGAGATGCTGCGCGTGGAGAAAACCTTTGAAGAAGAAGGCATTCAGGACGAGCTCGATGCCTATAATCCACTCGTACCCGATGGCACTAACTTCAAAGCCACAATGATGTTGGAATACCCCAATGAAGGCGACCGCAAAGTGGCATTAGCAAAATTGGTTGGCGTTGAAGACAAGATCTTTTTAGAAGTCGAAGGTCAGCCTCGTGTTTATGGCCTGGCGGATGAAGACCTGGAGCGCTCGACTGCGGAAAAAACATCGGCAGTGCATTTCATGCGTTTTGAGCTCACACCCGACATGATTAAGGCTCTTAAAGCAGGTGCGCAAATGATGGTGGGCTGTGATCACAAAGAGTACCCGATGCACGTTAAAACCTTGCCGCCCGAGACTTTGGCTTCGCTCATCACTGACCTGAGCTAAGCCGCTGTCTTCGCATTACTAACTACGCTGTTTTATACGCCTCCTTTACGCTGCTAATAACTCAACTGCTGGAATAAAATCCAGCTGTTGAGCACTCGCAACAGGCTCCGAGGCCAGTTGCCCACGATGCACATTCAGGCCATTGCGCAAATGCACATCGTGATTCAGTGCGGCGACTAAACCCCGATTCGCTAAAGCCTCTACAAACGGATAGGTTGCATTTGTCAAACCAAAGGTCGACGTACGCGCCACCGCCCCCGGCATATTGGCGACGCAATAATGAATCACACCGTCCATCAAATAACTCGGATCGCTGTGCGTAGTTGGGCGAGATGTTTCAAAACAGCCGCCTTGGTCAATGGCTACATCCACTACTACTGCTCCTGGCTTCATCTTGGCGACCATGCTGGCACTAACTAATTTAGGCGCCGCACCGCCTGGTAGAAGCACTGCACCAATCACCACATCAGCCGCATAGACTTCACGCTCAATCGACAGGGGATCGGAATAGTATGTCCGAACGCGATTGCCGTAAGCGGCATCGATTTGACGTAAGCGATCGAGGTCTTTATCGATGATGCAAACATCCGCGCCAATGCCAACGGCCATCTGCAAGGCGTTTCGACCGACTACGCCCGCACCCAAAATCACCACCTTCGCCGCTGCCACCCCGGGAATACCTGCCAACAAGATGCCAGGTCCACCATGGCTCTTTTCCATTTGCGCAGCGGCTGCCTGAATCGACATTCGCCCCGCCACTTCACTCATCGGCGCTAATAAAGGCAAGGTGCCAGCGCGCGAGGTTACGGTTTCGTAGGCAATGCAAGTCGATCCAGAGCTCAGGAGTGCTTTGGTTTGTATTGGGTCCGGTGCCAGATGCAAGTAAGTAAAGAGAATTTGGTCTTCACGTAACATCGCGCATTCTTGCGGCTGCGGCTCTTTTACTTTTACGACCAATTGGGATTTTGCATACACCTCGGTTGCGCTCTCCACTAAAGAAGCGCCGGCAGAGCGATAGAGTTCATCCGTTAAGCCAATCTGCTGTCCGGCGCCACGCTGAATCAATACAGCATGACCCTGGGCTACTAACCCGCTGACATTACCCGGGGTCAAGCCGACCCGAAATTCATTGTCTTTTACTTCGCTTGGTACGCCAATAATCATGTGATGCTCCTTATTTCAGTTTATTTTTACGATGCAGGCCTAAGACGTAATACATAGCGACATAGACCACCAATAAGCACGGACCCAAAATCAACGCGGCGCGCGCATCCTCATGCAAACCCATCAAGACAATGACGAGCGCAATGAAGGCTAGAGCAAACCAGGAGGAGTAAGGCCACCATGGCGTGCGATAACTCAGACTCTTGGCTTCTGCTGGAGTCAGCGATTTTCTAAAACGCATTTGGGTATAGAGAATGGCAATCCAAACCATCAGTCCAATAAAGGTCACTGCCGCCATGACGTACTGGAACGCCTTATCCGGAACGAAGTAGTTCAGAACCACGCCAACCATCGGCACCATGACAGCGGCCATCACGGCCCGGTGTGGCACGCCATTCTCAGAGAGGTGGGCAAACTTTTCGGGGGCATAGCCATTGATCGATAAGGAATACAGCAAACGTCCGCCGCTGAAAATACCTGCGTTGCACGAAGATAGTGCTGCCGTAATCACTACGAAATTAACAATGCCAGCGGCTTCGCGCAAACCCAAACGCTCGAACATCACCACAAAGGGACTACCCTGTTGACCTACCTCATTCCACGGAAAGATGGCCAAGATAACCAAAATGGCGCCCATGTAAAAGATCAAGATCCGCCATGCGAGTGAGTCAATTGCCATCGGAATGGTTTTCTTGGGATTCTCTGCTTCGCCAGCGGAGAGACCAATCATTTCAATGCCCACATAGGCAAAAAGGACCATCTGCAAGGACATCAATAAGCCGCCTATTCCATTGGGAAAGAACCCCCCATGGACCCACAAGTTATCAAAACCCAGTGGCACCCAGTCATTGGTAAAGCCAAAGAACACAACCGCTGCTCCCATCGCAATCAAGGCGATGATGGCGACGACTTTAATTAAAGAGAACCAAAACTCAAACTCCCCAAAGAGCCGAACCGCAATCATGTTGATGAGTCCCATCAAAATAATCGATGAAAGTGCCCAGACCCATTGCGGCATATCCGGAAACCAAATGCCCATGTAAATGCCGACGGCAGTGACCTCTGCAATGCTCACGACAATCCAATAGGTCCAATAGCCCCAGCCCACCATGTATCCCGCAAGGGGCCCGACATAGGAATTGGCATAGGCAGCAAAGGAGCCGGCTACGGGCTCATGTACCGCCATTTCACCGAGCGTGCGCAGTACGATGAAAGCCACAATCCCGGCTAATAAATACCCTAAGAGAATCGAAGGGCCTGCGAGTTGAATCGCACTAGCGGAGCCAAGAAAAAGTCCAACACCAATGGTCGAACCCAATGCCATGAGGCGAATGTGCCGTACTTTCAGATGGCGTTTTAAGCCCGTTTGTTCTGTCTGCAAGAGAAACCTCCTTTTCGTTTTGATGTTGGTCATGCACCAACGCAACGAAGTCTAGGCAGGAGTTGGGCGCAGTACTAGCCCTTAAAAATTCATTAAATAAGCAAAGCTAAAAAAATGCCAAAGGAATAAATAGGGGGCGCCCTTAAGTCAGGCGTTGGATAGCAAAATAAATATTGCTTCCTACAACAAAATACGAAATTTCTTACAGGGCATTCCCTAGGCTGATTGAGGGAAATCGGGAAGAAAATGGGGGTGTTTTACGCAGATGCGCTGTGCTGCATCCGAATTAAGGACAGAATTTCTGCTGCCGCCACCAAACCCGCTGCTGCCGTGACGGTTACCGCCGAACCGTAACCAGAACATGCCAAACCCCCGCTAGCGGAACCTGCGCGGGGTTCTTTCGAATACACCGCCCGAATGCCCATCTTCTTTTTTAAATCGCGCGAGAAACCATGATCGGTTCGCAGCCCAACACGCACCTTGGCCAGCAGCGCATCTTGCTCTGTTTTTGATAAATCAGCGCAGCGCAATTGAGTTGGATCCGCTTTACCGCCAGAGGCTCCGCACATCACGAGTAAACGTTGATTCGCCACTGCCCACGCCGCAAGGGCAATTTTGACTGGCACTGAATCAGTTGCATCCAGCACAAGGGCGTCCGCAGGAATCAATGCATCGAGCGTATCGGGCTCTAAAAAAGCATCGTGGCAGGTTAGCTGAATACGGGGATTGATTTGGGTAATGCGCTGCGCCATGGCAGCCACTTTGGCCTTGCCATACTCACCATCAAGGGCATGCAATTGGCGATTGGTATTGCTTTCAGCAATGTGGTCAAAATCAATTAGAACCAAATGGCCAATTGCGGATCGTGCGAGGGCTTCGGCCGCCCAAGAACCAACGCCACCCAAGCCTGCAACTACCACGGTAGCTTGTTGAAACTGGGCTTGAGCAGCTTCGCCGTATAAACGGGCCACCCCGCCAAACCGGCGATCCATTGGGCTAGAGTCCTGCTCCGGTGTTGGTGCTTGAAAGTTCGCCATCGTCATCGCTTCTCTTTATACTGAAAACATGGAATCCATTGCTGAATTACGTAAAAACTATACCCACGGTCAACTCTCGGAGCAAGACGTTCCGCAAGAACCCATTGGCCTCTTTCAGCTTTGGTTTGAGCAAGCAGTCAAAGCGCAATGCCCCGAACCCAACGCCATGGCATTGGCAACCGCGAATCAGGCTGGCATTCCATCTGTCCGTATTGTCCTATTAAAGGCTGCAGACCAGGGCAGTTTTACCTTCTTCACCAATTACGATAGCCAAAAAGGCAAGGAGCTAGCTGCACAGCCCCATGCATCCTTACTCTTTCACTGGCATGAGCTGGAGCGCCAGGTACGCATTAACGGTACCGTTGAGCGCGTGAGTGCTGAAGAAAGCGATGCCTACTTTCACTCTAGACCGCCCGCATCGCGCATTGGTGCATGGGCCTCCCCCCAAAGTAGTGCAATTCCCAATCGCCAATTTTTAGAAGACCAAGAGCAGCAGCTCAAAGCAGAGCATGGTGATAACCCACCTCGCCCACCCCATTGGGGCGGATATCGTTTGATACCAACTCAAATTGAATTTTGGCAAGGCAGACCTTCGCGCCTGCACGATCGCATTTGCTATAGCCGCACCGCTAGCGGCTGGTCAATTACACGACTAGCGCCTTAATTAAAAGCGGGATTAATCAAGCTTTTTAAGGTAGCGCGAAACTTAGCCAATTTGGGTGCAACGACCGCCATGCAATACCCTTGCCCCGGGTGCTGGACAAAATAATTCTGGTGGTAATCCTCGGCTGGATAAAAGATTGGGGCCAGCGCAATGAGGGTGACAATCGGCCTTGGAAAGATTTTTTTATCAGCCAGTTCTGCAACCATCGCTTGTGCAGACGCCATTTGCGCATCGGAGTGCGTGAAGATAACGGAACGGTAGCGCGCGCCAACATCATGACCTTGGTAATTGAGGGTAGTTGGGTCGTGAATCACAAAAAAGATGGTGAGAATGTCCCGATAGGAAACGATCGCTGGATCAAACTGGATTTGCACAACTTCGGCATGGCCAGTGGTTTCTGAGCATACGGCTTCGTAGTTTGGGTTTGTGTCATGGCCACCAGCATAGCCAGATACAACCGAATGCACGCCGCGTACCTGCTGATAGACCGCCTCTAGGCACCAAAAGCAGCCACCCCCGAGGGTTGCTGTCTCAAAAGTTATTTGTTTTTCATCCATGGCTTTATCCTAATGCCTTATTGCTATATTTGCACAAACTCACTTAGACCCGTCAAACTGATATTGCCCTCTATGAATCGCCTGACCATCCAGCTTGATGAAATCCGCGCAGCGTATGCAGCGGAGCCGCACTCCACGATTGAAAAGCGCATGGAGCGGATTGGCCGAGTGGAGGCAATGCTGCGGGCCAATGAAGAAAAGCTATGCAAAGCAGTAGCCGCTGACTTTGGTCACCGCCATCCGATGGAAACCCAGCTGGCAGAACTCAGTCAAATTTATCAGGCCTGCCGATATACCAAAAAACACCTCAAAGAATGGCTCAAACCCGTTCATTTAGAGACGCCGGCTTACCTGTCTAGCTCGACTGCTTGGATGCAAGCCCAGCCCAAGGGCATTGTGGGCATCATGAGCCCTTGGAACTACCCCATCTTGTTGGCACTCGCCCCTGCCATTGCAGCATTGGCTGCCGGTAACCGCGTTTGGCTCAAACCATCCGAACGCAGCAGTCGTACCTCTGGTTTTTTGGCAAGCTTAATTCAGGAGTACTTTCATTTCACTGAATTTAATGTGACGACGGGGGATGCCAACACCGCAGCTGATTTTGCAGCCCTGCCTTTCGATCACCTTTTCTTTAGTGGCAGCACTGCCATCGGTAAAAAAGTGATGCGTGCCGCTGCTGATAATCTAGTACCAATCACTTTAGAGCTGGGTGGCAAGTCCCCCGCACTCGTGGATGCTTCCGCCAATTTAGGTGATGCAGCCAGCAGCATTGTGTATGGCAAATTACTGAATAGTGGGCAAACCTGCATTGCGCCGGACTACGTTCTGGTTGGCGAGCAACAACACGATGCGCTCCTCGCTGAACTCATGAAGGCTACACAAGCTCAATTTGCCAAACCTGAAATGCTAACTGGTCCAATTGATCCGGAGCAAACGGCGCGCTGGCATTTTTTAGTCGACGATGCCATCGCCCATGGTGCAACCGCCACACCATTACTAGAACCTAGTACCGAGTCAGAACGGGTTTTTGAACCGGTGGTGCTGAGTAAAGTTTCTCCGGAATCCGCGGTGATGAAAGAAGAAATCTTCGGCCCCATTCTGCCCATTATCACAGTGAGTGATGGCGCAGCCAGCACAACAGCGATGATTGATTTCATTAATGGCGGCAACTCACCCACGCCACTGGCACTCTACTGGTTTGGAAAGAATAAGGCGAATCTCAATCGCGTGATTGCCGATACCCGCTCTGGCGGCATCACCGTCAATGATGTGCTGTTGCATGCCGCATGCGATGGCATTCCCTTTGGTGGCATTGGGTCTAGCGGCATGGGCTCTTATCACGGCAAAGCCGGATTTGATGCCTTCAGTCACTACAAGCCAATACTTCAGGTGCGCGGTTTATTTGGGCTTAATTGGTTACGCGGTACTAGCGCAGTACACCCACCCTATGGAAAAAAAGTAGCGCGCTTATTAAAACAACTCAAATAGTAAACGCAGACTAAAGGCAATAAAGAGTGTGCCGGTCGCTAGCCATATACCCGTTGCAATTCGGGGATGGTGACTAACCCAACCCAAGCAGTATTGTCCTGCTCCAATCAAGATCGCTAAATAGGCGATGCTGATCAGCTGGGTTACTACCGCAAGGTAGAGAAAACTCAGTGCCGGCTGACGAAAGCCAGGATCAACGAACTGCGTAAAAAACGACACGAAAAAGAAAATAGCTTTGGGATTGGTAAGCGCTAGCAGTAATGCCGCCAAAAAAGGGGGCAAGCGCATGATTCCGCCTGCCTGCGATACGCTCGGCGTCTCTGTTGTTACTTCTTTCGCCTGAAAACGTTTCAAGCCGCTACGGATAATCCCAAGACCCAGCCATGCCAAATAAATGGCGCCCGATAAGCGCAGCAGATTGTAGGTAAGCGGAGATGATGCAAGTACGGTCGCCGCACCGAGAGCAACGCTGAGCATGATGATGGAGTCGCCCACCACAATCCCAGCTGAGGCCCAGAGGCCTTTACGCCATCCTCGCTCAGCGGATACAGCTAAAACATAAAGGGAGTTGGGTCCCGGCAAGAGAATAATCAGAATTGCGCCCAGTACATAGCTGGGAAAGTGGATGATGCCGATGTCTGACCAATGCAGTAAAAAACCCATGAACCGATCATAATCAGAAAAATCGCCCTAGGGATTGCCCTTAGAAAAGAACCATGTCATAATGGAGGGCTTTTTGAAACATCGTCCCCAGCAATTTACATATTCAGCGAATCAGTTTAGTAGCCATAAACAACACCGCTGCCGCTTGTCTGATGGTCGATGCCCTAGACCATCGCGCCCTTTAAAACACTGAGGCGCACAACCGGAGACATCCCTGAAGGGGATGGTATTTGCATGACTTTTTTAAATGAAAACCACACCGAGTCAACTGACTCGCACACCGGTGTTCCTGCAGGCGATAAAGTAACGGTATCTGTCGTTACCTCCAGCGCCAATGCCTTTGCATCGTTTGGCTTAGCAGCCCCTCTATTACAAAACGTAGCTGAATTGGGTTTTACCCAAGCCACTCCAGTACAAGCACAGGTTATTCCTGCGGCGATGGCTGGCGGCGACCTCTTGGTCAGCAGCCAAACCGGTAGCGGCAAAACCGCTGCCTTTTTACTACCCCTCTTAAATAAACTGATCGCTAGCAACCCGGGTAATTCACCGGTTCCTGGCCGCGCACAACCAAGCGTCTTAGTTTTGTGCCCTACCCGTGAACTAGCCCAACAGGTGGCTGCTGATGCTATTAATTTGGCGCGTGGCCTCAAAGGCATTCGCATTGCAACCGTCATGGGCGGCATGCCTTACGGCAAGCAAATCCAAGCACTCAAAGGTGCGCTGCTCGTAGTTGCAACTCCAGGTCGTTTACTGGATCTGAGCGACAGCCGTGCCATTCGCCTGGATGACGTCAAGCAACTGGTGATTGATGAAGCCGACCGCATGTTAGACATGGGTTTTGCAGATGACCTCGAGGCCATTGATCAGCGTTGCCAGCAGCGTAATCAAACCCTGATGTTCTCGGCGACCTTTGCGCCTAAAGTGATGTCCTTGGCTACCCAATTGACCAATGATGCAAAGCGCATTGAACTGGCACAGGCTGGTGACGTGCATTCCAACATTGAGCAGAAATTGCATTGGGCCGACAACATGGCGCACAAGCACCGCTTGTTAGAGCACCTCTTAACTGATCCTACCGTTGACCAAGCAGTTGTGTTTGCCAGCACCCAAGTGGAAAGCGAAAAGATTGCGGATACCTTGCGTGCTAATGGTTACGAAGCAACTGCACTGCACGGCGCAATGCCACAAGCGGTACGCATGCGTCGCCTCGAATCGCTACGTAAAGGCCACACCAAGATTTTGGTTGCCACTGACGTTGCTGCGCGCGGTATCGATGTGCCCCGCATCAGTCACGTGATTAACTTTGGTTTACCAATGAAGCCAGAGGACTATACCCACCGCATCGGTCGTACAGGTCGTGCTGGTCGTAACGGCATTGCCATTACCTTGGTTGAGCATCGCGATCGTGCCAAGATTCGGAACATCGAACGCTTTACCCAGCAAGACATCGTTGCCTCCGTGATTCCGGGTTTGGAGCCACAAGCCAAGCCCAGCTTTGGTGGTGGTGCACGTCCTGGTAGCCGCTCAGGTGGTCGTCCTGGCGCGCGTTCCGACTCGCGTCCTGGTAACCGTTCAGGTGGTCGTTTTGAGTCCCGTTCGGGTGGCAGTCATTTTGAGCAACGCAGTGGTGGCGATTCCCGTCCAGCGCCGCGCTTTGATTCCAAACCATCTGGTAGCTATTCTGGTGATTCACGTCCTACCGGTCGCTTTGATTCCAAACCAGCAGGTTTCTCAGGCGACTCCCGTCCTGCCAATCGTTTTGATTCCAAGCCGGCTGGAGCACGTTCAGGCGATTCACGTCCTACCGGTCGCTTTGATTCCAAGCCAGCAGGTACTCGCTCGGGCGATTCACGCCCAACCGGTCCCCGCTTTGGTAAGCCAAAAGCAGCTGGCAGCCAACGGAGATCCTTCGGCGGCAACTAAGTATGCAGCACCGAAATCGCCTCCGTTCTGTTTGGAATCGAGTCGGTTCCGGTGCGATTCACCTTGCGCCACGGCAGTTGCAAACGTGGCTAAGCGATACCGGTTCCTTAACGCGCAAACTCGAAGCGGCGTTTGAAAGTCGCATCGAGGTGCTGGTGCTAGCCGACCGTCTTCAAACCATCCATAGCGACGAAAGTCGCTTTTTTCATGGTCGAATCAAACGCTGCCGTGTACGCGAAGTCCTCTTACTGATTGACGGGCAGCCCATCGTCATTGCACGCAGCATTATCCCCACGTTCACGGCAAGCGGTAGTAATCACGCCATTCTGAAATTAGGCACAAAGCCGCTCGGCGCGGTTTTGTTTCAGGGTCGCAATCGCAATCGACTCAAAGTCCATCGCGAGATTACGCAGTTGGATCGTCGCCATCCATTATGGAAAGACTGTCAGCGTCGTTATCCTGAAATGCCAAGCGGCTCATGGGCCAGAAGAACCCTTTATCACCTCAAGGGCCATCCCTTATTGGTTAACGAGGTTTTTTTAACGCTGCCTCCAACCAAGTAACCGTAGCCTGAACTAAAGCAGCATCACCGGAGTGGCACTCCTTTACAGCCCCAAATCCAATCTCGTTGGCACTGCGGGCTATGTTGTGATGTGGGCATAGCGCGCTCGCGCCAGCCAAATAATCTTGACGACCCTGCTGTTTTAAAACAGCACCCAAATGCCGAACTGCTTCAGATGAGGTGAGAATCCACAGGGCATCATCCGTATTGGCATTGAGTACTTTCTCCCACTGCGGACTAGACTCGCTTAGCGGTATGCGCGAGTACACCGCAATTGCCTCAACCTGCGCTCCAGCCGCTTGCAATTGATCTGCTAGCCACTCGCGGCCACCATCGCCACGAAACAAGACTACTTTTAGGCCGGCCCAATCCGAAAAGCGGTCTTTAATTGCGCTCCACAGCCCTTCCGAATCCGATTCAGCTAGATTGTGTGGCATCCATATTGGCGTCGGACTACCGGGCTCAATGCCAACGCCATGACGGTGTAAAGCATCGCGGCTACTTTGCCCCACTACACCAATTGGAATTACTTTAGTAGCGATAGACTGCCATGCATCCCCCAATAAGCGCATTGCACATTCGATGGCGTTAGGACTTACAAACACAGCAAGGTCTGCAGTTTGCAATGCGCTCTGGATGGCCGTGGGTAAATTAGAATCGGACTTTGGTGCAATCGTCAAAAGGGGCAATGGCACGATCGACTGAGGCTGCTGCGCTATCGATAGTTCAGCGATTGCGTTTTGCAAGGCCTCGATTAACCCGGTCGCTTGACCACTTGGCCGAGTGACAACAAGGGTAATGCTGGCTTTCATAAGGCTTACGGCAATAGCGCGCTGGCGCCTTGCGAAAGCAAATCCTGCGCAACAGCCAAGCCCAAGGCCTCTGCGTCAGCAACCGTCTTGATCTCGGCAGCAGCACTGGCCAAACAAATCTGCTTGCCATCGACACTCGCCACAAAGGAACGAATACCCAATTGAGTACCGTTCCATTGGCCGTGGGCCGCTAGTGGAACTTCACACGAACCGCCCAACTGCCGCGATACCATGCGCTCGGCCGAAACGGCAAGCAAAGTAGGCAGATCGTTGAGTGGCGCGAGCCAGGCATGCATATCCGCCCGATCACTGAGGGTTTCAATGCCGAGGGCCCCTTGGCCTGCTGCCGGTGTGTAGGGATCGAGTGGCAAGAAGGCTTTAATCCGACTCGCCAGTCCCAGGCGCTTTAAGCCGGCGGCAGCCAAAATAATCGCTTGGTATTCACCACGGTCCAATTTGCCCATGCGGGTGTCTAAGTTGCCACGCAAGGCCTGAATCTGTAGATGCGGAAAATACTTGCGTAGGATTGATTCTCGGCGCAGGCTCGATGTGCCGACAACGGCGCCCTGTGGCAGATCATCCAGTGAAGCGTAATCATTGGAAACAAAGGCATCGCGTGCGTCTTCACGGCTCATGACGCAAGTTAAGGCAAAGCCATCCGGCATGACCATCGGCATGTCTTTGAGGGAGTGGACTGCTAAGTCGGCACGGCCATCGGCTAAAGCAGCCTCCAATTCCTTCACAAAAAGGCCCTTACCACCTACCTTGGATAGCGCACGGTCCAAAATTTGATCGCCGCGGGTGGTCATTCCTAAAATCTCGACCTGGCAGTCGGGATACAGGGCTTTTAGGCAATCGCGCAGGTGCTCAGCCTGCCACATCGCCAGGCGGCTTTCTCGGGAAGCAATCACTAAACGGGCTGGGGGGAGGGATAAAGGGGGAGAATTCGGGTGTTGGGACATAACATTTAAAATAGAAATGACTGACACCAATATACTGCCTTTATGAGCTCCTCTAAAAATTCCCTCGCCAATAAGGCCCAAGCGTGGTCGGCGCGCTTTACCGAACCAGTCGATGAACTGGTCCAGCGCTATACCGCCTCCATTGGGTTTGACCACCGCTTTGCCTTGGTCGATATCGGGGGTTCCTTGGCTCATGCCGAAATGCTCGCCAAGCAAAAAATCATTAGCGCTGCGGATTTAGCGGACATTCAAAAAGGAATGGCCCAAATCAAAGGGGAAATCGAAGCTGGGCAGTTTGAATGGCAACTGGCCCTAGAGGATGTTCACCTCAATATCGAGGCCCGTCTGACCGCCCTCATTGGCGATGCGGGCAAGCGCCTGCATACCGGCCGCTCACGCAATGACCAAGTGGCTACTGATTTGCGTTTATGGCTACGCAGCAACATCGATGAGATTCAGGTTTCCTTAACGGCATTACGCTCCGCTTTACTGAACCTAGCAGAGATGCATGCAGCCACCATCATGCCAGGCCATACCCATTTACAGGTCGCTCAGCCAATTACCTTTGGCCATCACCTCATGGCCTATTTTGAAATGTTTAGCCGCGATGCTAGCCGCCTAGCCGATTGCCGTAAGCGCATGAATCGCCTGCCATTGGGCGCTGCTGCCTTAGCTGGAACCAGCTACCCGATTGACCGCGAGTGGGTGGCGCAGAAGCTGAGCTTTGATGGTATCTGCACCAACTCCCTGGATGCCGTATCGGATCGGGATTTTGCGATTGAGTTTTGTGCCTTTTCGGCGACGCTGATGATGCACGTCTCACGTCTATCGGAAGAGCTGATCTTATGGCTCAGCCCACGTTTTGGTTTTATTGATTTGCCTGACCGGTTTTGTACGGGCAGCTCCATCATGCCGCAAAAGAAAAATCCTGACGTGCCCGAACTGGCCCGCGGTAAAACCGGGCGCGTGTATGGTGATTTGATTGCCCTGCTTACCCTCATGAAAAGCCAGCCTTTGGCTTATAACAAAGATAATCAAGAGGACAAAGAACCCTTGTTTGATGCGGTCGATACCGTTCAAGATACCTTGCGTATTTTTGCCGACATGATTCCGCACATCGAAGTTCAGAAGGCAGTCATGCAAGCGGCAGCAGAAGAAGGCTTTGCTACCGCCACTGACTTGGCCGACTACTTAGTCAAAAAGGGCTTGGCCTTTCGGGACGCGCATGAGGCGGTAGCCCATGCCGTCAAAGCCTGCGTGGGCCGCAAATGCACTCTAACGGACCTGAGCTTATCGGAGCTCCGCTTTGCCTGCGGTCTGGATGCTAGGCCTGACCTGATCAGCGAGGATGTCTTCCCCTTACTGACTGTGACTGGATCAGTACAGTCTCGCCAGCATCCCGGCGGCACAGCACCACAGCAAGTATTGGCGGCTGTTCAGCGGGGCCGCGCCGAACTCAAACTCTAGTTACCCCTTTTTTCAGGAACGGTGATGGCTTTCTGGCAGCGCATCTCCTCTAGTATCGATAGCATCAATGCGTGGTTTGGGAAGGCTGCGAGTATCTTCATTTTGCTGTCCTGTGTGATTTCAGCAGGCAATGCGATCATGCGCTACGGCTTTGATCTCAGCGATAACTGGCCTTTGGAATTGCAATGGTATTTATTTGCTGCGGCCGTGATGCTGGGTGCCTCTTATACCCTAAAGCGCAATGAGCATATCCGGGTCGACCTGATTTACGCTCGTCTCTCAGAACGTGGCCGCATCTGGGTGGATCTATTTGGTCTGAGCTTCTTTTTAATGCCAGCCTGCATCTTATTTACCTGGCTATCCTGGACCTCCCTGTTCTACCCTTCATTCTTATCCCTTGAACATTCGATTAATTCGGGTGGGCTCTTGCGCTACCCGATTAAGTTTGTCGTACCGATGGGATTTTTCATGCTGTGCTTGCAAGGTCTTTCTGAAATCATCAAACGCATTGCTTTACTGCAAACCAATACACCTGATAGCCCTACCATTGCCGCTTACGAGAAGCCCAAACAATGATTGCCATGGAGTGGATGCCGCCCTTGATGTTTGCTGGCCTGATTGTTTTTATGTTGGTTGGCTTTCCAGTGGCATTTTCATTGATGGCTGCCGGGCTTTTCTTTGGTGCCATTTCCATCAGCCAAGGATTTTTTGAGCTCGCCTTTTTACAAGCCATACCCCAGCGTATTTTCGGTGGCGTTTTAGCAAACGACTTATTGCTAGCCATTCCCTTCTTCACCTTTATGGGCGCCATTCTGGAGCGCTGTGGCCTTGCAGAAGAAATGCTCGAATCCATGAGTCAACTCTTTGGCCGCATACAGGGTGGCCTTGGGTATTCGGTCATTATTGTGGGCTTTGTACTGGGCGCCATTACGGGAACGGTTGCAGCGCAAGTGATTGCGATGGCTATGATTTCCTTACCGATCATGATCCGCTATGGCTACAACATGCGCTACGCCACTGGCGTATTGGCAGCCTCTGGCACGATTACGCAGCTGGTACCGCCCTCCCTCGTATTAATTGTGCTCGCCGATCAACTCAAAACGCAAACCGGCAGTGCGGATGTTGGCAGCATGTATTTGGGAGCCTGGGGGCCATCTCTGATTCAGATTGGTCTTTTTGCTCTCTATACCTTTGTACTCACCCGCCTCAAACCAGACTGGCTACCAGCAGCACCACTCGGTGATGTGCAAACCGATGGCTGGCTGCTGTGGAAAAAATGTTTATTGGGCATCATTCCATCTGCAGTTTTAATCTTTTTAGTCTTGGGCACTATCTTGCTTGGCATTGCCACACCTACAGAATCAGGTGCCATGGGCGCTATGGGGGCTCTGTTACTAGCTTGGCTGCGGCGCGCCAAGATTGCTAATCTCAAAAAACAAATTACCGAGTCCTATCAAAACACCATGCGCCTCACCTCCATGGTGATCTTTATCTTGATCGGCTCCACCTGCTTCTCGGTAGTCTTTCAGGGTGTGGATGGCGGCGTATGGGTAGAGCATCTCTTTGCCGATATTCCCGGTGGCTGGATTGGCTTCTTGATTGTGGTGAATATCCTCGTCTTTTTCTTGGCCTTCTTTTTGGATTTCTTTGAGATTGCCTTCATCATCGTCCCTTTACTCGCGCCCGTCGCTGAAAAAATGCTCGCGCCGGTTTTGCTCGAGGCCATGGGCGGCAATCTGCAGGCTGCTGGCAATGCAGCCCTGGTGTGGTTTGGCGTCATGCTGTGCGTCAATATGCAAACATCGTTTATGCACCCACCTTTTGGCTTTGCCCTGTTTTATCTTCGTGGGGTTGCGCCCAAAGAGGTCAAGAGCAGTGACATCTACTGGGGCGCTCTACCGTGGGTTGGCTTACAACTCGTTATGGTTGGTCTTGTGATTGCCTTTCCAGCGCTGGTCACCGCGTTTCTAGATAAGCCTCCACCGGTTGCGATGAGTCAAGAGTTTGACTTTACAGGCGGGCAAAGTGCTGAGGGAGATCAGGTCTCGCCCAAAGCAGATGAGGATGCGCCAGTCCGCTTTGAGCTTGAAAAACCCAGCCGATAATCTTATTTTTCTAAACGCACACAATCAACGTAGTATTCGCTGCGGCCATCCACCTCGGTCTTTACTAGGCCATGGATATCGGTCTCAAAGCCTGGGAATTTTGCATTGAAGTCGCGTGCAAAGTACAGATAGTCCACGATGCGCTTATTGAAACGCTCGCCAGGAATTAGCAAGGGAATGCCAGGCGGATAAGGCGTAACTAACATGGCGGTAACGCGCCCTTCGAGTTGATCCAATGGGACGCGATCGACTTTTTTATGTGCCATCTGCGCCCATGCATCCGAGGGCATCATTGCCGGCACCATGTCGGAGGTGTACATCTCGGTCGTCATGCGTGCAACATCGCGGCCTTTGTAGAAAGCATGAATTTGCTGGCAAATATCATTTAAGCCAACGCGCTCATACCGCGGGTGCTTGGCCACAAACTCGGGCAACACTTTCCAGAGCGGTGCATTTTTATCAAAGTGGTCTTTGAATTGCTGCAACTCAGTAACTAAGGTATTCCAGCGACCCTTGGTAATACCAATGGTGAACATAATGAAGAAGGAATACAGTCCGCATTTTTCAACAATAATACCGTGCTCAGCCAAATACTTGGTGACGATGCTGGCAGGTATTCCAGTTGCGCCAAAGTTACCTTCAATATCAAGACCCGGAGTCACGATGGTGGCCTTGATCGGGTCGAGCATATTGAAATCACTTGCAAGCTTGCCAAAATCATGCCAACTGGCGTTAGGCTCTAAAACCCAGTCACTGCGCTCACCAATGCCGTCTTCGGCCAAATGATCGGGTCCCCAGACCTTAAACCACCAGTCAGAACCAAACTGCTCATCCACCTCGCGCATGGCCCTGCGGAAATCCATCGCCTCGGCAATCGACTCTTCCACTAAGGTAGTTCCGCCCGGAGCCTCCATCATGGCAGCCGACACATCGCATGATGCAATGATGGCGTACTGCGGGCTGGTGGAGGTGTGCATCAAATACGCTTCATTAAAGCAATCGCGATCGAGCTTATGCTCATCCGCATCTTGCACCAAGACTTGCGATGCTTGCGATAAGCCAGCCAACAGTTTGTGGGTGGATTGGGTAGCAAACATCAAGCTTTTCTTCGTGCGCTTGCGGTCGGCACCGATGGCATGCATGTCTTTATAGAAGGGATGGAAGGCCGCGTGCGGCAACCATGCCTCATCGAAATGCAAAGAATCCACCCTACCGTCCAGCATGTCTTTAATCATTTCGACGTTATAAATGATGCCGTCGTAGGTACTTTGCGTCAGCGTCATCACGCGGGGTATCGCGTTTTTATCTTTAATAAAAGGATTGGCATCGATTTTCTTTTTGATGCTGGCCCACTCAAATTCCTCTTTTGGAATTGGGCCAATAATGCCGAGGTGGTTACGCGTTGGCATGAGGAAAATTGGAATAGCGCCCATCATCGTGATCGAATGAATTACCGATTTATGGCAATTGCGATCAACGATGACAATGTCACCTGGGGCAACCGTCGAGTGCCAAACAATCTTATTGGACGTGGACGTACCATTGGTGACAAAAAACAAGTGATCGGCATTAAAAATGCGCGCGGCATTGCGCTCGCTGGCTAGTACTGGGCCGGTATGGTCGAGTAACTGACCTAATTCTTCAACGGCATTGCATACGTCGGCACGCAACATATTCTCGCCAAAGAATTGATGGAACATTCGGCCCACCGGGCTTTTGAGGAAAGCAACGCCGCCCGAGTGACCTGGGCAATGCCAGGAATACGAGCCCTCAGAGGCGTAATGCGTCAGGGCACGGAAGAAGGGAGGCGCCAACGAGTCGAGGTAGACCTTTGCCTCACGGATGATATGGCGCGCTACAAACTCTGGCGTATCTTCATTCATGTGAATGAAGCCGTGCAGCTCACGCAAGATGTCATTCGGCATATGGCGCGAAGTACGAGTCTCACCGTACAAGAAAATCGGAATGTCTTCATTGCGCTTACGCACTTCGGCAACAAACGCGCGCAGGTTATTCAAGGCGGGTAAATCGTTGTCTTCGGTATCGCTGATGAACTCCTCATCGTCAATCGATAAAACAAAACAGGAGGCCCGCGAGGCTTGCTGTGCAAATGACGTTAAGTCTCCATAGCTGGTTAGGCCAATCACTTCAATGCCTTCACCTTCGATTGCTAAAGCGAGGTCGCGGATGCCAGAGCCAGAAATATTTTCAGAGCGAAAATCCTCATCAATAATGATGATTGGGAAACGAAATTTCATGTGTGCCTTTGGAAAATTGCCGAATGCAATTAGGTCTTGGGTAGCGTAACGCCCTGCTGCCCTTGGTACTTGCCGCCGCGGTCTTTATACGAGGTGCCGCAAACTTCATCGCTTTCAAAAAAGAGGACTTGAGCACAGCCCTCGCCGGCATAGATTTTTGCTGGCAATGGCGTGGTGTTTGAAAACTCAAGGGTGACATAGCCTTCCCACTCAGGCTCAAATGGCGTGACGTTGACAATAATGCCGCAGCGCGCATACGTGCTCTTGCCAACGCAAATCGTCAAAACGCTGCGTGGGATTTTGAAGTATTCGACCGTACGTGCTAAGGCGAAGGAGTTGGGCGGAATAATGCACACATCCCCCTGAAAATCCACAAAGGATTTTTCATCGAAATGCTTTGGGTCCACAATCGTACTGTTGATGTTCGTGAAGATCTTGAATTCGTTCGCACAACGAATGTCGTAACCGTAGCTCGAGGTACCGTAGCTCACGATTTTTTGTCCAGTGGCGTCTTGGCGGATTTGGCCGGGCTCAAACGGGCTGATCATGCCCTGTTCAGCCATACGGCGGATCCAGTGGTCGGATTTAATAGTCATGGAGGAATTGTAAAACCAACCTGGCCTGCAAGACCATCTATTTACTGCTGAGGCGGACTAAAAACAACCCGTTCGGGGGCGTTGTAAATCTCAAAATGGGTTCCCGAGCAACGCGACAGAAGCGTCAGGCGGGTCTTTCGAGCAAGCTCAAGGCCCATCTGGGTTACACCGGAACGCGTGAGTAAAAAGGGGATGCCCATCTGCGCACCCTTGATGACCATCTCTGAGGTTAAGCGCCCGGTCGTAAAAAACACCAAATCGCGCCCCGCCTTATCGGCCAGCCACATCAGCCCAGAAATCGAGTCCACGGCATTGTGGCGGCCCACGTCCTCAATAAAGTGGAGTAATTCAACCCGATCCTCGCCCTTGCGCTCAAATACCGCGCAGGCATGGACAGAGCCTGATTTTTTGTAAATGGTGTCGTGTTGGCGAATTTGGTCGATGAGGTCAATAATGGCTGCTTGATTGAGGGCGGGGCCTTCCGCCAAACGAATTTGCTCCATTTCCTCGATGAGGCCTCCAAACATCGTGCCCTGGCCACAACCGGTAGTCACAATGCGCTTGCTGGTCATTTGATCAATATCGACAGTGCTACGCCGAGTTCTGACTGCAGCCGAATCGGTTTCCCAGTCGACCTGAATGCTCTCAATGTCGTCTGGGGATTCGACCAAGCGCTGATTACGCAGATAACCTAAAACCAGAGCCTCTGGGGCACTGCCCAGGGTCATGAGGGTGACGAGCTCACGCTTATCCAAATAGATCGTCAGCGAGCGCTCTCCTGGCACGTGAACCGTTTTGTGGCGGCCAGCCTCATCAATGATCTGGACCTCATGGATGAGGGGCACAGAAGCATTGGACATCGCAATTCGGGGATTTACTGCCATTCAGGTGTTCCTTGATTCATTTGAACTATTTTAAATGCGAGCCTTACTTTAACCGCAGTCTAAAATCCATGCTCTAGCAGCATAATTCAACCTAGAAGACCAATTTTGCCTTTTTACCAAAACCGTACCCCTCCTACAGCATGAGTCGTTCACCACGCCGTCTTTTAATTACCTCTGCCCTGCCCTATGCCAATGGGCAGATCCACATTGGCCATTTGGTGGAATACATTCAAACCGATATTTGGGTTCGCTATCAACGGATGCAGGGGCATGAGGTGCATTACATGGGGGCAGACGATACCCACGGCACCCCCATCATGCTGCGTGCCGAGAAAGAAGGATTAACCCCTAAAGAACTGATTGCTCGGGTCTGGCAAGAGCATAAGCGCGACTTTGATGCATTTTTAATCTCCTTTGATCACTACTACACCACCGATAGCCCTGAAAATGAAAAGCTAGCGGGGGATATTTACTGCAAGCTGCGCGACGCCGGTCTGATTGAAAAGCGCGCCATCGAGCAGGCTTATGATCCCGTAAAAGAAATGTTCCTGCCAGATCGCTTTATTAAAGGCAAGTGCCCTAAATGCAAAGCGCCCGATCAGTATGGTGACTCCTGCGAAAAGTGCGGAGCCACCTATGTACCAACCGATCTAATCGATCCCTACTCGGTTGTCAGCGGCGCGACGCCGATTCGCAAGGTATCCGATCATTATTTCTTTAAATTGTCGGATCCGCGCTGTGAGACCTTCTTGCGCGACTGGACTCAGGTTCGCACACCGCTGCAACCCGAAGCGCGCAACAAAATGAAAGAGTGGGTTGGGCAAGCTGGTGAAAGTAAATTGGGTGATTGGGATATTTCGCGCGATGCCCCCTACTTTGGCTTTGAGATCCCTGATGCACCCGGCAAGTATTTTTATGTTTGGCTCGATGCGCCGATTGGCTATTATGCCAGTTTCTTAAAGTACTGCACCGATCAAGGTCTGGATTTTGATGAGTGGGTAAAGCCAGAGAGCACCACCGAGCAGTATCACTTCATCGGCAAAGATATTTTGTATTTCCACACTTTGTTTTGGCCTGCTACCTTGCATTTTGCTGGCTACCGCACTCCAACCAACGTATTCGCACACGGCTTTCTGACGGTCGATGGTGAAAAGATGAGTAAATCACGCGGCACCCTGATCTCCGCTAATAGCGTGATGGAGTCAGGCTTTAATCCTGAGTGGTTCCGCTACTATTTTGCGACCAAGCTCAACGACAGCATGGAGGACCTTGACCTCAATCTGAGCGACTTCGTTGCGCGAGTCAACAGCGACTTGATTGGCAAGTACATCAATATTGCAAGCCGTAGTGCTGGCTTTTTAGTCAAGCGCTTTGGCGGGGTAGTGGCGGACGATGCTATGCAACATCCCTTGCTGATGTCGATTCGAGCAACCAATACCAAAATAGCTGAACTGTATGAAGGACGCGAGTTTGCAAAAGCCGTTCGCACCATCATGGAGTTGGCAGATCAAGTCAACGCCTTTGTTGATGAACATAAACCATGGGACATCGCCAAAGACCCTGAGCGGGCCGCAGATCTTCAGGCAATATGCAGCGTGACATTAGAAGCATTCCGGTGCTTAAGTCTGTACTTAAAACCGGTTCTGCCGCAGGTTGCCGCCGGCGTTGAGCGCTTTTTATGTGTGGCGCCAATGGCTTGGAGCGACATCAATACGCCCCTCTCCAGTCAACAACCCATTGCACCCTATACCCACCTCATGAGCCGTGTTGAGCCTACTCAGATTGATGTCCTTTTGGCGGCGAATACCTAAAAGCAGGATGCAGACACAAATCTGACTTACGCCTTACAAAATCGTTAATAATGGGGTTTACCCAGCTGCATGGGATTTTGTAAGTTATTGAATTTATTGAGAATTAAGTATCGATATGCCTAAATACCAGTCTGATGTCACTGTATTTCTTGAAAAACTCAAGGCCGCCAAGCCCGACTTGGAACAAGGCCAGCAAGCCGGTCGCGCCCTGCTCTGGGACAAAGAGCCAACCACTCCGGAAGAACAACGTCGCTTAAAAGCAGCCAAACTCAAACAACGGGCCTACGTCTATTCCAATGAATGACCCGCTGGTCCAGCCTGTCTCCAATTTGTTTGACAGCACGCCCTCGGTTACCGATGGCATGTCAGCGGCTTTTGCCAAACTGTATGGTGAGCCCCTTTTTAAGCTTCCCACTGACCTGTACATTCCGCCCGATGCACTCGAAGTTTTTCTAGAAGCGTTTGAAGGTCCACTCGATTTACTGCTCTACCTGATTCGTAAACAGAATTTCAATGTGCTGGATATTCCGATGGCACAAGTCACGGCCCAGTACTTAACTTACGTTGATCAAATTCGCCATACCAATTTAGAGCTAGCAGCAGAATATTTGCTGATGGCAGCCATGCTAATTGAAATCAAGTCGCGCATGCTTCTGCCCATGAAAAAAGCCGATAGCGAAGAAGAAGTAGATGATCCCCGTGCAGAGCTGGTGCGTCGCCTACTTGAATACGAGCGCATGAAATTAGCGGCGCAAGAGTTAGAACAGATTCCGCAGCAAGGCCGCGACTTTCAAGTTGCGCATGGTTATGTTGACACCACGGTAGCGGTTACTTGGCCTGAGGTCAATTTAGAGGACCTGCAAATGGCGTGGCGTGATGTGCTGCACCGGGCCAAATTAAATCAGCACCACACCATCACCCGTGAAACCCTATCGGTGCGTGATTTCATGACGCGCATTTTGCGTCGCCTGCAAAGCACACGCTTTGTTGAGTTCAGCGAATTGTTTGAAGATGCGATTGCATCTGGCAATGGCGTACCCGTCGTGATTGTGAATTTCATTGCCATGCTCGAACTGTCGCGAGAGGCCTTAGTAGAGATTACCCAAGCAGAGCCCTATGCGCCAATTTACGTGCGCCTGGCCTATACTCCCAGCGCATGAAAATCATCAGTGATATTAATGAGTTACGCGATCACTTGCGGGGTCAAAATCGCGCCTCGTTTGTGCCCACCATGGGCAACCTGCATGAAGGCCATCTGTCTTTAATGCGCCTAGCGCGTCAACATGGCGATCCTGTGGTGGCGAGTATTTTTGTCAACCGCCTGCAATTTGGTCCGAATGAAGACTTTGATAGTTACCCGCGGACCATGCAGGCTGACATCGACAAGCTTGAAAAAGAAGGGGTCTACATTTTGTTTGCCCCCACCGAAAAAGACCTCTACCCCCAGCCCCAAGAGTACCGGGTTGATCCGCCGCAGCAACTCGGCGACATCCTCGAGGGTGAATTTCGGCCCGGCTTTTTTAAGGGCGTTTGTACCGTTGTTTTAAAACTCTTTTCCTGTGTTCAGCCCCGAGTTGCGGTCTTTGGAAAAAAAGATTATCAGCAACTGATGATTGTGCGTCAGATGGCCAGTCAATTTGCTTTACCAGTTGAGATCGTTCCAGCCGAAACCATTCGTGCTGAAGATGGATTAGCCCTATCCTCGCGCAACATCTATCTTTCGGAAAGTGAGCGCGCCGAAGCGCCAGCACTGCAACGCCAGTTAAGCGCGATGCGCGAGCAGGTGCTTGACTTAAAAGAAAAGACGGTAAGTGCGCTCATGGATATCGAGGCGAGTGCCTTGACGCAAATGCAGGCTCGGGGCTGGAAGCCCGACTACATGGCCATTCGCCAGCAACGGGATTTAGCCAAACCAACGCAAGCGGATTTGGATGCAGGCCAGCCACTGGTAATTGTGACTGCTGCCAAGCTAGGCAAAACCCGCTTAATTGATAACCTAGAAATCTAAGCCCAATACTCCGGGCCCATTCAACTTTTCCTAGGCATCAAAAAATTGATCTACCGCTAAGCCAAGACTTTTAGCCAGCTCAGCACCGCTCACCTTGCCAGCAGGTCCTTTGGCTTTTAATACTTCGATCTGTCCGCCGTGGCAGGTGACATGGAAGGATTCGGAGCCGATGGCTGTAATCTGGCCTGGCTTACCTTTGACGGCGCCATAGGTCGCAGCGACGTGCTTCTTGACGTCGTAAATCTGTACTTTTTGTTCGCCCACCATAGTCCAAGCACCGGGCGCAGGATTGCAGGCCCGAATCAAATTATGAATCTGCGTAATGTGGCTTGACCAATGGATGCGGGCGGCCGCTTGATCAAACCACCCTTCGTAATTGGCTAGTGTTTCATCTTGCACTATCTCTTGGTGCTTGCCTGCAGCAACCAGATCAGCTGCCTCTAGTAGCGCCTTTACCCCAAGCGGAAACAGGTGATCAAAGTAAACCGATCCCAGGGTATCGTTTGCGCCAATGGCTACCTCTTTTTGCAAAATCACTTCACCTTCATCCAGACCGTCCGATGGTCGGAAAATGGTGAGGCCTGTCTTGGTCTCGCCCAAGGCAATAGCCCAGTTAATGGCGCTAGGGCCGCGGTACTTTGGCAACAATGAAGGATGGTATTGAATCGTGCCGAGGCGCGGTATCTTGGCGAGCTCTTGTGGCGCAAATTGCAGGACATAGGCCATCACACAAATATCCGCACCGCTATTACGCATGGCATCGGCTGCCTCGGGACTCTTGAGCGAGGCAAATTGTAAGGGCACGAGGCCTTTTGCCAGGGTTGCTTCTTTCAGAATCTCAGGCTTAGTGGCCTTGGGATTATCCGGCGGACAAAAAACCGCAACAATCTCATCACCGCGCTCTATGAAAGCCTCAAGTGCCGCTTTACCAAAGTCTTGACTACCGATAAGAGCAACTTTCATTTAGATGACTTTCCGGTGGCGTAAATCAATCAAGTCGTCGATATTAAATCCTAACTCTTGAAGAATTTCATCGGTATGCTCGCCTAATAATGGTGAGCGCGTGACTTCAGTTTCGCTATCGGATAACTTGATGGGATTACCCACGGTTAAGTATTTGCCTCGAATCGGATGATCGACTTCAACGATAGTGCCGGTGGCTCGCAATGCTGGCTCTTCCGCAATTTCTTTCATCGACAGAATGGGGCCACATGGTACGTCGTATTTATTTAATACATCCATCACCTCAAACTTAGTTTTGGTCATGGTCCATTTTTCGATCTCACCAAAGATTTGCATCAGCCGTGGCAAGCGTGCCATCGGCGATGAAAAGTCATGGTCAGTAATCCACTCTTCTTTGCCAATCACTTTACAAACGGCTTCCCATACTGCCGCCTGAACGACAACATAAATGTAAGAGTTGGGGTCGGTTTCCCAGCCTTTGCATTTCAGAATCCAGCCGGGCTGGCCACCACCTGAGGCATTACCGGCGCGAGGGACTGCCTCGCCAAAATGGCCGTTAGGGAACTGCGGATACTCTTGCATGGTGCCGTTACGATCAAGGCGCTGTTGGTCGCGCAGTTTCACGCGGCACAAGTTCAATACAGCGTCTTGCATGGCAGCTTGTACTAGCTGGCCGCGACCCGAGTGGGTACGTTGATACAAAGCAGTGACGATGCCCAAGGCCAAGTGCAATCCCGTTCCACTATCACCAATCTGCGCGCCCGTTACCATTGGCGGACCATCATCAAAACCAGTGGTGGATGCGGAGCCGCCTGCACACTGCGCTACGTTTTCATATACCTTGCAATCTTCATAGGGTCCTGGTCCAAACCCTTTGATCGATGCCATGATCATGCGTGGGTTGAGGTGCTGAATGTGCTCCCAGGAAAAACCCATGCGATCCAAGGCGCCTGGTGCAAAGTTCTCAACCAAGACATCACATTCTTTAATCAAACGCTCGAGAATATCTTTACCCTCTGGCGTTTTGGTATTCACAGTAATCGAGCGTTTATTGTGGTTCAGCATCGTGAAATACAAACTATCGGCGTCGGGTATGTCCCGCAACTGACCGCGGGTAGCATCGCCCTCACCCGAGCGCTCTACCTTGATTACATCGGCACCAAACCAAGCCAATAACTGGGTACAGGTTGGGCCTGATTGAACGTGTGTGAAATCGAGGATTTTCACCCCCTCAAGTGCTTTTGCCATAACAGTAGTCCTAATAAGTATTGAAATTTTGAATTAATCAAATTCTACCAGTCG
>Ga0247836_1001393_pt1 | contig 39169 bp, 25 predicted proteins | sample LaCruzMarch2015__4_FD_187116 | JGI IMG/M metagenome (GOLD analysis project Ga0247836, IMG submission 187116) | Freshwater microbial communities from meromictic Lake La Cruz, Castile-La Mancha, Spain - LaCruzMarch2015_14m | ecosystem: Environmental > Aquatic > Freshwater > Lake | place: Spain... | reverse complement strand
CTCCAAGGCGGTTGACAACTTGTTCGAGTAATGTGTCGATGACATTGACATGACGAGCGGAGGCCTGGAAGCTGCGCTGGAACTTCATGAGATCGGTCATCTCCTCGTCTTGGGAAACTCCGCTGTATTGATCCCGATTGGATACTGCCATTTCCTCGCTGAGCTTCTGGTCTTCGAGGCGGATGTTTGTGGTGTTAAGCTTTTGCCCAAGAGTGGTAACAGTCTTGTTGAAGAAGGACGTGTAGGTGCCGGTGATTAAATCTGGCGGCGTGCCATTTGCGGTGAATGATTTAGTGGCGAGAGATGCTATTTCGAGGGCAATACGATTTCCACCAAGGGTGTTTGAGGCTTTCAGGGTATCGGCGGTTACGGCAGGTGTGCCCATGGGCGAATCTCCAAGGCGACGGAAAGAAGATTGGGCACTGAGAGCGGAGGTGATTGTAACAGGAACGCCATTCTTTGTTTCGGAAAGTTTGATTGTGTCGCCTACGACAGAAGACACAAAATATGTCCTTCCTTCGGAAAGACCCGAACCTTCTGATCCTGTGGTGTTCTTCAAATCTACAAGACGGATTTGATCACCGGTTGCAAGGCCATGACCCGCTTGCAAGTTCAGGGTGTCGGTGTCCGCTAAAGTTGCGGAAAAAGCCTTTGCGTTAAAGAATTGAGGATTTGCATTGGATACCCCTGCATAGAGATTGTTGACCGAATTTGTAATTTGGTCGGCCAAATCGGCAATTTCGGAGCGTGCAGCTTTAGTGTTGATGTATGCGGCGTCAATTTGGGCTTGGAGTTTGCCGTTGGCAGAGAAGTTGACAGCCGCCGCTCCACCAGAGCCGTCGGGGTCGTGTTGGACTATCTGGGTAGCCGAGTTGTATGAGAAGGGACCGACAGCAGCGCCGTTGGCATTTAAGGTTTGGCCGGAGACATTTTTGCGATCGAGCAAAATGGTGGTTCCGGAGCGAACGATGATTTGGCCTAAACCATTCGGGTCGGGTTGACCTGGGTTATTGGGGTCCTCCACGGGGCCGAATTGGACATTGATGTATTGAGAAAGTTCTTCGAGCTTGGCTTGGCGCTGGTCGCGGAGGTCCACCGCTGAAAAAGGCTTTACGAGTTCCGCCTTGGCGATGTATTCGTTGGTCTTGGCGATTTCTGCGAGAAGGTCGTTCACAACACCAACATCTGTTGTCAACTGCGCATCGGCATCTGTCTGGACTTGTTCCAATCGTTTATCCGTCGAATTGATTTTATCGGCCAGAATTTGAGCCTTGGCGAGAAGAAGTTGTTTTTCACCCGAGTCATTGGGCTTCACGGAAAAACTTTCCCACGCGTTGAAGAAGTCTGTGAGAGCATCACTGATGCCTCCACCATTTGCTCCCGTGGCGTTTTGAATGGAGGTCGAATCTTTGGTGCGGTCGAGGAACTGGCCAAGGGCGGTTTCGGCGCTTTCAAGCACTTTTTTGGCGGCTTCGAGGGAGCTGGTGGAAGTGATTTCCCGCATAACGCTCTTGTCGAGGAGAGGATCGCGGTTTTGGCGGAGGCCCATGGCTTCGACGCCCATGCTCTCGGTGGCGATACCGGTGTTAATGGATCCACGATCGCCGATTTCGACACGCTCCTTGGAATATCCTCGGTTGTTGATATTTGCAAGGTTTTTGCCAGCGACTTCCAGACCCTTGGAATGGACGCGGAGGGCGCTGCTGCTGTTTTGGAGTGATCCGATGAGGCCTGACATAGTTATGACTTCCTTGTTTGACTTCCTTGTTAAACTTCCGTGTTTGAGTTTCGAAGGCAGCTTGGCCTGAACTCGTCAGGCAACGGCTGCTGTGTATTTTTCTTGATTAAATGATGTTCTGATCTGTCCGTGAGCCCCATAGGTGCCTGGCATGGCCCCTGGGTTTCTTATGGCGAGCAATTGTCGTGCCGAGTCCACGCACTGGGCGAGGAGCATCCGGTTTTGACGAGTGCGGCGCTGGGTGCGGGTGATGAGGTCGTTGATCTCATCGATGAGGGCGCGCAGAAGGGGTTGGTGTTCTGGCTGGAAGTTATGCGTGAGGGTTGAGAGTGTGATTTCGGCTGGTTTTCCGATTGCAAGAGCCGTCTGCCGAACGAGTTCTTCGCGCTCTTCTCGGATATGGGTGAGCTTGGCGATTTGCTCATCCACATCGACATTAATATCCAGAAATCCCGTCGGATCTTGGTGAACGATGCACTTTTGCTGGCGATCGAAGAGGTGGAGGAGACCACCATACTCTTGCAGCTCGTTTTGCAGTGCGGTTACGATCTCTTTGAATTTCTCTTGGATGTTCATAAGTTCTTAAAGTTAAGATTTTTTCAGAAGCTGGGCTTGGAGGAGGGAGGAAATGCCGTTTGGACCACCGCTAACGGACTCGGACATAGTATTTGTGAGGAAGTAATTGTAGGTTCCCGTTTTATCGGCACTGGGGGCATCTTGATTCATCATTGGCTGCAGAGCTTTCTCGAGCATGCTGCGCCAGAGGATCGACTCAAACTGTTTGCAAGAGTCGGCAATTTTTGCATCCTCTGGTGAGGAGAATTTACCGTTGGCTTGCGCAAAGCTGGGCAGAGTTCTGGGAGTGAGTGCGGAGATTTCCATAATTAATTTAAGACGAGTTCGGCTTGGAGAGCTCCAGCGCGCTTCATGGTTTGAAAAATAGACATCATGTCTCGGGTGGAAACGCCGAGGGCATTGAGGGCTGTGGCGACTTTTTCAATCGTTGGGGCTTCCTCCACGACTTTGAAAGAGCCCTTTTGCTCATCAATACCGGTGGTCGTGCTTGGCAGAACGACGGTTTGCCCAGCACCATTTCCGATAAGCGGGGCATTGGGTTGACTGGCGGTGAGCGTCGAAGCGATCGAAATGGTGAGCGAACCATGACTGACGGCTACCTTGGAGACTCGAACATTAGAGGTGGCCACGATCACACCAGTGCGTTCATTGATGACGACGCGGGCGACGGAGTCGGGTTCCAGCTCGATGCCGCCGAGACTGGCAAGGAAATTGACTTCGTAGGCGCCGTATTCTGGAGGAATGATGACATTCACCGTGCGTCCATCGCGCGCCACGGCAGTATTCGGAAAGACGCGATTGATCGCCTCGGCCATGCGGGCTGCTGAGATGTAATCTGCCTCGCGGAGATTGAGGTTCATGGAACCGTTTTGAACAATCTGCGTTGGGACCTCGCGTTCCACAATGGCTCCATTGGGGATCGTGCCCACAGTCGGAAAATTTTTCTGAACGGTGGCTCCACCTGGGCCGCCTTGACCACCCAAGAAGCCGCCCACGGCGATAGGACCCTGTGCAACGGCATAAACAGTCTTGTCGGCACCCTGCAAGGGAACTTGGAGAAGCACGCCACCTTGGAGCGTCTTGGAATCTCCTATGGAAGATACTGTCACATCGATGCGCGAGCCTGGCTTGGCAAATGGTCCGATATCGGCTGTCACCATGACTGCGGCCACATTGCCAGACTTAATGTCATCGCTGGGCACATTGATTCCGTAAGTTTTAAGAGCATTGGCAATACTCTGCAGCGTGGAGTCGATCTTACTATCACCCGTGCCGGCGAGACCGACGACGAGACCGTAGCCATTTAATTGGTTATCCCGTGCGCCTTCGACATCGATGAGGTCTTTGATGCGCGACCCGCCGGAGTAGTTCAGAGTGATCGGGGAATCACCTACCTGGGCTGGCAGCGGGGAAGCGAGCAGGGCTGTGAGAAGTGGAATGAGGATGAATTTTTTCACGATTTTCAGAACATTAAGGCATCGGCCGGATTGAGTTCCAGATGCGAACGAGCCAACCCTTCTTTTGAGCGTCGGAGAGTTCCCCCTCGGGAATGAACTCGACTTGGGAATCCGCGATTTTTGTGGATGGGATGGTATTGTCCGAGGCAATATCGATGGGGCGAACGACGCCGCGCATGTAGGCATACTGGGATTCTTGGCCCGCGCGGATGATCTTGGCCCCTTCGACAACTAAGTTGCCGTTGGGCAGAACATCCACGACAGTCACAGCCGTGCGGTTTGTGATGGTGAGGGTGTTCTGAGTATCACCACCACCGTTCCACTCGCTCTTGGCGGCAATATCGAGTGTGGGAATATCGACATCATTTTCATCCACCGATCCACCGGACTGTTTGCTGAGCCAGCTTGGGAGGGCTTGAACAAAGCCATTCAAAGTGGCATTGAGGGCTGGGAAAATGCCCGTTCCGCCTTCGGTATTGGCATAGGTCTTTATTCGGGCTGTCTGCTGTGTCGAGGTATCTTCCTGCACCACGATAGTGAGAATGTCTCCGATATTTCGGGCGATCTTATCGGCGAACATGCTCTGCTCATTGGAGCCCTCTTTGAGCCACAGGGAGCCGGCTTGCGCGATACTCCCGGTAAGGATGCAACCAGTGAGAGCGAAAGCGGAGAGGAAAATGGGTGAAGAAAATTTCATGGTTGAGCTCAGAATTTGACTTGGACGGTATTGATTCCCACGACCTTGGCCTGAAAATCCTTGCGGCTATCGGGATTTCGGACACTTACCATTTCCCCAGCACCAGCCGTGCCAAGTGCGAGGCCCTTCATGGTGATGTTGAGTGCGCCATCGGAGACAAGCACATCAACGAGTTGGTTTTTACGGACAAGGGGGCGCAGGCTGAGGTCACGCGAGGTCAGAGGGCGATCCTGCCCAACACCTTGAGCCACCTCGTAAATAGAAAGGTCGGTATCCGCTGAAACGAAAGAGAGGTTTTCTGCAAGGGTGTCCATGTTTTTCAGTGCGCATGACGATGCATCGGGCGTTGCTCCGCGATCCAAGCGGCGCGTGGCGACCCATACTGGACGCCACAGCGAGGCTCGGAGGCTTTCCTGCCACGAGCCGATTTCTTTCCCGGCGGATTCGATGTGGAAACGCACTTGGGGTCTTGAGGAAAGCCCTCCCTGCGGAGCCTGGTCGATAAAAAGCTTCCAATCTCGGCTGTTGCGGATTTCAAGAGGCTTCCAGGCTTGGGAGAGCGAGAGTTTAAGATCGCCTTCCAAGGAATAACGGGCGCTAAGTTCGCGCTGCAGAGCATTGAGAACCTCGCGCTCGCCCACAGTCACGGTGCCTACAGATGTCACCACAGAGGGTGCGGAACCTTGGGAATTTTGAAAAGTAGCAGAGAGGGGATTTGTCGGCGCATGCGCGAGGGGCGCAGTGATACCTCCCAGTTCGGCAGCCTGCAGAGTGGCTGCCGCCGCAATGGAAAGAAAAAATGCGGAAAAAGGGATCATTAGCGTTTGAGATTGTTCGCCTGCTCCATCATCTGATCCGAGGATTGAATGGCCTTCGCATTCACTTCGTAGGCCCGCTGGGCAAGGATCATATTCACCATCTCCTCAGCGACATTCACATTCGAGGTTTCGAGGTGACTTTGCAGAAGGGAACCGAAACCTGCTTCGCTCGGATTGCCAAGGTTGGGCGCGCCACTCGCAGGAGTCTCATCAAAAAGATTGCCACCCGCACTGCGCAGACCTGCAGGATTGTTGAATCGGACTAATTGAAGCTGGAAATTTTGCTGCCCACCGGGAGTCTCGACAGTCACCTGCCCAGTCGACGAGATGGTCACATTTTGCGCGTCCACTGGGATCGGCTGAAAGCCTCCGAGGACCGGTAGACCGTCATTGGTCACCACGGCTCCGTCGGCACCCAGCTTGAAGCCGCCATCGCGCGTGTAAGCCGTCGTGCCGTCGGGGCGCTGGACTTCGAAGAAACCATCGCCTTGGATGGCGACATCCATTTTTTCACCGGTCTGGGTGAGTTGCCCTTGAGTGTAGACCTTAGCAGTGGAAACCACGCGCGTGCCATTGCCTACCTCCACTGAAGTGGGTGTGAGATTCCCTGCTCCCTGCTCGGCTCCAACCTCACGCTTTTTTTGGTAAAGCATGTCTTGGAATTCGATTTTATTTTTCTTGAAGCCTGTTGTGTTCACATTTGCGAGGTTGTTCGCAATCGTGTTCAGGTTCATTTGTTGGGCTTCCATTCCAGTGGAAGCAGCTTGTAGGGCTCTTAGCATAATATTTCAGGGTTAGGCGGTTGCACCAAGGGAGTTGATGGCTTTTGAAATCAGGTCGTCGTGAGATGTGATGGATTTCTGGGACGCCTCATAGGCGCGTGAGACGGCGATGAGATTCACGAGTTCCGCCATGGGCGAAACATTACTCGACTCGATGGCACCTTGGCTCATCTGCACATTTTCCATGGGTTGTGGGACGGCGCCTTCGGGCGGTTCAAAAAACCCTCCCTCGACGCGTGTCAATTGATCCAAGTTATCAAAGTCAAAGAGATTCATTCGACCAAGAAGATTGTCGCCTTGAGAAATCGATCCGTCTCTTGCGATCGAAAGTTCGCCTTGGTCGGGGTCTATGGTGATCGGACCTCCATCGCCTAAAACGGGTAAACCCTGCTTGGTGACAAGGGTGTTGTCTTGGTTTATGTGGAATTCACCATCTCTGGTGTAAAGATTCTTTCCATCAACATTTTGAACCTGAAAAAAACCAGGCCCCTCGATGGCTAAATCGGTATTTTTTCCCGTGGCCTTGAGGTCACCTGGAGTAAAATTCACGCTCGTTGTGCGGGTAGGGACTCCTCCAGAGTGGCGCGCAGCACTGATGCCATCTGGCGCGTATTCCGTTTTTAATTTATTGTCACTCTCGATGGCAAAGTTTGCTTTTTTGAAGCCGGCCACGTTTGAGGACGCAAGATTCTGCGAGATAGTTTGTTGCCAACGCTCCAAAGACGAGAGCGAAGCAGCGCTGGTGTAAATTCCTTCTACCATAGTGTGACTTACACAGCATCAGCTGTGCCATCTCCATTTGATAAGAGTCAGACTGGAGTCGAGAGCCGAGCGGCAGATTTTGCCGACTTGAAACCCCCGCCTCAGACGGGAGGCCTGCGCGCAAGATTTGTCAGAGGGTTCTTGTATTTAATGAGCAGAAAAGTCAGTAAATCACTCTTTTTCCAGATCTGGCTCGACAAGTTCACAAAGAGCGTGAAGTAAGAATTTGTGGGCTTCTTGGATTCGAGCTGTGATGGTGCCTGCAACCGCGATTTCAATGTCGGCGGCCCCTTTAGTGAACCCCCCACCCTTTCCGAGAAGAACGATGCTTTTCATTCCAATGCGTTTTGCTTCTTCTATGGCGAAGAGAACATTACGCGATTTGCCGCTGGTGGATAGGCCAATCAAGACATCCCCCGGCTTGCCGAAGGCGCGCACTTGGCGGGCAAAGATATCTTGAAAGGCGTAGTCGTTGCCGATGGCGGTGAGGAGTCCTCCATCGGAGTTAAGCGCAATGGCGGGATATGGGCGGCGGTCGCCTTGAAAGCGGCAGGTAAACTCTGTGGCGATGTGGGCGCTATCTGCTGCGCTGCCGCCGTTGCCACAGAGGAGCAATTTACCCCCCGATTTCAGGCAAGCGAGGACGAGATGGGCGGCTTCAGTGATTTTTGGCTCCAGCGGGCGAAGCGCTTGGAATGTCTCCAAGGCGTCGTCGAGGGATTGCGTGTATTGGCTCATGAAAGGGAAAAGACCTTTTCGACGGACAATTCTGGATGCGATGCGAGGAGTGCGCGCAGCGTTGTCCATCCCTGTGAATCCATACCGCTGAAAAGATGCAGATAAACAAACACCGCCTGCGCCGGGTATTTGGATATTAACAATTCGACAGCTTCTGCGACTTTGTCGGCGGCGGGCTCGGAGGGTAAATTGTCGATGAGTCCCTTGCCATTGTGGGCAATATTTAAAGCATCGAGGAATTCACAAACCATGCGTTCATTGGAGCCGAGCGTCCAGACTTGCAAAATCTCGAGAGCGAGGTCGACATTCGAAGGACGCGACAAGGAATCCTTGATCCACTGGTTGCGTTCGTCCTTGGGCTTGCGCTCAACAAAAACGGGACGGAGTTTGCGACGGGTGGCCAGCATTCCTGCGGCGCTCTTGTAGGCATTGCGATCGTTTTCGGCGAGCCAGTTTAAGATTTCACTGGCATGTGGGCCGTTCAAACGGCTGAAGATTTCTGTCGCTGTCATGGGATTGGGATTTTCGGGGTTCGGAGGCCGGCAAGTCAAGCTATCACCCAGCATTCAACTCCTATGCAAAAACAACCTCACCAAGTTCGCGACCAATGGCGCGGCGAACGCGGAAGACATGGGCCGGACGGTTCTGCGGATTCAGTGCGATGAAGTTGCGGGCACCCCGCCAGTGGAATTTTTCGCCGGTGAGGAGATCCTCCATCACATATTCGTCGTCCGCTCCGATGCCAAACAGCTCGATCGGGAGGTGGACGAACGCACTTTGCGGATTCCAGGGGTCGACCGTCACCACAACAACGATGAGATTGTCGAGAGCTGCTGTGGATTTGCTGAAGCAGAGGATCTGGTCATTTTCGGCGGTGTGGAGGCGAAGGTTGTCGTATTCACGCAGAGCACGGTTGTCGCGGCGGATATGGTTGAGGCGGGTTATGTAGTCCTTGATATTCCCCGGCGCGTTCCAATCGCGACTTTTGAACTGGTATTTCTCGGAGTCGATATACTCCTCCTTGCCAGGAACCGGAGCATTCTCGCACAGCTCAAATCCGCTATAGATGCCGTAGACGGGCACGGTCATGGCGGCCAGAACCGCTCTGATCAAGAAGGCGGGGCGCCCGCCGTGTTGGAGATACTCGGGCAGGATGTCAGGAGTGTTCGCAAAGAAGTTTGCACGGAAAAAGTCGCGCATCGGCGGCGTGGTGAGTTCGGTGAGGTAGTCCGCCAGCTCTTGTTTCGTGTTTCTCCAAGTAAAATAGGTGTAACTCTGTGTGAAGCCGAGCTTCGCCAGCTCGTGCATCATTTTCGGACGAGTGAACGCTTCGCTCAGGAAGACAGTGCCGGGAAATTGAGCCTTCACTTCGGCGATGACCCATTCCCAAAAGGCGACAGGCTTCGTGTGGGGATTATCCACTCGGAAGATGCCCACACCATGCCCGCACCAGAAGAGAATGACATCGCGGAGTTCATCCCAGAGTTCCCGCCAGTTCGCATTGTGGAAATTCAAGGGATACACATCCTCGTATTTCTTGGGCGGGTTCTCGGCATACTTGATCGAGCCGTCGGGGCGCTTGAAAAACCACTCCGGATGCGCGTGCACATAGGGATGGTCGGGCGAGCAGTTGATCGCAAAGTCGAGCGCGATCTCCATGCCGCGCTTGCGGATTTCGGTAACAAGCCAGTCGAAGTCCTCCAGCGTGCCGAGCTCGGGCGCGACATCCTTGTGTCCGCCACCATTCACGCCCTGCTTATTGTTGCCAATGGCGTAGGGCACGCCAGGCTCGCCGGGCTCACACTTGAGCGAGTTATTCCGCCCTTTGCGGTTACTCGTTCCGATAGGGTGGATGGGCGGAAAGTAAATAACATCAAATCCCATGGCTTTGGCATCGTCGATACGCGACAGGCACTGGCGGAATGTCGAGCCCGAGTCGGCATTTCCCTCGGCCGAGCGGGGAAAAAACTCATACCAAGCGGCAAAGGCAGCTCGCTCGCGATCGACCCAAACGGGATGATAAGGCTCGGCTACGGTGGCCAGTGAACGGTCGGCATACACGCGCATGAGAGCGCATAGCGAGGGATCATGCGCGAGGTCGTGGGCCTGCTGCGCATCCGCCACCCGCATGGCAGCTCCAGATTTTCTTAAAGCCTCGCCGTCGGGGGTCTCGCCCGCGCGGCCCGCCGCCACCTCGATGAAGGCCGCCCCCTCGAGAATCTCGCTCTGGAGATCGCGGAGACCGGCAGCGAATTTTTTTTCCAACTCATGCTGCCACGAAAAAAAGACATCGCCCCAAGCTTCGACAGTGTATTCCCAAGCCCCCTCAGACATGACGCAGAGGGTGGCAGTCCATCGATCATTCTGCATCGATCGCATCGGAGTTTCGTTCCAAGCCTTCTCACCCACGAGACGCCACTTGAGAAGCGCAGCCACCTCGTCGTGGCCCTCTTTAAAAATATCCGCTTCCACCGTGATCTCGCCACCCACTGGGCGCTTAAGGGCAAAACGAGCGTTGTCCAGCGAGGGGGTGATGCGTCGAATGACGATTGTTTCAGGGTTTTTTGTCATGACAGAGAGTTGAGTTTTTTGACCAGTGGCGCGAGCCCATCGAGGGTGGAGGCGACTTCAAGAAGGGATCGCAGGGCGACCGGTGTGTGGGCGAGAAAATCGGGACGGTTTTTTATAATGCCAAGAAATCCGTAGGCGCCGAGGGCCTGCATGAGGCGCTGCAGGGCGCACCAGCGGAAGACCTCGTCAAAATCGGAGTCGACGGGGGTGCCAGTCTGCTCAAGGCGTTTTTTGTAAAAAGCGAGCAGCTCGCAGCGCTCTTCGGTGGTGAGCGCGACATAGGGATCGTAGAGCAGGGAGGCGAGATCGTATTGAGCGAGTCCGTAGCGCATGCCTTGAAAGTCGATGAGCCAAGCGGCGCCCTCATTGATCATGACATTCTGCGACTGGAAATCCCGGTGCACAAGCACGCGCGGGCGGGCGGCAAGCGCAGCCGTAGCCGCGCGCAGTGCGGGCAGCGCCGCCAACTCTTCCAACTCGGTGCCGGATATTTGATAATTATTCCCAAGGCAATTCTCAAAAAAGTAACCCTGCTCCCACAGATAAAGATCGGCATCGAAGACTCGCTCCAGCTGTAAATCCGCACCTGATACCAACTCGGTCGCCTGCGTGTGCATGCGAAGGACTCCGTTGAGAGTGGACTCGTAGAGCGCACGGCGAGGCATCCAAGAAGTCTTTCGAAAACTCCAGAGATCCTGTTCGCCGAGGTCCTGCATCCAGATCAGTCCGTCCTGAGGATCGTGGCGATAAATCTCGGGGACCGGCACACCGGCACCATTGAGAAAGCGAGCGATGTCCACATAGTGCCGGTTTTCCTCTTTGTGGCCGGAGTATTTCACAAAGATCATCGACTCGTCGCCGAATCGAATGCGATAGAACATCCTCTCCGACCCTCCCTTTTCGAGAGGGGTCACTGCGGGGTTGCCATTCCCGGTTTTGGGAAATCGTTCGTTGGTCAGGGAAATGACATCGGCTTCGGCAATCATGGACTAGCCTCATCTCAACACCCCTCATCGCCTTGTGGGAAGCCCAAATCAGAAGGGTCTCATGGTGGCAGACTCTGCAAGCATGAGCGCATCGATCGCCTCGCGGGAGGCTATGGCCACCTCGCGGCCGATAGGGTCGGCATCGGCAATGGCGGCAATGCGGTCGGAACGCCCCTCCAAAAGTTCAGGTCCCAAGACTTCGGAGATCAAATAAGATCCTCGCAGAAGACTGATGAGCGTGGCGTCGAAATGCGTTGGCGGTTCATCACCTTGAATTAAAAAAGCCAATCGCGTTTTCACCTCGACGCGCTCTTCGTTATGAATGGTGGGATATCGCCGGAGGCCAATGACCCATAGGATTTTTTTGTCCTGCCTCTTCAGTATCCCCCGGTCCACGAGGTGGTCGAGCGCTGCCTTTTCGATATCGCGCTTCTCACTAAATAGTATTCCCAACCAATAGGAAATGGGGTGGCATTTTTCTTCGCAGGCGATTCTCTGCAGCCAAGAATCCAGGAGCAAATCGCCCGTCGCTGCGGTCTTGAGAACCTTGACGCACTTTGTGTCCGTGGCCATGCGCCCAGCCATCTCCAAATCCGCCAATACCGCACCCGCCAATCCAAAGCCGATGGCATGCGGCAAGAGCGGCAAATGGGCACCGGTTGCATCATCCAACGAAAGCAGAACAATTTCTTCAACGAGCGTGAGTGGCGGATTCATAAAATAAACATATCCGTTTGTTCCAGAAATCCATCGCCCGCAGGTGAAGACCCCATGCCGCCTTTCTAAGTATATTTCACGACTTCCTCGATCGTCGTCAGGCCATCATAGATCGAGCGCAGGCCATCCTCGCGAAGCGTGGTCATACCGAGTTCGATGGCTTTTTGGCGAATGAGAATACCGGGCGCGCGGTCATTGATCATCTCACGAATGGGATCAGAGATTTTGAGGAGTTCATAGATGCCCTTGCGTCCCTTGTAGCCTGTCTGGTTGCAGGCCTCACAGCCTTTCCCGTAGTGGAAATTTTTATCCCCAATGTCGTGGATGCTCAGCCCGAGAGAGGCAAGCACCTGCTCGCTGGGCTCATAAGCGGTGCGACAGGAGGTGCAGATTTTGCGGATAAGGCGCTGGGCGAGGACGCACTCCAGCGAGGCGGAGATGAGAAACGGCTCGATGCCCATGTCCACAAGACGGGTCACCGCTCCAGTCGAATCATTTGTGTGAAGTGTCGTGAAAACAAGGTGGCCCGTCAAAGAGGCTTGAATCGCAATCTGCGCCGTCTCGGCATCGCGGGTCTCACCGACGAGGATTCGATCGGGATCCTGACGCAGAAATGCACGGAGGACCCTTGAGAACGTCAATCCAATCCCATCGTTGATAGGAACTTGAATGATACCATCGATCTCATATTCCACAGGGTCCTCGGCAGTGAGCAACTTGGAGTCGATTGTGTTGATCTTGCGCAGGCAAGAGTAGAGAGTCGTGGTCTTCCCTGATCCGGTGGGTCCGGTAACGATGAAAATACCATTTGGTTTTTCAATGACCTCTAAGATATGGGACATGATATCTGGAGGCATCCCGAGCGTCTCGAGTTCCAAATTCACACTGGAGCGGTCGAGCACACGAAGCACAACGCTTTCACCAAAGGCCGTTGGTAGTGTAGAAACACGAAGATCAACCTGCCGACCGTTGATGGTTCGCTGAATGCGCCCATCCTGCGGCAGACGGCGCTCGGCAATGTTCAGATTCGACATGACCTTCACACGGGAGATTACCGGCAGGGCCAATTTGAAGGGGGGCGGGTCGAGCTCATACAAGGCACCATCCACGCGGTAGCGGATTTTAAACTCTGTCTCAAAGGGCTCGAAATGAATATCGCTCGCTCGAGCAGCTATGGCTTTGTCGAGGATGAGATCCACATATTTAATGACAGGAGCCGCATTGGCCTCAGCGGTTACGGCCTGAAGGTTGAATTGATCCCCGGCAGCCTCCTCAACCAGTATGTCGCCACCCTCGAATTGGGCGAGAATGTCCTGAATACTCGAATCCTCGGATCCATAGTGTTCTCGAATGAGCTTACGCACTTGAGGCGGAAACGAAACGACTTGAACGATGTCACGACCGAGTGCGAAGCGAATGTCCTCAAGAGGGCGTGAATTCAGAGGGTCAACAAGCGCAACAAAAATGGTATTCCCAGACGCTGCCACAGGAAAAATACCGTGTAACCGAGCCAGACCAGACGGGACCAGGCTGAGGATGGAAGCATCCGGAACAAAGTCGACTAAGCTGTGCGCCTCCGCACCAATCGCCTCGGCAAGGATCTGCTCAAAACCTGACTCATCGACGAGTCCAGATTCAATGAAGACCTGCTCGATGGATTTCGAGTCGACCTGTGCAGCTTTGAGAAGCCCCTCCGCTTGCTCCAAGGTGAGGTATCCCCGCTCCACAAAAAGATCCGTGACTTGTTGAGAATCCATTTTGGTTAATCTAAGTCCGCCATTGTTGAACTGATAACCTCATCTGCGGTGGTGGAGCCGGAGAGCACCTTGCGCACTCCATCCTCCCGGAGCGTCCTCATGCCCAGTTCTCGGGCACGCTGACGCAGGGCGATGGTAGAGGCGTTGTTGTTGATCATGTTTCTCACTTCGTCATCGACGAGAAACATTTCAAAAATCCCCATGCGCCCTTTGAAGCCCTTGCCCCTGCAGGCCTCGCAGCCGACGGGTTGCATGACGCGGGCTTGGGCGAGCATGCCAGGCTCAATTTGCAGAGCGCTCATCTCATATTCGGACAAGTCTCCGGGCTGTTTGCACTTTGGGCAGAGTCTTCTGACAAGGCGCTGGGCGACCACAGCGCGGACAGAGCTGGATACAAGAAAAGGTTTCACACCAATATCAACGAGTCGGGCGATCGCACTTGGAGCGTCGTTCGTGTGGAGGGTCGAGAGGACAAGATGGCCCGTGAGCGAGGCGTTGACTGCGATGCTGGCTGTCTCGTTGTCACGAATCTCACCGATCATAATAATGTTCGGTGCTTGGCGAAGGATGGAACGAAGCGCCACAGGGAATGTCATGCCGACGCTTACATTGACGGGCACTTGGTTGATGCCATTCATCTGATATTCCACGGGATCCTCGACCGTAATGAGCTTGCGGTCGGGCTTGTTCATATAGTTCAAGCAGCCATAGAGCGTGGTTGTTTTCCCTGATCCCGTGGGGCCGGTGACGAGAATAATGCCATCGGGCAGATTGATGCATTGCTCAAACTTTGCTTGGTCGTCGGAGAGGAAACCAAGATCCGGCAGGCCAAGCATGAGCGATGTCTTGTCGAGAATACGCATCACGACACTTTCACCTTGGACAGTCGGGATCGTTGAGACACGCAAATCGACGGATTTTTCACCGACACGCACTTGGATTCGACCATCCTGCGGGAGGCGCTTCTCGGCGATGCTCATCGAGCGGGACATGATTTTGAGACGACTCACAATGGCTGAATGCAAACGCTTCGGTGGAGATTGCATCTCTTGAAGCACGCCATCGATGCGAAAACGCACGCGCAGTTTGGATTCAAGGGGCTCGATGTGGATATCGCTGGCCCGGTTCGTGTAGGCCTCCAAAAGTAGCAGCGAGACAAGTTTGATGACAGGTGCGTCGCCCTCGGGAGCCCCCCCCTCATCGTCATCGAGAGGCGCATCATGCCCTTCGATGTCGCCCATTGATTTAATGAGACTGGCAGCGGCGTCGTCGGCATCACCATGGAATTTGAAGATCAGCTTTCGGATGGCATCCGGGGTGGCACAGACGAATTCTAATTCGCGCCTCAGCTTGTAGGTGAGGTCATCCATCGTCTGCATTGCCATGGGATCAGCAAGCGCAATAACGAGAATATCATCCCGAAGGGCGATAGGCACAGCATTGTAGCGGCGGGCATCATTCACATCCAAAAAATCCACTACTTTGCGCTCGACCTGCATGTGGTCGAGGTCGACGAAATCCATGCTGTTTTGCGCAGCAAGGGCGCGGCTGACATCCTCTTGCATGACGAATCCGTCTTGAAGCAAAACATGGAGCAAACCGGAGCCATCCATCTTGGCACGCGCCTCTTCGATCTGCGACTTGGTCAGCAAGCCGAGATCTCGGAGGACTTCAACAGTGTATTCGTCATTCTGGGACACTTGAGCGAGAAAGGTGGGGCGTCCTTCTAAGTGAGTAACATCTCCGAGTCAACAAATGGACTCAACTCTACGGAATCAGTGTGAAAAAAACATCCACACCAGCACCAGACCGAGAATGATACGATAGACGCCAAAACCGATAAATGTGTGGGACTGGACATATCGCAGAAGCCACTTTACGGCGATGAAGGAAACAATAGCCGACACCACTGTGCCAAGCAGGAGGAATCCCCAATTTTCAGTGGCTCCGCCATTGATCGCCTTCAAGACTTTGTAGGCTCCAGCCGCGAGCAGCGTGGGTATACCGATGAGAAAAGAGAACTCGGTTGCTACAACACGGTTCAGCCCGCAAAGCATGGCAAAGATGATGGTGGCTCCGGAGCGCGAGGTGCCCGGAAAAACCGCAGCGAGAATCTGTGCGAACGCCACTATGAAGACAACCGGCCAAGTGATGAAGTCCGCAAGCGTGCGGCCCTGTAATTTTTTTTCAACGACGATAAACAAAAGTCCACCCACAATCAGCGCACCGGCAACCGGAACCGTGGTCTCGGGAAGTTCGACGCCCAATTTATCAATCGTGAGCCCACCTATCACAGTCAGAACGAAGCCGACAAAAATTTTGGCATTGAAATCCAAACTCCTCGGATTTCGCCAGTCGGCCATCATCCGAAGGCGGTCCTTGAAGAGAGGCAGGACGGCCAGCACAGCGCCGCCTTGGATGACAATATTAAAGAGATCGCTCTGGCGGTTACCCAACCATTCTTGAAAAATGAGAAGATGCCCGGTGGATGAGACCGGTATGAACTCTGTAGCCCCCTCGACAATGCCGAGGATAACGATGATCAACCACTCTGGAAGAGCCAAAGGATTCTTCCTTAAACAGCGCTGTCGCCGGTTTCCTCGGTGCGGATGCGAACGGCATTGTCGATGGGGAGTATGAAAATTTTACCGTCACCGATTTTTCCGGTTTTCGCGGCCGTGATGATTGCCTGAACGGCCTTTGCGACCATGGCGTCGGTGACAACGAGCTCTATTTTGACTTTAGGGAGAAAATCCACCGTGTATTCGCTTCCGCGATAAATTTCCGTGTGGCCTTTCTGGCGACCGAATCCCTTGACCTCGCTCACTGTCATTCCCTCGATGCCGACTTCGGCAAGTGCTTCCTTGACGTCCTCCATTTTGAAGGGCTTGATGATGGCCTCGATTTTTTTCATGTTGCGTGAAAATGATCAGAAGCGATCTTGCGTGGCAAGCATCAAGACCACGGAGAACTTTTTGATAAAATGAAACCCATACAGTGGCGGCGTAGCAAGATTGGCCAATACCTGCGCCACCTGCCGAGAGCCAAGCACATTCGCGGCACATGGATTCACCGGATTTTCGGCGATCGTCTTTTTGCGAACGAATTGTGGCACCCAACGGGCCAGAAATTTGCTTTGGGTATGGCGATTGGAGCCTTCTTCGCGCTCATGCCACTCCCGGTTCAAATGATCGCCGCTGCCCTGAGCGCCTTCTTCCTCCGGGCAAATATACCCGCAGCCATCGCAGGCACATGGATCAGCAATCCCCTCACCTTCCCCTTCTGCGTCTACTTTCAATATCGGCTGGGATGCATACTAACCGGACGCGAGGCGATCCACCTCAAAGACCCTGAGCTTCTCGCCTCGCTCTCAAGCGCGCCAATGCCCTTCCTTGTTGGTATTATTCCTGCCGCACTGCTTCTGGCGGCCGCCACCTACCCGGTGACTCTTGTTCTTTGGCAGTGGGTCACCAAGAGTGTGCACGCCGCGAGAGAACACCGCTTGGCATTGGCTGCGGCCAAGAAATCCGCCGCCATCAGAAACCAGCCGCCGCTTTGAGAGGGGGCGATCGCTGGACATCACAACCCGCCATCGCATGGCTAAAACATTAAAAGAGCGTCTCAAAATCACCTTTCCAGGAGAAGCCTCGCGGATGGTGAGTGTGCGGGCGCGAGCGAGGGATTTCCTGCTCAACTCACAATTTGACGAAGAGAATACGGCGCGATTAGTCATGGCGCTGGACGAGGCCTGCACCAATATCCTCCGTCATGTTTACTGCGGCCAGCTCAAGCCCGTGCGATTGGAAATGAAATGGATGAAAGATCGCCTGCGATGCACCCTCCGAGATTACGGGCAGCCCTGTGATCCGCAGACCATCAGAGGAAGAAAATGGGATGACATCAGGCCCGGCGGACTTGGCCTCCGAATCATTGAAGAGGTCTTCGATCGCGTGGAATATGCCCCACAGGCTCGGGGAACCCGACTCACGCTGGAAAAGTTGTTACCCCCCGCCACTACTTAAAGCTGCTTCTCGACGATGTGGAAAATCTCCGTGTTGTCTTGAAATCCTTTGAGCGCCTCAGAACCTGGGCCGCTACCGACGGCGATGACGTCCTCCGCCACGCCGATGGCCGCTGCGCGCTTGCTGGCGGCGGGTTCGGTTGAAACCGGACCCTCAGGGCTTGTTCGTGTGCCAGATTCGGGTCCTGTGGACCATGTGAGGGATGGCGCTCCTTGGGCATTGATACCCAGAAGTCCAGCCCCCTTATCATTCCGAAATGGATAACCATTTAGGCGAAGCCCACCCACATTGCGCTTGCCGACAACAAGGACGAGCGCCTTGGGACCGGCGTATTTCATCGCCTCTTCGACAGCTTCATCCAGAGCCAGAATTTCACGGAGCGTCCGCTCGCCTTCATTTTGCGCCGCGGATTTCCCAGCAAGGCCGGCATCGACTACCAGTAGGTAACCACGGGCATTGTATTGAAGGAGTCGAATCGCATTTCGAACCATCGTGGCTAAGGACGGCTGACCGGCCTCAGCGGCAAATTCATCAGCAAAGTTTAAATTTCCCATGCTGAAGAGACCGAGTGTTTTTGGGGTTCTCCAAGAGGGCGTGGCTTCGAGGTCTATCTCCGAGCGCACGACATCATAGCCTTTCTCGCCCATCTCCTTCGCGAGATTCCTGGCATCTTTCCGGCGACCACCTTCTGAGTCAGGGAGAAAATCCGCCGCGCCACCACCCAAGATGACATCCACCCCCTCACGCTCCGCGAGTTGACGCGCTATGAGCGGATAGTCGAGAGGATCGGTCGTCCGCGCATAAAATGCCGCTGCCGTGGCATCGGTGATCGAGGCATTTGAGACAACGCCGGTGGCGCGCCCTCGCAGGCGGGCGATTTCCACAAGGTTTGGCAGGACCTCCTTGCCCCGGGCGACTGCAAGCATACCGTTGTTGCCCTTTTGACCGGTTGCCATCGAAATAGTCGCCGCTGCGGCATCCGCCACGGCAAAGTCATTCGCGTGGGTCGAGAGGAGGGCCAGGTTAGGAAACTTCTCGATCACCAGACGATGGTCCGCACCACCTTGGTAATTCCTCGCGGGGGTCAGAACGGACGGGCTGAGGTTGTCCGCAAAAAAAACGATAATCGCAAACGGACGCTGAACGACCCAAGTAATGTAAAAGAGAGCACCAAGCGCCAGAAAGACGAAGAGGCATCCAAGGGCCAGAAGCCGGTTGCGCGTTTTTTTGTTCATGGAAAATGTTTGCGTCCGGACAGCAGTCTGGGCAATCTCTAATTGCAGCTTGCCCTGTGGTGTAATGGTAACACAGTGCCCTTTGGAGGCATTATTCATGGTTCGAGTCCATGCGGGGCAGCCACTCTCGGAAAGTTTGCAGGCTTGAGATCGACCCTCCCCCACACTACAAGAACGGCGATGTCCCAACTCACCAAAGAATGGCGATTCCTTCGCTCTGGTTGGATTTATGCTTTCGTGCTCACAGGCAAGCAGGCGGCGGCCACCGAACTTGTTTCCAAGGCCCTGAAGGAAGTGGTCGAGCGAAACGACCTCGTGAGTTCGCGCCGAAAGAGACGCTTGTTTTTCACCATGCTTTTTCGTGAGGGACATAAAATTCCGCGCTCAGCCACCACCGAAGATGGTTCAAGTCCCATGCTCACTCGGTTGCACGGTATTCCAGAGCCAGGTCGCAGCGCGTTAGCCCTCCTTCATCTTAGGCTCTTCGCCCCCGACCAGATTGCCGTGATCATTGATCAAATGGAGAAGCAACTTCCTGACATTCTCAAAACCGCGAGGAACGACATTTCAAAAATCGTGCCTGCCACTCCATGAAATCTGCAACAGCTCGCCGTATTCTTGCCTGCCATGTGGACGACCCGAATGGAGACATCCCACCCTTGATGCAATCCGCCCTGAAGGCGCTGGCCAATGAGCCAGACCTCCAAGCGGATTACGATGAGCAATCCCGCATAGACTCCAGCCTGCGCTCTGCATTCAAGGATGCTGAAGTTCCGCAGGAGGCGTTAAACATTTTTGCGTCCCAAGTCGAGGCGATACCAAAACCCCACTTCAATCCCCGCGACCCGGCCATGATCTCGGTGATCATTGGATTTGTGCTTTTGGTATTTGTGCTGACATGGAATTTTTTAGGTCGTCCAGCAGCATTCCCTTCCGATGGCCTGGAGGTTGCCGAAGCCATTTTGGAGGTGGATGAATCAACCATCCAGCCGGTGACAGTGTCGGCCGAGGAATTGGACGATTGGTTCGTCTTAAAGGGATTCGATGGATTCCGCACACCATCGTTCCTTCTCCGCGAAAGGGTCGACTCAGCGGGGTTGACGGAGTTTGGAAATCAGCCAGTCGCCATCGTAGGTCTGCCCGCTTTAAGGGCGCAGCTTGTTGTTTTTGCAGCTGCGCCACTGGACATTGTGATCCCAGACGGAGAGTGGCGCACTGCTCAGGTCAACCACGATTTCGCGGCAGCAATGACCCGCGATGGGGACATTTGTTTCTTGGTCTTAGTGCGCGGAACTGAGGGGGACGCGGGCCGCATCGTGAAAAACGGGAGCCGCTGACCGATTGGTCTACGACTTGAGCGAGTCCAAGGCGGCTTGAACCTCGGCGGCGTGCTCCCCGGTTTTGGCCGATGGAGACATCCAGACCACGCGGCCATCCTTGATCAGGAACGACTGCCTCTTGCTCACAGGAAGCCCCATCACGCCCCCCACTCCGAAAGCCTCGGCGACCTTGCCGTCGGAATCGGCGACGAGAGAGAACGGGAGATTGTATTTTTGCTGAAATTTTTTCTGCGAGGCGGGCGTGTCGCGACTCACCCCCACGATTTGGAGGTTTTCCGCCTTGAGGGATTCGAAGGAATCTCGCAGCGAGCAGGCTTGCGCCGTGCAACCCGGGGTGTCCGCTTTCGGATAGAAATAAACCAGCGTGACTCCCTTGGCATAGGCATCCGCAAACGCGAAGGCATTGCCGTCTTGATCCAACGAAACAGGCAGGGGAGCGGGTGCTCCTGCCTCGAGGGCTTTTACTTTGCTGCCAAATCCAAAAAGACTCATAATAATGATTGCGACGAAGGTTGTTTTGCCGTGCATGGCGAGACTCTATTGGCACAAACGATCATGGCAAACGATCATTCCAAAAAGTTCACATCCACCATTGTTGCAGGAACTCTGGCATCCATCGCAGCCGCCTCCCCTTGTTTTTTTTCCCGGGCGGAGAGCCTACGCGCCGCAATGGCAGGAGGTTCTGACGGTGGGGGATGGTTGGATCGCCTCGCCAACGCAGGATTTACGGTCGCGGGACTGCCGGGAGCAGATGTGGCCCGGGCGGCCTGCGTGGCCATACCCGTTTTTGTAGGTTTTTTAGCGATCGCGATCATTTCTCAAAAGCTCCCGTTGCATTTTCAAAAGCCCATCCACTGGGGTCTCTTCATTGCTTCGATGGTTGTCGCGGCACTCGGTTTCTTTGAGTCCTTCCAAGCTGCGCGGAGAGACATTCGAGACATCCGCCTGCTGGCTCCCGTTAGTCTCATCGAACAGGTCGGCGAGGGCCGCGTTTTCCTGAACGCACCCGCCCTCTCGGCAGCGCGGCTTCTCGCCCCGAATCTCGCCTCACGCTCCCCGGATGCCGCATCCATCAAGGCCCTCGCCTCGTCACCGGTGCGCTGGCGCGAGGAGGATCGTCAGGATCCCTTTCAATCCATCCTTCTCGCCGTGCCTCTGGACGAATCCGGCCCGCTGGTGGAAATGCTGAAATCAACTCCCGATTGGCATCTCACGAAAATTGACAACCAAGGCCTGCTCTATCAACGCGGCACCCACGGGAATTCCTCCGAAAACATCCAGACTACTTTTGCCAACACACGGGAATCAGCCCTGCATGCGGCCCAGACCGCCATGGTCATGCAATTCCTGGGAAAAAACAAAGACGCCCGCGAGTGGATGGGCAAAGCCCGTGAGACCTCGCCGGGCGATCCTCTCGTGCTCATTCAGTCTGCAACGCTGGCGGCTGCGCTGGAGCAGTGGCCCACGACAAAAAAAGAGGCTGAATTGGCTTTGAAAAAAGACCCCTCCTCCACACAGGCCCGCTACCTCCTTGCCCTCGCACTCCTCGAGACCGGCAACACCTCCAGCGCCGCCGCAGAATCAGCGAACCTCTCCGCCCAAGCTTCGCGCACTCCTTCCGTCCTGTGGCTGCAAGCCCGGATTTCGCGGCAAGCCAATGACCCCACCACCGAGATTGCCGCTCTGGAGCCGCTCCTCGCGTTGGCACAGAAGCAAAAAGAAGAACCAACGCTCATCCATATCCACCTCGCCCAAGCCTGGGCAAAACGCGGATTCGCCGCACAAGCCCTCGAAAACTACAGCGCCGCACTGAAAGGCCATCTCACTCCCGCACAACGCATGGAGTTGGAAAATGCGCGGGAGACAATCTCAAACCGCACCCCACGACCTTGATCTTTCAGCCCGTAGTCCGGATGGAAAACAGGAAGAAGGTGGGTTTACCCGAGGTCTCATTTGGTTCAATTTGGGACTATGACTGCTATAGTGAAGAGCCGAATAGATTCTGAACTGAAACGGCAAGCCGAAGCCGTTTTAGATGAGATCGGGCTGAAACCCCGCGCTGCCTTGGAACTTTTTTATAAACAAATCATCAAGCGCCGCGCCATTCCATTTCCGGTGAAAGCCGATGGCCCAGAGGAGGAAATCTTGAGTTCTGCCGATAGGCGCAATGCACTGGCGGACGGGTTTTAGGAATGAAAACAGTTCCTCAGCGGGGTGAGGTTTGGTTCATAGACCTTGGTCTGGTTGCCAAGCCTCGTTATGCGCTCGTGCTGGCGGATTTTTAGGAAATTACTCCTCCCCGCCCCGCCTTAGATTCGTCCTCACCATCGCGCCGGACTGGCACGACCTTATCGATCTCGAGGTTTTGCTCGGGCGTGAAGAGCGTGTGTCGGGCAGTGTGGAAGTCCCCATTGGGCTTGAACACGGCCTTGGCGTTTAGCGGCCGGATTGGCCTTTGGTTCCTGTCCAGACTCTGGCGATGAGGTAAGGCGGTTTGCCTTCATCGGCGTTGCCCGTGAAAATGGAACTGCGATGGAGTTGGTTCACCGCGACATACAACCACGAATCGGGACCGAAGCGGACATTGTCGGGGAAGAGGAAGCGGTCGTCGCGAACGAGGCGTGTGAGTTTGCCGTCTGGGCTCATGCGATCGATGGCGTTGTCGCGCAGGTTGGTGATGAAGTGGTTGCCTTCGGCATCGGTGCTGATGCCGTCGGAGACGGGTTTTTTGCCGACCACCTGGATCGCTTGGGCGATTTGCGCGTGGCTGGCACCTTCGCGGAAGAGTCGTGCCGGGACGGAATACAATGTTTTTCCGTTCATGGCGCCGTAGTAGAGCGTCTCGCCATCGGCGGAGAGGGTGATCGGATTGATGGGAACGCGGGCTCTTTCCATTTGGCCGTCGGCACCGGGGAATTTGAGGGTCTGCCCTTCCACGACGAGATCGACATTTTCGGCGTTGAGTGAGGGGTGATCGGTAAAGCGGCGCGCGGTTTTTCGATTGGTGTCGACCACGACGATGGCTGGCGTGGGGCCGCAGTCGGCGATGTAGACGAATCCGCGTTCGGCATCGACGGCCAGATCTTGCATGATGCCGCCGCGGGGCCCGATCGATTCCGGGAAGTCCATGCGGAAGACGGTCTGGCGCGTGTGGATGTCGAAGGCCACGAGTTTGGGTTGGGCGGGTTCGGCCTTGTCGGGCATCCAGTTGCCGTGGTCGGTGACCCAAAGGCGGTCGCGGGAGTCGATGGCCACGCCGTGTGCGGAGTTCAAAACATTCGGGCCACTGCCGGGTGCGGCGTTCCAGCTTTTGTTGGGGAAAGCCTGCCAATTGTTTTTGCCCGGTTTGATCTCGATCAATTGGGCTGGGCCGCGGCGCATCCCGTGCACGCTGGCAAACATGCGGCCGTCTTTCGACGCGGCGACATTTCCAGGCGTGATGTCCAGCTCCGAGACGATTTCAACTTGGCCGATTTTTGGCGATGTGGCCGTTTGGTTTCCAATACCGGAGATGGCCGAAGCGGGGAGATGGGAAGCCGGCTTGGTGGAGCAAGCGCCAAGGACAAGCGCAGCGGCTGAAAATGGGGTGAGTATGGTTTTGGCAAGATGTTTCATTTGAGATTTCCGGGATGATTGAGAGGGAAACCAAAGATTACTTTCAGGGGAAGAGTCCAGTCTACTCAAGAAGGCAGGGTGAAAAAAACTGTGAAAAAACTGTAAGCAGCTCTGGCGTAGGTTGTGGGTCAGGGGGCGATTTGGATGGAAAGAGACTGTGTGGCGTTGCCGCCGGGGGTGGTGGCGGTGAGGTTGGCGGTGAAGTTGCCGCTTGCCGTGGGCTCGCCGGTGATGAGGCGGGTGGTGGCGTTGAAGGTGAGGCCGGCAGGCAGGCCGGAGGCGCTGATGGTGGCGAGGGGAGCCAGGGGACCGCTGCTGTTTGAGGCGGCGACTTGGTGGCTGAAGGGCTGGCCGGCGTGGCCGGTGGCGGTGGGACGGGAGACGAATGCAGCGGCGGGGAAATTCCTCACGGTGCGGAAGCCCGCGTCGTTGTATCCGCCGCCGGCTGCGGTGAACTTGGCTTTCACATTGATGAAGGTGTCGAGTTTGTTGGTGGCGGGCGGGGTTTTGTAGCTCCCGCCCATGAGCGCGGGGTAGTGCGTGTCCGCGCCAAAGGTGTTGTCGCGGGATTGGCTGTCCCAAATCCATTCCCAGACGCTGCCGGCCATGTCGAAAATTCCGTTGGCGTTCGATGGAAGCTGGCGGACGGCGTGTTCGGGCGCATCCATGTTCCAAGTGGCGTTGTAGGAGGCGGTGTTGAGCGTGGCGTTGTTGGAAACCGCCCTGCCGTGGGAGAGCGTTCCGTTGCTTGTCCCGGCGCGGAGCCATTCGGCGGCGGTGGGGAGGCGGTAGCCGTTGGCAGTGGAATCAATCGTGACGGAATCGGTGCGGTTTCCGGCCGGGTAGCCCTGCTCGTAGGTTTGGCCGCTGAGTTTGTAGGCGGGTGCGAGGCCGGCGAGTTCGCTCTTGGCGTTGCAGAATATCAGGGCGTCGAACCAACTTACGCCGACGATGGGGCGGGATTGCCAGTTCGTGCCACCGTAATAGGTCGCGTTGCCGAGGGCGTAGCCGACCGGGAGGTTGTTGGCGACCTCCAACCACTCGCCGGCGGTGACCTCGGTCTGGCTGATGAGGAAGGCGCGGACGGTCTCGGGCGGCAGATTGGCGGAGCCGCCGAAAAGCGCGCCGCCGATGCCCATGGCCAGGCGTGTGAGCAGGTCCGCCGACTCGGCTTGATAAAACTCGTTCAGGAAGGTCTGCAGGCGATTGTTGTAGGCGGTTCCGGAAATCGTTTGGCTGGATTGCTGGAAGGCCGTGAAGCCGCCGTCTTCGATGAAGATGGTGAAGTTCGAGGTGAGGTTGCCGGCGGGGTTGGTGGCCGTGGCGCGATAGGTGGCGTTGGCGCCTTGGAAACGGAGCGAGGGGATGCCCTCAATGGAGGCGCTGGTGGTGATAGTGGCATTGACCGTGGCATTGATGCCGCCCGCGAGGAGGCTGGCGGAGTGGGTGGCATCGGTATCGGCGGAGATGGCCAGGCGTTCCAGGCCTCTCATGAAGGGCACGGGCTGGATGTTCCAGAAGGTGAATTCCGGTTGGTTGAATGAGGTGGGTTTTTTCCAGACCTTGAGCGGGAGGGTGGCCGTGGCGGTGCCTCCGTCGTTTTGCAGGGTGAGGGTGACGGAGAAAGTGCCGGAAGCCGTGGGCGTGCCGGAGATGAGGCCTGTGGTGGCATTGATCGAGAGGCCGGGCGGGAGGCCGCTGGCGGAGTAACTGGTCGGCGAGTTGCTGGTGGGCGGGGTGTAGTTTTGGGCCGAGTTGAGGATATAGTTGACCGGGGTGGTTACCGGGGTGGGCACGGGCGGGGCGGGTTTGATCGAGATCGGGAGTGGGACGGCGGCGCTGGTGCCGGAGGCGTTCTCCACCGTGATGTTGGCGGTGAAATTGCGGGTGAGGCCGTTGAATCCGGTGTTCGACGGCGTGCCGGAGATGATGCCTGTGGTGGCATTGATCGAGAGGCCGTCGGGCAGGCCGGTGGCGGCGTAGCTGCGGACATTTTTGGCGATGGGTTGGATGGTTGCGAAGGCGGCCCCGACTTGGCCGGATGCGGATGTGGCGACCGTGCCGTTGGCGGTGAAGGAGAGCCCGCGGATGGCGGGCGGGCCGCTGCGGACGATACGGAGGCCAACAGTGTTCGAGAACTGGCCGATGTTTTGCGGCTGGTTGAGGGCTGCGGCATCCGAGCCCCATGCCCCGCCGAGGGCTTCGATCGCCTTGGTGGAATTTCCACCCTGCACGATTTCGGCGAGGTTGCCGTTCATATCGAAAATGCCGAGCGCGTTGGCGGTTTTCGAGCCGACCGGGAGGGTTCCCCCGGCGGCGACGCGGAGCGACGGTGAAAGCGAATCGCCATCGACAAGCAACCCGCTGCCCCCGGCCAGGGTGTTGAAGAGCGGGAGGGTGGAGCCCGAGGAGTTGTCGCGGAAAACAGCGACCTCGGTGGCGTCGTTGCTTCCGCTGTAGGTGGTGCTGGAGGAGTTGCCGCCGCGCATGGCCCACTCCCATTCCTCCTGGGTGGGGAGGCGGTAGCCGTTGGCATTGACAAGGTCCGGCACGGGGTCGGCATCGCCGGTGACATGGGACTCGCCGTTCCACAGGCCCGAGCGGTAGGGGCTGCGCGAATTGGATGCCACCCCTTCCTGGAACCGGGTGAGGAGTATGTTGTTTTGGGCCTGCAGGACGGGCCACTTGTAAACCGGGGTGAGGCCGTTGAGTTCGCTGAGGGCGTTGCAGTATTTCGCGGCGTCCGAGTAGCTGAGCGAGTGCATCGGCAGGTCGGCGGTGGCGGCGGTGTTTGGCTGGCTGCCGGTGCCCTGGCCGAAGAACTCGAGCGTTTGGTTCACCGAGATGGTGTTGTTGGCGTCGCGGGCGAGGAGTTGGATTTTTGCGCGATACCAGGCGGGATCGGCATAGGGCGGGCGGAACCTCACGGTGAGGGTGAAGGCGGTGTTGTGGACCGTGTTGATCGAGGCGGTGGGGGCGTTGGTGCCGCCGTTGATGGAGACGCCGATGGCGGGCTGTCCGAATACGGCGAGCTCCGGCTTGCCGTCCGAGCTGAAAGTGAAAGAGAGGTTCTGGCCGGAGAGGTTCGTGACGGTGAAGTTCCGGGACACCGTGGAGTTGGTGGTGGCTTGGCCGAGGTCGTAGGGGTTCCTGCCCAGGGTGGGCTCGGGCAGGATCCAGACTTTTGGCCATCCGGGGATGGTGCTGCCGTTCGGGCTGAAGACGAGCGGCCGGCTCTGCAAGGCTTCATCGAAATCGTAACCGAGGTTGCGGCGCTTGGCGGCATCCACGGCATAGTCCCACTCGGCGCGGGTGACCTCGTATTTTCCGATGGAGAAGGGGTCGATGGTGCTGGATGCGGGGACGGAAACGAGCGAGCGGTCCCTGATGGCGAATGTGGCGGTGGAGTTCGCCGTCGCGGTGGGATTGGTTGCGGAGAGGTTGGCCGTGAAGTTGCCTGCGGCGGTCGGAATGCCCGAAACCACGCCGGTGGAGGCGTTGAGGGTGAGGCCGGTCGGCAGGTCGCTGGCGGAGTAGCCCGTCGGCGAGTTGGTCGCGTTGATTTGGTGGGAGAGGAAAATGCCCGTGAAGCCAACGGGGCTGGCGGTGGCGATCACGGGCGCGGGCGGCAGCGGGAGGATGCGGAGGAGGATGGGTGTGGTGGCGCTGCCGAAGGCGTTCGCCACTGTGATATTCACCGTGAAATTTCCTGCCGTGGAACTGGTGCCGGTGAGGAGTCCCGTGGCGGAGAGGGAGAGGCCCTGCGGGAGGCCGGTGGCGGAATAGGAGGTCGGGGAATTCGTGGCTGCGAGTTGGTAGGAGACAGGTTTCGTGGCGTAGCCGATGGAGGGTGCCAGGTCGCCGGAAACCACGGCGGCGGCGGTGTTGCGGGCGGGGCGCATGCCGCGGTGATCGCAGCCGACACGGCTCCCGAAAGTTAGGTGGGAAATGCCGCCGAGGTTTTTTCCAAGCATGTCGTTGCGGTTGTCCACGCGGAGGAGTTCGGATTGCCACGGGGCGTTCGGCACCAGCGAACCCGCCACCTGCTCGCCGGAGCGGTAGTGACCGCCGCGCTCGCGGCGGTAGCGCGGAACGCCATCGGTGTCGGCGTAGAAATCGAAGCACCACTCGGAGACTCCGCCCGACATGTCGTAGAGGCCGAGTTCGTTCGGGAGTTTCAGCCCGGCCGGGTTTCTGGCTCCCCAAGAGTTGCCATGACACCACGCCACGGCGTTCAGGTTGTTGCCGCCGCTGTAGGTGGAATTTTGGGAGAGGGTGCCGCCGCGTGCGGTCCATTCCCACTCGGCCTCGGTGGGCAGGCGGTAGCCGTTGGCGGCGGGATCGGCCACGGGCTCGCCATTGGTGCGCGCCAGGTCGCCGGAGCCGGTTTTGAACGCGGTGCCATCCAAGTAATAAACCGGGGCAAGACCCTCCTTCTGGCTGCGGGCGTTGCACCATTTGGCGGCGTCATACCATGTGAAGTTGTTGGCGGGTTGGAGGGGGGCGGTGGCGGCGTTCCGGGCCACGGTCGTGGAGTTGTCCGAGAAATCGTAGCCGTTCGCGGCGCCCCAGGAACGGATGGCGTTCCACTCGACCCAGGTGGTTTCGAATTTGGAGATTTGGAAGCGGCCGACACCTGTGCCATTGAGTGTGTTCGAGGTGCGGAGGGTGCCGTTCTCGACTTCCACGAAGCCGGTGGAGACCGAGAGGTTCACCGTGGCGTTGCCCGAGCCGGCGGGGTTCGAGGCGGTGACGGTGAAAGTGTAATTCCCCGGCGCGGGCATTCCCGAGAGGAGACCGGAGGTGGCGTTGAGGGAGACGCCGGCGGGCAGACCGGAGGCGGAGTAGCCGGTCGGGGAGTTGGTGGCTGTGATTTGGTAGGCGAGGGCCGGGTGGGTGGCGATCGAGGTCGGACTGGTGATGGCGGGCTTGTCGAAAACGGCGATGGAGAGCGTGGAAGCGGTGGTGGCCCCGTTCGAGGCGGTGGTGCCGATCGAGTAATTGCCCGCTTGGGCGGTGCCGGTGAGCGCGCCGGTGGTGGCGTTCAGCGAGAGCCAGGGTGGCAGCGCGGTGGCGTTTCCAAATGCGAGGGGGGTGAGGGAAACGGACTGGTTGTTCGTGGCGGCGAGGATGTGGGTGAAGGGTTGTCGGGCGTAACCGATGGCTGTGGCATTCGAGGTGAAGGCGGGGGCCACGGGCAGGACGCGGATTTGGATTGGCGCGGGAATGGATGTTCCAGCGGGGTTCGAGGCGGTGGCGTTCACCGTGAAGTTGCCGATCTGGGCGGGAGCGGTGCCGGAGAGCAGGCCTGTGGCGGTGTTGAGCGAGAGCCAGGATGGCAGGGCGGTGGAATTCCCGTAGCCGGTGGCATTCGTGGCTTCGATTTGGTGTGAGAACGCAGTCCCGACCGTGGTGGTGAGCGGGGTCGGGGCGGAAACCACGGGTCGGCCAAGGATGGTGATTGAGAGGGTGCCGAAGCCGGTGGCGCCATTCGAGGCGGTGAGGTTGGCGGTGGTGGTTTCGGGCGGTGCGTCGGCGGAACCTGCAACGATTCCCGAGACGACCCCCGTGGTGGCATTGATCGAGAGGCCGTCGGGGAGGCCGATGGCGGAGTAACTGGCCGGGGAGTTGGTGGCATTGAGGCTGAAAATGAAATTCGCGCCGCGGTAGGCGGTGGCGGCCCAAGGATTGATGAAGACCGGGTTGAGCGGGAGGACACAGACGAGCAGCGACCCCTGCGCGGAGCCGATCGAATTCGAGGCGGTGAGGTTGGCCGTGAAGTTCCCGACTTGGGAGGGGGTGCCGGTGAGCAGGCCGGTGGTGGCGTTGAGGCTGAGCCCGGCGGGCAGGCCAGTTGTGGCGGTGAGGTTGTTGGAATTGAAAACGGGGACAGCGAATGTGATCGGTTGGCCGACCGTTACCGAGGCAGTGATGTTGGCAGTGAAGGCCGGGGCGGCCGCGGCGGATGGGAGGGCGAGGCGCAAACCGTCGAATTCGTGGCGGGATTCCGGCGTTCCCGCCGAGAAGGTTCGTTGCTCGCCTTGGGCCAGTGTTTCTCCGGAACCATTCAGAGCGCCGCCAACCGAGGCACCGTCAGGGAACGACCCGTTTTTGGTGACCCACTCCTCCACATTTCCGCTCATGTCGAAAATGCCGAGGGCGTTCGGGAGCTTCAGACCACCGGGTTGGGCCCGCCCCTCGGTTGTGCTCAAATCCACATTGAACCAGGCCACATCGGCCATGGTGTTGCCTCCGCTGTAGGTGAAGTTCGAAGTGGTGCTCGCACCGCGGGCGGCCCAGAACCATTCACGGTGGTCGGGCAGGCGGTAGCCGTTGGCGCCGGGGAGGGCGACGAAGCCTTCGACGAAATACGATTCAAAAACGCTGTTCCGATTATAGCCGATCCCTCCGGTCTTCCAAACACTGCCGTCCTGTTTGCGGTAGGCGGGCACCAAGCCTTCAACCTCGCTGCGGGCGTTGCACCATTTGATGGCGTCGTTCCAAGAAACATTCCGGGCGGAGCGGTTGGCCTGGCTGCTCTGGGGCAGGTCGGTATAGCCCCGTGAAGCCGCCCAGGAGCGGACGGCATCCCACTGGCTTCCGGAAATTTCAAGACGGCCGATGCGGAAGGCGGCGGTGACGTTTCCGGCCGGGACCTCCACGAATGCGGAGAGGATGGAAAGGGTGAGATTGGCGGTGGTGGTGCCGGCGCGGTTGGCGGCGGTGACGCGCACGGTGAAGTTGCCGGAGGAAGCGGGTGTGCCTGAAATGGCGCCGGTGGTGGAATTGAGCGTGAGGCCGGTCGGGAGGGCGGTGGAATTTCCGAACACCAGCGGGACCGTGTCGCCGTTGGTGGCATTGAGCGTGAGGCTGAAGGGGATTCCCTGGTGGGCGGTGGCGGCGAGGTTGCCGGTGAAAGCGGGCAGTGGCACGAGGGAGCCGAAATTGAAGTCCACGGTGGCGTTGCCCGTGCCGCCGGGATTGGTGGCAAAGAGGGTGACGGAGAGATTGCCCGGCGCGGCGGGCGTGCCGGAGATGACCCCCGTGGCAGGATCGAGCACGAGCCCTTCGGGCAGCGCGGATGTGGAGTAGCGTTGCGGATTGTTGGTGGCGTTGATCGTATAGCTGGTCGCCACATTGGCATTGCCCGGTTGGGGTGCGGTGGCCGCCACAACCGGCGGCGCGGGCTTCGGCGCGATCGTGAAAACCACATCGGCGGTTTTCGATCCGAACTCGTTCGAGGCGGCAAGGATGGCGCTGATGTTTCCAGACTGGGTGGGGATGCCGGAAATGGTGCCGGTTTGCGGATCGATTTCGAGGCCCACCGGCAGGCCTTGGGCGCTGAAGGTGGCGGGTGAGGCCGAGGTGACATTGTGGCTGAACGCATAGCCGAAGGCGCCGGTGAACACGCCGCCGGGCACGGAAAAATCGGGCGCGCCGGAGGCAACGGCGAGGGCGAGCGTGGCGGTGGATTTTTTGGCATTGGACGCTTCCAGCGTGACGGGGTAGTTGCCGGCCACGAGCGGGGTGCCGGAGATGAGGCCGGTGGCGGTGTTGAGCGAGAGGCCGCGTGGCAGGCCGGTGGCTTTGTAGGAGGTGGGGCTGTTCGCCGCGGTGATCTGGTATTGGAAAGCCTCTCCCTGTTTGGCGGAAGCCGAGAGGTTGCCGGTGATGGCAGGCGAGTCTTGACCGATGACGGTGATGGTGATCGGGCGGGAGATGGTTTCGCCGTTTTTCGAGGCCTCGACCACCACCGTGTGGGCGGCCTCGAATGTCGGAGTGCCGCTGATAGCGCCGGTGGTGGCGTTCAACGAGAGCCCGGCCGGCAGCGACCTGGCCCTGAAAACCACCCCCGTGGTGTTGGTGGCGAGGGTGGCGGTGAAAGGTTGGTTGAGCGAGGCATTGAACGAGGCCGATCCAGTGAATGCGAAGGGCATGTTTCGCGCCAGGCGGATGCCAGTCAGGGAGTCCGAGAAATAGGAAGTATCGTTGAAATCCACGGCGCCACCATCGTAGATGGGGGATGAGGCGCCCCCGCCCGTCCAAGTCCAAAAGCCGCGGACATAGTCCAACCTTTCCCAGACATTTCCATTCATGTCGTGAATGCCGAGTTCGTTGGCGGCCTTCGAGCCGACCGGTTGGGGTTGATTGTTGCTGTTGCCGTCGTGCCACGCCACCTCGGTGGCATTGTTGCTGCCGCTGTAGGCGAAGTTTCTCGAGAGCTGTCCGCCGCGCTTGGCCCATTCCCACTCGCTGAGCATGGGGAGGCGATAGCCGTTGGCGGCCGGTTGTGTTAAATTTGAAGTCGAGTATCCGGCAAAATCCTCGGGGTTGAGCTGGGTTCCCGTTTTGAAAACCGGGGTGCCGGTGGCATTGAGGGTGTAAACTGGCGTGAGGCCTTCCATCTCGCTCTTGGCATTGCACCATTTCATGGCGCTGAGGATGTCTGCAGATTGCACCGGACGGCTACCGCTCCCCGCCACCGCCGCCAAGTCGGTATATCCATTCGATGTGGCCCAATCGGCGACATAGCTCCACTCGTCCCAAGTCACCTCGGTGCGGCCGATTTGGAAATCCGCCACGGGGGTGGCATTCCCTCCATGGCGACTTAAATCGACGGAGCCATTGCCCACTGGAACGAGTTCCGTGATGCTGCGGGCGACGCGGAAGCCGAGCATCGTGTCCTTCCAATCGTGCGGCCATTGAGCCACATCCACGGCACCGCCGCCACGGTAGGAGAGCTTGGACCAAGGGTCCGCCCAGAAATTGAAGCCGCCGCCGCGGAGCCGCCGCCCGCCATTGAGGGGGTCCCAGCACCACTCCCACACATTCCCGCTCATGTCATGGATGCCAAGTTCGTTGGCGAGTTTGGTGGCGACGGCCTGGGTGCCGACCCACCTGTTGAACGCGGAATTATAGATTAGGAATCCCGGCGAATTGTCGAAGGTCCATGCGACATCGGCCGGGTTGTTGCCGCCGCTGTAGGTGTAGTTTTTCGTGAGGAGTCCGCCGCGGGCTGCGAAGTCCCACTCGGCCTCGGTGGGGAGACGGTAGCCGTTGGCGCCGCCGCGGAGTGCGACGGCGGTGACATTGCCGGTTTTGTAGGTGGCGTTGCCGTTGAGGTAAACCGGGACGAGTCCTTCGCGTTCGCTGCGGGCATTGCACCATTTGACCACCTCGAACCAGTTCACATTCCGCACGGGGTGGTCGGCGGCGGTGCCGTCGCCGGTGTTCGCGAGGTCCGCGTAGCCGTTGGAGACTGCCCAGTTCCTGACATCCTGCCATCTGGCCCAAGTGACTTCGGTGGTGCCGATGCGGAAGCCGGCCACGGCGTTGCCCGAAAGCCCCGAGGCCGGCGGCAATGTGCCGCCTTGGACAAAGGCAAGCTCGTCCTTGAGGGAGAGGTTGAGCGTTCCGGTGGCGGTGCCGTTCGCGGTGGTGGCGGAAATGGCGACCGAGTAATTCCCGGCGAAGGCGGGCGTGCCGGTGATGGCTCCGGTGGTGGCGTTGAGGGTGAGGCCGGTCGGAAGGCCGCTGGCACTGTAGGTGGGCGTGCCGCCGCTGGCAGAGAGGTTCGCGGCGAAGGAGAGGCCGGCGGTGCCATTGACCGTGGATGCGCTGGTGATGGCCGGCCCCGCAGGCTGGACGACAATGATCAGGTCTGCCGCAACGGAGTGGTCGGCATTGATGGCTTGGATGGTGGCGGGATAGCTGCCGGCGGTGGTGGCGTTGCCGGAGAGGAGGCCCGTGGTGGAATTGAAGGTCAGCCCGGCGGGCAGGCCGGTGGCATTGTAGGAAACCGCATTCGTGGCGGTGAAGGTTTGGTTGACCGTGGCTGCGGGCAGTTGGACTTCGAGGGATGTGGGGAAATTGCTGAACACGGGCACCGGCTCCACGACGCGGATGGCGAGCGTTTCGGTATTGTTGGCGCTTTGGCTGTTGGAAGCGCGGATCGTCGCATTTGTGGTGCCGCGCGTGGTCGGCGTGCCGGTGATCCGTCCATCGGCAAACGAGAGCCCTGCGGGAAGCCCGGTGGCATTTGAGGTTTCAAAGTTTCTTCCACCAATCGCGTAGATGAATGGCACGCCCCTGGTGGCATTGGCCGAGAGGGCCGTGGTGATCCAAGGGAGTTCGGAATTGCGGGCCAGCCGGAAGCCGATGGTCGGGTGGATGGATGCCCCGGTGGTCCCGGCGATGGAAAGGGAGCTGTCCTGGGTGGACCAACCGCCCCCGATGGCGGTGGATGGGCCGGCGAGTTCCCACGCATTGCCATTCATGTCGTAAAGTCCGAGCTCGTTCGGGGCCTTGCCCGCAACGGGGCGTGATTGGCCGCCGCTATTGGCCGCAAACCAGGCAACGGCGTCCAGCGAATTGCCGCCGCTGTAGGTGAAGTTGCCGCCTTGCAGGCCGCCGCGGGCCGCCCATGCCCACTCCGCCTCGTTCGGCAAGCGGTATCCGTTGGCTGCGGGATCGGCGGAAGGCGACGAACTTCCCGTCAGCAGCACGGCGCCGTTGACCTTGTAAACCGGCTCCAACCCGTCCCGTTCGCTCTTGGCGTTGCACCATTTCACCACATTGATCCATGAAACACTGGCTGCGGGATTCAAGGGGCCGGTGGCGGTGGCATTGCCGATCGAGTAGCCGTTCTTCAACGCCCAATCGCGCACTTCGTCCCAATCCGCCCCGGTGGTCTCGGTGCGGGCGATGCGGAATGGCGGCACCCGCGTGCCGTAACGGCTGCCGCCGGGGACATCGACGAACGGTTCGAGGAACGAGAGGGACAGTGTGGCCGTGGCGTTTTGTTGGAGGTTTTGGTTCGCGGCGGTGAGGGTGACGGTGAAATTCCCGGCCGTGGCGGGCGTGCCCGAGATCACTCCCGTGGTGGAATTGATGGTGAGCCCGGCGGGCAGTTCGCTGGCCGTGTAGGTGGTGGTGGAGTTCCAAGTGGTGGCATTGACCGAGTAGCGGAATCCGGCGCCGGACATGCTGGTCGCGCTGAGAGGGCCATTGATGGCGGGCGCGGGCGGCTGGGCGGCGACTACAATTTTCAACCGGGTGGTGAAATTGCCGGAGGTGTTGCTGGCGGTGATATTCGCGGTGAAGGTTCCGTTCACCGACGGGGTGCCGGAGACAAGGCCCGTGGCGGCATCGTAGGACAGGCCGCCGGGCAGGTCGCTGATGGCGATTCCCGCAGGGTTTTCGGCGGGCACCAGCACGGCGAACGCCAATGGATAACCTTGCATGCCGGCGGCGGACAGGTTGGCCGCGAGGAACGGCAGGGAACTGTTCCGGGCCGGGCGGAAGCCGATGTTGTTCGTGCGGTCGCCGGGATTGGCCGTTCCGTTAGTGGACAAGCGAGGGTCGACATCAAGGTAACTGCCGCCGCGGATTTGACCGGTCTCCTGGAGGAGTTCCCAAACATTTCCGGTCATGTCGAAAACACCGAGTTCGTTGGCCGCCTTGCCCCCGACCGGCAGCGTGCCGCCGCGCACCCAATTCGGGAAATAGTAACTGCCGAGGTTGTAAAGATTGTCGAGTTTCACGGGGGCGGCGTCGGAGTTTTGGCGATACCATCCCGCGGCGTTTGCGTCGTTGCTTCCGCTGAAGGTGTATCCGAGGCCGGCCAATCCGCCCCGCGCGGCCCAATCCCACTCGGTCGCCGTTGGCAGGCGGTAGCCATTGGCCAGCGGGTCGATCGCGGGCGCGGCTTCGCCCGAGGTGTAGGTGGCGCCATTAAGGATGTAGGCGGGCAATAGCCCTTCCATCTCGGACTTGGCATTGCACCACTTCGCGGAGTCATGCCAATTGATGTTCCGCACCGGGTTGTCGGCGGCGCTGCCGTTGCCCACAGCAAAATCGTAGGTTCTGTTCCCGGCGAGCGCCCAGGTCCGGACCCTCTGCCATTCGTCCCAGCGCACTTCGGTCCTGGCGATCTCGAACCCGGCAACCTTGCGTCCGGCGGGATCGTCCCAAGTGGTGTTCACGCCACGCACGGCGACCATGGGTTCCCTGATGGTGAAAGTGAAATTGGCGCTCGCGGCGGAGTCCGCGTTCGAGGCCGTGACAATGGCATTGAAGGTTCCCGCCGCGGTCGGGCTTCCGGAGAAAATGCCAGTCGTGGCATTCAAGGAAACACCCGGCGGCAACTGGGTGGCGTTCACGCTGTAGGCGGTCGGTTGGTTCGTGGCATTGATGGAGAACGACAGCGGGCTCCCCAGCGAGGCGGCCAGCGAAAGCGGTCCCTGGAAGGAAATCTGTGCCGTGTTCCTCGCGATGCGGAATCCGACCTCGAACGAGCGTTCGAGCGCGGAGGCGGATGGCACGCTATAGTTGTCCAAGGCAATCGCGACAGGCGCGGAGTTCCAATTCCCGCCCCAAACTTTTACCGAATCCCTTGCGGCATCGGGGCCGATGATGAAATCCCAAACCCACTCGCCGACATTGCCGGTGAGGTCGAACAAGCCAAGGCTGTTGGGCGTTTTTGACCCAACGGGCATTGTGCCCCGGGCGTCAACGATTCTGGGATCGGCACCGGGCGAATTGCCAAGGTGCACGGCCAACGGGTTGGCATCGTTCCCGCCGCTGTAGGCGAAGGACTCGTTGGCCCCGCCTTTGGATGCCCACCAGAATTCATACCGGGTCGGCAAGCGGTAGCCGTTGGCGGAGGCGTTCACCCCAATCGCATCCGGCCTGGGTTGCCCTGACCGGAAGGTTTGCGAGTTCACCGAATAACACGGCTGCAACCCTTCGCGCTCGCTGCGGGCGTTGCACCACTTGAGCACATCGAAGAAGTTGACGCCACGCACCGGATGGCTATCGGCACTGCCTTCGCCCGCCGCGAGTTCGTAGCCATTGGCAATCGCCCACTCGCGCACCGCGCGCCACTCGCCGAAAGTCGTCTCCGCCCTCGCCAAGCGGAATGCTGGCAAGCCACCGCGCCAATCTCCCTCGATGTAAAATTGGCCGTTCCCAAAAAAGTATCCATATTGCCCGGGATCGAAGGCGGGCACATCGCGAAGCGGGGCCAAAACGGAAATGCCAAGCGTGGAGTTCCCGGTGCCCGCACCATTCGTGGCGGAAATGGAAACCGTGGCATTGCCGCTGGCGGGCGGGGTTCCAGAAAGCTCGCCGGTGGTGGCGTTGAGGCCCAGCCAGGCGGGCAGGCCGCTGGCGCCAAAGGACGATGGAAGGAAGGTGGCGGGAATCCGGTAGCTGAACGGCACGCCCGCGAATGCGAAAACCGTGGAGGGACCGGTGATGGCAGGCCGGTCCAACACGCCTTGGATGCGGAGCGTCGCGCGCGAAATGCCCATGGAGTTTGTCGCCGTGATGTTCACCGAAAAATTCCCTGCGGACTGGGGCGTGCCCGAGAGGACGCCGGTTGTGGAATTGACCGTGATCCAGGAAGGGATTCCCGTGGGATTTTCAATCGAGTAGGAGCGCGGGGCGTTCGTGGCGTTTAGAGAAAAGCTGAACGCCTCGCCCACATTTACCACCCGCACCGCGGAGAGGTCCAAGCCGGGCGGGGCGGAAGGCGCAGCGTATTCATCATAAAGGGCCACAGCCTCGGATGGGGAAAGCCCGCGGTCGTAAATCCTGACTTCGTCGAATGTGCCGAAAGGTTGGTTCCCGCCGTTGTTGCCGATTTTCGTCACGGGCACCGGCACCACAGCCGCCGCCGTGCCCATCAGGGATCCATCCACATAGAATTTCGTCTCCCCGCCCGAAGCGACCGCAGCGAGGTGGCGCCATCCCGCGCCGATCGCGCCCAAATTCAACCCCGAGGAGAAGAATCCGTCGTTGTAAACGCCAAGGTTCCCTGCACCGTCGGCAATGACATGGTGGCGGCTTCCCGCTCCCCAGGCAAAGGTGCGCCAGTCATTGATCGAGGGAATCGGGAAGCGAATCCATGCGGCAACCGTGTAGTTTCCCGAACCGGCGGGAAGGACCGGCGCATTGAGGGACAGGTGGCTGCCGCCGCTGGCGCAGGAGACGGCCCCGCCCGTGTAGCCATCGGCGGCGAGCGTGGCGCCGTCTGAAAGCGTGGCATTCGGCCCGCTGCCGGAGACATCGGCTGTGGAATTCCCATCGAAGCGGTAATGCGCCACCAGCCCGGGGATTTTCTCGGCGGCCGCCCCGTAAACCGGAAGCTTTGCCACGGCGCCCCGGGAGTCGTTGGAAAGAATCTGAATCTCGGAACTGAACGCGCCCGCCCGAAAAGGTGCAAAGTAAACATCGATGCTTTGCGAAGTCCCCGCCGCAACGACAAAATTCCCCGACAAGTTCCCCGAAAACCCCGGGGGAAAAACAATGCTCTGGACGGTCAAATTCCCGGTGCCGGTGTTGGCGACCTGCATTGGCCTCACCGCAAATTGGCCGGTGTCAAGATTGCCGAAAAATAGGTCGCCGGAGGCCGATGCAAGCCGCGTCCCCTCGCCCACCCCGCTCGCGGCAATCGTGTCGTTGCCCGAAGTTGCGGTGGAATTCACCGTGATGTTGCCGCCGTAGGATTGGATCGCCACTGGCGCGAAGCTGACCGTGACATTCTGCGAGGCGCCGGGCGAAATCATGCCACTCCAATTCCCGCTGAAGCCCGCCGGGTAGAGGATAGAATTAACGGTCAGGTTGCCCGTGCCAGCGTTCGAAATCGTCAGCGTGCGGTTCGCGGTTTCGTTGACCGTGACCACCCCGAAATCGAGATCGCCTGCGAGCTCGACCATGGCAGGCGACGCGGTTGGAATCCGCAAACGGTAGAAACCCCTGGTGGCATTTCCAACGGCGTGGAGGAATGAGCCGCTGGTATTGTTGGCGGAAACCGTGGTCCAACTTGACAAATTCGTGCTGTGCTCGAGATCGGCTCTCCCGCTGAGCGACGCATTCCATGTCACCGAGGCATTGCCTCCATTGAGAAGCACCGTGACTCTGGGGGCGTTGATGGCGGAAGCATAACCGAGAGAAATAAAGGCTATGAATGGAAGGATAAAACGCACTTATTTCATCAATCACCCCTAAAGCCGGCGGAGTCAAGTGTATTTCAAAAAGGTATTTCAAAAAGGTCGAGCGTGGACTCGGGGCGTTTGGTTGGAAGCGGGTGCCCTTTCCCAGCGCCAAGGGGGGGGAACGAGATTATCCCATACCAAACAGGCTCGAAAGGAAGAAACGTGCCAGTAGAGCGGTTCCACAAAAAAACGGCGGGCTTTTGGCCCGCCGCTTTCTGAATTTTTAGTGAGTTCGACTCAGCGCATTTTGCCGCCGTAGATGGCGTTGTCTCCGAGCTCCTCTTCGATGCGGAGGAGTTGGTTGTATTTGGCGACGCGGTCGGTGCGGCAGAGCGAACCGGTCTTGATCTGGCCTGCGT